>Ga0210043_1000227_pt1 | contig 60928 bp, 69 predicted proteins | sample CryGeymet201501t_FD_183990 | JGI IMG/M metagenome (GOLD analysis project Ga0210043, IMG submission 183990) | Groundwater microbial communities from Crystal Geyser aquifers in Utah, USA - Crystal Geyser metaG 2015-01t (SPAdes) (version 2) | ecosystem: Environmental > Aquatic > Deep subsurface >... | reverse complement strand
TGATCGTTCACCTCCTTATGACAACGGCTATTTTCAGCAAAGCCGGCCTCCATAAGATTTTGTATATTTTCGATCATCAGTTTAAGTTCCCCGTTAGTAGGTTGGGGCATATTGATTTTAATTAATTTTATCCCATTGTGATTTTAGTTGGGAGCGGGTTTTGATTATGTCAGGATTATATTGAAAAGCACTAAACCTAGCACCGGTTGGTCCAATATTCTCCATTCTCCCATTCACCCACTCATCAAAAGACTGACCAGCTTGTTTGGCTTGTTTGATTGAAGTAGTTAGGTCATCTGTTTTGGCTTCTTGGAACTTTACCGGTTATGATTTGTTTGGCTCTTGAAATACCGAGTAATTTTTCCAAAGCAATCTGTTGGTCTTCTAACCCTGGTTTTCCGAGTTCAAGGAATTTAGAAGCTAAATCACCAACTGCACTTTTAACACCAGTTCTAATTCCACCTGGGAAACTATTTGACGGAATAACAGTCGGATACAAATCACGCATTTTAGATGAAAATCTGATTAAGTCTGAAGGATCAGCACCTTCATATCCTAACTCAACAGCCTTAGTATAAGCTGTATCCATAACTGATTCGAAGGCTGGAGCACTTTGGGCATCTGATAAAATTCGGCGCAAGTTAATCTGTGCAAATTCAGCTGGATTAGCTGTATTAGTAATGTTTCCAGGTGATTTCAAAATTGTGTTATCCAAATCATCTAATAACAAAACAGACTCGCGATATTGTCGATTAAGCTCACGAATTTCTGGACTCAATGTATCTAATTTATTGCTATAAACTTCTCGGAAAATCTGAAACATTGATTTTAGGTCTCCGTTAGGCATTTTAACTAGAACATCGCCAACACCCTCCATTCTTGCTTCACGTTGAAGCTGGCTGAATAATTGATCTTTCTGATGAACCTGCCTAGCAGTAATTCTATTTAATCCTTCGGTTGCTAACTCGTATAACTCATTAATCTTTGATTGTTGAGCTTTGGAATAAAGACCACCAAAATCTAATCCAGCATCCGTCACTTTAATCCCTGCCATTCGTAATCCTTCCTCCATCTCCAATCTGGCATCACCCATTGAAACGTATTTGGTCGGTAAAGCGTCTGAAGCAGTACCGATTTTTTGGCCAATAGACTTTCGTTCATCATTTAGAATGGTAAGAATTTCGTCAGCAGATTTTGTAATAGGTGAAGTCGGAGAAGTCACCTTAAGTGTTCTATTAACATCATAAGCAGATGAAGACGCATTCTCAACCATTTCTTTATAGGCATTTTTTGTGGCCGGTGAGGCTTGCTCTATAGTATTTATGATCCCATCATCTAGGCCAACTTTAATAGCTTGAGCTACATCAGGAGTAGCATTAGCAATTCGTTCTGCACGTAAAGCAGCTTGTTCAGCACGTGATTGTAGTTTTTCTACTGCTCTTGGTATTCGTTCAGTATATTCACTAATCAAACTTCCAGCAGTTGAAGGTTTTTGAGCAACACCTTCAGCTGACTTTAATGCTGCTTCACCAGTTGTTTTTAATGCGGATTGTTCTGCTTCTTTTGTTAATCTAGAAGCAAATTGTTTACCAATAAAAGACGCTTCCTTTTCAACAGTTTTTACCAGACTTTGAAATGGAGCTTTTAATAATTCAGGCGATGCAAAAGTAAGAACGAAATCAGCAATTTGACCACCAGCCTTAATGTTTCCTGCTAAAACAGGATTTGTCTCTTGTAATTTCTTCCATTGAAAACCTAATTCCTCTACATTTGTAGCTAATTTTTTACCAAATTCAGTATTGAAAGCTAAATTGAGGCCATCTTTAATTCCCTGAGCATCTATTTGATACTGTTCAGACATTGTTTTATCACCTGACCTAACACCCGCAGAGATATTGGCAATCCCCTTTAATCCTGCTCCTAAAGTTTCAGTTGCAATTTCTGTTCCAACAGAACCAAGTTCTCCTAAAGTTTGGAAAACTGTGCTTGGCCTAGATTGACCGCCAGCCGCTTCTCTTGCCATCGACCTTGAGATATTTTCAGAAGCTAAAGAAGCTCGATCAAGAATCCTTACCCCACGGCCTTTTAAATCTTCATAAATGCTAGAAAAAATACCTTTTTTCTTTTCTTCAGGTTTCTGAGGTGATACTTCGTTTTGTGGTTGATTTAGTTGTGGAGCGGATAAAATTCGAACAGACATATTATCTAATTTCAATAAAACTTCCTTTAGTTAATTCGTCCTTCGTCACTACCGCATATTCGCCAGTTTCAATGTTCTTAGCGAAAACTTCTCCTGGATTAGGTTCGCCGAAGAATTCAACCATTAATTTTTTAGTTGGCAAAATATTTCCATTTGATATATCAAATGCTTTTTTCGCCATTGTCTTAAATCGATTTAACTCTTCTTTGAAAGCTGCTTCAGACATATCGAAGTAAGTCTGTCCCAATGAGTTTGTTTTCGTTGCATCATTTAGAATCGTTGCAGAATCAGAGAGAATTTTTAACTCACCTTCACTTAACGCACCAAAAGTCGCGCCTTTAGCTTTTGCATTGATCAAAGCGTTTAGGGTTTCTTGACTAGTAATTTGTTTTACTTTTGAAGCAATTAAATCTGCTTCACCAGAGAAATTGCTATAAGCAGCTGCATTTAAAATGCTTCTACGAGACAAGAAATTTGGGCCAACCATCAAACTGAGAGCATTGCTGTCCAATACTGAATTAATAGTATCCAATCGTTGGTTCAAATCTTGTTGAACTAACAGCTGATTTTTGTATTCTTCAGATTTCTTTAAAGTCTCTGCTTCAATTTGTGCGGGTGTTTTCTCGACAGTAATTGGTTTATAGACTCCATTAACTAATTTATAGGGTTGGCCGTCTTGAACCAAATCGGGTTTAATATCGACTTTCGGAGTAAACTCTGGAGCAGTTCTAATGTCTGTTCCAACAGCCATATCGAAATTTATTTCAGGAGGTCTCGCAAATCCGACGATAGTAGAGCTGTCTAAAGCAACTTGTGCAGTGTTTGTAATTTTACCGTCATTATTCCTATTAGCTTCAGTAAGACGGATTATTGTTTTTCCGGTATTCGAATCAGTTTCAACTGAATTCACCACAGCGATGTGACCAGTCCAACCACCAATGTTTTGGACAACAATATCACCGACTTGCACCGGATTGTCTTTTCCACCGATTGAATCATCAATTATTGCTTTCTTTTCCTCTAACGAATTTCCGACCCTCACTGATCCGTTTGAATACCAGCGGATAAATTCACCACATTCACCGGTAAAATATCCGCCTTCTGGGTCTGCCCAATTAAAATCTGTTCCGTCAGGTATAACACCGCTATAATTAGCTGAACTAGGACCTGCATAAAATAACTGCCCAGTAGTTGGGTCGAAGTTCCAAGGTTTTCCTTCACCGTCAAATTGCAATTGAAAATTGTTTTTAGGAGACCCGATATAACCTAAATTTTGAGTGCTAAAACCTCCGGTTAACGGATCAAATACAACTGCTGTTCCGCGACCAGTATTGTCTACTTCTAATTTCCAATCTAAATCATTCGACTTCATTCCGTAATATGTGCTTTCACCAATAGTAATCGGCTCGCCATAAGGGATTTTATTTAACAAATCGACCATCTTAGTAGCCCTATCCATATTATTGGTCTCCACAGCTGCATATTGCTCCATTTGAGCCATTTCCATCATTCCACGGGTAGTCCCTGGTAGATAACCAGCTTTTACGTCATAAGTCTCTAAAAGACCTTGAGGGATTGTATCAGGGTCAAAACCGGCACTCACCATAGCGTTAATGCTTTCCGAAACGCTATCACGCTGTAATTTGGAAATTTGAGCCATTGTTTGAAGCTCATTTAAATAGTTCGCATTAGCTTGTTGAATATCTAGTTTATTCTGACGAACTGCATCAAGTTTTTTGCTAAGCAATTCTAAGTCACCGCCTTCTTTTGCTCGTTGAGCTTCATTCAAAGCGTCTAAACCGGCACGGGTTATTTTATTCAATTCAGCTACGTGTTGATTATTCAGGTCGTTCATATACTGAATACCAGCCGAAGTGACGTTTAAAGCTCCCATTCGAGCTAATTGAGCTCTGGAAGCTCCAGAGGCTATTTTTTGAGCAGATTGTGCAGCTTGAGTTTGTTCTTGAACATTCCTTTGAATATTAGCAACAGTTTGGTCATAAGTGGTCTGATTGAGTTGCTGAATCCTGTTGAATAAATCTGCTTGTTCAGGAGTTAATCCAGAAGTATCGGTAGTTCCTGAAGGTATACCAACATTTTCAACACTTAATGTTCCAGTTCTGATTGCTTCACCTTGAGGATATTTTTGTGTCCGCTCTTTAATCTGACCGTTATAAGGTTGATAATCCAATCGGTCTTGATCAATAATCTTTTGTGATTCATCAAGAGCTTCTCTGGCAGTTTCAGATGTTTGAGTCTTTTTGCCGGTTTGGATAGCTATGGCTTCTTCAATTAGCTGTCTAGTAGCCGGATTAGCTTCAAGAGCTTTCGGGACATCAGTTCCTGCCGGTAAACCAATATTTGATCCACCTTCTTCAGGGGATTTGAGAACATTAGACAAGGTTTCTTGCTGGGTCTCTTGCATTCCAGCTTTGGCCGCTACCTCGCTTTGAATGCGGGCCATTGTCGCTTCAGGTGATTCAATTGGTTGATCGGGCATAAATTAGAAAATTAAACTTCGGCTCTCAAAGCCCAATTATTATGAATTACAAAACCTTTACGTTCATCTGCTACCGTCGTGACACCCCAAACAGGAACAGGACTTGTTGAAATTCCCGTCGGTTGATCGGTGCTTAAAGTAGCTTTTAAGGTTCCGTTTATATAAAATTTTGTATCACTCCCTGCTGTAAATACGATTTTATAAACATTTTGATTTGTCAAAGTTAGACCCGCAGAAATATCTGTTTTTTCTTGTGTTGTATTATTAGCTTGGGAAGCATAAATAGTTCCATCAGCGATATAGAATCCAGCATGCCTTGTGGTGTCGGTGGCATTAGCGGGAATAGCAGCTGGAACACCACTATAAAAACCGAAGAAAATATCTTGATTTGTTAATACATCAATTTCGGCCGTAAAAGTGATTTCTAAATCATTATCCCATCTAATGTCAGTAATTGCCGATAGATTAAGGTCACCCGCGATTCCTATTCCCAAAATAACATCACTGCCAGTATTTGCGGTCGTTTCAAACAGTGTCCAAACTAGAACGTGGTAGATCGATCCAGTGGTAATGTTTTCAGTTCCATTTCTCAGTGACCCAGGAGCACAAGTGACTTTAGTAAGAGCTAATTGTTCTGTTTCTATTTGTTCGAATAAATTATGACCGTGCAAAGAATCCGCAAGCGACCCATCTGTCAATGTCTCCGCCTCAGCCGCACTAATGTCAGTTGAGCCAAAGAAAGTCCCAGCCTCAGTAAGTTGAGCCGCAGTAATAGTCGCATTATCCAACTGGTTAATCTCAGCTGCACTAGCCGTAATTGCGTCAATCAAGGTCTTGGTAGCCGCCTTGTTAGCACTTAAGAAGTGCGTTGGGGCGAAGTAGATAGAATCCGCGTCAATCGCTGCACCCACACACACTGTTAGTGTTCCGGCCGAAGCCGCTAAAGTTCCGGCCGTATCGGAAATGTAGATTAAATCACCTTGAGCCAACCCAGATTGGTTGTCATCACGACCGAATAGCAATACACCACCGGAAATTGCTACTCCATTAGTTCCGGCACCCTGGGCAATACCCAGAAGCACATTTTCACAAGTTCCAGTAGCAGAAGCATCCGCTAATTTCCATTCATTATCGGTCGTATCCATGTAAACTACCTCACCAGCAGCTACGGTCTCACCAGCAGTTCCAGCAATAATCAGTTTATCAACGTTTGTCGTTCCGGTTGCTGTGTCGTCTACATACTTTTTAGTAGCCAATTGCGTATCATCTGTAGGGGCAGAATAACTGTCCATTTCAGGAATATTTGGATCAGTGAAAGTAAAGACACCAGTAATTGTCTCATCATTATCTTTGCCAAGTAAATCATTATAAAAAGCAGGCGCATTAGTCATTAGAATAATCTGAGTCCCAGCAGCATGCGCTTTGCGGTTAGCCGTAACTGCTGCATAAGGCGATTTAGCTGCAATACCACGCTCTACAGTTAATGTAGTAGAACTGATACCGGTCAATCGAAAAAACTCACGATTAGATGATGAGTTTGGCTCAAAAATACCCCAAACTTCATCACCGAAGTCGGTCATAGTTAAAGTATTGCCGTAAATATCCTCAACCGCTGCTACCACGACTGAAGTGGCAGTGGAAGAAACATTAGCCGTTAAACGAGTCGGTTTGCAGGCCGTAAATAGACGCGAATCTGACATAATAGTTATTTTAGTGCTTTTTTATTATTTACAACCGGAGTAGGCAAAAGTTTTACATCATAGCCAAAGCGTAGAATCTCCCATCGACTTCCAGCTTCATCTGATGAAACTTCCAAACTTACTTCGTAGAATGGGACATTTGGTGTTGTAAAATACACCCGAAACTTCTGCAATTCATTTGGAACGTCTTCTTCATTTATCGGTAAACCTAACGGATTAATACCCAAAACTTCATTACCTAAAATATTTTCTGTTGACGCTTTTACGATATAATCGGTCTCGGTACCAGCTAAACTCGATTCACGAATTTCTTGCGTCCCCAGATAATTATAGCGTAATTTGATATTGATTGTCGTGCTTTCTGAGATATAACCTTCAAGAAACAACATTCCAAACTCCTTTGGATTGGTTGCCGAGCCAAAATTGTTATAACTGAATCGCGCTACCGCTTGATAACCAACTTCATTGTCTGTATAGGTATCAATTTCTGCTTTATAAACTTCAGGTGTAGTTGAAGATCCAAAATACAATTTATTTCCGTAAATAGTAAAACAATTTGCTCCCCAACCATAAATTGGAGCTTCCCATGCTTTCTTTTGGAAGTTATAGGTTAAAATAACATTGTTATATGAACTGTCACTTTCTCGACAAGTAATATACATCTTCTGCTTAAAGAAAAACCCAGCGGAGGCATCAAATACCAAATCATTTACTAAATTTACAATTGGATCACTGATTTGTTTTGGTTCAGCGTAATCAACTACGGAAACACGAGACACTTCTTTTACACCGCCTTCCTTAGAAACATAAATCAAAGCATTATCCACTTTGAAAACTGACAATCCAGTAACCGCACCAACGCCAGGGGCATCAATTAATGGATAAATTTGTGGTAAATCAGTCGCATCTTGCGTGAATGTCAAAGTCTTAACCAGATCTTCTTTAATGATATAAATAACATCTTCTTGTTTACCTAAACCAATAATTCCACCGCCGCCTTCAGGTGTATCAATAACACCACCCTCATCAGCACTTCTGGGTGATAAATATGTGAAATCAGTCGCATCAGCAATAGTCGAATAATATAAAGTGCTTTCTTGTCCAGTTATATTAGCAATATAAACTCGAGTATGGAGGGTCATTAAAACATTCCCCCTCGGATTAGCCGGATATTCCGTTATTGACTGACAAACTGCCGCATTGTCTAAAGCAGCCGGAACACTGCCACAACCGCTGAAAGTATATTGATCGTCAAATCCTGTATAAGAAACGGTAGTCGTTCCAATTCGTAAGTTACCTGAACCCGAAAATTTTAATTTTCTAATTTGAAATGTCGGAGTTCCTGAAAGTCCAGTAATTGTATCAAATGTAATCCGTGTTGTTGTGGTATCGGTGATATTTGCAATAACATTTATTTGAGCTCCGTCAGTAATAAGGACATAAAAATCATCATTCCAAACATCAGTTGCCCAGCTTGATGTCGCTATGTCAATCGTTGTGGTCGAACAAACTGATGCTGTTCCAGAATAAAAAACATCTTCTGTTAAAACACCATCAACTACTACTTCGGTTTCTCCACCAGATAATGCTCCATTCAACATCGTATAAGCACCATTCCATCTTGAATAAGGTTCAATAGCATTACAGAAATAAACAAAGTCGCTGTTATCAGTATTTACATTATGATCAGCAAAGCCAAAAATTTGTCCGGTGGTATAACCGCTGTAAAGATTAGTCCAGGCGGCAGTATCAGGGTGATAATACTCCAAAACCGTCCCATAAGAACGCATCATAATCTCCGAGCCATCGCGCTTCTTAAAGGTGTACATGCTTTTAATCGGCGTTTGAGTCGAGCTGGACGCACCAAATAATTCACTTCCTTTGCGCACGGTAATTCGGTCGCCGTCGTTTAGAACTACATTTTTAGAACCTAAAATCAAAGCACCGCCAGGCATTTGCGTCACGTCTTTTTTGTGGAGTAGTCCAGCGTTAAATTCTTCGATTGTTTGCCATTTGGCTTCCATACTAATAGTAGCGTCGCGTCGGACGCGAGCGTTCGGATAAATAACGGATTTTGTAATTTTGTAATGCCTGCGTAAATCGAGCTTGTGCTACGCCCATTTCACTGAATTGCTCTTTCAACATGTGAGCATCTTGTAAAATATAGTAGAGCAATAAATCAGCTTCTTGATCCTCAAGTAATAACAAATCATCAGTAGCAGAAAACGCCGCTTGATTTGTTCCGGCGGCACTTTGCACAACATAGGTGCTGTAATAGTGAAGTTCCAATTTTTCAGGAGTTTCGCACCGAATATCATCAATCAAAAAGTCTGTATCATCAGTCTGTGATGAACTGTAAGTTATCCGAACAGATAGATAATCAACTGAAGATGAATCAGGAGAGCCGGTTTCAGTGGCTGTTGCCCAGGCTACGCCAATTCTATTCCAGCCATTTCGGAAAGCAGCTCCGTTATATTGCGTAGTAGCTGACCCTGACCAATAAGCTGACGCTGACGAACCCCAATAAACTGTTACGCTGGAGATGTAAGTTGAATCTGGAATATTAACATAAAGAAAAATCGTTCCTGCGTCTTCTTCATCGGATAAATCAACCGCATCCATGTCGCTATTATAAATACTAGCATAATTATTGGCTGATTGACTAACATCGAAGTCAAAATTAAGGCATCCTGATCCTTTCTTTTCATTTATCTCATCTAAAGTGAGATTTAATGCATCTGTAGTAGCATCAGCTGTCCAAGAACCATTATCAGTCAATGAATCGCAGTTATGCAGCAATTTAGAGCTTCCAGCACTGCCATAATTAACCAAAAGGAATTTATTGCCTAGAATTGAATCAACAGCAAAAGTTCGGTCTTCTTCATTAATTCTGAGCCAGAATTCATCAGGACTTTTAGCATAAAAATTTATCGGTTCACCCCGTTCCTGAATGGTAATCGGATCATGAAAATCGGTCGGTAGGGGATACTCGTAAACATTTGGGAACACATCAAAATCATATCTATTTTTACTGGAGTGAAGTCCGAGCTCAGATTGTAAAAAACGCAATCCACGATTTGCGGATTCTTTGATATCGTCTGACGAAACAAATCCGCCGGTTTTGTCGCGGATTAAAGACTGCACCCGTGTCTCCAAATCACTTAAAGTTGTTGACATAGTCTTAAATAGTTACCTTAAATAAAATCCATTCTTTTTCCGTTTTGCTCCACCAATAAATATCTCCGGTTTCTTGGTGCTGGCCATAAACAACTCCGGCTTGAATAGCAAAAGCCAAAATTAAGGGTTGTTTATCAACCCCCTATCAATTTATTTTCTTTGATTTTTTGTTGTTTTTCCATAAGTTCAGTTTGACCCACAAGCCATCAAAAATACTTCATTTCAAATGAAAGTTTATAGATTTTTTACGATAGCTTGTGGAAAAACTGACCTCCGTGTGACCGACTAGATTAAAGTTTTTTCGGCCCTTAATCAGCTTTGTGCCAATTGCCATACTGTCGTTTTACCGAACAGTGCAGGTGATCAGCTATGGCTCGTCCCCTAAATAAGAGAACGAGAGAAAAGATGATCAACTCTCAACTTCCTCTTCCATAAAATTATGGATTACTTATTAACAAAATCAGGGACAGGACTTAACTCGGAAACCCGAGCGAATTTGGCTAGGGCTGCTAAAACTAAACCTACTACTATTTTAACACTTTCTGCCTCAATTTTAAACACTGAAATTAGAAACCACGAAATGAGGACAACGACCAAGAGCTCTAAGACGTGCATTAAGGTGCTGAATAATTCGGCTTTCATAAACTTAGTTATTTAAGGGTTCACCTTTTAAGTTAATTTTTGGAAACATATCCCAATCCTCTTTTGTTATCGGTATAGCCTTGCCGGAAACCTTGCCTTTGTTCCGCATCAGCCAAGTCGCCAAGAGCTTGCCTTCTTCCCCAATGATCAATTTGCCATCTAAGTGCAAGGCAAAAGTTCCTGACTGCTCAACTTCTTGAACTAAGATGTCGTTAGGTAATGAAATAGGCATAGAAGGCGTTTCAATTTTAGGAGTTTTGAAAAATTGGATGGCTGAACCGAAACGATAATTGAGGGATAGGAACTTAATCGTTTTATCGTAGCTGTCATAGATAATGAACTTTTGCGAGTCGGCAGCTACCAGTTCAACTGCGTGATTGCGAATTGTGTTCCCCCCATCAGTATAAAACACCTCATTGTTATAAATCTTCGGCCAAGCATAGACCGTCACTTGTAGAGGCCCATAAATCAATCGGTTGGCCGCTTCGTTTACATCAACCCATTCCCATCTTATTTCATTTGCCTTTAGCCATTCTTGCCCGGCATCTTTTAAGTATTGGGGGATTTCAGAATAGTAGTCATACCAATTGAAAACAGGATCGCGCTGTTCTCTTGGATAAGGCCATGCGTCTTCCGGCACAACGCCATCTAACCGAAGGCTCTCAGCCACTTTGCTGAGGTAATTTCCGTTCTTAGTCGTTCCGCTCATCTTTGCTGTGAAACGATCAGAGAAATCTTCTTGGTTCTTTTCTACTCTCGATAAGGTCTCAAGGCAATTAAGAGCTGAGAATGACACACATGCGGCCGTGTCGAAGTAAACCCCTATTTGATATTCAGCCCTCGGCAAGTAATTAAGATAATTACCATCCTTCAAAATAACCTTGTGCTCAATTGGTGTAATACCTCCGGCCCGATAATCTTTTGGGTTTAGTTTTTTCTCCCTAAGCAAGCCGTAGTTCATATTTAATTTATTAGTTCTCTTAAAACTAATTCTATTAGAACAACAACTAATGGGACATAAGCTAAAACTTGCCACCTAAAGCGCGTATTCTTGATCACTTGGCCGTTAAGCTGTTTCAAGTGAGCATTAACCTGATTATGAGCCTCAGTATTAGTTTCAAACTGAAGTTTGACTAAAGCGTGCAAACTCTCAATCCGCTCACAGAGGACTTCGTTTGTTATCCTCCCAGACATATCAACAAATAACAATTATTTGGGGGATGAATGAAGGGGTATAATCCACGGTCAACTTCGGGTCTTGAGAAGTCCCGGTCTGATTAGAACCGTAGAATTGGAAACCAACTGTCAAACTCGAAGCTGACATTAACGGATCAGTCCCCGTCACTGCATAATTAGCTTCAAGACAACCAAAATGAGTAACCCCAGATTGATTGATGTGAACTAAACCCGAAGCATTAAGTGTCCAATCGTTATAGCCTGCGCCAATATCCGCATAGGCTTTGGTTGTTGAAAATTCCGTGGAACCAAAGCCATCATAATCCCCAACAACAATTGCCGTATCGGAAGCTGGGGAACTTGAATAAATATTACAGGCCGGGACAGCACTACCGGAGGAAAATTTGTTGGAGTAATTAAAAGAAATAACCGCTGAATTTATCACGCCTGAAATTGTTGAGGTTAAAAAACCGGCGGAAATTTTCCGAAGGTCAGTGTAAGGAAGCGAACCATTAGTCCCAGTTGTTATAACATTAGAGAGAATAGCATTATCAACAACCGAAATCCCTATGGTCTTTGCAATCTTTGAAGCCCAAGTTTCTTGAGTAGTTTCGCGAATATAAGCATCCGCCGAAACACCTGAAACCGGATAAATGACTAGCGAACTAAATCCAAAACTCAATCTCGGGAAAAATCGATCCGCAATTAGTAAATCCCAACAATGTAAAGCCCACCAGAGAGGGCGAAGGGAGTAATAAATCCGCTTGGCGAATTTGGGATGTGTCCGCAAGTCAGCCTTTAAGTGGACAACCCCATCTTTGACATAAGGCCCAAACTTATAATATGTCGGCCCTATCTCAACAATCTGCTCCTCTGGACAATCCTTATGAATCCTAAGGAGATAACGGAAAAGTCTCTTGGTAAAAAAATTGTTCAGCAAAAACACCAAAACAGTTTGGTGCTTTTGAAACCATAGAGTATCGAAGGCTAGGAATGGCCCGTTATTCTTATTCATACTAAGGCAGTTGAAATTCCAAAGTAACAATCAAACCTTTAGCTGGAGTAGTTGAAACAGCATCAACATCAATCCGAAGCAAATCGTTGGTTGCCACATCGTCAGCTGCCGCATTAATTACTGCCGCAGTTGCCGCTGTATCTGAACCAGTTTCTCCAGAGTCAACTGTGATTTTAGTCGATAACATATCAACCAAATCAGTCACGTTAGCAATTTGAATATCAGTGGTATTAGTTGTTCCAGCTGTAATCACTTGGGCGTGGACTCCGACTAAATTCATTCCATTTAAGTCGCTGGTGACATGGAAATAACCTTTTCCGTCTCCAGTAGCTGTATCAGTAGTATAATCGAAAACAACAATTTCAACTGATTTTTTTTGAGGCGAAGCTAACTTATTTGAACCAACGCCTTGAATTAAGTAGGTTGCCGTCTGTGCTCCGACTACAGTGTTATTTGAAATAACATTGAAGTCATCTGCCGCAGCAGCTTCCTTGACAGCATAGGCAATTTTGTTGACAGTCGCAGAATTAATCGTATTACCGATGATCGTATTATATGTAGACGTTCCAGTTAAGAGAATTGCTGCATAAGTATTATTTATTCCTTGTCCTGATGCTAAAATCGAGTTTCCGACTACCGAACAATGGTCTCCACCACCTAAATAAATTGCCTCTTTTTCACAAGTTGTCATCACATTATTACTTATCATGACATTGCTAGAAGTATTACAGTCGATCAAATAATCTGTCGCTGTCCCACCTAGTAAATAACAATTGGAAACAGAACAATAAGTCCCAGCAATATTCAACGCAGCATTTCCACCAGTGACAATTAAATCACAATTACTAACTTGAGAATTATTATTTATAGATAACGCATTCAAAACATTAGCATTTACAGTTCCTATTTTGCAATTTACTACTTTAGATTCTGTTCCAACGGTCATTACATTGGTCCCAGAACCGGAGGTGAGACTAAAGGCACAATTATTTATAAAAGATCTAGTTGGTAAGTTAAAGCCAATAGCTGAAGATGTAAAATTTTCAATAAAACAATCAGACATTAAGAAATCATTTCCAGTCACGGTCATAGCGGAAAGAAATTGCGAACCTTCCCACTTACATCTAGTCACTTTAACATTAATAGAACCATTTATATCTAATCCTTCATCTTCACCGTCATAAAAATAAAGATGATCCACTACAAGACCACTGCCTGAACTCTCAACTAAATCACCAGAAGAAACATTGGCTGAATTACCATCTAATTTAAAGTTCCGCAACTCACAATCTGTGCCAGAAATTGTGAAGATGTTGGCATTCAAATTAGTATCTGCTTTGAAGATTGTCGTCCATCCAGAACCATCAATAATTGTTCCTGCAGTTGTAATAGCAATCGTGGCAGAAACAGTATAAGTACCTGGTTTTACTTTTATCGATACTTTACCTGCAGCAATAGCTGAAGCAACATCTGTATAATCGCCTCCTGACGGCGCAACAACAGCATCGTAGACTAATTGACCGCTTGAAGCAGCAGCGTAAGAAAAGGTGCCGTCTCCGTTATCAGTTAATGAACCGTTTGGAAATTTGAGTTTATAAGGAAGACCAGAGGGCAAACCATCTTCTTCTTCAATTCTTGTACGAGATTTAATTACTGCCATATGAATTATCCATCACCCAAAGGTTTAGGTTATTAAGCAAAATAAGTATATCGAACTCCTTCTCCATTTACAGTCGAATCAATATAAACAGTCGCGAGATTAGCGGTATCAAGTTCAATTGCATCACCAGGTTCTAATAAGACACCAGTTCCTGTTGCGATTGTTGCATCGACTCCAGAAGCACCAACAGCGATTTTTCCAGTATTATCAGTTTGTGCCTGAATAATTACTCGCTTGCAAGCAGTTGAAGCGGCTAATGCTTCATCAGTTCCAGCAGTAGTGACAGTTTTGACTCCATGACCAATGGTTGTCTGGGCAGAGTAGGTTGTTAGTCCACCGGCTGGCATCGCCCTGACATCAACATAAAGTCCGTTAGCTCCAACAGTAGCTCGCGTATCATCAGTGGCATTTTTAATTTCAACAGCACCGATTTCTACATCACCAGTGGATAGAGTGACTGATGTATCAGTTTTTGCTTGATTGATTTTATAAGCCGCTGAAGTTAAAGATGAGGTTGTGGTAGCTTTAACCCCATAAACATCACCAGATTTGTAATCAATACAATAAGTTCCACTAGCAAATCCTGATGTGATACCAGCTAGTTTATTCGCCCAAGTATCATTCTTAAGTCTCTCTGCTCGATCAACAGGAAATCTAACCTCAGTAGTAAAACAATCACCTGTAAATGATAATGATTTGTCATTGAAAGTTGCTACTTTGCCGCCCGAGGCATCTAAAACTGGCCGATTAGCTAAAACACCATGAACAGCTACACCCGCAGCTTGTCCGGCATCAATCGTTCGAGTTCCAGAATTTGAGTAGTAAAGTGAAACTGTTTCACCAGTGATACTTGCTACACTCGATGAAGTCGACATGTCATCGGTGCTCAAAGGATATTGAGCCGATACTTGTGAACTGTCATCGGGATGAATTAAATGAGACATATTACTCTTTATGGTTCAGGTTCGTTAAATTATTTAGAAGTAAAAGGTTTTCCTCCCTGAAGTTGAATTAACCGTCCAAGTTCCACCATACCAATCGTTCCACCAAGGAAACTGACTTGGATGTGGTTGTGGCCAAAAAGTCCTTTCAAAATGGATTACACTGACTCGTTTGGCTGTCGGAGCTTCATTTTGCCTTTCTTCTATCTTCTTGAATTTGCCCTCTTTCAAGTCTTCAAGGTCGAGTTTGAGGACTCGCAACTCTTCCTCTATCCGCTCTTTTTCAGCTTTCTTGTTTTCAATCGCCTCAAGTGTCTTGCGGAAATATCCCTTAAGTTCTTCAAGCTGTTTATCTTTTTGTTCTTGCTCAACTTGTAAAAGTGCGTCTTTGTATTCTTTGGTCATAGATTTCCTTTCTACCAGCTCCTATGGCTGGGTGGTTGAACCTGAACCAGAAGGAATAATCATCTTATTGGTGAGGCCAAGTTATCCTTGACCCCACCTCACCATAAGACGGTTACTAGCGTCCTAAGAGATCTTTTATCTCTTGTAAATCGCTATTAATGCGACTTGGCACCTCAATCTCAGCTTCTTTTTCTACTTGAACTTCTTCTACTTCTACTTTTACTTTTTCCTTTTTTACTTTAGGCATATTTCATTAGGTAGTTGTAGGTTGAGCCGAAGTAATGTCTACTGCAGACACAACATGACTAAACACATACAAGTTATCATTATTAGTCCCGTTTACACCAATATCGGCAAAACCATGAACCATTGGATATGAAATATAGATAGTTCCTTTAGTTGTTCCGTCTGCAGTTGCTACCGCTTTTGAACATTGAACTCCGCCAGCTGAATCAAGCGAAGCCATGAAAGTCGGTCGAATAAAGTGGTTCGTGAAGAGAATATCTCCAGCAGCTGCCATACCGATACACAAAGCATCAACACTTGAAGATGAAATCAACCAAGTGCAATCGCGGAAAATGTTTGATTTGCATTCCTGACCAGAAGTCACTTGATCAATAGTCATGACTTTACGGGCAGCAGAAGTCAATAACGTATCGCTTCCGAACATACAATCAACGAAGGAACAAGAATCTCCACCCATTAAAACTTCAGTTGCGGTCGTTAAATCAAGGTTATCTACGACACCGAAGACAAATGAACAGTTGGCATAAAGATTACCTTCGCCACCTTCTTCAAGGACATGTAAAGAAGTAGCTTCAGTATCAGCTTGAATGAACTTAAGATTAACGAAGCTATTACGAACACCGGTATTCTTCAAGACATAAGCCGTTCCAACACCAGCAGTTGATTGGATTTTCGCTCCCTGCTGAACTAAACGACCACCAGGGCCACAGAGGCCAATAACATGAACGCGATTTTTGGTCCAAGCAATACCGTCAGCTTCAACTACAGTTGAATCGCCGTCAATTAAAATTACATCGTTCCGGTTTGAAGAACATTTGGAATAAGCGAAAGAAAGCGTTTTGAAAGCATGATCCGCGCTCGTTCCAGAATTAGTATCGACACCATTTCGATAATCAACGAAGAACACTTTACCGAAAGTTGACGGAATACCACCACCCATCAAAGGAACTCCAAACGAAGAAACTCCGTTAGGAAAATTAGTTAAACTCATAAGTTATATTATCTATTTCTGAATTATTGTAGTGAACCGGTATCCAACCATGTTTAGCTAGAAGTTCGTTTTTTCCCCCGTCTTGTTCATGACCATCAATCTCGATGGCATATTTCCCAACAAGGAAATCTATTTCTCTTCCAGCTACTTTGGCTTTAGCGATAAATGGAATATGTTGTTCTTTGAGCATTTCCATAAACTTTCGCTCAGCTTTGGTTGAATGGCCCTTCATTAATTTCTGAATTTGTCTACGCATATCCCTATGACCTTGCCTCGGCGTAGAGAGGATTAGGCATATTAGGGAGTAGCCCGAAGGCTACTCTTAGGTTGTTTAAGCAACACCAGTCGAACCGTAAAGACCCTCGTAGGTTAATGCACCAACAACTTCACGATAACCACCTTTGTAAATGTAGTTATTGTTTCGCTGAGTTTCCCACGGAACAAGAGTCGTCTGAAAGGGGGATCGGACAAAACGACGCAAGTTGTGATTCTCACCGATTAAGTACCAAGCAGAATCAGAACCGCCAGCGGCAGCTCCAAGGTACGGGCTCTGCTTGACCATCAAACCGCTATACTTGAGCGAAATCCAGTTAACAGCATTGTTACCGGTTTCCGGTTCAAGTTCAGAGGCAGTTAATTGAACCGCAGTCTTGAAGAGCTTAGGCGGAACCAAGAGGCAGCGGGGCATAACACCCATCACTTCGCCTGCTTGATCTTTTTGTTCCATTAAAGCCACGATAGCATCCTCAAGGGAAGCCTCGGCTAATGCGGCACTTGACAAGTTGTCAATCGTATCGCCGGCAATATTGCTATGGCTAGCAGAGAACAAATAAGCAGCGTCTGCAGTCGTTGAAACAGTAAATCCATCGCGGATAAACTTCATCGCACTGTTATCAGCACTGCGGCGAGCTTTAAGACCGAAATCACGCATCATCATGCTGACAACTCCATGGAGTTCATCATCAAGAAAGCGTTTCGGAATATCGACACTTTTCCAATAATCAATAACGGAAAAGGTCTTCTGTTGTGCAACGCGAGGAGTATCACTCGGAATATCTTGTTCTTCCAAAGTTTCTGCGAAGAAACCAACACCTTTGTAAGCTTCCTCAATAACAGCTGCACGATCAGTTGAGTCTTGGACAAAAATTACGGGATCTGATGCCCCAGCCACTGAAGGGCCTGGAGCTTGCTCATAATTCGTAAAAACAACACTGTCCAATGCTGTCTTCACGACATTTGCATTCATTCCTGAAGATAGAGACATATTAGTATTTTACGGATTATTAGAGAGCAACACCCTCTTGTAAGACCATTTCTTTAACACGGACATATAACGTTTTGTGTTCAGGATTTCCACCAACAATCAGGAAACCATGGACATCGTTGTCATTGCCTTCGTCTTCATCAATGGTCTGCGTTAATGAAGTAACATCACCAGCAACACAATCGCCAATCAACGCATCAATTTCAGCTTGCGTATCAACATTAGCGGCCGTCGTAGCTTTACATTCGAGAACGGTTTGCGGAGTAATCATTAACACATCGACATAACCGTCAACAGTGCTAGTTTCAGTGGATTCAGTTAAAGCAATACCACAAACAATATCCGTTCCAGCTTCAGGATCACCCGTAAGAAGCGGAATCACATAGTTAGCAGCATCAGCTGCCTGCTTTACCATTTCCCCAGGTTTGATAGTAACCGTAAGAGATGAAGTCGTGCGATCTTCAACAACCCAGCGTTGGACCCAGGCTCCACCTTTCTCAATTACTTTCCAATCACCTTTTGCCATAAAGGGTAAAAGTTATTTTTAATTATCAGACTTTAACTCCAAATTTTTGAAGAAAAGCCTTCTCTCTAGAACTATATTGCTTTGAAGATAACTTGGTTTCAGGTTTACCGCCGGAAATATCACCTTTAGCAGTTTCTAAAGCTTTCTTTTGAGCTTCAGATTTTTCAAGTTGTTTCTTTTGAGCCGATTCGTAAAGATTCCGGTCTGCTAAGACCATGGCTTTTTGTAAATCGTTTTTAATAGCGCGTTTAGTAAGACCTGTTGGTTTCAAATCATTCTCATAAATATCCCTAATCAGCTCTTGCTTCTTAGGATTATCAGTTAATGATTCGAGAACGTCTTCGATAACATCGGCAGTGCGTTCTTGTTCGTATTTGGAAAGAATTTCTTTAATCTTTCCATCTACTTCTGGGAAATCGTCTTTTTCAGAACTTCCTTCAAGTTCTTTTCGTCTTCGACGTTCCTCTGCAAGTGCGCCGGATGTTTTTCGATTTAAGTCCTTATATCGGTCTCGCTCTTCACGAAGCTTAGAGAGTTCCGCTTCGTAATCAACTTCAGAACTTTCAGATTCTTTAGTTGATTCTTCTGATTCAGTAGATTCCTCAACTTCCTCAGTTTCCTCCTTAGAAACATGGTCTTTAACGTCTTCCATATTGACAGAATGTTTTAGTTTTACGCCTTCACATCGTCGGGCAGAAAAAAACTCGCAGCCGAGTGTGGCCACGAGTAGTCCGCAAATCCTTAAAACCTCCGGCAGAAAATCTTAAGTGTTTGCGAGACCGCGCATGGTCACAAACTCTTTGCCGGAGTTTTTTTGAGTTAAATTTTACTTCTTTTCTTTATTAATTATATCACTTTTTTCAGGGATTGTTAATAGGCTCATTCGAACAATTTCTTGCCGCCAATCTTTTTGCCATTGCATCATTCCTTTTTTAAAGATTACCTCATTATCAATTGTTGCTTGGCGCAGAATATAGTTCATACAGCTTCTCAACATCTTCTGTTCTAAGTATTTATAAACTGGAGACTCTAGATAGAATAAGGCATGCTCTTTCAATAATCTTTTAGCAGGCATTTCTAAATCAAGAAACCATTTATCTAAAATTTCTTTAATCCTCATTTTTGAACCCTTTAAGGAAATCAAGGAATGAAGTAACGTCAGTTCTTTCATTAGAAACACTTTGAAGTTGTGATAGATATGCTTTTTCATGATCTTTATTAGAGTTTTTTTTCATTAAATATTTGATATAGGCCTCTTTGACTTCAAGTTCGAATGCTTTTTTCAGATTACCTCGCTCTATTTCGTTTAATGTCTCTTGTTTCAGATCATCGGTCATAGCATAGTTTGTTCTTCTTGCGCCAAGTTAGCCTCGGCTGCGCCAGACACAGGAACTTGGCCTTGAGGCTGTATTCCAATTGCTGGTTGTTCTTTAATAAGCATTTCCTCAGGATCATCACCGAAAGCTTCAACTAACATTTTTGAACGTGCATGCTGGTCAATACCAGGGTCTGCAGCATACATTCGATACTTTTGAAGAATCCTCAAAATCTTTTGAGTTGAAGTCCTGCGTGGTTTGGGAGCAGGAGAAATACTGATATGAAATCGATAATCGTTTACGCTATCTTTATCGACATAAATATATTCTTCTTTCTCTTTAGCTTTGACTTCCATTTTCAAAATATCAGCCGATGATGGAATTTCTTGGGCTTTAACAAATAAAATCTTTCTCTTACCTGTCTTACCGCTTGGAGTCTTAATATTATCTTTGACTACTTTTTCGTAAGCCTCACTAGTTGATAGCATCCAAAGAATATTTGGAATACGCAAATGAGCATGTTGGACATGAATATTGCCGATAAATTGCTCTTGGAAACCTTGCAAGCGCTGTGCTGAACCTACTACAGCTCGCACCTCAGTTGCGGTTGGATCACCTTGGGCAAGTTTTCCTGTAACCATTGGATCAATTGTATTCTCGTCTTGTTGACCCTCAACCATGGCTAACAAATTAAATTCTGATTGGCCGATGCCTTTAACTACTTCAGCTATTGTCTCAACAACACTGTCATGTCCTCTTAATGTTTGCATGCCAGGAATGATGATATCGGTTGATAAAAGTTCAGGATCATCAGTAATAAGCGGTGGCATTATCTTGAGTTTTGTTGCGTCAATAAACAACCGCCACAAATCATTGGTCAAAAGTTGGTCGTCACGATTAACATTAGGAATTGCATTGCCGTAAGCAAACCGTTCATCACCAAAAGGTTCACCAATTTGCCAGACAAACGGATATTCTTTATGTGGAAAAGGAAAAGGATATTCAGGATCAGTTAATAGAACACCTTGAACTACGATTGAAAAAATATCTTCATATTTATCGTAATACCAAATAACTTCAACATTGTTATCGTCGGGATCGATAGACTCAATTTCATTATCAGTTAATGTCCCCTCGTTTGATAGAAAGAACCCAGTACCAGGGTTTACTTTATCCCAGTTGTCATATTTATCAAAAAATCGTGACGCATTTTCATGAGTTGTTAGTTTGCGTCGAATAATAAACGGCTGTTGCTGAATATCCGGTTCAAAGACATCACCAAGATACATTTCATCAATTGGTACATTATCAGCACGGCAGCCTTTGAAAATCGTTCGTTCCACCTCTTCCCATTTAATTTTACCAGTTTCAAAATCAATACTTTGAATATCTTTGACAACTCGTCTGTCGCAAGCAATTTCTTCATGTAAACATGAAGTACCATCAATCGCCAAAGCCATATAAGCGGACAACTCTTTCATGTCAAAACTTTCTCGCTCAAGCGACCAAGTATAAACATCATCAATTACTTTGCTCATTGTTGAATCCAATTCTTCATCCTCATCAAAAGCAGAAAAATCAACACCAATTGACGCTGAAATCCAAGCTGCAACTGTTGCAATTACTTTGTGTCTAGTCTTTTTCTTAAATGCTTTACTCTTCCATTCATCTTCAGAACTTGCCCACTCTGGAACATAACCATTAAACAAATCACGGTTATCATCAAGGAACTGATTAATACTCCGGTCATTTAATTGGCGATAAGAAGCACTGCGTTGAGTTACAGCATCTTGATAGCGGAGTTTAATTTTATTGAGTAGATCTTCAGCTTCTCTTGAAGGTCGATACTCAATAGTATTTTCTAACATATTTAACGATATTTATTTAAATGTTGTCTGGGGCCGGAGTAAGACTTTTCAAGGGCGATTGACATATAACGGGCACTATCTGAAAAATGACTATATTTATTATGTTCAGGTTCTCTTGATAATTTTCCTGTTTCTGGATCAGTTTTGTATTTATAACGCCTTAAAGCTGATAACCCTTCTGAACATTTTTCCTCATCGAATAAGGCTTTATACAAAAACATTCTAGTTGCGTTGATACCGTCAATTAATGAAAGATTAGGGACCATCTCAACCCGATACCCATGATTCTTAATTATATCATAAACTGTCTTTCCTGTACCTAATTCTGATTTTTTTGCATCATGGGGAAGCCATAAAGCACCATAACTATACTTCCGTTCTTTCAAGACATCAATATAATGCAGAATTGATTTTAGATTGTCCTGATAACAATCAATTACATGAGGCTCACCACGGACAACCTGAGCAAACCACAAACTCGTGAAATCCGACCAACCTAAGTCCCAAAAAACATCAACTGGAAACATTGGATCATAAGGCACTTTGCAAATTCGTCCGGTTGTCTTCAATGCCTCTAATTCATCACGATAGATTGCGCCTTCCATGACCGCCCGACACCTGCCAAGCCATACTGTTTCATATGAAACAAAATCTCGTTCTTTCAACAGCTCCATTTCTTTTTTTAACACGTCCGGAAACCATTTATTGTCCATCCAGTTCATCTGCACTACCTTTGCGTCTGGCGGCGGTTTAACCACAAATCGCTGATAGGTTTCATCGTCTTCAAGTTCAGGGTTGAAAGTCACCCAAATTTCAGAGCCTTCACCGCGAATTGTCGGAATTAAAATATCCCAGCTGTTTTTGGTCACTAAATTGGCCTCCTCAACCCAACACCGTGAAATTCCCTCGTATGATTTTATTTTATTGACATTGTGTTTAATACCTTCAAAAAAGAACTCAGTGCTATTTTTGCCTTTGATTGTTGTCTGGCCAATTTCGTAAAAACCATCAAATCCTAGCTTATTTATTTGGTCACTTAAAAGTCGATGAACAGAATCTTTGATTGAATTTTGATACTCACGAGCGCATAACACACGTTGTGGTGATTCCATTCCCTGCACTAATAAAGCAATAGCAGCCGAGTAGCTTTTTCCAGATCCCCTACCGCCATACATCACTTTATAGCGCGCCGGTTCAAAAAGAAACTTAGCTTTCTTTGGTAATTTTATTTTAGCCACTTCGCCGGATACCATAAATTTTACTCTTCAAAAGCAACTGCTATGCCTTTCAGTTCTTTGCCGTTTGAAGTCACGTCAACGCCTTGCTCAGGTTTGCCAAATGCTCTGTCCATAACTATTTGCCACGCTTTAGCGTCTGGAGATTTTTTATAAACTTTAACTTGCCCATCAGCGGTTTTTACTTCGACAAAATGTCCTTTTGCCAAATCTTCAATCGGTTCAATCCAACTCTTCAAATCGTTTTGAATCCTAGCAGTAAGAGCTTTCCTAAATTCTTGATGCACCAAAGTCGGAGTAGCGACCGGTCGCCCTCCTAGCAAGGCATTCTTCCTATTTGCCTCTAGCTGCTTTTGTGAAATAGGTTTTTTTTCCATTTTCTTAGGGTTTATCCCAATTTCCCGTTAAGTTCACTCCAAGCCATTCCGTCTTCTCTAATTGGCTCACCACCTGTTTGAGCCACCCAACGGTTTAGGATTACATCACAATATGATTCCGAGATCTCAAGCATGAAACACTTCCGTTTCATCTGCTCGCAGGCAATGAGAGTAGAGCCCGAGCCACCGAATAAGTCTAGCACTATATCCCCTGTTTTTGTGTTATTTTTTATTAAATAAGCAACAAGTTCAACAGGTTTTGTTGTTGGATGTAATTTGCTTTCCCTTGGTCTATCAAACTCCAAAATACTTGTCTGTGTCCTGTCTGAATACCAGTTATGTTTTCCTTTCTTCTTCCAGCCATAAATAATCGGCTCGTGTTGGTAATGGTAATCCGAGCGTCCAAATACCATTGAGTTTTTTTTCCAAATCAGTTCATGTCTCACCAACCACCCAGCTTCACCAATCATCATCATCATCATCATCATCTGATCCCCCCCCTGACACGCAAACCAGTAATAAGAAGCGTCATTGTTACAAACATCAAGAGCATTTTTAGCGGAAGCAAACCAAATAGGTTTGATTTCTTCTATACTTTTTTCATCATTCTCTATTGTATTCTCTCCTTGTGAGACTGGAGAAACATTGCCGTGAACGGCAATGTTTTTTGCTGTGTATGAAACTCCGTAAGGTGGATCAGTTAGAAATAAATCCGCCTTCCCCCCTCCCATTAGTCGCTCCACATCCTCACGCTTTGTGCTATCGCCAACAAGCAAGCGGTGGTCGCCTAATATCCACAATTCTCCCATTTTCGTCTTTGGCTTTTTAGGCGGTTCAGTATCAAAATCATCTTCTTCGCCGTTTAGGGCGCAATTTAGGGCTTGTGTGACCTCTTTGTCGTCGAACCCAGCGTCTTTGCGCTGTTCATCGGTTAGACCTTGCAGGGCTTCAGCCAGTAAGTCCTCTTCCCATTCGGCCATTGACGCAATCTTGTTATCGGCTAAACGCAGCGCGTCAATATCCTTTTCCGATAAACCTTCAATCCGGACGCAAGGGACATTAGGTCTATCAAGCTGTTTTAATGCCATTAACCTTCCGTGTCCGGCGATAACATTATTCTCCTCATCAATTAACACCGGCGTAGTGAAACCAAACTTTTCAATGTTTCGGCATAAAGCATCAATCTGCTTTTGTGGGTGCAAACGAGCATTCTTCTGATAGGGTTTCAGCTCAGCAATTTGTAAATTCAATATTTGCATATCTCAGGTTCATTTTTACGATCCCAGTAAGTCCAAATCTGCAAAGAACACCCAGGTGGTTTGGGAAAATCCAGGTAGCGAGCCAATTCCTTCCCGTAAACCTTCCGGTTAGATTTGACTTGAATAAACAAAATCCCATCATCCCGTATCGCCATCAAATCCCATAGACCAAATAAATCCTGCTGTTTCTGGAATCGACTTGGGTTCTTAGTTAATTCGACCAGATAACCAAGACCCAGTAAATAATCCCGTGCCTTCAATTCATTCTTCCTACCCTTCCTCCTCGTGTTCACCATATTGATTTTATCATACCATAAAAATCCAAATTCAAAAAGTCAGTTCCTCAAATCCAAACCTAATAAAACCCTCCCCTAAAATTTTTAATTTTAGGGGAGGTTTTTAGGTTGAATTTGACCTGACCGGACTTCATTTCTGAATTTACTAAGGGGATGACCTTATCTTTTCTCCATTTTTTTGCTAACCTTAGCCAAAAAAAAATTTCAGAAAAAAGATAGGGTCAGGCAACTAAAAAAGCTCATTTCTCCGCTAATCTTAGCCATAAAACGATCAAAAACAAAAAGATAGGGTCAGGCAACTAAATTCACTAAAAAAAGCTCATTTCTCCGCTAATTTTAGCTTAGAAACAGTCATTTTCCCAAAAGATAGGGTCAGGCACTGCCTGACCTCATCTCATTTCGTTGCTAACTTTAGCCATAAAATGGGCTTTTTTTCTTCCTAAGTAGTATTTTACGACACATTGTGTGGATAACTTGATATGACTTCATTTCTCAAATCGTGTATGATGAAAAAACTTAAATAACAAACCTGCCTGATTGGCAGTAATTAGGAAATAATTTATGGCTAGAGTAGTTTTTGTTAATTCAAATGAGTGCGAGGATCGCAATATCGCCTACCAGGCGATTGCCGATATGCTGATGCACGAGTATCAGCTTCAAGTCGAAACTGATACCGGAACTGCTTTGTTGGCTTTTCACAAAGGCAGTTTTTTTGTTCAAGCCCTTGGTCCACTGCTGGAAATAAACGACAACGGCGGAGTTATCCCCGATGAGAACAAATCAATGGATTATGCCTTCCTCAAAGCCCGTTATGATTATCGAGAGCCGAAGCTCAAGAACCTTTGGCGCGAATTACCAGCCCTTGTCATCTGCGACTATCTGAATCAACAAATAAAACTTTCCGAATCGCCAAATGTCTCAGTCGATGTCCTGCTCCCTGGCCGGAACGGCCGCATCGAAAATGGCAAACTGCTGGTTGACCGGAAGGACTGGTAAATATGCAAGGCGATTTAGTCAGTGCTTGGGCTATCGCATATGCAAAAGCCGGTTGGTCAATAGTCCCTGCCTTCAATAAACGACCGGTAGTCGCCTGGCGGCAATTTCAAAGCGTCAGGCCTACTATCGAACAAATAGAAAATTGGTTTTCCACTGCTACGGATAAAACGCAAATTGCCTTGGTTTGCGGTAAATTGAGCGGAGTTTCAGTCATTGACATTGATTCCCATAAAGAGGGCTGTGCCTCGAAAAACAAAGGCCAGTGCGACTGTAACCCTGATTCACCGGCCAAGTTGCTCGCTTCCCTGCCCCTAACCCTAACTTCAAAAACCGGTAATGGCGGTTTCCACCTATTCTTTCAATCCAGTGCCAAAGTCAACAATTCAGTAAAACTGGTTCATCCGCAAATGGATATTAGGGGCGATGGTGGAATTATTATCTTACCGCCATCTAGGCACTCGACAACCGGAAAAGACTATGAATGGGGAGATTTGGTGCCTTGGAACTCGCAAAACTTGAAGAACTTGGCCGACTTTCCAAAAGAAATTGAGGCGAAACTGGTTAGTAAGCCCAAGGACAAAAAACTCGACTGGCTGTCCATAACCAAACAGGGTGTTAGAGAAGGATCGCGCAATTCAACTGTGGCCTCGTTAATCGGCAAACTGGTCTGGAAGTTCAAGGAGGAGGACCTGCCGGCTTTGTGGGAGCTTATTTGGGTTTATAACCAGCACCTAATCAAGCCGCCGCTTGAGGAAAAAGAGTTGGCCAGGACATTTCAATCCATAGTCGAAGCGGAAATGGGAAGGGGGATTTATGCCAAATAATCTGCCGCCGCCAATGCCAGATTTCGCATTACCGGAGAAAGAAGACTGGTTAGCCGGTGGATATACCTATCCTGAGCTATTAAACGCCGATTTGCCGGAGCCAAAGTGGCTTGTACCCCATATGATACCAAAACCCGGTTTAATCGCCGTTACGGGCGAATCTGGCCACTTTAAGACCTTCTTTGTGCAATGGTTGGCGACCAGGATAGGGGCGAAACAACCTAAGGCTTTATTTGACGATTGGGATTATCCAGGAGCTTTGAAAGAGCCGGTCAGAATTGTCTTTATTGAGGAAGAAATGAGCGATGTGCAAATGAAAGACCGCTCGGCCTCGATTGATACTGCAGAACAGGAGCATTTTATCTGGTTCTTTTCTAAGGGTTTCAACTTGAAAGACCCGCAAATGGTCACGGATTTGCGCCAATACTTGATTGACAACAAAATTGATTTATTGATATTCGATCCCTTCACCTCGATTTCCGGCATGGACGATGAGAATAGCAACGCCGAGGCGCGCAAGGTTATGGACACAATGCGCCATAATTTTGTGGACGATCCGGAAGTGCGCTGTTCGGTTATCTTCATCCACCACCCGCCTAAAAACTCACCTGGAGTCATTCGCGGAGCCGGTGATATCAAGGGCAAAGTTGACTTGCACTTTGTCATTCAAAAAAAACGCGATGCCGATGGTAACTACTTGGAAAATGTAATAATGGTTAATTGCGAAAAAACTCGTTATAAGGAAATAATTGGCTTTGAAGCTGAACTGGTAATTTCACCAACTGATATTTATAAGCAAATTTGGAAATATAACGGTTCTTCCCGAGACACTTTCAATCGCCAAATTGAAGAAATGCAAATGAAAATAATGAATTTATTTGCTGAAAATGAAAACAGACCAATGCTAAAAAGCGAGATTGATGATTTGCTCGGAATGACCAAAAACGCCAAGTTCTATAAACTTGCTTGGGATAAAATGTTGCAGAAAAAGATAGTTTCAAGAAAAGATAAAAATAGCGGCTTCACTCTCAAGGACTAAAAAAACCGGCCGAAAGGCCGGTTTTTTGCTCTCCCCTCTTTTAGTTCAATAACCACTCACCTGCCGCTCCAATACGCAAAAAATCCCCTAAAATCGGGGATTTTTGCTATCCTAAAGGTAGAGTAGGGGAGAGCCTAGAACACATACTTTTTAGAATTTTCTCCTTTTGTTATCCACCTAATATTGTCTATTGTATATCCCAGATTGTTATTGATTCTGTCTATAGATGGAGCAAAAATATTGTCAAAATCTTTTTGTTTCCATTTTTTATGTAGTTTCCTAAAATTATTTAAGTTTTCTATTTTTTTGCACCAAGAGAAAAAGTCTTCTTTTGTGCACATATCTCTTCCTCTCACATTATATTTTCTGCTTCCGCGCCCATCTACCCTAGATTTCATGGAAGAATATCTATGAGAAAAAATATAATTAAAGTTTTCTCTTATTCGATTTTTGTCGTATTTTTTATAATACTCCCTATTTTTTTTGAAATTTAAACGGACATCTTTTTTATTACATTCCTTACATTTATTAACTGTTCCATCGGACATGTCAGGATGCTTATAAAAAGAAGAAATACTTTTTTCTTTATTACATTTAAAACATTTTTTGGTTCTGGGCATATAAAAATATTATGTTTTATATGCCCAGCTTACACCAAAACCCTTTTTAAATAAATACCATTCTAAAATGGTATTGAATCGGTTTTTTCTTCTTCCTTCGGTGGTACTTCAACCGTGCCGTCGTCAGACACTTTGGCAATTTCCCATTCCGTTTCTGTTCCTAAACCGTGGCGAGTGATCGAAAGCGTCGCCCCAGGTTGAAAATCACCGGTGCGCATCGCTTTGTAAAATTTGCCCTTTGAACCGTTTTGTTTGATTTCCTTCTCCTGTCCTGCACTGTCCTCAAAGTAGAAAACCAGCACTTTACCGTCCGGTGTCTTGAATTCATCCGGTGTATTTTCCGGTTGGTCTTTGACCAACATATCCTTGAATTTCAGCACTTGATTTTCTCCGTCTGCCATTTTATTCAAGAATCGGCTGTTGGAACTGTCTTGTTCGGGAATTTGGTCGTAGATAGACATAGGCTTATTTAACTCCTTATAAAATTCGGAGTGTAATTTAGAAAAGTAGGCTCGTTTGCGTTTTGTCATTTTGGGTGCATATTGGCTTAATAAGATTTATTATAAAAGTAAGCTCTTGTCCGCTTCGTCCAGACAGGTTCGCTTATCCGGTTCTTCCATTTCTCGGCTAAAAGTTTTCGCGCGTCAATGATTTTCCGATAATTGGCAGACGGGTATTCGCGTTCACCGAAGAAATTTTTGAAGCCCAGATAAACATCCACCAACTTATGCGATTGCCTGAAACGATAAAACCATTCGATCAATAATGACTTGAGATAAAAAGTCAGGAATTGGGAGTTTTTGGGGGTATTCGCCCAACGGATTATTTGGTCATCGACCTCCTCTAAATTCTTGACAGTCGATAGAATAAAGGCCACATCCTCTATCTGGGAATTTAGAGTTTCATCGTCTAAAAAGATTGATGCGGTTTTGGTTGAACGGGCGGTAAGAAAAATCTGCATATTGACGCTAGTATATCAGGGTGCTACATTATAAGCAAATAAATTATACACACCTGTTATGCCATATAAAGACCCGAGTAAATTCTTCATGATTCGTATCCATAGGGACTTCGAGAAGCCCATTAAAATCTTGGCCGATTCTCTTGGTTTTACAAGGAGAAAATGCCTAGAGTTGGCCATAAATGAATGTATTAAGAAGTATATAAAATAGTTATCCACACCCAGACTTGACTAAGGTGCTACTCCTAGCTATAATATGAGCATAATCAAATAAGCCAATAAGCCGTATGTATTTAATCAAACAAATTCAAGAGTGGCGCGAGAAACAAGGTTTGCCGCGCTATAACTCACTCAAAGAAATGATTGAAGATATGCGCGACGACCATGATTGCCACAGCGATCCCGACGACAGTTGCGAACTCTGCGACTTGATAAATAAGGAAAGCTAATATGGGATTCACTTTTTCTAAGGCGACCGAGAATCAGAAGAAAGCCGTCAACTATGCCCTTTGGAAACTTGGTGTCGAATACTCCGATGATTTGGCAAATTGGTTGAATGAGAAAATGAACCAGCTCACCGCCTCGGCTATTATCAACGCCTTCAATCACGGAGAGAAGCCGGAAGTTCTAAAACTCTTACAGAACAATATTAAAACAAGCCAATATGAATAAGCACATCGCTCGCTTTGCGTATCGTTCCGACTGGTATCGAAAGAATAGTGCGCTAACTTTTTTGGAAAGATTAAATAATGTTTACGGATTTCTATGCCTATAACTTTTCGTAAAGCAGAACGCAAACAAGCGAAGATTCGATTGGCTTTAGTAGCTCCATCAGGTTACGGGAAAACTTTTTCGGCATTGCTCATTGCTAAAGGTTTGGGAGGTAAAGTTGCAGTCGTAGATACGGAAAATGGGTCTGCTGATTTGTACGCTGACAAATTTGAATTTGATGTCTTAACAATGAACCCACCTTACGATCCGGAAAAATACATGATGGCGATTGAAGCGGCTGAGGATGCAGGATACGAAATCTTAATTATAGACAGTTTAAGCCCAGCGTGGGGAGTATTATTGGAACGGCAAAGTGCTATTGCCGGTAAAACTGGCAATAATTTCGCTTCATGGCGAGACATCACTCCGGTTCATAAAAAATTATTGCAAAAGATTATTCATAGTAAAATTCACATTATTACAACAATGAGGAGTAAAACTGTTTGGGTAGTGGATAATGGAAGACCAGTAAAGATTGGCTTAGCTCCAGAACAGAGACCTGGAATTGACTTTGAATTTACCGCTTTACTGGAATTAGACAAAGACCATAATGCTCACTGCTCGAAAGATCGAACCGGATTATTTGATAAAAAAGTCACTCCAATGACAGAAAATGTTGGTGTTGAGATTAAACAGTGGTTAGAAATTGGGAAACCCTCTCAATCTGAACAACCGGAAAATCAAATAACAAAAAATTAACCGTATGTCGCAAAAACAAAAAGACAAAATTTACCTGGCAATATTCGTGATTTGCATAATGCTATTGAATGCCGGAACAAATGCTTTAGCTGTTTCTTTCGTTGAACCCTTTAACACCCCAGACTTGGTTGAACAAGATTTGGGAGACGGATTGGTAAAATACGGAGAAATGGCAAAAGACGAAAAGGGGGACATTCAAGTCCCCCTTCAGTCCGAGATTGAAGCAATTATCGGCATCAAAGCCCTGGAATTTAGAGTGGATGCTAATCGTGCGTTAGCAATTGCTAATTGTGAAAGTCGCTTAAATCCTAATGCTGTTAATTTGCAAGGAAGTTCTGCGGCCGGATTGTGGATGATAATTGACTCAACGATGTTGGAAGGTATAAAGAATCGAGGACTTGATTGGAGTCTTGAAGATAAATTTGATCCGTGGAAGGCAACTGATATGGCAATGTGGTATATGGCAAAAAATCAATGGTCTCGTTGGGAATGTGACCCAATTACAAATAATGAAATTTATTGTGCTATTATTAAAGATGACTCCAGGTATTGCGAATAAATTGCTAACACGGTATCATATGACCATATGAATCGATCACCGTGTTTATATTGCCTTAAATTAAATGAGTCAAAACCAAAATCATCGAAAAAAAATTGTCGGTTGTGTGGATACTATGGAAAAAAAATAAAGAATAAAAAAGAATTAACTAAAGAACAGAAAAAAATTATAGTTAATTGGGCTGTAAGACAAAAACAAGAATGCAAAAATTGTGGTACGAAAAAACATTTAGAAATAGACAGAATAATACCTGGATGTAAGGGTGGAAAATATACAATTGGTAATATTCAATTACTATGCCATGAGTGTAATACAACAATTAAGATTGGATTCTGTTCTGTAGAAGATGCAAAAAAAGATATAAATGAAAGAATTTGTAAGGCATGTGGAAAATTAAAAAAATTAAATTCTAATAGTTTTCATAGATTAAGTAAATATAAGTGTAAGTTTAGAAAAAATTCCCTTTCTCACTGGCATCCGATCTGTAAAAAATGTAGATTAAAACTTCTTAAAAAATTTGATTGTATATGTGAAGAATGCGGAATTAGGTATAAAGCATATAAACAGAACTCAAAATTTTGTTCTAACCATTGTAAATTTGCCAATAAAACAAAACAAAGTCACCAAATGATTGAATGCTTGTGTTGTGGAAAAAAACTTATCGTTTCAAAATCATCAAAAAGAAAATATTGCAATAACAAATGTTCAGCAAAAAATATGAAAAGAAATACCGTTGGAATTTTCAAGAAGAAAGTGGCGAAATAAGCCGGTGGGCTTGTTTCAAATAACAAAACACAAACGGAGGGAGCTATGGACAATCTGCGGGACGGGAAGCAAGTGAAGCAGGCGAAAACAAGACTGCATCATCTTGAACCCAACAAAGTCAATGGTTATGGGCCGAGGGCTCAAATCTGCCCTTGTGGTGATTGGCACATCGGAGCTTCGACTTGCGATGAGCAGGCTATCAAGAAACAGCTCGACCTTTGCTTGAAAAAGCACATCTATGTCATAGGAATGGGCGACCACCTCGAGTGTGCTACGCGCAATTCTGTTGGAGATGGGGTCTATAAGCAGTACGGAAACCCTGACGAGCAGATGGAGCGGGTTATCGAGTTCTTTCGTCCTGTTGTTAAGGCGGGTTTGCTTCTGGGAATCCACCGAGGCAATCACTGCCAGCGGCTCTCGAAGGATGTCGGAATAGATGTGATGAAGTGGATTTGCAAGGAGTTATCCGTTCCTTACTTCGGCCATGCCCAGAATCACATCTTTTATCTCGGCAAGCAAAGCTACACCTGCCACAGCACCCACGGATCAAGCGGAAGCCGACTGCCTTACATGAAAATTCGTGCGGCGATGGACTTGATGAAACTCACCGATGCCGAGGTCATACTTTACGGCCATACCCATGGCCTCGACCACCACATCCCGCTGTTCGAGGTATTCAATCGGCACTTGAAGAAGTCCCAGAGCTACGAGCGGCATGTGGTCTTGACTGGGAGTTTCCTACGCTATCGTGGGAGTTACGCCGAAGAAAAGAACCTTTTGCCTTCCCGTATCGGCAGTCCAGTCATCTCGCTCTATGCCTCGCAGCATGAGATACGGGTGTCTATCTAACCGGCCTGGGCGGAGCCACAAATCCGCCTCTTCAATTAAGTATTAAATTTCCCCAATAATATGTTGGAATTATCAATAGCTTTAATCATTAGTTCTTTAATTCTTAGTTATGGAATGTTGAAAGCATCAGAAAAAATATCAGGAATAAAACTCCGAACCGAAATAAATATAGAAAAACCGAATGCAGTATCAACTGGAGATATAGAAGAACAAAACCTATGTGGAGCATTGATTAAAGGAGAACACGAAGTATTTTCTAGTTGTTCTTTTTCTATCGACAGTCCAAGTATGGTTAAACAGGGGAAAAATAAATAAATCCGCCCATTCAATTAAATCTATACCTATGCCTAAATCAGAAGCTGACAATCTCTATAAAACTCTAAAGGATGACCCTGAAGCGGTAATCAAATGGGCGGAGAGTGAGATAGCTGAATACCAAAAGCTAATTGAGCTGATTAAAAACAAAACCTAATTCTTAGATAACTAATTAACAAACATCTTATGTCACCCACAATTGAAATCTCAGAGGAAATATTAAACAAAATCAAAGACCAGTTAGGTGATGACTACAAGTTGAAAGAGCTTGATTGCCTTGATGACCTTATTGGTCAAAAGTGGTTTTTCCGCACTGTTACCTATCACTGTGTGGGTAAAGTAGTTAAACGCTTTGGACAATTCTTCCAACTGGAAGATGCTTCTTGGGTAGCGGACAGTGGACGCTTTATGCAAGCCATTAAAGATGGAGAACTAAATGAAGTTGAACCAGTCGGCGATATGCTATTGAACATTGAAACTATTGTGGACGCATTTCCTTGGAAACATAAACTACCAAAAAACCAAAGTTAGATTATGAATATAGTTATCCTAGAAATCGGGTCTAGGTCTAGGTCTAGGTCTTGGTCTAAGTCTAAGTCTGGGTCTTGGTCTAGGTCTAGGTCTAGGTCTGGGTCTTGGTCTAAGTCTAAGTCTGGGTCTTGGTCTAGGTCTAGGTCTAGGTCTAGGTCTGGGATTTGGTCTTGGTCTAGGTCTGGGTATTGGTCTAGGTCTAGGTCTTGGTCTGGGTCTTGGTCTAGGTCTGGGTCTAGGTCTGGGTCTAGATCTGGGTCTACATAACTAACTCAATTCCCCAAACATTGCAGCACCGCAAGGATTGGGCTGGCACGAGCTTCCACAGGCAGACTGCCGTAAGACGGTGGAGATAGCGTCTAACTATCCAAAGTGGCCAGGGGGCAGAAGACAGGTCGGTGCAGACCTGTGCCCCCTACGGCAACCCTTGATTGGTGGAGCATTTAACATGTAATTAGAACTTCTCTATGTCTTTTTATTTCGAATACTTGTCGGTTCTTAAAGAAATAGAGCCTGAAGCCTATGAGGTTTTAGGCAAAATGATTAAAGGTTCCTGTTGCCCGCATGAACAGTTGGATGCTTTTGAAACCGGCCTCGTTTGTTATTTAGACATCACTTAAATATGGCGGGGTTCAAACTAAATAAGCGTAACTATTTTAGTAAGAAGCGTCCGCATCTTTCGGTCTCACAAATTGGTGGGTTTTATACCTGTCCGTTGTGAAGAACCCGACCGCTGGAAATAGGCAAGTTAACCCTTTTAATAAATATGCTTGTCAATAAAATTTACCAAGGAGATTGTCTTGAGGTAATGAAGGGAATACCTGATAATTATTTTGATGCTATTATTACCGACCCACCTTACAATGTAAATTATAAATATAATACTTATAGAGACAATCTTTCGGACGATGATTATTTCAAAAGTCAAATTCAATTTTTAAGAGAATGTGAGAGAATCCTGAAAGAAAATGGTCAACTGGCCTACCTTAATTATCCAGAATTTAATAGCAGAATTTTCGTGGCACTTGAGGAAGATTTTGAAATGAAGCCCTATGAAATTATGGCTTGGGTCTACCCGACCAATCTCGGTGGCAAGTTTTTGAGAAAAGGTTTCAGAACTTGGATTTTTGCTACTAAGGGTAAACCTTACTGTAAAATTCAGGGAGAATATCAAAATCCAAAAGATAACAGGATTAAGAAATTGGTGATGAAGGGAATGAAACCGAAAAGTGTAGATTGGGTAAAAATGAATCAAGTCAAAAATGTTAGCAAAGAAAAAACAAAACATCCTTGTCAAATACCGGAAGATTTAATGACGAGTATAATACTAGGTTTGAGCAAGCATCAAGATTTGATTTTAGATCCATTTATGGGAAGTGGAACTACTGGCTCAGCTTGCATCAAAGCCGGAAGAAGTTTTGTTGGAATTGAAATAGATAAAGAGTATATTAAAATTGCCGAAACTAGAATAAAAGCTGTTCAGGACAATTTGCTCTAACCCCTCTCCCACCATCTCGGATGTAAAGAGACGGTCAAGCTCTTTATCGACGCACCACATCCGAGGTGGTAGGAGGGAGGTTAAGATGTCAATCGAACGCTCTTTTTTCTACAAAGACGGGAAGCGTGAGTTCTGTGTCATTAAGTACACGGACAGCCGAGATGGGAGTGTCACAATCGAAAGGAAGAAGTGTGGCGACGGGTGTACGGAGTTAACCCTTTGCTCGCTCTTGCCAAGGGACATCAAATTCCAACGCTCGGGAGAAAACTATGCCGCTCATTATCAAGCTCCTAAAGTGCCATAACCAGGGTTGTCGGGGTCTGGCTGGCTGTATCACTGAAGATGCCGGTATCTATTCCGTGCTTCGCTACTGCGAGCGCTGCGACAAGAAGGACACCTGCTATCTGCCAGAAGATTTTTTTAACATCTGCTCCCAAAAATGCTATAATGATAGCAAGAAGGGAGGAGAGGATGTCACCAAGGAGGAAAAGACTACCTCGACATGATGAAGGGTATCTCAGGCGTTGCAAAAAGTGTGGCAACACTTCACTCGGCTGTATCTTGTTTCTGATGCGCAAGCTCCAGTATCGGGGCTTCTGCGACATCTGCGACTACATCTTCGACCCGAACTGTCCCAAGGTCTCGGGTCATCAAGGAGTAGTTTCATCGACTTGCCAAACTTGTCGAGAAAAGGAGACAGCCCGATGAGGAAAACCCACTGTGAAAAATGTCAGCGTCAGACACTTCATACCGAAGGGGTGGCACAGCGCGATGGCGGCAAGCTCTTTAAGCCATTGACCTGCATTGTCTGCGGCAAACAGCACTTCGTCGAGAAGGAAGACCCCTTGAAGGCGGAGTACCAGCGGTTGATAAGGCGGAAGGAGGTGAAACAATGATGGGTTCAGCCATCGTCATTTTCTTCTTCACCTTACTCGCTATTGCCATCATTACCGGAGGTTTTAGGGGGAAGCGATGAAGATAGGAAAGTGTCCTTTCAATTGCTTTCATTCTTGGTGGTGCAAGCCGAAAGAGGAGAAAGTCTGCAAGGACTTTATCGGGACTTGTCCCAAAGCTCACGGCAAGATGAAAGAGTTGACAAGACAGGGCATTTGGCGTATCTTCAAGTGCCGTGTCTGTGGCTATCAGATGGCGGTACAGGAGGAACAATGAAATCCCTGAATACCCTAGTGGTGTGTAACTGGTTTGTTCATCTTCACCCCTCACCGGCTCCTTTACTCATTGGTTGCAAATCAAGCAAAGAGGTGCGCTCATGCCGTGGTTGCCTTGGCGATCCAAAAAGGTGCCTGCAAGAAAACTCACGGTGGAGTCATATCCTTTGTCCGAAATGCAACGCCCATTTCGAGACGCTTCACATGGACGAAATGTAGAGGCTTGGGACTGGCCTAGAAACAGTCCCAATTTTATTATGACTTGCATAAAATGTAAGAAAAAACTAAAATCGGCCGATTTGAAGACAGCTAAGGATGGAAAATGCTTAAAATGCTGGATAAATGAGGAAATCGCTAAGAAATTTGGATAAAAACTTGGCTGAGCCACAATCAACCGACAATACAAAAAGGGTCGGATTCACCCGACCCACTTGTATTTTACTCCCATTTGGGGAGTATTTTTTATAGATACTTTTCCAGAACAGGCACGACAATTCGTTTTGTAATGACTTCGTAAAAAGCAATAGCCGAAGTCCAAATTTCAATTCCACCCTCCAACCACTCTTTCGGAGCGATTGATAGAAACAACGCCACTACCAAACTGAGCAGGAACGCCGACACCAAAAATACCGGTTTGGCAAATTCCTTGCCGAATTTTTCACTTAATACCTTGAATAAAGAAACTAACAAGCTGACTATCGATCCGAGTAAAAGCTCCATAAATTAGATTTTTAACGATTAATTAAACTTTCAGGATTAGCTCGTTCAAAATTGAAGTCGAATAAATGCTTTCCAGTGCGCCTCCAATTAAAACAATCATTTATAACATCCCCAGGTTTCCAAATCGGCCACGGTTTATAATAGTGGGAATTATAGCTACCGTATGAAATGGCATTGACATAGACTGTCCAAAACTTTCCGGCCGCTTCCCACACACTCTGATTATTAAATTTCTTGAACTCGCGCTCCAATTCGTTTGCCACTTCTTTTTCCTTGCTCAAATTCCTAGGCTTACCATAATGGTCAAGGCAATATTGAAACTCATTTTGTTGGGTTTCTTCTTTTTTCTTACGCCAATCCGGCGGTAAATCGAGTATGCACCAAGCGTTGTAAAATTCGTAGCTTGCATCCAGGTGATGATACCCGTTAAAACCTAACTCGCGCTCCAAACTGTCAAAAACAATCCAACTGCCCTCGTCCCAGCCAACCAGTAGAACGGCGTGGTTATCCCTGACCTGATTCCGTTTAGCACGATATTCGAAGTAGCCACGGGTTGCATCAACCCCAACCAGTAAAGCTCCGTATTGAAGCATCGCCGACTTTATCTCATCGCTGTTATTGGCGACCCTGGCATAACCTGGAATTTTCCATTTACCGACCAACTGGTCGGAGCGAAGTTTCAAATCTTCCCATTCGGCCAAATCATATAAATCGCTAGGCATTGGCAATTCTTCATAATCGACCAATCCTTTTACCCTCGCCGCCTCAAGAATTGCCCTGAAATATGTCCCTTTCTTACTGCCACCGGACTTGAAGAATAAATCCGCTTGGCTGTATTCGTCTTCAAACTCACTTTTGGTCTCAATCAACTTTGTTCCAGAAAACGCCGCACAGAATGGCCAACCCCCCTGATTCTCAAATCTTAGGTTTGGAATTATGAATTGACTAGGCACTTCAACCGATCCGGCAACCGGTAATTCGTCTAACCACAAATCTCGCTTATCTATTGGGTTTGGTAGAAGGCCAAAATTCATAATTTTTATTGCTTTAACAAATTATCGAAGAACAAATTGACGAAAATTGCCGCTATCGGAACATAAGCCAATGCCTGCCACCTAAATCTCGTATTCTTAATCACTTCGCCATTTAGTTTCCTCAAATGATCGTTCACCTCCTTATGACAACGGCTATTTTCAGCAAAGCCGGCCTCCATAAGATTTTGTATATTTTCGATCATCAGTTTAAGTTCCCCGTTAGTAGGTTGGGGCATATTGATTTTAATTAATTCTTTCTCTTGACAAAATGAGCTAAATATGTTCTAATTATTCGTAGTTTATTCCCTTATCAATCAATTATGTTGGTCTATATCGGATATGCGCTAGTCATTCTATCTATAGTATATTTCATCCCTTACTCAATAGAACAGTGGGAAATTTATAAGAATTACCGGCGAGAGATGGATATAATCGAATCTAATCCGAAATATCATTCTTAGGAGTATTTTCTTGCTCCCTAATCGCTTGGAATAAAACGGCTTCAAGAGCCTGTTTTATTTTTGGTGTAATAATTTTTCCTTTCACACGCCCAAGAATAGAAACAAACTCGCCAACCAATCTAGGTGAAGTCGAAGCAAGATATAACAGATACATCGGAATCGTACTTGGATTAAGCGATGCTAAAATTCCTCCGGTCAAACCGGTAGGTCCTAGAGCAACACCGGAAAGACCACGGGGGATTGCCGGTGCTAGCATTGCGCCTGATAATCGACTGGAAAAATCCTTACCAGAAGAACTTGAAAGTGCTTCAAGCAATGCTTTGCGATACTCGAAGTTCTGACGAGTTGTTGATACCAGTTTTCTGATAGCCGTATCTCTTGATACCTTATCGCTCAAAGACAAAACTTTTTCAATTTCATCCGATAAATTTATCGCAGAGCTAAAACGCGCCATTTCCTCTTGATAACCAGGGATGTTTTTCTTCAATGCTTCACTTATCGCATTACGCATCTGATAAATAAATGCCTGAGCCGGTGAACCATTGGGTGCGCCTCGCGCTAAACTGCTTAGAGATTTTTTTGCCCTATCCAGTTGTTCAATGGTCGTCAAAGGTTGTGCGAATAATTTATCAAAAGCCCGTTGAACTGATGCTGTTCCTTCAACCAAATCACTTCGGCTAAAATCAAGATTATTAAATTTTTTACCGGTTCCAAAACTTATAGCAAAATCATCTTTTGCCTTATTTACAACTGTATTTCTAATATCATCGACTGCCGCTGATAAATCCTTTGAAGATGTTTTAATTTTACTCATTGCCTCACGATAGAGCTTGCTATTAAGCGAAGTCATTTGATCCAACGCCTTTTTTGCATCATCGAGGGTTGAGCTAAGAATTTCAGCCGCGCCACCTGTTTTACCTGCACTTCTGGCAAACTTTTGAACTGCAGGACTATTGTAGGCATCATAAATAACATCTGCTCCAGCACCGGTCGTTTTCCCTAAAATTTCACCTCCTACCTTTCCAACTCCGCGCCCTAGATTTCTTAATAATGTCCCAGCTACCGGCAGAGCCGCGCCAAATTCAGCGGCTTTTTTAGTTTCTTCCAAATCACCACCGGTCTGAATAGCCGTAATTCCACCGCCTTCGAGAGCAGTTCCGGCTGAGCGAGTTCCCAACTTTAAGAGCGGCTTTAATTTGGATGATACCTTTGATGCTTGGACTAAACCTTCAGCGGCTTTCGCCCCCTTGGTTAACGCACCACCAGGAATAAAAAACTCTCCGACCTGTTCTGTCAGAAAACCGGCTTTTTCAGCCAACCCCTCGGGTTTTCTCAATCTCTCGGGGATTAGCGTTTCAGCTCCAGTCTTTTTCAGCGGTTTATCGATCCCTAATTTAGCTTCAATCGATTTCGGTAAAACAGCTTTTGTTATTCCAGTCAACATCCTTTCTCCAAGAGAAGAAGCACCGGTCAAAGTCGAAAGTCCACCTTTTCCAATCCCGACCGCAAAACCACCCACTCCGCCAACACCTTGTTTTTCCTCAGGCATCGGCTGAGGTTGTTTAACTTCGGAAATACGAGAAGCGTAAACCGGATATTTAGTAATTATTTTATTTACTAATTCCGTATCATCAATATCTTTATATTGTGGATATTGCTGTTTAATTTTCGCCGCAAACTCCTGCGGGCTTAATTGTTCTGCCATATTATCCTAGAGCTTTAATTACCTTATTCGCATACGCTCCACTGTCATAAGCTACTCCGTATTTATTCACGCCTTTCTTGACCACTGGTTGTCCGCCATTCCAGACCAAAGCTACTTGGTACGGCGTATAACCCTGATTCAGCAAATCCTTTATTTTCTTTTCAGCGACATAATCTTGATTTTTCTGGGTCATCGGCGCATTGGGATCGCCGAGATATTGCTTCGCCCAGCTCTTCCAAGTTGCTGGCATAAATTGATATGCGCCAAATTCACCGCTTCCGCCCTTGGCATTATAATTTCCACCGCTTTCAACCTTCTTAATGGCGGCGGCAACCTGTTTAACTGGGCTGTTTAACGCCTGTCCCGCGGCTGAGTTAAAAAGACCTAATGGATCATCTTTAACTTCGGTCTGACCAGTTCGTTCACCAGATGCTTCAAGTAAAAGATTATTATAAACCGTATCGCGATTTTGTTTTTTTTGTGTCAATACAGTTTCGGTATCACCTGGTTGTGGGAAATACTGCAACGCCGCATTATTAAACTCGCTCTGTGAAATTGCCGCTCCTGATTCTCGGCGCAATACAGCATTCACGAAATTTCTTTGAGCTTGTTCTAATAATTTACGGTCTTCAGATTTGAAGTATTCAGGTAAAACAGCTCCGGCATAAGAAGCAAGCCCAGTAAACTGAGAACTCAGAGAATCAATAATTTGAGTTGCTTGTTGAATACGACTTGCGAATCCACCAGCTTTCGCCTGTTCCGCTGTTGGCGGTTTAGCAGAAGTTCCCATTTCTGATTTAGCTCGTTGGTAATCAAGAAATGAACCCTGGAAACCTTGCCCTAAGGCATATTCATATTCTTGAACTGTAGCTGGACCTTGAGAAGTCGAAGGCGCACCAAATTCACCAGCTTTCTCTCGCTGATAATCAGTAAATGAACCGGCGTAACCTTGAGATTTAGCATATTCAAACTCCTGAGCCAGAGCAGGTAAATCAGTAGCAGACGAAACCGGTGCTTGATAAACTGTCTCATATTGTCCAGTCTCGGGATTGATTGCAACCAAATTATCACCGATTTTAATCGGTTGCAGACCGGCCGCTTCCGCTTGTTTCATCGCATCTTCACGCGCCAATTCAGCTTCACTGAAACCAAGCGAGGTCTGAGCCGCCATTAACTGCGACTGTCTTGCTTGTTCAGCGGCTGAAAGACGGCCAAGCAGGGTCTGTTCTTGGATATTGGCCTGTTCAGCAAGTTTACCTTGTTGTCCACGGATCAATTCAAGCGGTATGCCACGGCCTTGGCCTTCCAGTCCAGAGATGCCCATGGCCGCGTCGCCTCGAAATTGCGCCAATTCTTGTGCCAGTGCCTTTTCCTGTTCCGAAGGCGACATAGATGACAAGACCTGTTCTTGGTATTTTTGCAAGTTTTGTTCAGCCAATGACTTTAGATTAGCCATATTGACGGCTGATGAGGCCCCTGCAGAGGCAGGAGTGGGGATAGACGGGGTTTTAGGGCCTTCGGCGGCTAAAGACATCGAAGCGACCTTAGAAGCCAATTCTGAGCCCTGTGGTGCGCTAAAACCGCCTCCACCGGCCGGTTTAGGGGCGACCTTATCCAGAGCCGCCGTATTATAGGTCGAAACCGAAGGTGTTGGACTAACCTGAGAATAATTAAAATTTGAAGGGGTAGTTGGTTTTGAAGTCGGTGCAACCTTCGCTAAAGGATTAGTCGAACCAAACATCAAAGTACCTGGCATTGAATAGCCATAATCAACCTTGGGTGTTTCGGGTTTTTTTGGCGCACCAAGTTTAGATTGCAAATAATTTTGGACTGACAATGGAGTAAAGGCCATATAATTAAGTAAAGTTAGAAGTTGAGGTATCAGGTTCAGGTAAGTTTGGATCCCGGAAAATCATTGAACCAATGGGCGGTAAGTAAGCCCCCTCAATCTTTTCATCAGCTTCCTGTTTCATAGCGTCAAAAAGAATAGCCGCCTGTTCATCGAAAAGTCGAGCGCGATTCGTGTCTCCTTCTTTCTTCCAATATAAGGCCACGGCACGCAGGATCGGCAATTCTTGGTAGGTTTCCGGTAAAGGAGATACCTGACCGATTATGAACGCACTGCCGGCCACAGTTGTCCCCTCATATTTCTGCACTAATTCCAAATGAGTAGTGTCCGTAAAATCCTCAATTTCATACCACTCCATATCGCCCGTAGTCGCTCGCAAAAATCTTTCTTCCATCGCAACAGTAAAAGTCGTACCAGCCCCGACAATGGTTTCGTCTCCGTTGGTAGCGGTAATAGTTCCGGTCGTATAATCAGCCACCGATAAATCCTTTACATTCTTACGAACCCGAATGGTAATTGTATTGCTGGCCGAAGCTGGGGTCGGAGCGAGTAAGACTTGATTGCCTTGTCGGTAATAGAACAAGGTCCTGTCTCCAGTTCCCAAGTTGCTTTGCAAAATCCGTTTCCAGAGAGCTGGGTCTTCAATTCCGACTGGGCTGTAAACCGTAGATCCGACCGTTACATACAGGTCAATGATTTTTCTAGTGCTTTGTGGCAGAACATAGGCCTGTTGAGAAGCCACGGTATCCTGCGTCGTTAGTTTCTCCAAAAACCACCATTTGCCGCCATTCAAAGCACAATAATATTTTATCGAGGTGTTTATTAAACTATCACCAAAAGTCAGGTTGGTGGTGGTGGTGTTATTGGTCAATGAACCGAATAAATTTCTGGAGGATGTATAAGTTAGCATATATTTTATGGTCCGGTTTCGTTAATTCCGATTGATTCAAAGGTTACTTCAACCCTTTCAACTCTTGGCGCGTTAGTCCCACCAACGCCTTGTTGCCATTGCATAGCGATTGCCAAGTTGGTGAAGGTAGGTAAAGACGCTCCGGCAATAGTTTCATAAATGGTCGCAACTTGAGTTGAAGCCGTAATGGCGGCGGCTTGAGAAATAATTTGAGTTTGGGCATTCTTATTTGAAACTAGGTACAAGTCGAAGTATCTTGAGTTGATGGCACTATTGGTCGAGGCATAATAAACCTTGACGCTTTTGACTACTCCCATTTTTCCCTCATCGAAAACCGGTGAAACTGACCCAGTGCAAAGTAACGCCGCGCAATAACCGGTATTGACGGTATCCAAACCACCGGAAGTAGTCGTTCCGGTACTTACAACCTGAATTGATGAGCTTAAGGTACAAATACCGCCTGTTCCGATTCCGTTTCCCTTACCGACCCTATTCAAGCCGGTCGGTGCATCTTTCGGATACGGCGAACCGTACATATAAATATTACCTTGTGATACGAAAGAAATCGTATCGCCCAAAACCTCAACACCGCCCTCAGTCGGGATATTGGTATCAAAAGTAGCCACCGGAACAAACTCACTGCCATCAAAAATCAACATTTTAGAAACTTGCGGAGTTGTCGGCACCATTATCCTTCCCTGGGAAAAGCAACCGATAGTTCCACGGTATTCAAACGCTCCATTGGCATAATTGTCATTTAGCGATTTGGAATCCCACGGATCGAGCGATAAATAATCCCAGAAATACGCTCTGGCTTCTGTCCGATAATAGGAATCAATAGCAACCGATGAATTGGCGACTGGTGTTCGTAAATCGAAATAACCGACAATACATAAGTTTTTCTGATACTTGGCAAAACTGGTTATCATAAATCCGGCCGGAAGGGTCAAAACCGAATCAATAAATTTCCCATCATTATCGGCTGAACTTGCCCCGTCGTAACCATGCACTTTATTGCCATCGCCAATGTAAAGAATATCATCGTCCCCGACAATCATCGGGTGTGGACGGTAAGCAACACCACCGCCAGCGACGGTCGAAACCAGAGGCGTGGCCGGAGCGGTAGTCATAAAATCATCGTCAAAAGTCGAACCGTCAAGCGAATAGACACCGACATTCCATTGGGGGTCGGTAGCCGTAGCCAATGAAGCACTGTAAGAATAAAAAACCCTTTGAGCGCGAGTTCCGCCAATTTTCGCCGAATAGGCGATAAGGCTCGAACCTTCTTCTGTCCCCGAAGCCGAGGAAATAGTATGCGGCCAAGCGCCGCCCGAAGTAATAGTCCCAGTAGTGGCAATTTGAAATAATGACGCGCCGGAATCAATGCCGTAAGCATAATAAGTCGAAGTCTCGGCGGCCATGATAATTTTCTGCATCGCGGAATTTGAAACCACCGAAGCATTGGTAACGGGAGTCGGTAAAAATCCAGGGGAAGCAATACCAAAAGCGCGATAGGGATGGAATCCTAAGGCATAAGACAATTTGCCACCGGCTAAAAGCGGAGTATCGACAGCACCCGAATTATATCGACTGTGCATTGTAGCCAACCAATCATTTTGGTCGAAAATTATTTTGTTGCCGGAAATGCTAGGCATATTAGAAAAAGTCACCGCGATTAGCGAATTTGAGATAAACCGTTACTGAAAGACCGGCTAAATCGGTCAATGTTCCGCTATCCTTCAATGCCAGTCTTTGACCAGGTTTTAGAACCCGAAAACTTGATAACTCATAATCTGATTTGGATACTGGAGTATCATTGGCTGATTTCAAATCAAAAGCCGTAGTCAAGACCGCATCACCGGAATCTAATGCCTCGGCACTATCAAGAATTTCCAAGTTTAAGGTTACTGCCCCAGCGTTAGTCCCTTTTACTCTATGAGTTTCCGAGACTTCCATAATTTCCACTGGTCGTTGAGCGGTAAAAAACACTTCGTAATTTGTTGCTGTGGCTGGCAAATCACCTGGCAAATTGGCGGTAATAGCAAAACCGCCTTTTCTAAGAATATCTTGATAGGAGACTAACGGTCTCATCGGATTGTTTTTGTTTTCTGCCATATTAAGCCAAACCGTTTTTATTCTTAACACTGGCTATTGCCAAACCATTTACCGTTTTGGTCGAGGCATAAGCTAGACCATTGAAATTCTTGATCGATGAAGTTGCGCCTAATTCAACTGTAAAGGTCTGGACGAAACCGTCAGAATTAACATCAGTCCAGAAACATACATAATGTCCTGCATCTATTTTTACTGAGCTTAAATCTGTAGCTTGAGTAGTATCAAACTCAAGGGAAGCAGTTGTTGTTGTAATAGCCCAAGTTGAAGTATCTATTGTGAAAACCTGAACATACCCGTAGAAACTATTTCCAGAGAAGAAATTTATAAAATGATTATCGTCTATTTGCTGACAAGAATGTCTATATCCAAGGACGGTATCAAATTCTAATGCACTTGAAGCAGTAGAAATCGCCCAAGTTGATGTATTTATCGTAACGACTTGTGCAAAACCATCATCATCAACTCCTTGATGAAATATTACAGCATGATTTGAATCAATCATTTCAACTGAATTACCACCATCACCGGAACCTACCACTCCAATTTGAAATTTTGCCTGTGCAGTAGAAATCGCCCAAGTTGAAGTATTAACAACCATAACTTGCGTTTGCAAACCTATCCCTGACTTAGCCCAAATGGCAAGCACATGATTGTTATCAATTTGAACACAGGAACTATGTGGAGAATTTAGGTCAGTTTCAATAGTCAACAATGAACCTGAAGTAGTGACTGCCCAAGTTGAAGTGTTGACTGCAAGAATAATCACATCGAGCTCTGAGCTAGGACCGCCACCGAACATACTCAAAAAATGGTTGGCATCAACTCCAACTATTGCATTTACCTCTGGTTCATGGGTAACAGCTGTCGTATCATAAACAAAAGATGAATTTGATGTAGTAACTGCCCAAGTGGTTGTATTTACTTCAAAGACCTGCGCTCTTGCACTGTTAGTATTACACCAATTTGAAATAAAATGATTTGAATCAATTTGTGCAAGACCTAATTTCAAACTATTTGTCGTCTGAATACCGACTAAAGCTGTTCCAACAGTAGTAACCGCCCAAGTCGAAGTATTCACTGCAAAAACTTGTAAAACAGAATTATTTGCAGTTGCCCCAATAAATGAGTTAACAAAATGATTGGTGTCAATATTGACCGATGAATTGTAAGATCCATTAACGGTATCAAACTCCAAGCTAGTGGCGGCAGTTGTTACATCATAGGTTGCCATACGGATTCCATTTAATCGCCTTCATTTGCGTGAAGTGAATTGGCTTAATGCGTTCGTCCAACCAAATTTCAAAGCCGAGATCAACGGCTCGCTCGCAAAACTCAGCGTCCTCGCTCATTGTCCGCCGTTGGCCGTCAACAGTGACATCGCCAAACTCGAACATTAAGTCCTGATGTTTTTTATTCATCGCCTCCAACACCTTCCGTTTAATCAGCATACAGCCGGTTCCACCTGCATCAATTTTGTGCAAAGGCCCTTCGTCTTTGAAGGAAACAATGTTCTTATAAATTCTAAGATAATTCTTTTTGATTTTTTTCTTCTCCGAGTAGAAGGCGCAAAGCGAGTAGTTTCCATCGGGATCGGGGTTTCTGGCTAAAATCGGGGCAATCACTATGTCCTTATCGTCCTCAATGAATTGGGCAAGTGTTTCAGGCGGAACAGGATTATCGTCATCAACCATAAAGACATAATCAAATCCGCCCTTTAACGCTTCCATCGCAATTCCATTTCGGCATTTATCAACCCTTTGACGAACAACAGGCAAGAAAGCACAAGGGAACGGTTTATGCAGTTGCAGTAAAGACTGAACCATCTCGACTGGCACTTGACCGCTACCATTTGGCATTCCGATAAGTATTTTCTTGCCTTTCGTCATATTAAGCGTGAGTAATATAGTCGTTAGAAGGATTGAAATGAAGTTCGTCGGCGGTATTGGCAAAGCCGACGATGCGAATAATGGCATCGGCGGTTATCGGTTGTGTGACCACGACTGCGCCTGCCGTTTCACTCATATAGACCGGCGCACCAATGGTCAAAACCGGAAACTTCGCGTCCGCCCTGACTTTGCCATATAACAGCACTTTGGTAGCACTACCATCACCGACGGCGGCCAAAACACAAATTCCAATTTTACCTACCGAAGTTGCGGCCGCGTTAGCGTCGGTCAATTCCCAACGACTATCGGCAACGGCCAGATAGACCAAGTCGCCGAAGGCCAAAGCCGCACCAGCCGTTCCGTCTTCCGTAATACCGCAATACTTCCCATCGACTGATAGAGCCGCATCGAGAACAACAGAGACATTTTCCGAAAGTGTCGCGTCGCCTCCTAAGGTAATTGCCGGAAGCGTCCAAACCCCAGAAGCCGTCCAAGTCCCTTTACCGACTGAGCTATCCAAAGTCTTATTGTCCAATTCTTCAATTCCAGCCAGGGTCGCCAGTGTCCCTGTAGTCGGCAAGGTGACATTAGTATCGGCGGAAGTAGTCAAAGTAAGGGCATAAGCCCCAGCAAGGGTCAATGTTCCACTGGCCGGAGTGAAACCGGTCACTGTTCCAGCATTTCCAGAAACATCACCGGTGACATTACCGGTTAATGGACCGGCAAAACCGGCGGCTGTTAGGACATCGGTTGCAGAGTTGAAAGTAAGACCACCGGCTGTTTTCGGCAGAAGGTCACCGATCGCGGCAGTAAAGAAAGCAATGAAACAAGTCGTATCGACTGATTCATCCGTTACGGCTATGGTAGTCGGAACGATATTTGCTGTCCCGTCAAAAGAAACCCCACCGATAGTTCGTGCTATCGCCAAAGCCGTTGCTGTCCCTGCGTTTCCTGAAACATCACCGGTAACATTGCCCGTCAAAGGACCAGCAAAACCAGTTGCCGTCAAAACTGCTGTCGAGGAATTGAAAGTTAAACCGGCATTGCTTTTAGGCCCGAGATCGCCTGTCGCGGCAGTGAAGAACCCGACAAAACAAGTCGTATCAATAGCCTCGTTAGCTACTGTAATAGTAGTTGGAACCGAAGATGATGGAGTAAACGCTTCCCATGCGTTACCGGCCCCGTTTATACGGATTGAATTTCCGGCCCCTGGAGTAATTTCGGTAATCGTATTAGCGACATTGGCGACCCAAATTGAAAGGGCAGTAATCGTTGATAAACCAGTGCCTCCGGCAGAAACCGGAATATCTGTTGCGTTCCAAGTCCCGGTAGTGATTGTCCCAACGGAAATCAAAGACGACAAAGTAGTTACCGCGTCTGTAATCAAAGTTCCGGTAGTCGGTAAAGTGACATTAGTCGCCCCAGAAGTAGTCAAGATAAGGGCATGACCACCGGCAGTAGAAAAATCACCGGCGAGAGTAACCGTCCGGTTGGCATCACCGGTTGTAAAGGTCAAAGTCCTGTCGGCAGTCAAATCACTTCCGGCCGCAATGATTAAATCGTGGCTTGCGTTAGTATCTAAAATGTGCAAACCGGTATTCGGTAAAGTCAGGGTCGTCATGCCGGTAACATTGTCCAAATCATCAATAATAACACTGCTTGATAGCAGTGTTTTCCCTCCAGTGCCATCATAGCGAGCAATGGCGTTATCAGTCGAAGAAGCCGGTCCGACGACATCTCCAGCTCCTGAACCGGTCATCGAAACTAAAATCTCACCGGATGAATTAACATAAATAGGTTGTGGTAAACCGGTAACATCATTGATACCCAGAAGGGTAGTTACCCGATTTTGATCCCGAGATGCGTCTGCCATATAATTATCCGCTTACAAAAATATATCTATTTGAATCAAGTAAAATTCCTTGAATAGTCCCTCCGGAATCCACGCAAAGCGAGGCCGTTACCCGATTTGAATCCCGTTTGGCAACCGTATTAGCTAGAGGAGTTGCACCAGAGCTAGCTGAAAAATTCATCAACAGCCGTCCGGTCACGCCGTCCACTTTGGCCGCGTACATATCACCGCTGGTATCAACACCCATTATTGTCCTAACTCGATTGTTGTCTGACATATTCAAGGTTTTTCATTAACTTTCTGCGTTCTTCACGAGATTTGATAAATTCAGCTTTGCAGTTTTCGCCGGTCAGTCGATTTTCGATTATTGTCAATTCCAACTGTTCTCTTTCGCGGGACAACTCCTCTTTTTTCTTGCTGAGTTCATCAATTTTTACTTGGGAAGCGGACAAAAGCTCGTCGAGCAGTTTTCTTTCTTCTTTATTCCAATTTTCTAAATTAACGCGTGCCTCTTTTATCGAAGCAATAGATGTTTTCAAAACTTTATCGTACCGTTCCACCGAATTGGCTGATAGCAATGCCTCATCCAACAAGGATTGAGAAGTTCCCAAAACCTTCGCTACCATCGCCATCACTTCCGTTTCTCTTTCCTTGATAAACTTCTCCTTATCATTCTCTAATGCCTCCAATTCACGCCTAAGATTTGCCACTTCAAGTGAAGTTTTGGCTTTAATTTCCTCTAAGGCGTGAATTTGGACATCAGACATATTATTCAGTGACTTTACTCTTATATTCAGCTAACTGTTCTTCCAGTTTTGCCATTGAATTGCGTTTATCAATCGGCAAATTCAATGCTTCCATTTCGGCAATGACATCAGCTTTGGTTCGTCCGGCCGGAGCCGCCCCTTCAGGTTTCAAATTATTTAATTCCGAAACCCTCTGGCGCAACAATTCAGGTTCAGATAATACCTGAGGCACTTCCCGACGGCTTTCAGACCCAACAATCAATGTAACTAACTCACTTTCTGTTTCAATGGTGAACAAAGCTCGATCATTCCGCAACTGTTCAGGTTTAGCGTCCGAAATAAGAATTTTACGAGCCAAATGTTTTGCCAAGTGTCGCGTTAGGTCGTGGGGAAACAGTAAAGTTTCTCCAGCCTTAATCGTGAACGGTTGCCCGTGATAGCTGTGCGTAAAATCTTCACGCGTTATGTTAGTAAAGGACGAGATACGGCCTAAGTCCATACCCATATAATTGTTAGTTTCAAGAGGATTTAGAGTACCCCTTGACGGCTGATATGCCGGATAGTGTCCCCCATAAAGAGGGACACAACCGATACACCAATTAGGCGGTCTGAATGCCCATCATGGCAAGGAAACCCTTGTCAGCGGTCGTATTAGCCGCTAAGGAGTAACCAAGCGTAAAGGCATTAAAATCACCTTCAGCAGTAGTAGCGATAATCACTTCACCTTCGGTGTCATCACCAGGAGTAAAGGATTTTAAGGCAGTCATAGCGATCGTACCCGAAATGGCAATGCCAGGGCCTTTGGCAAGCACCCAACCATAGTCATATTGAGCAAAAGCAACTTGAGCCGCACCGTTACAAAGAGTGGTCTTAACCGTAATCGGCACTTTTTCCGACAAGGTATTCACCAAGGAAATGGTGATGTCGGAATCAACTACGGACAAATCAGTGGACAAAGCCCATTCTGGGTAAAGCTCTAAGGTATCAGTGGTGTTGGTTTTGATTTTGGCAACTTGGCCTGCGCCAGTACCATCATCAACCACCAACCAAGCGTTTGCATAAGCACCAACCGTCCAACCGGCAGATGCTTCGGTGATATAAACGACATCGCCAGCCGCGTTAGCGGACGAGGAAACCGTATCAACACCGACATTAGCAATCGGGGACACCACATGGCCTAACGAACAGGCCTCATTTAACTTGACATATTGCCAAGTCGAACCATCAGGGGTATTTGATTTACCGCCTAAAATGGCTTGAGGAACAGTCGAGGTCTGGAGTGCGTCTTGAAATGAAATACGAACCATATATTTTTCAGCGTTTAGGCATCAGCCTTTACGCAATTTTCGCGTAGCACGCGATTGAATTATTAACTGACAGCTTCTTCCACAGGGGCTTCCTCAACGGGAGCTTCCTCTGGAGAAACAATTACTTCTTCTTCCATACTTTATTCGTTATCTGACCCTAAATTAAGCGGCGGCTGCCCTCTGCCGTAAAATTCATTTAAGTAGAATCTCCGGCGTCAAGAGTTTTTAACTAGGCCGTAACTCCGAGCAAGATACCCTGCAAACGAGGTTCAGCCGCGATGAATTCACCGTCAAACAGCAAGTAACCAACCTGAGCGAGCTGGTCAACCGGCGACATCATATCGCGGAAGTTGAAACCACGCGGCACTTTGCTAGAACCGAAAGTACCGACAGGCGAGCCATCTTTCTTGCTGAAATTAACAGTAGAGAATTCTTTACCCGAGCGATTGATGGCCGCAAAACCGAAGTTGCGGAATTTGCCATTTTTCTTCGAGTTGACCAGGAAGACGCGGCCAGACGGGCAGTGTTCGTCTTTCATGATCGGAGTTCCGCGATAAGTAACAGCGCGGAAACCTTGAGAACCGGACAACGCTTCTTTACCCATCACAATTCCATCAGGGGTCATGGAAGCCATTTGAGAACCGACCGCAGTGTAATTAGCATTGACAATCGGGGTCAAAAGAGTTTCATAAACACTCCAGAGGGATTTGGTGGTGAAGATACCAGTCGGAGAATCAGTACCGGCCTCAACGGCATCAAAAGCCGTCGCCAATTTGGCTAAGGTCAATGAACCGACCGAGGCCAAGTAGTAACCGGCCAAAGCTGAGTAAGTGGTGCGAGAAAGACCACCATAAGTGGAATAATTTGTTCCGTCATCAGCCGCCATAGCGATTGAAGACCAGTCATTGCCAACACCTGTGCCGGCAAAGACCAAATCAGCTTGGCTTTCGCACAAATCAGCCGCCTGGCTCATCATTTCAGAATGAACCAAGTCCAAAATGCGCTCATCACCTTTGTTTAACTCCATTTCGATATTCGCAACCACAACCGGCTTGTAGTTCGAGCGAGGCTCAAAAGACATCGTTGCGCGGTTGGTCTGACGAGAGCTGTCGAGTTGATCGGCAATTCCGGTAACGCCACCATTGGTAGAGAGAGCAGTTTTGACAATCAATTCATATTTAGTACCAGTGCTCCATTCAGCGGCTTCGGAAAGCACGCTCAAGAGCAAAGGGGAACCGACATTGATTTGACTGAAAAGGTCAGGGACAATGTAAGTTCGAGTTACCGAAGTAACTTGAGCAGAAAATTGCATAAATTATTTTTGATTTCTTAATATCCATTTAGCTTTTTCGTAGCCAGTTTGGACACCTGCGGGGAATGCCGTATTTTGATCGGCTTCGGAACCGCTTGTCCCAACGGGTTCACCGGCCCGTATTTTAAGGTTTTTCAAAACCCGTTCTTCGACACGCTTTTCAGCATCTTCCAAGGCTTTCAAGTTCTGAAAGGCCGGAATTAGCGAGGAAAACGCATATTTTGAGGCATGAGCCATTACAGCGTTTATATTGACCTTGGGATCAAGAGTTTTAATCTGTTCAATCTCTTGGGAAATAAACGCCTCACGCTCCTTTGTCTCTCGCTCCGCCTTAGTCGATTCATCAAGGATTTGTTGCCATACCTTACGCTCCGATTGAGCCATGATGGTATCGGCCAGTTCTTGATAAGTCTTAGGTTCCCAGTCGGGATTTTTCCACGGAATTTCCGCGTCATCCTTTTTAGGGATAGGCGATTCGATTTGTGTTTTTGATTTCAGAGCGGCCAGTTCCTGGGAGCGGCGAGTAAATTCCGGCATGAAGTTATCGCGCCACGCTTTAGCTAGGCCCTCGGCATCAACTTTTTTCCCGTCCGGAAGGTCAAACATTTCTTTGGCCTCCTCCTCGGGCTTTTCGATTTCCACAGTTTCTGTGGCTTCCGAAACTTTAGCGGGTTCAGTTTCTTCAACTGTTACCCCCTCCTCCTCAACTAACGGCTCATTTACTTCCATAATTTTTCGACTTCCATTAGGCCCTGGTCCTCTTAGGGACTGTACCGTTCTGGTCTGGTCGTTTAGAAGTTAGATTGGAAAGCCGAATAAATCGGCTTCCCTACTAACTGCCAATCATTTGCGCTAATTCGGGCGGTTGTTGAATTGAAGGTTGCATTTCCGGCTGTTGAGGCGGTGCTTGTTCGATCCCTAAAGTGCCGGAAGGATTTTGAGCGAACTCGAACGCCTCTTTAGCCACCTGTTTCGGGTCTTGATAACCGGCTTCTTCAAGATACTTGAGCGGACTGATATAACCGGCCGCAACATCCGTTTGAGCGCGTTGATAACGGAAGTTTTTATCCTCAGGCAAGGTCTTACCTGGTATAATGCGAACCTCAATCCCGTCTTCCAAGTCGTCTTGGCTAATTTCGATAATCTTCAATGCGTCATCGGAACCGACCTGTTTCACCATGTGTTTTTCCGTGTATTTTACTTTCATTAACTGCATCCACCAGCCAAACAACTCGCGCGACACATAATCGACCACTTGCACCAGCTCGTTCAAACGCTGATATGACTGCTCGACCAAGGCAAGGCGACCGGCTTTAGTCTCCGTCCCTTCACGCTCACCGCGGAAAGCCGAGGAAGCGGCCATGATGTTGTCAATTTCTTTTCTATAATCTTCAAGGGCTGAAAAGATAAAACTTGGCAAGCCTTGTCCAAACTCACGCCCAACGCCGTTTATGACACCCTTGCCGAAAATCACGCCATTGGCATCGTAGCGCAAAGTCTGGGCATCAGATTTGGATAGATTTGTCAAACCGGAATCAACTTTAGTGATGCCATTAACCATTTCCGAGTTCAGAAAGATTTGATAAACAGTTCTGTCAACCATTTCTTGCAAACTTGTCGCCTGTTCGATGAACGAAGTCATGCCGATGGGTCTATTTTCGTTCCCCAAAACCGAGGCAAAAATATAAGGCTTGCGCGGAATGTCAAAATAATTGAAAAGGTAGGCCTCATAGGAAACTTCCTTATCGGTCTTCCGATACTCTTGAATAGTCTTGTCTTCCATCCCTTCTTCAAGCTGTCCAATGTCTGAGAGCTTGGCGTTCTTCATCGACTTTATCTTGTCTTTGTATTCAACTCCGTCATCAGCTTCCAGCGTTACCATTTCGTCTCTTGTGGCAATCAAGCCGTCCCAGTCAAAATAGGGGTTACGGCCTTTATACAAAATCAAGTCTTTATACTTAATGAACAAATCATTACCGATCCACGCCTCTTTGTAGACACAACTTGGGTTCTGCAATAACAATTGTTCGGCATCCAAATTTGTAACAGACAAAATATCTTTCTCTTTATCGGGAAACATCGCAATCAACTGAGCGACGGTTGAATCAATTTCCTCAATAGCAAATTCACTTTCAATTTCATTCTTGGCTTTTACTGAAAATCTAACTTTCTTGGGGTCAACTCGTTTTACATCAAAATCATTTGTCTTGTGATTCCAATATGGTTTCAGAACAATCAGCCGAGACAAAAACAAATCGCGCAAACCCTGACGCAAGACTTCCTTAGTGTTCAGCTTGTCATAGCTAATATTCAAATAACCCTCAAGAATTGAACTTAGCTCCTTAGCACTTGGCGAAATACGCCCTGGAAGCACATTGGGACGCGGTGGATTGGCAATCAAAGCATTGATAACCGCCTCGGTATTGGTAAAAACACGACTGGAGTTTACCTTCGGTCTGGTCGGTGGAATGCGCGCATTGTTCCACCACGCACAATCACCTTTATAAATTTTTGTGTTGGCTTCCGTTACCTTCTGAATCTCATCCCAAATGGAAGCAGAAGAAGCCCATCGGTTCTCGATGAGTTTTATCAGTTGGTCATCTTTCATATCGAAATACGCCATATTTATATTAAAATTATATTATGCCCTTCAAATTAAGGTGCTGATAAGACAAAAAATATGGCATTTAGGCCATATTTTTCAATGTTTTCTTGTTTTTATGAGACAAACCAAATACTTAAGCTGATGCGGTGAAATTTCGATCCCGTAGTTATAAAATAAGTGTCGGCTCATTTTCTTATAACTCACTCCAAACGGCTTGCGGCAGGAATAGAACCTGGCATCATTCAACATCAAGAAATAAACATCCAACAGAAATTGCCACTTCAAACCCCACTTTTCGGCCATCCGTTTTATTTCAATATCCATATTCCCTAGCTTCTAACTCCTCTTTTAGGTTGTTTTTGAAACCTGAAATTGATTGGACGATTGATTTTGGCGGCTCACCAGCCCCAATTATGGTCGCTGAACCGGAAGCGTGGCTCTGAATTGCCAAGTAGTAATAGAGCAACGCAAAGAAATAATGGTCTTCCTTACCTTCCAATGTATCCCAGACATATCGCTCAATCCCCAAAGCATTTGTCTCTTTTACCCTCCGAAGCGATGAACAATGGTCAAGGAATACCCTAAAATCTTTATCAGAAGGCAAAGCAAATAAAATCTTGCCTTCCAATAATTCCATAACAATTCGGTCAATTATCCTCGACCGGTCGGCAAAAACTATTCCCTGTTTTTCTTTCTCACCCCAACGAATAATGGTGTTGTTCTCTTGATCCCTGCTGAAATGGCAGATAAAGAAGTTGGGGAAAGTGTCTTTATAGTGATGCGCCATCGTATTGTCAGGCATTGCGTCCATAACCGTAATCGGATTGAACGCCATCAAAATCTTGTCCAATTCGTGCCAGTTGGTGAAAGTCCCGACCTTCAAAATCCCCTTCTCGCTTCCAATAACATAATGCTTGATGTTCCCGACATCCACGCCCAAATAATACTGGCCGGTCTCAATATTCTTAGGTGTCCAGTTATCTAAAATGACATGCTTGTCAATTTTTGTATCGCCAGGGCTGTAAGGTTCACCCAAAATAAAGTTATGAAAATACTCAGGATTTTTACCGTCCGCCCATTGGTCTAAAATATAATCAGCGGTAATCCATGGAGCAATAAGAAGCGTAATATGATAACCGCTCCACTTGGCGTTCTCGTCTCCGGTCTTTACCCATTCGCCCCTGCGCCGGTCGTCATCGCTTAATTCAAGACCGCACTCGGAACACTGAAACTTGCGAGTTTTCTGATTGATACTGGCCGGAAAAGTCATCGGACACGAATGACCATCTTTACAGGTAACAAACCATTCTTTCTTGTCTGATAGCTCCCAGTCGGGATCAACACCGTTCCCTTCAATTGACGGGTTGCTCAATGACCAAACGCCTTTGTAATCCGAGGCAATAAGACGGCTTTCAAAGTCTTTATGCTTCTGTTGATCGCCCCTATCTTTTTCGTCTGAAATAAGCAAATCAGCGGTTGTCGCAATAGCCGCCGACTTACTGATTGTTCCCTTATAGTGCAGAAACCTATCGCCAATTTGTTTGCGTTCAATGTTGTCGGATTGAATACCGGCAAACACCTCATTCGCTTGGAGAATCTTATTCGTCTTGGTCGTGACAAACTCCCGAGCATCAGAATCGGTTGGAAAGGTGTGAATGATGTTCCACCCTTTGTATCTTGCCGCATACAAAGACTTCAAGGCCATAGTGGTACTCATCCCAATCTGAGCGCATTTTTTATAAACTTGAAACCTTGACCAGTCGCGCATTGGGTCAAAAAGAAACGGCCTATCGTAAAAATCAATCAAGTCACCCCGTTCATTTTTAATGTTCTGCTCTTTAAGAAAACCAATTATGGAGATTTCCGAGATAGGAATTTCCATGGTTTTTTTAGTTTATTCAATAACTCGCCTCTCGAAGACAAATCCAGTAAATATTGGTTGTATTCTTCATCATTCATGGGAAGCATCACCTCAGCTTTTTCGCTTGGCAATGCTTCCCTGACTACTTGAGCCAAAGTCTTTTCGTCCTCCTTTATCCGCTCTAAATACCGGTCGAATCGTAGAGCCAGAAAAACTGTAAGGCCGGTCAATAGAGCTTCGAGCATATTATTCTTTGATAAACTTCTCGCTCAAACGCGTGGTCTGCAAACAACCGTTATTGTCTAAAAATTGCAATTCATAAACTATCGACGGCAACTTGGTTTCTTCTCCGGCTTCATTCTTGACCGCATCAAACATCATCGTAATCATGCACTTCATTCCGAGAGGATGTTTGACAATTTGTCCAGGAGCGAACTTAGGTTGCACTGCTTCTTCATTTTCCATAAATTTTTGACCCGTAAATCCGTTCAAATTTGGTAGAGCGTTTGCCCTTCAAATCGAACGGTTGAATAATATCTGAATTAAAATATCGGCGTTGCCTGGCGTTCTCGCGCTCTTTAGCCCTGGTTACTTTGTTGAACCTCAGGTCGTTCATACCACAACACCCATCAAATCCTGTTCCTCGACCAAATAGACCATCTTGCCTTCAACTTCAAACTCCTCCGGACTGTATTTCTTGAATAATACTTTATCACCGACTTTAACTTCAATGTCAACTTTTGAGCCAACGCCGAGAACCAATCCGCTTTCCGCTTGACCCTTCGACTGCTCCGGCAACTGAAATGCTTTTGATTCTTCCAACGGCTCAATCAAGATATGAATTCCTAAGGGGGTAATCATATTATTCTTCTTTTAATTCTTGTTCAGCAATTACAACTTCGGTGGTCAAGGCCACCAGAGCGACTGATAGCGCATTCTCGAAAGCCGAGAGTGCAACCTTCAAGGGATCAATGACATTTGTGGCCATCGTGTCTTCAAATTCTTCGGTCAAAACATTGAACATCATTTTTTGTTTCTCGCACAGCTCAAGAATCTTCGCGTCATTATGACCGGCATTCTTGACAATTTGTTTCAGCGGACTGCTCAGAGCCAAGCGCAATACCTTGTCGCCATCGCTCTTGCCTTCAAGCTCATAGGACGCGGCCAGGTAGGCATAACCACCTCCAGGCACTATTCCCATCTCCAAGGCCGCCTGCGAAGCGTAAATAGCGTCCTCAACCCTATCTCGCACTTCTTTACCTTCGGCCTCGGTAGTTTCGGGCAATTTAACAATCGCGGTTTTACCCTTCAAGCGCGAAGCACGCTTCAAGACATTCTTGCGTTCGCTTTCAACATATTGCTTGGCGTGTTCGTTGATAACCTCAATTTGTTTTGCAATCGCTTCTTTCCGGTCGTCATCACAACGGATAGTCGTCTTATCAACCGTCGCAATCACCTGCTTGGCGTGACCCAAGAATGACGGATCAAAATTTTTGAAACTATCTGCTTCGGTCAAGACTGTCGCGCCGGTGTAAGCGGCCAAGTCTTGAAAGGTCTCATCGTGATAGATGTGCGGACTTTTAATTGGAATGAAACGACCCATACCTTTCAGCATTGTCAGCTCAAGCGAGCGCGCAACCGGCGTGTCGTAATCATCGGCGACAATAAGAATCGGCTTGCCTTCTTTCACCAGCGGTTCGACCGCCTTGGCAAAGCCAATCAAATCGTGAATCTTCCCATTAAACAAAAGAACCGCGACATCTTTATAATCAGCTCGTCGCCGTTCTCCATCGGTCAAGTAAGGGCCGCGAAGCAATCCCTTATCTAACTGCATTCCGTCCGCTACTTCAATTTCTTGCTCGCCATAAGTTTTCTCAATCGTTACCAAACCATCGACACCGACTGCTGTTACGGCTTTGGCAACAATTTCACCTAGTTTAGGGTCATTGGCGGAAATGTTGGCAATCTTTGACACATCAGTTGCCGGCATTGATTGATCCTTCAAAGCCGAGATGATTTTGTCTTTACTTTGTTCCAGTTCTTTTTTCAAATCTTGTGGGTCTTTCCCATCGTTAATCAATCGCAAACCTTCCTTGATAAGAGTTTGAGCAATGACACACACAGTTGTAGTGTTATGCGTTACAACATAACCATCTGTTATGTATAAGTGATCGGGATTACTGACTTTAATGCAACGCATTTGAGTCTTTTCAGTCGTCTGTTCAATAGAATGAATTGGAATACCTAACTTATATCCCTTTAATTCAGTAATACGGAAAATTGGTCGGTCTGAATAAGAATCTTCTTGATTTCGCGAATGAATGCGTGAATGAACAGTTATCCCTAAACCGTTGCATAATTCAGTAAAATCTCTTGCTAGTTTCGGAGAGACGGTAGAAAACTCAAAAAGACCGCGAGTATTTATATGACCGTCTGTGTCAATCAAACCGCGTAAAAGCTCTTTTCGTGATTTCTGTGAAGAATAAAGATACGCGGATGGAATAAACTTACTGTCGCTTTTTGTACCGTACAAACCCAAACGCTCCAGACTTTTTTTCAATAATGAATCCTTTAATTTTACACGAATATATTTTTTACAATCTCTTGACGAAGCAGTAACTCCTTCAGGCAATTTCAACTTTTTTAGAATATGTCGTTTTTTGAAACCAAGAGACAGTTCAATACTTCCGGTTCCGCTTAAACTTCCATCGCCGAGTAATACGCCAAGAAAATACGGGTCTAATGGCATTTCGTCTTTGTTTTCTTGAAAATCAACCTCATTATTTTGGATATAAAAAAGATGGCGAATCTCGCCTGTTTTATTTGTTTTTACAGGCCCACGATCAAATAACTGTTTTGTCGTCATCAATTTACTTTTACCCTTCCAAAGTTCCGAAGAAACTTGCCAAAGATGTTCCTCCGAACATAAAACTACCCTTCCATCAATTAATTCAACCTTATAAATTTGTTTTACTCCCTTATCAAAAACACCAATAACTTTTTGTTTCGTACCATTCGTTCCACAAATTTCCATGCCCTGCTTAATCTCTTTCATGGCAACAAACCCTGTTGGAGTTAAAACTTTACTCCAAAGAGGTTGTGGACCATCGCCTGCCTTATCGCAAGTATTTATCGCCGCCTCTTTGATTAAACGCGCACCATGCGCTGATGCAGTGTCCTCAAACAATTCGACATCACGGGCAACCGTAACCCCGTCCTTTGTCGCGTGGCCGTAACTGGTAAAAACCGTCCGGCCTTTAGCTCCCATTGTAGTCTTGACTGCATTAGCAACGGCATTGACACCATTAAGAATCTTCTCTCGAGCCGCCTGACCATGAAAACGAACACGGACAAGTGGACTGCCTTTTTGATCTAGCATAGTGCTTAATCATTTATTAAGATTTTTAGATTTCATTTCGGTTTCGTAAATATCACTCATAGCTTTTTGAGCTTCCGGTGATAATTGCGAGAACGAATTGATTTTTTCACCTTTGGTCGTGTGGTCAAATTCTTGACGGTCGCTCCAACCAAAATTTTTAAGCGCAAAAATATCGCCTGAACGGCTTTTATGACGCAAATCTTTTTCATAAGCGTTATGAATTTTCATCTTAGCTTTTTTAATGAGCCGAATTATCTCAGGCGGAACTTTATCGTGTTGACCTTGTTTATTTTTCTCGTAATTCAACAAAGTGTCCCTGTCGCAATCCATTGCCATCGCCAGTCCGGTTACAGTCCAATCTTCCTCCGGTGTCGTATTAAAATAATCTTCAATCACTAATCTCAATTTTTCAATATCCTCAATTTCGTCAAACTTAAAAGGTTTTGCCATATTCAATAGGTTATTATTTCAGGTTCATTTTTTCGATCCCAGTAAGTCCAAATCTGCAAAGAACACCCCGGTGGTTTAGGAAAGTTCAAATAGCGAGCCAATTCCTTTCCGTAAACCCTTCGGTTAGATTTGACTTGAATAAACAAAATCCCATCATCCCGTATGGCCATCAAATCCCATAGACCGAATAAATCCTGCTGTTTCTGAAATCGACTAGGGTTCTTTGTTAGTTCGACCAGATAACCAAGACCCAGTAAAAAATCCCGTGCCTTCAATTCATTCTTCCTACCCTTCCTCCTCGTGTTCACCATATTGATTTTATCATACCATAAAAATCCAAATTCAA
>Ga0210043_1000225_pt1 | contig 61273 bp, 88 predicted proteins | sample CryGeymet201501t_FD_183990 | JGI IMG/M metagenome (GOLD analysis project Ga0210043, IMG submission 183990) | Groundwater microbial communities from Crystal Geyser aquifers in Utah, USA - Crystal Geyser metaG 2015-01t (SPAdes) (version 2) | ecosystem: Environmental > Aquatic > Deep subsurface >... | reverse complement strand
AAGCTGTCCACGCAGAGGGAGGTCTCGAACTGGAAGGTCTCTTTGGTCATTGGTCTGTCTCCTGGTTGGCGTCGTTGATAGGATATAGATACACTGGTTGAGGGGGCATGTAAACCCCCTTATTGCATAAAGGTGCAGATAATTTTTAGGGCTAGAACCCACTTTTACCGTTTACATCGCCCTCGTCTCGGCGTATCTATGGTCCATCAACAGCGACCAACCAACCCAGGAGACAGACAAATGACCGACGCAACCAGCACGAACCTTGTCGATATGACCGGCAAAGAACTCATCGCAGTGTACAATGACCTGGCCCAGCAGCTCAACTATGTTGACGCCCCTGAGCTGACGTCCTGGAAGAAGCCCAAGGCGGCACTGGTTGAGCGCATTGAAGACCTGCAAAACCAGGTCCGCATGGCTGAAGTAGCCCGCGGCGACGACTTCGAAGCGGTGATGAACGGCGAGAAGCCCGTGTCACAGGAAGAGGCCACTGCTGCCGCTGAAGCTGCCGCCGAGCAGTTCAAGGCCGAAAACCTCGAAGCCCAGCTTGAGCCCCTGCCGAGCGAACGCGACGAGACGCCCGACGAGACGTCCGACGAGACCGAGACGACGGACGCCGTGAAGTCCGACCGCACCATCAAGGCGGCGTCCGTAGAGCTGCTCTGCCACGTCGCCTTCTACGAGGACCGCGACGAGAAGATTGACCCCGAGAAGAACGTCGTCGAGGCGTCCAACCCCAAGGCCCGCAGCGTCGGCCTCGCCTACGACGAGATAATCCGCCGCATCCAGGATGAGTTCCCCGGCTGCTCGACCACCGTCGCGTGCCTCCGCTGGTACTCCGTCAAAATCAGGGTCGAGGAGCACGGCTACGAAGACCTCCGCCTACCGCAGCGTCGTCCCCGTGCGAAGCCGCGCACCGCAAAGTGAGGGCTTCCCGCTGCACGACTTCGTGAGACAGTAGACCCGAGAAGGAGAACGACATGACCGAGACCATCGCAGACATGAAGCAGCGCCTCCGCGAGCAGGAGGCGTGGGGCAAGTGGAACACCGCCGGCCTCTCCAACCGCATACACGAGGCGGAGCGCGCGGCCATGTCGCCCGCACGTCGCCTGGCGCACGAGGCCCTCGACGGCGCAGTCGACGCGACGGTGCTCGTCGCCGGGTACGCCATGACTGGCCTGATGGTGTGGGGGCTTGTGAGCTCATGGATTGGCTGATCGTCCACCTCATCGTCGGGCTCTTGATTGCGGAGACGTGTCACAGCTACCGCCTGAAGAAACAGAAGGGCATGGCGCGCACGACGGAGCAACACCGCTTCGCCGTCAGCTCCTACCTGATCCTGGCGCTCGCCTGGGAGCTCATCCTGGTCGTCGCGATCGTCACGGGCATCATGACCAAGGTGAAGGGCCAATGACCTACTTCCCCGCACGCTACCCGAAGCCGACTGCCAACCCGCTCGACGAAGATACCATTGGCGAGTTGATCGAGGAGGGCTGGGACGACCAGCTGATCCTGATCGACGGGGTCATGTACGACACGGAGGACCTGTACCTCTGCGCTGGCTGCGACACCTACTCGCCCGACGCCCTGGACGACGACGAGTTCCTCGAGCCCCTGTGCGAGGACTGCCTGGTCGACGCGCGCGAGGAGGCGGAGGGCCAGCGAGACCTCGTGGCCTGGGCACGATGGGCCTGTAGGTAGCTATCGGCGGTCCGCTTGAACGCGCTCGACGCGGTATACTGTGAGCTCCGGCCCAAGGCCACAATCTCCAGTATCAAGAGGACAAGCATGATCCCCAACGCAACCTATGGGCCGCAGCTCGTATTCAGTGACCGCCTGCACGCGGAGAAGTACCGTCTCCAGTCTGAGGACTACCGTGGCAAGTGCAACCGCGTAGCGGGCGCACTACAGGACGACGACGACCACTTCCACGTCTACCGCGAGATAACCCTGGACCAGCGCTTCCTCGAGGCGGGTCGCGTCCAGTCGGCGATGGGCGCACCCAAGCTCGTCACCCCCTACAACTGCTTCGTCAGCCAGACCATCGAGGACAGCACGGACGGCATCTGCGACACGTTCACGCGGGCCTTCAAGACCATGCGGATGGGCGGCGGCATCGGGTACGACTGGTCCACGCTCCGGCCCGAGAACGACCTCATCGTCAAGCTGGACAGCTACGCCTCCGGGCCCCTGTCGTTCATGGACATCTTCAGCCAGCTGTGCCACGCCATCGCCAGCTCGGGCCACCGTCGCGGCGCCCAGATGGCGGTCCTGCGGATCGACCACCCAGACATCGAGGCCTTCATCCGGGCCAAGCACGACCTGACGCGCCTGACCGGCTTCAACATCTCCATCGCCGTGACCGACGAGTTCATGGAGGCCAAGGCGGCAAAGCGTCCCTTCGCGCTGCGCTTCAACGGACGCGTCTACAAGGAGGTCGACCCGTGCCTGCTGTGGGAGGAGGTCATGCGATCCACCTGGGACTACGCGGACCCGGGCGTCCTGTTCATCGACACGATCAACCGGATGAACAACCTCTACTACTGCGAGACCATCGCGGCGACCAACCCATGCGGCGAGCAGCCCCTGCCACCGAACGGGGCGTGTCTCCTGGGCTCCTTCAACCTGGTGCGCTACATCCGCCGCGACGCGCACGGGAACTTCTACTTCGACTGGGACCAGTTCCGCCTGGACATCCCGCCGGTCGTCAGGGCCATGGACAACGTGGTCGACCGCGCCATCTACCCGCTGCCTGAGCAGCGCGAGGAGGCAATCAGCAAGCGGCGGATGGGCCTGGGCTACACAGCCCTTGCGAACGCAGGCGAGGCGCTCGGCTTTCCGTATGGCTCGCAGGAGTTCATCGACTTCGAGCTCCGCGTCCACGACGAGCTGAACCACGGCGCCTACCTCGCGAGCAGCAAGCTCGCCGCAGAGAAGGGTTCGTTCCCGCTCTTCGACGCCGACCTGTTCCTGGCCGGGGAGTACGCCAAGACCCTGGACGAGGAGGTCCGTGCGAGCATCCGCAAGAACGGCCTGCGGAACAGCCACCTCACGTCGATCGCACCGACCGGGACCATCTCGTTCGCCCACGACTACGTGACCAGTGGCTGCGAGCCGGTCTTCGGCTTCGAGCAGACCGACAAGGACGGCAACCTGCTGGGCTACTCGTACGAGGGGCGCCGCAAGGTGCGGATGAAGGACGGCGAGACCATCGTAGACGTCAGCGACTACGGCTTTCGCGAGTTCGGCGTCAGGGGCAAGATGAGCCACGAGGTCACGGTCGACGAGCACATTGACGTGCTGGTCGCCGCGGCCAACCGGGTCGACAGCTCCGTGTCCAAGACCATCAACACCGACGGCTCCGTGCCGTGGGCGGACTTCAAAGGCATCTACGACAAGGTGTGGGAGCGCGGTGGCAAGGGGTGCACGACGTTCAACAAGGACGGCAAGAAGATGGGCATCCTGCTGGGCACCATCGTCGACGGGCCCGACCGTCCCGAGGCTGCGAAGGAGGACGCCGTCTGCGAGATAATGCCGGACGGGACGCGCGACTGCGGCTGAGATAGCTTCTCGGTGACTTACAGCTAGACGAGCACGAGCCGCACGGTGTCCGAGAGACCGTGCGGCTTATCCCATTTGACGTGGCGAGCATCCGAACGTCAGACGCCGCAGTGGTTCTTCACGGCGGAGACGCTCACGGCGCCTTGAGGCCAGTTGCAAGCGACGAACTTGACCGCCTTGTGGCTGTCCGTAGAGACGCTGCGGACGGCCTCGTCAAACCACATGCCATCTTCGCCGCCGTCCTCGTCCTGCGAGAGGCGGACTTCTTGGTAGAGACCGACGAGGGTCTTTTCGCCGGCGGCGAGGGTTTCAAACTTCTCGATGGCGTCAAACTGGTCGGTCATGGCTTTGTTCCTGTCTGGTTGGTCGCTGTTGGTAGGATATAGATACACTGGGACGATGGGGTTGTAAACCCCCTCATTGCAGTTTTCCCGATATTATTTTGAGGACGGCAGGCGGCGGCCGATGCGCTCCTCCCACTGCCTAGCGATGTGGCAGTGGCGGTGGCGGCGCCTCAGGACCAGGACGAATACAGCGTCCACAACAACGACAAAAGCCCGCCACTCCTCTCGGTGTGCGCGGGCGCAGAGCATCTCGTCTTGTCCGCCAAGACGGCGGTTCATCCATCGTGACAGGCGAATGCACCTCGTTAGAACACGGGCTCCGTCCATCGGCCTGTCTCGCCCTTCATCTTGTTGTAGGTGATGGAGCACATCGACCGCCCGCTCAGGTAGCCCGCTCCGTGGTGGTACGCGTCCTGGGGGATGGGCGCCTGGTGGCTCTCGCCGATCACGGTCCCGTCCTCGAAGGTGTACTGGTTCTTGTGGTGGATGTGGAAGCCGTGCGCGTAGGCCAGCTTCGTGCGCCCCCACATCTCTCGCTGGTAGCTCGCCATGATGCGAGGCATCTCGGTCAGCTTCACCTTGTGGCCGTGGTTGCCGCCGAGCATGACGTCGCCCCACTCGTAGAACCAGAAGTCGCCGGGGTCGACGTCGATCGTCACGTCGTCCGAGTTGCGGTACCAGGCGTGCAGGTACCAGGCGGCGGCACTGGCGAACAGCTCGTCGTGGTTGCCAGGCAGGATGCGCACGACGGTCTGGGCGTGCTTGGCGCGGCTGAGCTCGACCTGGAAGACCAGGAGCTTCATCGCCTCCTCCGTCACCTTCGAGAAGCGCGTGTCGACGTCCAGGGCGTTCTTGCTCCGGTCCGTCTGGTTGTTCTTGTTGTCCGCGTGGATTAGGTCCCCGCCGCCCAGTACGACGCCGACGGCCGACGGAGGGGTGAACCGGTCGACTTCGACCATCGTGGCCTTGAAGCATTTGATCGCCTTCGCCAGGTCCCAGGCCTGTCCGGTCTCACGGCCCCAGGCGTACATTCCAAGATGGAGGTCGGGAAGCGGACGCAGCGTCAGACAGTCGAGCGCCGTGTCCTGGCTCGAGAGCGTGCGTGCCAGAGCCTGGTGCGAGCCTACGAGCTTCTCGGTGAGTTCCTGTAGCGCGTCGATGATCGATAGCGCCTCGGTGGCCTCAGGCTTTACGCGCAGCCACTGCTGGATGAGCTGGCCGTCCGCGTCGACCTGGGCCGTGCTCTTCTCGACCGCCCAGGCTGGTGGCATCTCGAACGCCCCGGCGGCAGCGGGCGACCGCGTCCTGACGGAGCTGAACCTGATCGTGCCGTACTTGTCGAGCTGGTGCTTCTCCTCGGCCACCTCAGCGCCCGGGACGACGACCTGCTCGGAGTACCTCTTGTCCAGGTTCCTGCGGTAGGCCAGCTTGACGTGCAGCGCGACCGTGCCACGGTGCTTGCCCAGGGCCTCGGCGGCCTTCGTGTAGCTCTGACCGTTTGCCTTGTATGCGACGAGAGCGGCTAGGCAGTCCGCATCCGGGACGCGGGTGCCCTCAATCTTGTACTTGCCACTCTCCATGCTGTCACCTTCCGACAAAGGACTGGAAGCCTACCCAGAGGGCCGCGCATAGTCCAGTTACCAGGATGCCGATTGCCGTCAGCAGCCCCTTGCTCTGAACGCCCTCCATGGCCTTACGCCATTGGCGGAGGTGCGCCAGGTCTCGCTTGAACTCCTCGTCGGTGAGGAGGGCTCGTACCTCTCGGAGTGCCACCATGTCTCGCTGGCTCTCGAGTGGGTTTGCGTGGTCAACGCCCATGGACAGCAGTGCCTTCTGGACGGCGCGCTCTGCAGCCTCCTCAGCCACGCGGCTCATGATGATTTCGGTGGTGGTGTCCATTAAGCATGCCTCAGTCTGTCGGGGGAATTTGGTTTGCAGGGAGCTCGCCGCGGTAGTACGCGAGACGCCAGCGGGTCTCGCGGATGTACCGGAGCAGCTCGGCCTGGTTCAGGGAGAGTACCTCGTACCCCTCGGGGGTAAGCGCGACGAACACCCAGTCGTCGCCTTCCGGAATGTTGTCCGGGGTCAGGATCGTCCAGTCGACGTCCTGCAGGTCCACCGGCGCCGGGTTGGGCACCGGTGGCGTGGGATCGGGTCGTGCGACCTCAGTCTGGACAGTCCGCACCTCCAGCTCCGGTGGCACACTCGAGCAGGCGGTTAATCCGAGCAGAGCCATCGTCAATACGACGCTCGATGAGCCCAGGCCGTTTGCGCGCGAGTTCGCCCAGGTCGTGATCTGAGAATAGGTCATTCAGTCTCCTGGTCTCTGCGGTGGCCTCTTGGGTCACCCGTTGCATCTCGTCGATGCGCGCCAGTAGCTGAGACTGTGCCGTCTGCCATTCGTCGATCGCTGACGCCTGTGCGTCGATCGTGTCGTGCTGGAGTTCGACCGCCGTCTCGAGGCGCACATTGTCTGCCTGGAGCTGAGCACGCTCGGCGAGCAGGCCCTTGTAGTGCATGTAACCTGCGACCACTATACCGAGGACCGCGACCGTTGCGATACCTGCGATGGCCAGTTTCACCTTGCTGAATACCATTGTTGAGCCTCCTACATCCGTTGATCCTCGCCGAGGAAGTTCTCGGGAGGTGCCTGTTGGTCCAAAGGGGCGCGAGCCGCCGTTTCCTGCTCCGCCTCCCGGTTCTTGCCCCACTGGCGGATGCCAGCCGCCGCGGTCCACGCTGCCAAGATCGTGGCATACGCTCCGCTCAGCACGCCCAGTTCGGTTGCGCCGCCAAAAACCAGCAACGCTACCATGGCCGGGAAGCCCAGGACGGCGTTGAAGGTCAGCCCCCAGAAGCCGACCTGCCGCCACCAGCGCGCGCTCAGGTCGCACTTGGGAGTTCGGGGTTCTTGCATTTGTGCAGCTCCTTCTCGAGGGACCGGATGCGGGCGTTCGCCAGCTCCAGGGCCTGGTTGCTCTCGGCCAGCTCGGCGGCCAGGTTCGCGGCCCTGTCTCCCAGGAACGAGCGCTGCTCCTGCAGCTCGTAGAGTAGGGCCGGGGTGCGGACGTCTGTCGGGTTCGGGTTGGTCATGCGATCTGTGCTCCCCAGAAGCTGTTGCGGTTGGCGGCCACGCGGCCGTTGTTGGTTGCGAAGAAGATGGAGGCGTTCACCGTGTCGCCAGCCGTCAGCTTGAGCATCGTCGTCGCGATGCCGGACGTCTCGAGCGTGACGAACGCGCTGTCCCCGGTTGCGGCCGTCGTGTAGTCGGCGGGGGCTGCTCCGTTGACGCTGAAGCCAAGGCGCATGGCGGTCGGCGCGCCAGCTCCGGCCTCGAAAGTCGCCGTGCACCCAAACAGGAAGTAGCCATCGTGTGGCGCGGTGAACGTGCCGACGTTGGCGGCTATCGCCAGGTCGGCCTGGTCGTTGTGGACCGTGATGTTCTGGCCCAGGTTCCGCCATGCGCCGGCCGTGTAGTTCTGGCCGAAGTTTAGGTACGCCAGGAACTTCGAGTGCTGCGGCAGGTCGACCGCGGCGGTCGTGCTGTTGATGGTCAAGGCCGTCGTGAAGCTGCCGCCCACCTTGATCGTGAAGTTGTCGTTGCCCAGGGCTCCGAGCTGAGCCACGCTCGAGAACGCCGTCTGGAACGTGAAGCCCGCGTCGTTGCCGGCAACGTCCTTGTTGACCGTCACGAGCATGTCGCCAGTCCCCGGCGTTACGTCGTCGTGGCTCAGGAGCACCGCGTCCGACTTGACCGCCAGGCGGTTTGTGCTGTCCGGTGTGGTGTTAACGCCCCACTGTAGGATGCCCCCGGTCGTGCCAGCAGCGGCGACGATGGACTGGCCGAAGTCGACCCAGCTCGTGCCGTCGAATACCAGCAGGGCGTCGAGCGTCTGGTCGTACGCGCGCCACCCCTCGGCCGGGATGAAGAAGACCCAGGCGCCGTTGATGAACAGCGCCACGTTGTCCTCCTGACCCGTCCAGGCTCCGGAGGCCGTCGCGAAGGGGATGTACTTGTCACCCTCTGCCGGCGAGCCGGGAGGCGCCGTGAAGTCCGCGCGGATCACGACCAGGTTCATGGCCGCGTCGATCGTGCGGAACCCCTCGTTGACGGTCACGTGCTTCTGCGCCTGCGCGGCTGCCAGCTCGGGGATGGCGAAGTTGGGAGTTGTCATTTTGCCTCCTAGAGCGTTGCTTGTGCCCGGCGTCCCCGCCCGACCGACGTGGACTTCTGCCACACCCGGATGAGGTAGCTGTCCAGCGCTCCGCCGTCAGAGGTCTGTTGGGCCGTCGTGTAAGTGTAGCTCGGTGCCGTCAAATCGACAACCGTCCTTAGCAGCGTCGGGCCGGCCGGGTCGTATATTTCGAGGTCATACAGCTCCCGCTCCTCGTTCAATGGCACGTCCGGCGCCTCAAAGTCGTCCCCTCCGAAGCGGGTGCGGCGCAGCCAGGAGAACGTGACCTCGGTGCTTGCCGGCGTCGGGAGCTTCTTCAGCTGGACCGGGGCGTACGGCCGCTGGCCGACGTTCTGGCCGGTGTGGGTTACGTCCTGGTAGAACGCGCTCGTCGTGGCGGTCCCTGCCGGGCCGTAGCGGTAGTCCAGCTCGAAGGTGGACTGGCCAGACGGCAGGTCGACGAAGAACGTCGCCTGCTGCTGGAGCAGGACGAAGCGCGCGCCAGCTGCCAGGGAGGCCTGTATCTCCGTCTCCGTGCCCAGCTGTCCGCGCAGCAGACCCTCAAGCTCGTAGACGGGCAGGCCCTCGCTGGCGCCGGTCAGGGTGGCGCTGGTGAACTGCAGCACCTCCCAGGTCCCGGAGGGCGTCTCGACGGCACACGCGTTCGAGCCGTTGAGGACCTCGGCCTCTGTACCGCTCAGCAGCGTTGCGGAGGGGTCGTACAGCTTGACGGAGAACTTGGCGGCGCGGTCGAACCTGAAGGGCTCGGACGCGGCTAGGGACGTGGTTGTCTCGCCGAGCACCGCCGGGAGGTCCAGCTGCCGGTTGAGCGTGAGACTGGCCTCGCTGCGGTACAGGTCGATGGACGCCGGGAACGGCTTCTGGTACCCGACGACGCGCGGCGACCAGGGCTGGCTCTCCTCGCCTGTGATGAGCGGCAGGTCCATGAAGTACAGGACCGAGCGCCCGTAGACGGCTATGTCGCCCGCGGAGTTGGTGCTGCCGGCGAAGGTCAGCGTGTCGAACACCGAGACGTCGTGGCTGACCGTCTGGAGCGCCAAGTCACGGCCGCGTTCGATGCGCCCAATGCGCTGCGTGAGGGCCCGTCCGCCGACAGTGATGGCGATGCCGTCCGTCGGGTCCAGTGCCAGGAAGCTCGGCGGCAGGCGGAACTCGCCCTTGTCGCGCATGCTCCACTGCTGCTGGATGAGGACCTCGCTGAGCGACCGGGCGTACTCGGTGCCGAGCACGATGGGGAAGCGCTCCTCCATGACGTTGCGGCTGGAACCTACCAGGCGCACGCCACCGGTCGAGCCCGGCTGGTAGTCGTTCTCCTCGTCGATGTAGCTCACGGTGGACGCCGCGGGCAGCTCGGTCTCCTGGATGCGTGTCAGGCTGTAGCCACTGAGGTCCGAGCCGTCGACGACGAGCTCGTCCTCCGTCACCGGGGTGAACAGGGTGTTGCTCCGCAGCTCGAACTTGATGCGCCCCTCGCTCTCGAAGCCGTCGAACAGGTAGGCGCTGGCGAGCGGCGCGATCATCTCGCGCGGCGAGCTGAGCGCGTCGATCACGTAGCCCCGCACGATGGCGGCCGAGTTGGCCAGGCCCGTCACGTCAATGTCGTTCTCGTCCACGCCGCCGAACAAGCACAGCTCCTTGACCAGCTGGCCCAGGGTCAGGACGCCGACGCGGCCGTTCAGCCAGTGGCCGAGGCGGTAGTTGGAGGCGTCCGACCAGATGTCGGTCCGGAACGGGAAGGCCGGGTAGGGACGGCAGTCCCAGGTCCACGCGAACATGTCCGTCGGGTCGACCATCTTGATCGGTGAGGTGGGCGTGTTGTCCCTCCAGTACGTGATGAAGGCCTCGTAGTAGACGCGCTGGATGAAGTCGTCCCGGCTGCCCGAGCTGAAGTAGGGCAGGAAGCTCTCGGACGACTTGGGGTCGAAGAAGACGTTGGGCTGGTTGGTGCCCTTGTCGACGGCCGGCACGCCGTACTCGGAGAAGACGATCTTGCTGGAGCCCGCGGTCCACGTGTCGGCGGCGCCGCTAGGGCCGTTGAGCGCCACGACGGAGCCGTCGCGCGTGCCGCCCGGGCGGCTGCGGTGCGCCTGTCCCCACCAGTTGCGGATGTCCTTCTGGCGGAACACCCAGTGCTCAGAGTGGGCGCCGTCCGAGATGATCGTGCGGACCTGGTTCTCGCGGTCGGCGTCGCTGGCGTAGAAGTAGTCGTACCCCTCGCCGCCCTCGATCTGTCCGCGCAGGTAGGCCTTATCGTAGATGCTGGTGGCCTGCGGGAAGCCGGCGTGCCCGAAGGTCCCGGTCGTCGCGTAGGCCGTCACGGTCCCGGTGCCGTAGTCCTCGTGGGCGTCACCGTCCCGCCAGTCCGACAGGGGCGTGTAGTTGTCGATCGCCACGTAGTCGCAGTCCGGGTGCCCCCAGATGGCGTCCATGTTGAAGTAGACGTCGTTGGAGCCGTCCGTCGGGCGGTGCGAGTGGTACTCCGACCAGTCCGCCGCGTACGAGAGCTGCACGCCTGTCAGTCCGAGGCCGTCGAAGACCGCCCTGACGTCCTCGAGCAGCTCGACCAAGGCGTTGACGCCTGGGTACGTCGTGGACGCCGTGGAGGCCGACGCAGCCGTGCTGCGGATGCGCGTGATGCCCCGGAGCTCGGTGCCGATGTAGAAGGCCTTGAACTTGCTCGGGTCGTCCAGGGTAAGGGCCACAGCGGCGCAGAGGTGCGCGTAGTGCAGGATCATCCGGCGGTAGCCGAAGTCAGAGGCCGAGCCCGTGTAGTTGACGGTCGTCCCGCTAATGCTGAAGTTTGCCGCCGTGACGTTGCCAAACAGGGAGTTGACCTCGGTCTGCGCCGCGGCCGTCTTGTCCACTGAGGGCAGGCTCGTGGTGATGCGTCCGCGCCACGGGTACTGGGGCTGTCCAGCCGCGCCGGTCTCGGTGTCCGGCAGGGTATTCCCGAACGGGATGTCCATGAGCAGGAAGGGGTAGAAGTACACGTCCTGCCCGTCCACGTTGGCCAGGCGCTGGATGGCCTCCACGACGGAGAAGTCCGCCGGGGTGCTGCCGAACGCCGGGTTGCCGTCGACGTCGCTCGAGACGGCCTCGACTGTCGCGCTACCCCGCGTGAGGCCGTTGACCCGCCAGCCCTTGGGCAGGAGCTGCCGGCCAGTCTTGAGCTCAACCTTTGGCTTGAACTCGCAGGCGCTGGCGCGCAGGTCCGTGCCAAACCAGGCGATCACGAGGTTCATGCCCGAGTTGTTCGGCAGCTGCTTTGTCAGGTTGTCCATCGAGTTCTCGATGTTCGACTGGGTGGCAGAGAGGTTCACGTTCTCCGGGATGGCGTTCCCGAAGCCATCGTCGCGCACCGTAGGCGTCGTGGCGTACGCCGCCTCGCCGGTCGACGGAATGAGGTTCATACCCTCGATGAGCTCCTCGATGCTGTCGGGCTCTGGCTCCTTCAGGGGCTTGATTATCTCGGCCGTGATCTGGGGCAGGCGGTTGCCGAAGTCCTTCAGCGGCAGGTCCTTGAAGACCAGATAACTTATGCCACGGAACGCCGGCACGCGGCCGGAGCCCTCTATGCCCTCCATCGTCGGGTCGGGTGACTGGTCCTCGGAGCCGGGGTAGAACGTCAGGTCGAAGGGCTCGGTGTCCAGCAGCTTGCCGTCGGCCCAGACGCGTCCGAGCGTGACCCTCGAGTTGCCCTCGCAGAATGCCACCGCGAAGCTCAGGCTGTAGGCGTAGGTCGTTGTGGTGACGCTGCTGCCCCCGCCGCCCTTGCCGCCGCTCTGCGTCTCCGTGGTCTTCGTCTCCCTGAAGTCCGCCGCCCATATGACGTTGCCGCCCACGCGGACGCGACCGAACAGCCTCTTGATCGGCGCGCCCTCTGAGCTGGCGGTGACGTTAATCTCCTGGAGACGTGGTCCCTCCTGTGAGGTACTCTGCCCGAATAGGGCGTTGTCGATAAAGCGGCCGGCCACGTTGGCAGCGAAGGCCGCGGCGAAGCCCGCGAAGCCGGTGAGACCGAGCGAGCTTACCGCCGCGCCTAGGACGAGTGTTGCCATTCTACTTAACTCCCGGGAAGCTGAAGGCTGCGACGGCCCGCTTCCAGTATACGTGGTTGACGGACACCTCCTCGACGTTCTTGCCAGTCAGCGCGTGGACCATGCGGTTCTCGTGCGTCAGGATGCCACAGTGCTTTGCTGCCATGTCAGGGCGCATGCGGAACACCAGCACGTCGCCCGGCCCCGCTTCTTCCAGTACCTTCAGTGGCACCAGGTACTCCTGGGCCTTGCGGAGGAGCAAGTCGTCCCGGCGGACGTCGTACCAGTCGGGCTTGTAGGGAGGGGGCGTCTCCGGTGCGTCCCCGTACAGCTCCTTCCACACGCCGCGCAGCACGCCGAGGCAGTCCGCGCCAGCCCCCTTGACTGAGGCCTGGTGCCGGTAGGGGGTGCCGAGCCACGAGCGGGTGACGGCGACGACGCGGTCGCGTGTGAGCTTATCCATTGAAGCGGCTCCCTCCCTGCTGGTCCGCCCCGCCCTCGCTCGGGTAGCTCGAGATGGCGTCGTTTCCGGGGATGAACGGGAAGCCCCTGAAGTTCGCAATGTTGGAGAACTTCGTCCGGCAGGTCTCGGCGTCCTTCGCACACCCTGCGAACACAGTGAAGGTCGTCCCGCCGGTCACAGCGAACGGCGCCGGCTCCCACAGGGTCAGGCGGGTTACGCCGCCGGACACGGAGTGCACCTTGACGGGTATCGTAAGGCCGTCGTTGGCCCCGGAGCTGAAGGTCACCTTGCCCAGCGAGTAGAAGCCGGCCGTGTTTGGACTGAGGCCCGTCACGGTAAGAAGCCGGTTGCCGCTAGCCGAGCTTACGGTACCCGAGGAACTGAACGCGGCGCTGTTGAGGTTCACCTTGCAGCGGGCGTCGCCCAGGTCTGCGTCACAGTAGCGGCGGTACGAGCGGCCGGTGCGCTGCTGGAGCAGGTGCGTCAGGCTGCGGAGCTCGGCGGAGAAGGCCGTCTCGCCCCGCTTTACCTCGCCGACGGTGCCCTTGAGCAGGATCACGCGCTGCGCCACGTCCTCGAAGTTGACCCAGAAGAGCTCGACTACCGCGGCGTCGTACCGGCCAGCGGCGAGGTCGTCCTCATTGATGCTGTCCGAGCTGAGCGCCCCCTCGGCGTTGAGGTTGTCGACCGCCAGGCCCAGCTCACTGTTCATCTGGGTGGCCGTGAAGCCGCTCGCTGCCTCGAAGGTGGTGCTGTCGAAGGTCAGGTCCTTGTCGTGCTCGGTGAACCCCTGGACCAGTCCGTCGGTCCTGGTGACGCGCCAGCAGTAGGCCATTGTCGTCGAGCCGTCGTCGAGTAGGTCCTGGAGACCGGATGGGAGTGTCTTGCTCATGAGCGTACCTCTATCAGCATGACGGCCGGGACGGACCCGACGTCAAAGAGTGCGATGTTGATTTCCAGCTCCTCGTCCATGAAGCGGACGGGGACGTCGTACTCGAAGCCGGCAGTGGGCGTGCCGGTCGGCGCTGGCGTGAAGGTCACGACGCCCGTCGAGTAGTCGACCGAGTAGTCGATACCCTTGGCCAGCGGCCCGGTGTTGTCCCGCACGACGACCGTGCCGTCGACCGGCTTGGTGATGGTGCGCGTCCAGGGGTTCGTCCCGGGCGAGTAGACCTTCTGCAGCTGGTACGTCGTCGAGGTGATCTGGGCCAGGGCCTGGTCCGTGTCGGTCGGCGTCTTGTTTGGCGCCTTGGACTTGAAGTCCGACCAGTCCTTGAAGCGGAAGCCACGCAGGATGCCGCGACGCGCCTCCCAGAACTCTATGAGCTCGTACACGTCGTCCAGCTCACGGAGGCCGAGGGCGACGTCGTAGGTGCGCCTGGAGTTGGCCCAGATGGTGTTCCGCTGCTCGAAGCCCGAGCGCAGGGTCACGACGTCAGTAAGGCGCTTCGGCCTTGCCGTAGCGCCCCTTGAAATGTCCGTTGGGAATTGTACCTCGTCGAATGCCATTCGTCACATGTTCCTCTTGCCTGACCCGATGAGGCGCGCGGCCGTCGCTGCCAGCTGGGACTGGCTCTTGCGGAAGCTGTCTGCGTCGGGGGTCGTGATGTTGAAGTTGATTGTAGTGCCACCACCTCGCCGATTGGAACCCTCACCTTCAGGCGTGAAGTCGATGCGCTCGCCGGGGCTGACCTTCGAGACGAACAGCTGGCTGTCCGGTCCGCCCGAGCCGCCGATTATCGACCCGCCACGCTGGTTGCCGCCGGCGTTGAAGATATTCCCGAAGATGCCGCCCAGGTCCAGTCCATCGTCGAACGAGAACCCGTTGCCCCCGAAGCCGGAGCCGAGGCCCTCGAGCAGCGGCTTGAGCAGGAAGGCCTGCGTCGCGATGCGGGCCAGGTCGGCGATGATGCTAGACGCGAACTCCTTGAAGTTGAACTTGCCGGTCTCGATGAAGTCGCCGATCGCGTCGTCGATCCCGCCGAACACGGTCTCCGCCACGTTGCCCATGAACTCCAGCGTGTTCTCCAGCTCCTGGTTGGCGACGATGCGCTCACGGATGGCGGCAATCTCATCCTGGCTCAGGGCGATGTTCTCGCGCATGAACTGGCCCTGGATGTCCAGCAGCCTGCTCTCTACCTCACGCTCCGAGTTGCTGAGGCCGATCAGCCGGCGCTCGTTCTCGAGCTCGGTGTTGACCTCACGCAGCAGCTCCAGCTTCGCGCGTTGCTCCGCGGCACTGCCGCCCGAGCCTGCGCCAGGCACGCCACCACCGAAGCCCGGAGGCGTCACCACGTCGTCCGTCAGGGTCGGCCCGCCAGGCGCACCAGGCGTCGCCGCGTCAGTCGCTGCACGCTCCTCTGCGATCGTCCGCGCGCGGTCCAGGATGGCTTGCACACCCTCGCCGATGAAGTCACGGCCAAAGGCGTTGGTGAACTCGTCGGCGGCGATGTTCACCACGTCGCTCGCCACGCCAGTCACCTCCTGGCGGAAGCGGCTCAGGTCAACGCCCGCGACCGCGCCGTCCAGGATGCCAGAGAACGGGTTCTCCAGGCCCACGAGCTCGGCCGCCCGCCCGATGAACTCGAGCAGGTCACCGACCGCGGTGATGATGCCCTTGATGCCAGCCTCCACCACGTCGATCAGTCCGTTGATGGCGATGGCGCCGACGTCCTTCAGCGCGGCGGGCAGCAGGTCAAAGGTCACCTTGATGGCGTTGAACGCGCCGACCCAGAGGGCGATGTAGGTGTTGAGGATCGTCTTGTAGAAGTTGATGATCGCCGTCCCGATGGCCAGGAAGCCGTCAAGGAAGCCGTCCACCTGAACGCCGATGAAGTCGAACGCGGCAACGAAGCCCTCGCGCAGGAAGTCCAGGACTGGCTGGATCACCTCGAGGATGAGCTCGAAGGTGGCGCGGAAGACGTCGGACAGCTTCACCACGTCGTCGGCGGTCACGCTGATCTGGTCGCTGAAGATGTACAGGAAGCCGATCACGGCCGAGATGGCGACCGCGAGGAGCCCGAAGGGGTTGGTGGCGATGGCGGCCGTCACGCCGAAGATGGCGCGCTGGACCGTCTTCAGTCCGGCGGAGAACAGTGCCGCAGGCGTGGACGTGGCGCCCATCGCGAACTCGAGGGCGATCATCTGACGCACGAGCCCGCCGATCGCGCCGGACGCGCTGAGCGTCGCGACGACGAAGCGGGTGACGATCACGACCGTCAGGACCTCGAAGGCCCGGATCACCACGTCGATGTTGACGGTCAGGAACCGGATGCCCTCGGCCAGCACCGCGAAGAACGTGGTGAACACACCGGTCGCCCCGCTGTCCCCGACGGCCAGGATCAGGCCCTCGATGGCGGAGCGCACAGAGAGCAGGGCGCCGTTCAGGTTGTCGTCCATGATGGCGGCGATGCGCTCGGCCGTGCCACCCGCGTTCTCGAGGGCGCCGGTCAGCTCGTTGACACGCGGCAGGGCGTTCGAGAGGACCTCGAAGGCAGGACCGCCACGGTCACCGAATATCTCCAGGGCCAGGCCTGTGTCGATCCCGGCGTCGCGCAGACGGGTCAGGGCAGTGGTCAGACCAACCTGGGAGACGCGGACCTCGTCGGCGGTGAGACCAACGGCAGCCAGGATGTCCCGGGTCTTGGAGGCGGGGCTGGAGCTCTCGAGCTCGGCCAGGACGCGACGCAGGCCGGTGCCTGCCAGCGAGCCCTGGAGGCCTGCGTCGGACAGGGCGCCGATTGCGGCGGCCGCTTCTTCCAGTGACACGCCGAGACCGGCCGCGACGGGCGCCACGAACTTCATGGCCTCGCCGAGCTGGCGCACGTCCGTGTTGGCGGAGTTCGACGCGAGGGCCAGGACGTCGACGACGCGCCCGGTCTCCGCGGCGTTCAGCCGGAAGCCAGTGAGGATGTTGGATGCGATGTCTGCCGCCGAGCCTAGATCGAGGGCTCCCGCCTGGGCCAGGAGCAGCGTACCGTTTATGGAGGCGAGCACCTGGTCGGTGTTGAAGCCAGCACGAGCGAGGAACTGCATGCCCTCAGCAGCCTCAGACGCGGAGAACCGGGTGGTCGAGCCGAGCCGTTGGGCTTCGGCGCGCAGGGCGCGGAACTGCACCTCGGTGGCGCCAGTGATGGCGCGGACCGTGCTCATCTGCTGTTCGAAGTTCGCGAGGAGGCGGATGGTGGCACCAAGGCCGACGCCCAGGCCCGTGAAGGCGAAGGCGCCGGCGATCAGGCGCTGGACCCGAGTGGCAGACCGACCGAGGCGGTCGAGTTGTCCCTCGACCTGGCGGGTGCCGCGCGTGGCGCCGGAGGGGTCTACAACCACCCTGATGCGGAAGTCTGTCACTTCGGTGTCCTTTGCTTACCTCCGGGACCGCTGCGACTGAGCTCTTGCTGCCTTGCCTTGCGGACCCGCTCTTCTTCTTGCCAGCTGCCGAACTCCCTCTCGAGCGCCCGGATTATCTCCTTGAAGGGTATCTCGGGGTCCAGTCCGATGCGGTCGGCGTAGTCCTCGATGTCCCTCCATGGTATCCTGCCGTCTTGGTTGCGACCCGTCACCAGGTCGTAGAAGGCTCGCAGGTAGAACTCGTCGGCGGGTGGTACGATCGGCTCGTTGATGTACCAGTCGGGGAGCGGTCTGCCCTTCTCTAGCGCCGCCTCGACCGTGAACCCGTCACGCTCGAGGCGGAGCTCGAAGGTCAGCCGCTCTTGGAGTTTTTTGCCACCGCCTCCGCGTCCACCTGGTCGTCGGTGATGAAGTTGGCGGGCGTCCCGGCAAACTCACGGACCTCGTCGAACAGCCAGTTGGGCAGCGCGGCCAGGAACTCGGCGCAGACTTCACGGGTGAACTGGACTGGCTTGCCCGAGGCGTCCGTCACGTTCTTCCAGCCCTTGACGACGTGCGCGGCGTACAGCTCGCGGTCGGTCTCGCGGGTCTCGTCCAGCATGCCAGCCGAGACGTTGCCGTTCCGGATGGAGCGCATGTTCTTGCGCGAGCTCTTGAGGGATGCGTTGAAGTAGGGCTTGTTGCTCTCCATCGCGGGGGCCATGATGAGGACCGGCTCGCCGTCGACGGCGTGCATGTGGAACTCGGCGGTCTGGGTGCCAGAGACGTCCAGCTTCTTGAGGTGTGCGAATTGTGTCATTGTGTCTTCTCCAATATCGGGGTGTCGGGGATGTGGTGCCAGGCCTCCCCGACGAAGACCTGGCACCGGGCTCTAGAGCCGTCTCTTACGGCACGATGGCGAACAGCGAGACGCCGATGGAAGTCCCAAGGGACGCGTCGCGGAAGGCCTGGCCGGTCGTGTTCAGCAGGACGCTCTCGTTCACCGGGAACTCCTTGCCGCCTCCGCCGAGCGTGAGGCTCGGCACGTCGACCGCGATGGCACCATCCGAGTTGTCCAGGATGAAGTCCATGGTGACGGTCGTGTTGTTCCGGATGGCCGAGACCACCGCGGAGCTCGTGAAGAGGACCTGTGCGTCGACCGACACGTCGAAGTTGCCCGTGTTCATGTACTTGGCGCCCAGCTGTGCGATAACCTTCTCCGGAGAGACGTTGTTCGCGAAGGTGATGCTGAACGACTTGAAGTCGGTCGTGATGCCGGTCTCGTCCACCTCGGTCACGCGCAGGCGAGCGACGTCGGAGCTGGTGTTCAGCGCCTCCGTCTTCGTCGGCGTGCGTGGCGTGGCCGCACCGGACTTTCGGGTCGTTGTCGGCGTCTCGGTGTCAGTGCCAATGAACCCGAAGGAGACGGTGGCCTTGTCCGTGAGCGGGAGGTTGAACGTCACCTGGTTGCAGTAGTTGCCCAGGGCGTACTCGTACTCCGTCGCGCCGCCCGTGCCGAGGTTCGGGTAGCTCGCCTCGAACTGGTAGCTCGTCTCGAGGAAGTCCCCGTTGTCGACCGGCACGTTGCGGATGAAGCGGCCGAACAAAAGGTCGACCGTCTCGGCCGCCCCGGTGTCAGTCGCCAGGCCTGCGCTCAGCTTGTCCAGGGTCAGGGTGCCCGCGGCGATCGCCGTGATGCGACCGTAGCCTGCGCCTGCCGAGAACTGGTTGGCGGTCGTCAGGCCACCTACGTGGATGAACTGGCCGACGGTCAGGCCGAGGGTTGTGAAGTCGATGTTGTTGACCGCCGCGTTGTTGCCAGAGGTCAGGGTGCCTACTGTGCCGGACACAGTGAGGGACAGGTCGCCGATCTCGGGGCGGATGCCTGCGATTTCGACGATGGCGGTCGACGGCGCGGTCTCGGCCACAGCGCCGGAGAACCCCATCACCGTGCCGGTCGAGCCGACGTCAGCGGACAGGGGCTTGAGGCCGTTGTTTGCCGCGTTGGCGTAGCCGCGCGCGTAGAGCAGGCTGATCGGCCCGCCAGACGTGAACTGCAGCTTGGCCGCCTGGGCGGCGGGGGCAGCGGGGATGGTGAAGCCGGACGACGTGGCGTTGGCCTCAGTGAAGTACAGGTCGCCGTTCGTCGCGTTGACGAAGGCGAAGGCCTCAACGAAGTCGGTGAAGCTGTCCATCGTCAGGTCAGCCTCGAACTCGGCCGCACTGTCCAGGTCCGTCACGGTGCCCTTGCGCCGTTGCTTGTCACGGGAGATGGGCTCGCGAGCCACCGTGGTGATCGTCGCGCCAAAGGTCCCGACGGAGTTGGGTTCCAGCAGTTTCCAGTCAGGCGACCCGGGCAGGACGCCCAGGGTGGCTTCGCGAGCAGCCTGCATCGAGATGTTGTTCGTGAGCACTCTGCCCATTGTCCTATTCCTTTTTGGCTATGGCGTCGGCTAGGACGGCCAGGGTTTCGGCGGGCCACTTTCCTTTAGCCCAATTGTATATCCAGCACGTGACTTTCACGTTGTCCGCAGTATAGCCCAATGCGCTGTCCGTGCGATCCACTGATGGCGCCCAGGGGTTATCTTTGTCCGGCCCGTTCCAGACTAGCGGCAGGCCTGTTGCCTCGCATACCATAGGCTTCACGTGCTCGTTTAGCCAGTCTGCGTCAATCGTGCACTCCAGGCCCTTTGCCTTAGCACGACGTCCGACTTCTCGCATAGCGTACCGGCCCCAGTCAGCAGTTGTGTAATTGCGGCGGGCTTGAGCGGCCTTGTCCTTGTTGGCCGCGTACCACTTGGCACAGGCCTCTCTATTGGCGGCGCGCTGTGCGTCTGTCAAGCCCATCGGCCGCTCTCCTTTTCTACTTGGTTTCGTCGTATTCGAATGGCGCGTCGACCAGCGCCTGGAAGAACTTGTCGTCACCGGCGCCGACTTCTCGGAACGAGACTTCGCTGAAGCGTACCGTGCTTGAGGCCAGCGTTACACCCTCAAAGGCGCTCGTGGCGAGCATCACTAGCTCGTCGCTGCGCGAGGTGCCCTGGTCCTCTGCCGTGAACACCTGGACCAGTACCCGGCCGACCCGCGCGAACCGCCTGTTGCCAACCTGGCCGAGGGTCTCCTGGAAGGCGCCCTCGTGGCGCACCACCAGGCGCACCCACGGGTCGCGCTTCGGGGTCTTGAAGTCCTCGTTGTCGAAGGTGTAGACGGTCTCGTCGTTCCACACGTCTACGAAGCGCTGGTAGATCGCCTCGCGTGCCTCTGCTAGGGTTGTCATCGTAGGTCAGCCTCCGTGCGCTGAACGCCGCGACGGATCGCGGCCTGGATAAAGCCGGTTGGCGCCTGGGACGACGAGCCGTCGTTGAGGCGTCCGATGTACGGCACGTTGTTGGATATGAACACACTGCCCTGGCCCAGCTGGTAGCTCAGGACCTGCGCCTGGCCAAGTGCCTGGCGTGCCTGCTGCGCCGCGACCTGGCCGGCGTCGGGGTCCGACGTCGCACGGCCTATGGGGGAAACGCCAATGGCTGGAACCCAGTTTGCCCGGGCCCAGCCAGTGTCGACAGGTGTTGTCTCGATGAGTTCGGCCGTGACGTTCAGGCTCAGACGGACGACCACCTGTTCAGTGACTTCGCGGAGGCCTTGGATGATCGCCCTGATCTGAGCCCGATTGTCGTCAGCCACTTGTCACTCCTCGGCGGGGTCTTCCCCCAGCCAGTCGTCCTCGTCTTCCCCCAGGTCCAGCATCATCTCGATCACGTCCTGCAGTCGGCCCTCGCGGTCCTGATCGTCCAGGTCGTTCCACTCTGCCTTCGTCAGGCCGCTGTCCTCAAAGGCCAGCTGCACAATCTCGCCGAGCGTGACGGTCTCGCCGTGCACGTCGACCTCGGAGACCTGTTCGGACGAGCCGAGCAGCATCACGTCGTCCTCGGTGGCCGGCGCCTTGGCGAGCACAGCCTCAGCCGCCTCGAGCGCCTTGGTCTTGCTCGGGTACACGGTCTCGTCACCCTCGACCAGCCACTTGCGGTCGGTCTGCTTGGTGATGAGGTCCTCGGGCTTGCGGTCGTCCTTGACCGGCTCGCTCGTGGCGGCGGCCTTGCGCTCGGGCTTCTGGCCAGTCGCGACGTCAGGCTCCTCGAACTCGGCGAGCTCGATCACGTTACTCTGCCAGAACCGGCGGAGCTTCGTGGGGTTGTCTGCGAGGGATTTAGGGATTGGGTCACCGGGTACGACGTTCTCACCTGCCCAGGTGATGTTGTGGCGCCAGATGAACTTCGCGTTCTTGTCGAACCGTTGCTTCCAGTGGCGTAGCTTGCGGACCTTACGCATCATGTCGTCCTCCTTTCAAGAGGGAGGGGCAGAGCCGGTCAAGCTCCGCCCGCGTTGGTGTTGGTCGGCGCCTGGGATTAGGCGACGATCCCGCCGAAGAAGTAGCCGAGGTCGGCCGCAATCAGCTTCTGGTCGTAGGACATGTCGATTTCGATGCGATCGCTCTCGATGGCGTCCAGGTAGAAGCGCTTGATGCGCATCCCGTCGTTGCCGGAACCAATGAGGCCGGTCCAGTTGAACGTGTAGCCCGCGCTCGGCGTCATGATGCCAGGAGTTGCGGGGGCGTACGACAGGAGGGCGTGCTTGCCACCGATGAACTGGTGCGCAGCCACGACGCCCTGCTTGGAGACGTTCTTGACGGCCTTCATGACCAGGACCTCGTCGACCTCGAAGAGGTCAGCCAGGGTCACCAGGTTTGCACGAGCCGCACCCTGGGTCTGACCGCGGTCGATGCGGCCAACGATGTCAGGGTGGTCGACCAGGGCGTCGTAGACGGCCTTGCCGAGGGTCAGCTTGTTCGGCTCGAAGCCAGTCTCCTCCAGGACGTAGCGCTTGCCCTGGCGGATGTCCTCGATCGGCGTCGACGCGGCGTCAGACCAGTGCAGCTTGTCGTTGTTCAAAGCATTGGTCGGATCGAACGAGGCAGGAGCGGTCGGCAAGGAGGCAACGCCGTCTACGTCAAAGGTCCAGGTGTCGCCCGGTGCGCCAGCGGTGAAGTAGGCGCTGGCCCAGTTTACTTCCCGGTTGATGAGGCCCTTGTGCGTGACGAACTCGGTCGCCTCACGGTCCAGGTTGAGGGGGCTGTCGGCGTTGGCACGGACTTGCTCCGGGATGTCCCGGTGGTAGGCGCGCGTCCGGGCGTAGTACGCCTCGTTCCCGATTTCGTAGGTGCCGCCGGCGCTCTCGGTGCCGGGGGTGCGTTCGCGCATCTCGTCGCGGTTGAAGTCGCCGCGCTCGTAGGTGAAGTACGCGTCCGACTGCTTGCCGACCGCAACCGCCGGGAAGACCCGGCCTGCCACGAAGTTGTCGGCGTTCTGCAGGAACGCGATCGAGATGTTGGTGAGCGGCCGGTTGACGTGGACGTCGGACCGCGACGGTTGGGAAAAGGGCATGTCTTAACCTCCTTTAAGGTTTTGTGTTGGGCCCGACTTAGACGGAGTGCGGAGCGGCGATCGGCATTGCGAGCATCTCGAAGATTTGCCCGTCGACGGCGCTTTCCAGTGCGACGCCGATTGCCATGCTGTCGGCGGCGAGTGCACCGACGTTTGCGACGCCCGCTACACGACCAGCGGTCGCGTCAGGGACGATGAGCTGACCCGCGGTGATCGCGGCGCCTGCCTTCACCATCACGCGGCCCTGGAGCAGCACGACGGGGACGGTCAGGCCGTCAGTGGTGGCGTCGGTGCGAGGCTCCTCGCCGAGGATGCCGATCACCGTGTTGGTGACGGCGGTCGCCCGGATGACCTTCCCGACGTCGCCGTCGTTCTCGATCTGCAGGATTTCGTAGACACCACCGCGGAGGTCTTGTCCGGCGATCAGGTTGACCGCCGTGGTGCTTTCATAGGAAGCCATGGTTCGTATCCTTTCTGCTTCGTGTTAGGTCACAGGCGGCGGCCTGGTAACCGGGGGGCAAGGCGCTTACTGGAGCGCCTTGTTGTACAGTTCCTGGCCCTTGGCCGTCTTCAGCACGGCGTCGTAGGCCTGCGCTTCGGACATGCCAGGGTTGGCTTCGGCGTGGGCTTTGGCCAGCTTCTCCAGCTCGTCTTCCGAGGAGCCAGCGACCGGTGCGCCGCCGTGACCCTTCGTGACGAAGGCGCCGGCCATGGCCGCGTTCTGCGCCTTGAGGGCCGACTTGGCCAGCTCACGCTGCGTCTCGTCCTCGATGGAGTTCACCGACTTGATGAGCGCCATGCGGGTCTCGACGTCGCCGGGCAGGTTGGCGAACTCGGTCTCGGCCGACTTGCGGAGCGCAGCGTCAGCGTTGGCCTTGCGCAGCTCGGCGTTCTCCTTGTTCGTCGCGTCCATGGACTTGGCCATCGCGATCACGGCGTCGCCAGCGGACTTGCGGATTTCGATGCCGTCGGCGGTCTTGTAGACCACGGGGTCGGCCTCGGTCTTCGCCTTGGCGACGGCAGCAATCTCGGCGTCACGGTCGTCTGCCGACTTGGCCAGGAATGCGTCCTGTGCCTTGTCGTCCAGGCCGGCGAAGTGGGCCTTCTGTGCGTCGTTCAGGGTGGAGACGGCGGTGGCGCGGGCGAGCTGCTTCTGCAGGTCTTCCACGTTGGGCGTCTTGGGATCGTTGGGCATGGCGTCAGCCTCCTTCTTTCCAACTTGGGAACCGGCCTCGCCGGTGGTTTCGGTTTCAGTCTCCACGGCCTTCGTCATGGCCACGATCTGATGGGTGTGTCCGTCGACCTCTCCGAGGACGATCGAACCATCAGGCGTACGCACCCAGGGGTGCGAGTGCTCGTTGTGCCAGGAGGTCGTCCCAGCGTCCCAGTCTCCGTCCGTGCCGGACGTGTAGAGCAGGTGGGTGTGTCCGTCCACGACGTCGGTCAGCGCAGCCGACTTGGCCACCTTGCTGCGCTCGTCGTGCACGTCGGCTGCCGAGCCCTTGGTGATGGGCTCAGCGGGAGTGTGACGCTTCATGAGCAGTGCCTTGGCGCCCTCCTGGGCTGGTACGTCAACCCCGCTGATTTCTGCGATCTTCAGGGCACGCATGATGGTCCGCTTCTTCGCCATGGTCAGTCGACCTCCTCGTCTTCGAGCCGGCTGCCGCCGATCGAGAAGCCGGTCAGCGTCCCGTCCTTGAACTTTGCCAGCATGTCTGGGTCTGGCCGCACCGCGATCAGCAGGCCGGTCTTCTCGACCGTCATGCCAAAGGACTTTGCGACCTCGGTGGTGAGGGGCCAGGCGAAGACGATCGTCCCCGTCCGCTCCCCGGTGTGCATCTCCTTGGCGACCTGGCTGTTCTCCATGAAGTCGAGCGACGCCTTGAGCATCGCGTCCTCGGGGATGTGGTCGCCCTGGAGGTCGTAGTAGTCCTCGCCGCCCTCTTTGCAGACGATGGCGTACCCCATGACGAGGCCCAGGGTATCGTCTACCTTGAGGACCTCAGCCCGTACCTCGAATTGGTCGCTCTTATCAGCCATGCGGGCCCTCCTAGCTCTTCGCCCGACTGGGCGGCGGTGCTTTCCGCTGTTCTGGGGTTCAATGGTTGAGGACGACTATAGCGCAGGAGTGCGGCGTCGCATACCGGCGTTGGTCGCTCAAGTCGGATTGCCGACCCGCGTCGCAAGCGCGCAGCGGCACTGCACGGTCTCCTCGGCGGGTGCGTCCGGGTCACCAGGATAACGCAGCACGCCGCCGGACGCCTCCCACACCTCGTCGATGCCACGCACGACGCCGTTCAGGCTGCTGTGTGAGGACCGGACGCGCTCGTCGCGAGCCGTCACCCAGGTCCGTTGCAGCTGCGTGGCCTGCACCTGGCCGGCGTCGATCGCCTGGCGGTACGCCTCGTCGGTGCCAGCGTGCACGGCGCGGAGCGCCTCCGTCCGGCCGATCACCTCGGACCGGTAGCGCAGGTAGCTCTCGGAGTAGCGGCTCGTCATGCGATCGACCTGGGCCCGGGTCAGCGGCTTGCTGCCGTCCAGGTACGCAGCCCTCGACTTTGATCCGGCGGGCAGGAACCTGTTGTCGTGCAGCTGCCGCGTCAGGGCCTCGCCGGACCCGCTCTCGAGCAGGCGGCGGTAGTTCTGCACGGCCTTCAGCTGCCGACGCGTGAGGCCGATGCTGTCGCGGAAGTTGCGGGCCTGGTCCCGTGGGTTGAGGCCCCGGGTGATGCCATCAACCAGCGCGTCGCGCGTTGCCTCTCGCTGACCTGCCGTAAACTCGCGGATGAACCGGAGGCGCTCGGCCTGCATCTGACGGACGGCCCGCTCGTTCACCTGGTTGAAGTCAACGACGACCTCGAGCATCTCGCTCAGGGCCTTCGCACCCTCGGTGCCTGACAGGACGTAGACGGCCGCGTACTCCTGGGCGATGCTCAGCGCTCCGGCCTGGGCTGCCCGGTCGAGCACTCCTTGCCAGTCGCCGGCCTCGATGAGACGGGCCAGGTCGTCCAGGGTCACAGCGTCCCGGGCGGCGAACAGGGCGTTGCGCAGCGCGTCGCGGATGCGGGGCTCCGCGCGGTTGATGAGGTTGAGCAGCCGCTCGGCTGGGTCTTCCGCCGGTAGTGCCATCAGACGGCCTCCCCTCGGAAGCGGTAGACCGCCTGGGCCGGGTCGCGGCTGAGGAGCTCGACCAATGAGTAGTCGGTGCCCTCGATGTTGACCTCCATGTTCACCTCGGGCACGACGCCGTCCTGGACGGAGGCGCCCAGGATCGTGACGACCGCCATGCTGCCGGCGACAGTTGAGCCGGGACGGCGGTCGCCCTCGGTTTCGACGAAGCCGCGGAAGGCCTTGGTGACAGAGGAGGGGTTCGTGCCACCGGTCAGGTCACCGGGCGTGCGGGTGCCCGAGGTCGAGACGGTCAGGACACCGGGCAGGACGCCGCCTGCGCTGGCGATGCCCCGGTTGACCTCTTTGGCTATGTCGATGCCGAACAGCTTGGCCATGTGCTGGCTCCTTTCTTACGGGAAGCCGCGGTAGCGTCCCCATTGGTCGATGTCTGCAAACGAGCTCTCCGCGTCTGTGCCACTGGCGTACGGTCCAACCGCCGAGGCCGCAACGCCGGAGGCTGCGAGGAACTGCTTCACGAGATTGTAGGCCGTCTCGTCCTGGAGGGGGACCCCCGTCTGCTGCCGGAAGAACTCGACCTCTGCGCTGCCGGCCTTTACGCGCTTGACGTTCGTGCCGCTAGACCCGCTGTCACCAACCTCGGCGTCGAGCGCGATGGAGCCAGCCAGGAGGATCGTCGCGTCCTCGACGCCCTGCGGCACCTCGGTCGTGCTGACCGAGTTGCCCGAGGCGTACGTGACGCCGGTGCGGGGCCAGGCGTCGACCTGGGTGTCGCCGCCGGTCTTCTCGCCCTTCCAGGCGAGCAGGTTCATGCGGCGCGTGCCCTGGACGAGCTTGGCGCCCTTCTGGTCGGCCGTCAGGGCCACCCAGGTCTCCGCCCGGGTGGCGTCCACCGCGAGGTAGGCGTCCGCCTCGGCGACGCTGGCGTTGGCCACGTAGTCGACAGCGCCGATGGTGATGGTCGTGATGGTCATGTGCGTCCCTCCTGGGTCTCGTCGTCCGGCAGGTCCTCCTCGGGGTCGTCCGGCTCGCCCTCGGTCCCGCCGTTCAGCGACGCGTCGGTGTCGTCCTCCACGGTGCGGACGACCGGCGGACGGCTGACGCCCATCAGGCCGCGCACCTCGCCGATCACGGGGTCGTTCGGGTCCAGCACCGCGCCGGCCGTCGCCATGTCACGCAGGGTCTGCGCGATCTGGGCCACGTCGGTGTGCTGAAGCGCCTCGGTCTCGAGCTCGGGCATCATCTCCTCGGGGAAGCCGTTCAGCTGCCAGATGGTCTTGAGCAGGTCGTCGGCGACGGCCTCGCGTATCTCGGTCAGGGCGCTGTCGATGAGCAGGAAGAACGAGCTGGTCTTGTCGCCGCTCAGGGCGTACGAGCCACCGTTCTCGCCCAGCAGCAGCTGCTCGACGCCCAGGATACGGGCAATCTCGCGATTGATGCGCTCGATGGCCGCCGCGTTCTCCGCGAACGACGTCGCGCTGCCCTTGAGCAGCTCCACGCCCCACTGCTGGATGGACGACGGCCGACCGGCTTCGTCCTTGCTCTCGTAGGCGATGCTGTCCAGGAGCATGCCGAGCTTGGCGCTCTTGACGTGGTTCTTGATGAAGTCACGGAGCGGGGCCTCGATGGCCTTGCGCTGCGCGTCGGTTATCTCGCCCGCCTGGACCTTCTCGGCCAGCTCGGTGAACGGCGCGCGGCCGACCGGAATGCCCCTCAGGTCTGTCTCAAAGCCGAAGCCCTCGAGCTGCTCGTACCGCGCCAGGCGCGCGGACGGCGCTACCAGGTGACGGAACAGACCGAGGCCCTCCGGGCTGTCGGACAGGGTGTCGTCGACGATGTAAAGGAGCTTCTGCCGGGGCAGGTAGAGGTCCTGGTTGTTCTGCGGGCTGGTCTGCACCACGCCCTGGACGTCGCCGTCGTCGAGCAGGTCCCACTTGGTGATGGTCGACTGGGCGCGCGGGGAGATGTCAGCGAAGGTGAACTTGCCGTCGTCGCGGCGCCGGGCCGTCCACTCCTGGATGCTGAAGCCGTAGAACCGGTACATAGCGGCCCGACGGACGACGCGGTGCCAGGGCGTCTTGGGGTCCTTGGTGAGCAGCTCCTCGGCCAGCTTCGCCCACTCGCCCTCGGTGTCGTCCTCGGACGGCACGAACTGCCACTCGGCCTTTGCGACCAGGTTCAGGAAGTAGCGGGTGCCCGCTGCGACGATGCTGGTGTTCGCCAGTATCTCGGAGAACGTCTTGTAGCGCTCGTCAGGGTTCGCCAGGTTGGGGTTCTTCTCCTCGACCTGCAGGTAGCCGCCGTAGACTGCCGTGCCAGGCGCGCCGACCGTCTCCGTCGGAGAGGCCTTCTTGCGGCGGAAGAAGGACCCGAAGGCGTCAAGGGGCTTCGCCATGAGCCGCTCCTTTCATGGGTTTCAGTGGGTCACAGTTGCCTCGCAGCATAGCGCGCAGATGCTGGTTCCGGGACCGTTGAAGTTTTTACGGGAAAACTGCATGAGGGGCGTTTACATCCCCTCCGTCCTGGCGTATCCTATCTCTATTGACGCCAACCAACCAGCGGAGACAAGACCATGAAGCTCGCAATCGCAAAGTTCGACCGCGCCCTCCCGACCCGCATCGTCACCGACCACGACGGCGACCTGCTCGCCCAGTCCGGCGACTACCGCGTCGTGGACGCCAAGTTCAGCCACAACGACAGCACGGGCGGCATCCACTACGTCGACGTGTGGGGCGCACCGTGGCGCACCACCGAGGCAAGCGACGTGGCAGAGTGCCTCGTCGGCAACATGGAGAAGTGGGCATGAGCAGCGACACACGCGACCTCGCGTTTGAGGCCCTCATTGACAAGGCCCACACGGCAGCCCTCGAGGCTGCCGTCAAGGCCGAGGCAGAGGCGACCACGTGGTTCCCATGCGGCTTTGCGTGGGTGACCGTCAGCGGCACGGAGCCCCTCGTGCGCCACTGCCGCGAGGCGCTCGACGAGGGCGACCCCGAGGCGACCAGCGCGCGCTACGGCAACAAGGGCTACCCGAAGGGGTGGACGTGGTGGTGCCCTGGCCTCAACACGACGCAGCGCATGGAGACCTTCCGTGCGGCGGCTCACGCCTTCGCGGCCGTCCTCGAGGAAGGGGGCGTGACCACAACCGTGGGGTCGCGCATGGACTGATGGGCGACATGGTACAAAGGTGGGTGGCTGCGGCCACCCCCGACCAGCTCCGCGCCAAGCTTGCGGAGTACGACGAGGCGGCGGGCAAGTGGTCAGACCGCGACAACGAGGCAATCAGCAAGCTACGGGCGGCCAGCCGTGCCGAGCTCGAGCGTAGAGGAGAGAAGACATGACACAGACCCAGAACCAGGTCGTCCGCGACCTGCAGGCGGCACGCCTGGAACGGGCAGCGAAGACCGTTAAGACCGTCACCTCGTTCGAGGAGGCGTGGATACAACGTAACCCCGCCCTGTGGCGTGAGCGGTCGTTCGCCGTCGTGGAGAACGCCCGCAACCACGGCCTCAACCTCCGCATGGTGAAGGAGCACGGGACCTACCACTTCATCGCGTGGGACACCGCTGAGAGCGACGGGAGGCTGGAGCTGTGAGCTACGAGCAACCGCCACTCGTCGACCGCCTCAGGGAGGTCGGCGTCCCGCTCACGATCGAGGCCGCGGAGCAGCTGGAACTGCTCTCGGCGACCGTGGCAGCACAGGCACAAGCCGAACCGGCGCCGATACAGTTCGACCCAGTTCTCTGGTGCCGTGCGGAGCGTGAGATGGAGCCGTACCACGCCCAGGTCCAGGGCTTCTTCTACCCGGACTACCCTGAGGTGCTTGGCACGGTGGAGGTCGACGGCATCGAGGCCGTGACCTTCGACGAGACGAGCGAGCCTGACGGGGAGCACGTTGTGGTAGACCACACGCTGCCGCCCCAGGTCGAGCGGGTCAAGTGGCGCAAGAGGGGGCCGTACGACGAGACGCACGTGGAGATGATGGAGGCCATCCGTGTCCATCAGACCCGAATGACTTTCGCGCACTACATGCTCCTGCTGACGAGGGGAGACTAGTCCTCGAGGGCGATCACCTCGGGCGCGGACATTCCGATGCGCCCACTGGTCGCCCGACGGACGCCCTCCAGGGCATAGCGCACGCTGTCGATCGTGTGGTTCTTCTTGTCCTTCAGCTTCGGCAGGACCTCGTCTGTGATCGGGTCGACCTCGTAGCTGTAGTGGGTGAACTCGTCGATCACGTGCTGGCACTCGGGGTGGATCACGACGTCGAAGGACTTGATGAACTCGACGCCCTCGACGATCGAGTTCGGGCCCTTCTTCGAGGACACGGCATTGAAGCCCCGCTTGTTCATGTAGGAGATAATCTCGGGGCGCGCGCTGTCCGCCACGACCCGGTTGTTGTAGGCCAGCGGAGCGCCGTTGCCGAACGGGTCGCGCATGCCCAGGAAGCCCATCGGGTTGGCCCACCTAGGATCGTCCTCGCGGTAGTCGTTGCCGGCCCAGAAGGAGGGCGTGTTGTCAATCTCGAGCTTGAGCTTCCAGTTCTCCTTGCGGATGTACATCGTCCGCCCGAAGACGTAGACGGCGACCAGGACGGTCGGGTCGTTCGCGAAGCCCCAGTCTGCGCCCAGGCGGGCGACGCAGCCACTCGGCACCAGGTGGTCGATGTCCTCAGTGCGCCAGTTCTTGAACACCCGCGCCTCGGACATGGTGACCGGCTCGCCCTCCCAGACGTGGAGGTACTTGTCCCGGTCGCGCGCCTTGTCCCAGAGCAGTTCCTCAAACAGGACGTCCGGGAACCACGGGTTCTCGCGCCAGCCGACCTTGCGGATCAGCGAGCGCGGTGGGGCCTTGCCGCCGAGGAACATGTTGTCCACGGGGTCCTTGATGTTGGTGCGGTTCCAGGACCACCAGAGCTCGGAGCCTGGCTTCCGGACGGTGGGCGTGAGCAGACCGACGGAACGCTGCGAGACCTTGTTGGCCTCCTCGACCCAGGCCCCGTCCAGGCCTTCCATCGACTTCACGCTGTCCGGGTTCGAGCGCAGACCGGCGAACAGGAACTCGGTGCGCCCGTCTCCTCCGGTGATGCTGCGGTCGGTGATGCGATAGTACCCGTTGCCGCCGTCCTCACGCGGACCCAGGCCCTGGGCCTTGATCTTGTCCTCGAGCAGCTGCTTCACGGACGCGTTGAGGGAGTTCTGTATCTCGCGAGCGAACAGCCACCGGAAGTCCTTGCGCTCGTAGCCCCTGGCGACCAGGACGTCGGCCATGGAGTGCGACTTGGCCCCGCCGCGCCCGCCGTGGAAGGCCTTGTGGCGGGCAGGGTCAAGTAGTCCTTCGAACGCTTCAGGGATTGAAAGGGCCGGCAATCGTTAGCCCTCCTCGGACTGGCTCTCCTCGAAGGCAGCGGCCTCGGCCTCCTGCCGTGCGAGGAACTCCGCCTCCTTCTTCTCGAAGTCGACGGGCTCTGGACGCACGAGCGTCACGGTCACGTTGGTGTCCTGCTGTATCGGCCCGCCGTCGGGTCCAGTCAGGGCCAGCTCGCCCTTGTCACGGTACTCCTGGCGGTGCGCCTTGGCGAAGGCCAGGAGCAGCTGGTCGGACTTGACTGTGCGGGTCCAGTAGATCACCTCGAAGTCGTCGTCGAGCATCTTCTCCCCGGTGTCCGGGTCGCGCTTGGCGATCGGCTCGCCCTGGTGGAACACCAGCTGCTCGTCGCCGACCACGCCGCGCTCGTAGATGGCCTCGAGGGCTGTGTCGACGTGATCCTCCTTGGCGTCGAACATGGCCTTGCGGAAGTCCTCGTCCTCGCCGAGCCAGTTCTGGATCGTGGAGCGGCACACCCCGGCAGCCTTTGCGGCCATCCGCTGGGTGCCGTGACGAGCCATGCCCCCGATGGCCTGCTGCTTGCGGGCCTCTCGGAGACGGTCTTCGGCGGGTATGTTGGCATCCTGTGTCATGGCGCCAGCATGTCACCGAATGCAGGCGCCGTAAGCCAGTGTGTTGGCCTCAGGTCTGGTCAGCGAACTGGAAGTGCATCCAGTCATAGTTTGCCGCACGCCCCAGGGACGTCGCACCGACGCCCTCGACGATGTTCCAGAATGGCACGTAGTCGGCCCGTGCCAGGAGGGCCCTGTCGCGTCCCCACCGCAGCTGGTTCTTGATCGGGTCGACGTCGTAGGCAATGCCCCAGGCGTGCGTCGACTTGCGCGAGCCGCCCCGCATGGACCGGTCGTTGAAGCAGCCGCCGTACTGGTCAAGCCTCAGGCGCCGGAACTCGGTCTCGCCGTAGTGGTTGACCGCCCGCTGCCAGATGAGGGTCATTTCGTCCTCGACCTTGGCGTGGCAGCTGTAGGAGTTGATGTGCTGGGTGCCGTCCCAGGCGATCGGGAACGCGATCGGCAGGCGCACCTTGCCCTGGGTGGCTGCGGACGATCCGGGCTTGCCGTAGAACCGGGTCAAGGCGGAGGTGTTGTTGACGGGCCAGTCCGCGCTCGACGTCGGCGCGCTCGGCTTGGGCCGTTCGAAGGTGGGCTTGCGTCCGGCCTGGGTCTCATAGAAGGCGGTCAGCGCCTGCTCCGTGTTGTACCCCGCCAAGCCGTCGACCGTGCCAGGCTCGAAGCCCATGGCGTCGAGGATTGCCTGGCCTGCCGCGATCATCCGGCGCTTCTGCCCCCAGGCGGTAGGCCAGCCTCCACGGTTGTCGCCGACGACCTCGACCGCCCGCATTGTCTTGGGGCCCGGGTCGTTGTCGATGGCTCCGTCGTAGTAGTTGGCCTTCTGCAGCAGGAGCTGCGCGTCACGTGCTTGCATGGTGTGATCCTCCTGGGGGTCCGTACGGTTCGTCTCGGACCATAGCGCGTCGACTGCCTGGAGGTAAGCCGTCGAGAGCCCTGGGCCACCGTACGGCAGCCCGGGGGAGTGTCCTAAGGCCGTGCGTCGATCAGATCGTCGAGCAGCAGCATGAGGCCGGTCAGGACGCCCAGCTCCGGTGCACCCAGAGCTGTCGAGAGCAGCATGGCTCCAAGGAACGTCAGGGCCCGACGCTGGCCCCGCTTGCGGTTGGTCGGACCTGGCACGAGCGGCAGGATCGGTCCCATCAGCGTGCGCGCCGCATCTGGGTGGGGAAGGTCTGCTCGAGGGACTTGCCGACCGAGAACTCGGCCGAGTGGCCCAGGTCTGCCAGGTCCTGCACGGCGCTCCAGCCAGCCGAGTCCTGGGGGTCCATCGTGCGGTAGCCGAGCAGCTTCGTCGTCTTGCAGGGCCAGGTGCCGCGACCGAAGGTCCGCTCCTGCTGCGCGCCAGTCCAGTCCTCGTAGACGAGGCGGATGTGGAAGGCCTCAGGCGCGACGAGCGTCACCTCGTCGTGCGGCTCGTAGGCCGTGTCTTGGGTGGGTACCAGGCCCATATGGGGTTCTCCTATAGGGTTGCTTGCATGCCAGGTCCTTATGCCGCAGAAGCGCTGGCCTGCATGCCATCGATCCGCTCGGCGATGCGGGACCGGTTCAGGGCCAGGGCGTGCTGGTCGGGCGTCCAGTCCATCATGCGCCAGGGGTCCATGTCGATCGGCATGAAGGCCCCGGGGTCGCGGTGCTGCGGGTTGAAGCCGCGCCGGAGCATCTCGGCCACCAGCTCGCGCTGCCTCGTCAGGAGGAACAGGCCCTTGTCGTAGAAGAACCGCACGTGCCCGGTGCCGAGGACGTACTCGGTCGGGTTGCGCTTGTCTCTGACCGCCTCGCCGCGCCGCTGGGCGGCGTACATCAGGGCGAAGCACCGGGGGAGCTCCCGGTACTCGGCGACCAGGTGCCGGTCGTGCAGCTCCGTTACGGGCACGCAGTTGATGCGGGTCATAGCCCAGATGCCTTCTTCGCAGCCTGCATCTGCATGACCAGTATCCGCGCCGTGGTGGGCGTGGCGTTGCCGATTGCGAGCATCTGCCCGTTCATGATGAGGATCATTGGCCCACCCCGCTCTGGAGCAACAGCACGACCCTCAGGTCGAACAGCTCCATGACGACGGTGACGCCCAGGCCGAAGCCCAGGCCCTTGGCCGTGTAGGTGGTGGCCAGCTCCAGCTTGTCGCGCGCCCAGCTCATTGGCCCGGCCGATCTTCGCCGAGGATGAACGCCAGCAGCACGTCCGCCTCGAGGTCCGCGTATGAGATGAGGTCGTACATCTTCTGGCCCTTCTCCTGGAGGCGCTGCCGTTCCTGGTCGAGCGACACGACCCGGCCCCGTGCTGCCTCCTCGGAGCGCGTCGCCCGGCTGACCTCGACGTGCAGGCGGTGGTTCTCCTCCACCAGGCGGTCGACGTCGAGCTGCAGCCTGGGCACCAGGAGCCACTCGGTCACGTCGCGGTTGCGGAGGAACGACGCCGCTTCCGTCTGGGTGGCGAACGTCTTGCGCTCGCCGGTCTTGGTGTTCTCGTAGGTCTCGCTGGTCACTTGGTGTACCTCCTGATGGCAGCGCGGTCGAACCGGCCGGTGGGTGATGCCGTCCTGTCCACGTGGGACATGTCCGGCGGTGTCTCCATGATAGCACGGAGCTCCTGCCCCGTCAACGGCCCTCTGTCCTCGCCGAGCTGTTCGACGGGGACGTGCATCGCCCGGTAGGCGTCCCGCTCCAGGGCCCGCATCTGGGCCAGCACGGTCTTGCCGGCCTGGTGGGGCAGCATCATCGCCAGGACGCGCCGCTCCACCTTGCTGTAGTCGACCTCGTCGATCATAGCCCTGCCTCCTGCACCGCCGCCTCGACCAGGGTGTGCATCCCCCGACCGTCCTCGTCGACGTCACGGCTCAGTCGCCAGGACAGCCACGCCGCCTGCTCGGGGCTCAGCTCCAGGTGCACCCGCTTCGCAACCGAGGGCCGATCATGTGCGGCCTTGGGCTTGTACGGCGCCACCTCAACCGGCTGGCGTAGCTCCAGGGTGTCCCAGCTGCTCCGGGTCTCAAAGCGCGTCAGGCCCCAGAACTGCTCGCCCAGGCGGTTCCGCAGGTGCTCCACGACCGGGTGGTCCGTCGGCGCCCACAGGTCCAGTCTACCTCCGGCATGCACCCTGAAGCGCAGGCCCTCCTCGCCGCCGTCCCAGGGTGCCAGCTTGCAGACCTCGTCGGTCCTGGTAGGCAGCACGAACATGAGCTCCCTGCCGATCAGCTCGTCCCCGCGGTGGGTCGGCAACAGGCCGTGGATGCGGACCCGGTTGGCCCGAGGCCCCGGGTGCATCGCCAGCGACGTGGCCATCACGCCGGTCGTCATAGCGGCAGCTCGGACTGGCGCGTGTCCTGGGCCTGACGCTGCCGCTTGGGCTGGACCGGCGTGACCGGGTTGCGACCACGGCTGACAGGCTTGACGGTGCCAGGGAGCGGGCAGGCCACCTCGGCAGAGGGCTGGTCGGGGTACAGCTTGACCGGGAACTCGGTAACGCCAAACTCGTCCTTGCCCGTCGCAGCGCGGAGGTGCTTGACGAGCGGGTGGCTGACAGAGAGCTTGAAGTCGAACTCGCGGCTGCGGGCCGAGATGTTGGCGTAGCGGGTCGCCTCACGGTGCTTGGGGGCCCCGTGGTCGTGACGGCGGATGCGCATGAAGTTGGCGCCGCGCCGGACGGTCTTGTTCAGCTGGAAGCCAATGCGGAGGCCTGTCATGCACGCCTCCTGGGGTACGATGCCCCAGATGCGGACCGTGCCGTCCGTGTCGTCTACCGGGTAGAGGGCGATGCCGATCGAGCCGGTCTCGCTCCGGTCCAGCGCGTCGCTCCTGCCAGCGTCGTTGGTCGTGGTGGTCATGTCTCGTCTCCTTCGAAGGTGGGTTGTCGTCTCGCTCACGATGCCGAAAAGCCCAGGGCTCGGACGCCGTCATTCCAAGCTTGGCAATGCCGAGCAGCGCGATACGATGGTTTCCTCGGGGAGGCCTTCCGAGCTACGCGCGCACTCAGGTGTGAGCCTGGTCCACTCCGGATTGGGATTTGAGCGTTCTCCCTTCGCAGCGAGCCCGCCCGCTCTTGTCGCACTGCAGCCCCTTGTCAGTCGACCAGAAGGGAGCCGAGGGAGCCGTACAGCCTCGTACCGACCTTGAGCTTTAGGTTCGTACGGAAAAAAGCGTTATATTTTATAGCCTTATTCAATAGAGTACAGACTGTACAGACTGTACAGACCTATATTCTTCTTACGCAAGGAGCTTCATCTATTGGTATATGTGTGGAAACCTCGCGCGACGCGCGTGCAAGGCTTTTTGGGCTGTACGGTCTGTACGGTCCGTACGACACGCTCCAAAGCCTTGTAAACAAAGCGTTTTAGCCGTACAGACCTAAAGCTCAAGGTCCGTACAGGTCCGTACGGATCGAGCCTTTTCGGTGATATTGCACCGAAACAACGCCGAAACGCGCTTTTCGGTCGACTTTCGGCGATTAGGCTAGCCGCAACGTCCAGTCTGAGCCGTCTTTTCGGCGATGCGGCTTTCACCGAAATAGAGCTCCGGGCAGCCGCATCGCTTCGTTGTCAGCCGCGGCAGCGACTGCAAGGCCGTTTCACTTCTTCTTGACCTTTGGCCGCTGCACGACCGTCTGCCTCACGCCGTCACGCTCTCCGTGCTCCTTGATCTTGCACCTCAGGCTCAGCGTGTCGCCCTTGACGAGGTCTCGGTCCAGGTAGTTGTTCGGCCCAGACCGGAGCCGCTTCGAGCCCTTGTAGACGACCACGTTGCCGCTGCGGTCCTTCATGATGTGTATCCACACCGTGCCGTAGAAGCCCTCGAAGCCCTTCACAAATTGGATGGTGAGGTTGTCGAGGTCGACGTCCTGGCCGAACGCCGCGTAGGCTTCGTCGGTGTCGTGGCCCTCGAGGTAGTAGGCGGTGTCGTCTTCGTGGCTGACGACGCGCGTCAGCAGGATGGCTACTTCGGTCATTGGTCTGTCTCCGTGTTCAAGATGTCTCCATCCTGTCACGAAGGGGCAAAGGCCGATCCCATCATTTAGGAGACGACCTTTCGCATCTTGCAGTCGAAACGCTTGGAGTGCCGCCAGGGCGCACCGCGTGGTGTCCTGGACACCCAGTCGGTCTCGCCGCTGTGCTCCTTGTACCAGGAGATGGCGCCGCCGACCGTCGCGTAGGTCAACCATACGTGGCAGCCAGTCGCCCTGAGCTCCTCGGCCGTGCCGAGCTGGAAGACGCGCAGCTCGTCAATCTCGCACTCGCCCATCGCCTCGAACCACTCCAGCTCGTCGGCGACCTCCTTGCACAGGGCGTCGAACTCGCCGTCGGACATGACCGAGACGCTCTGCTCGTAGTAGAGCCAGGACGCCATCAAGACGCGACGTGCCTTCAAGTCTATGCTTGCCATTAGTGGAGCTCCTCTTGCTGCTGCCCAGGTCACCCTACTCCTCCTCGTCAGTCTGCCAGACCGGCGTTCCGCCCAGCAGCCGTTCGAAGTGCGCACGGCACTGCGCGAGCGGCGGTATCTCATAGGCCCAGGCCCTTCCGTCACCGAGCGGCCGCACCAGGCTGTCGTCCGGGACCTTCGCCTTGACCTTGTCCTTCAGGTCGGGCACGTACTTCTTGAGGTCGTTGGCAAACACCATGTCGTTGTGCCGGCCCATCGCGCCGGGGTTCCTGATGCCCGCACGACGGCAGTGCTCCTCGAAGCTCTCGCGCATGTCGGTCTTGAAGACGCGGATCGGGTCGGTCTCCCACTCCTCATTGCCCAGCGCCTTGCCCATCTCGCCCAGGTCGCCGGAGCTGAGCATGTTGAACCACCAGCCCGGGACCGCGCCCATGCCCATGATCTTCTGCTCGATCGCCGCCTTGCTCGTCGGGATGTTCTTGCGAGGCGCCCAGCCCCGAATGTCCCGCTGCAGCAGGTCCCAGAGCAGCGCCGACCGTCCGCCCGCGTTGAGCTGGTCGTTCAGCTTCTCGAACCACGCGTGCTGGTTGACGCGCTTGGTGTTCGCCTTCTGGAGCAGGAAGCGGCGCTCGCCGTCCAGGCCCATGGGGACGAACCAGTCCTCGTTCGACGCCATCACGACGTGCAGGCGGTTCTTGCCGGTCTTCGCGTCCTTGCCCTTGCCCTCGTAGACCAGGGTCGGCTCGGTGATGAGGCCCTTCAGCCTGCTCTCGCCGTCCTTGTCGTAGGCCTTGATCGCCTCGTCCGCGAACAGCAGGAGGCAGTCGCGCAGGTGGTCGTTGAAGCGCCCGGTCAGGTGCTCGGACGACGTGATCTGCATCCCGTGCTTGCCTGCGAGCTGCGAGAGCGTGCGGCCCCAGGTGCCCTTGCCGATGCCCTTGCCGCCCTGGAAGCATATCGCCACCTCGGCCGGGGAGCCAGGATGCTGGACCATATACGCGGCCCAGTCCAGGACGTACTCGTAGACGGCCTCGTCGCCATCGGCCAGCACCTCGAACAGCAGCTCCTGCAGGTAGGACCAGCCGCCCTCCTTCTTGACGGGCGGCACGGCCCAGCCAGTCCATAGGTTCAGGAAGCCCTTGTGGTCGCGCTCCGGGTCGAAGATGACCCCCTCGTACGTCTTGCGCTGTCCCCACTCAAGCCAGGCCTCGGCGATCGGCACGGGGCTGTCTCCGCGCTGGACGCGGCGGTTGGCCAGGAGGTTCATGAAGTCGTACTTGGCGGCGCGCACCCAGTGCTTGCGGGGCTCGATGCCCTTGCTGAGGTCGCCGCTCTCGGGGTCGACCTGCTCCCACATGATCTTGAACTGCGACCCGTCCATGACGGCGCAATACTTGTCGTTCATCTTTTCGAGCGGACCCTTCTTCTCGTGCTCGGGCGTCTCCTCCGTGAACGCGCCCTCTGGCAGGTCCTCTGGGTCCAGGTCCTCGAAGTCGTCCTTGGCGTCGGGCTTCGGGATTGCCTCGCCGTGTCCGGCGTCTCGCATCAGCTTGTGCAGCGTGCGGTAGGTCACGCGGTTGCCGTCGTCGTTGTCAGCGTGCAGGCTGTCCCACCGCAGCCCGATCAGGGCGCCGTGGTCCGAGTAGTTCGGGTCGCGCGTGCACCACTCCACGAACTCCTGGCGACCGTCGCCAGCCGTCGCGTGGTGGCAGGCCTGCATCAGGGTCAGCCAGCTCTCGTGGTCACGGAAGTCCTCTGGGTCGAGGAGCTCCAGCATCTCTGCGAGCTCCTCCTGGTCGTGCTCCCCGCCGCCTGTCGCGGCCGAGCCGGTCGGCCGTCGGATCAGGTCGACCAGGAGCTTCGACGCCGCAGGAGCGCCGAACTGGTCGAGCTCGGGGTACAGGAAGTCCCACTCGTACAGGCGCTTCGTGTCCGGGTGGATGGAGCCGGCGGAGACGACCTGGCGACCGAGCGACTTGAACTCGACGCCGGGGTACTGGTCGTTGAGGCTGTCCCGAGTGGACACGTCGCCCGGCTTCGTCATGTAGATGTGGAGGCCACCGCTGCCAGTCTCGACGCGGGGGTACTTGTTCACGTCCAGCTTGACGTCCTTGCAGAGACGGCGGAACGGGTTGTCGGTCTCCATGGTCTCGCCGTCGGGAAACGCCCTTGGGTCCACGTCCAGCACCAGGTCTGTCGAACGCAGGCGGACGCCCACGTTGTCGCCGGCGTCCATGTGGGTCAGTTGGTCCTTCGACTTGTACGGCTTCTTCGTCCAGTTGCCATGCACTGGTGACTTGCCGCGCTTGCGGCGTTTGCCCTTGAACTCGTCCTCGTACGCGTAGTTGTGCAGAGGGATAAGCTGCAGGCCCGCCTCGATATACGGGGCGAGCTGCCCGCTGTCTGGTTGAAGTGTCAAGCGTATAGCTCCCTCATGCGTCTCTGTCCGACGCTCAACTTAGACCGTACAGACCTCAGAGGTCGACAAGCGAATTGATCCCAGGGTTCAACGACGGTACTATAGATGAGAACTGTGTGGCAATCTGTCCCTCGTCACCAAGCTGAAGGAGCATCGACATGACGACCATGAGCATCACTTTCGACCCGCGCACCGACCTGGCGGAGGTTATCGCCGACCTCCAGGCGATGGCGTCGGCCCAGGGCACGACCGCCCCGGCTGCCACCGAGGCCAACGTCAAGGTGGCCGTCGCCGACGACAAGACCCCGCCGGACACGAGCGAGGTGGACGCCGAGGAGGCCAAGAAGGCCGAAGCCGCTGCCAAGCGCAAGGCCGCTGCCGCCAAGAAGAAGGAGGAGGAAGCTGCCGCCGCGAAGGAGGCTGAGGAGGCTGCTGCCGCCGAGGCCGAGAAGGAGGAGGAGAAGCCCGCCCCCAAGAATAGCCGCGACGATGTGCGTGCCGCTCTCAAGGAGCACGCCGCTCTCGAGGGCAAGGACGCCGCGATCCAAATCCTGAAGGACCACGGCGCCGCGTCCATCACCGAGCTGTCCGAGGACAAGTTCGACGAGGTCGTTGCCGCCTGCGGCTGAAGCGACGGTCCCACCCTGTCGCCCGACGAGGCAGGGTGGGACACACATCAACGCCAGGACGGAGGGAAACGACCATGGCACAGAGACCCAAGACGGCCAGCGGGCGGTTCCAGTGCGACGCCCAGGTCCAAGACCCACACGCGAGCGACTGCACCAGGCTCTGCCAGCATCCAGCCATCGACGGCGGACGACTGTGCAAGCGCCACCAGGCAGCCCGTGACCGCATCGACAACCCGCCGATCCGCACCTACTGCGTGACCAAGAGCTTCAAGCCCGCACGTAGCAACTCGGACGGGAGCTACCGGCGCACTATCGTCGGCAAGCCCTTCAAGGACTACGACACCGCCTGGGCCTGGGCCCGTCTCAACTCCCGCCAGCTGTTCGCGTCGCGACCCGGCGAGCGCGTCTGCTCATACTCCGTGGAGGCCGTGACGTGACCCCCAGCACCGCCATCATGCTCCGCAGGACGGAGACCCGACTGTACCACTCGGCCAGCCTGACCGAGCTCGACAAGATGGAGAAGGAGCTCGCGCCCCTGGGCTTCGTCCTGGTCGAGCAGTTCCAGTGCCCCGACGGGTGCCGGTGCGGTTGCGGCCCGTACTGGTCGCACTTCCGCATGCCCATCCCGACCGACCCGAAAGGAATGAACTGATGCAAGAGGACATGAACGACCTCATCGAGGAGCGCACGCTGCACGACTTCGTGCGGGAGAGCAACTACATCGAGGGCATATTCGAGGTCCTGCCGAGCGACCTGGACGCGCACCGCCTGGTGCTCCGCGACGGCGTGACGGTCCCGACCCTGAAGCTGTTCGTGTCCGTCGTCCAGCCCCGGGCCGTGCTGCGCGACGAGCCCCATCTGAACGTCCAGGTCGGGAGCCACGTGGCACCCCGCGGCGGTCCGGCCATCACGCGCCGGCTAAGCGAGCTGGTCATGGAGACCTGGGCGGGCGACCCGTTCCAGGTCCACCGTCGATACCTCAACCTGCACCCGTTCACGGACGGCAACGGTCGCTCTGCCCGGGTCGTCTGGCTATACATGATGCTCAAGCTCCGTCGCACGGTTGCGCGGGGCTTCATGCACGAGTGGTACTACCAGTCCCTCGCGCACTACGATCGGACGGAAGGAGCCGCGCGATGAAGATATTCAAGTATCACCTCGAGGTAGGGGAGCGCCAGCAGGTAGAGATGCCGGACGGTGCCGTCCTGCTTGACATGCAGAGCCAGCACGGCCAGCTCGTGCTCTGGGCGTGCGTCGACCCAGATGCCAACACACTGGTGCGGGACCTGTCGGTGATCGGCACCGGCTGGGACCTTCCGGGCGGAAAGCAGGCCTACGTCGCGACGGCGCAGACGGGCTCACTCGTTTGGCACCTGTTCGACGGAGGGTTCAGCTGATGGCATGGCACGCAAGGCTCAGCGCCTCACAGACCAAGGACTGGGCGCACTGCGCCGGCACGATCGCGCTCAAGGAGTTCTTCCCTGTGTTCGACCCGTCCGGCGACGCGGCGCGGCTTGGGACATGCGCCCACGCACTCATCGAGCGGTGCCTCGAGGAGGGCGTCCCACCGTCGTCCTACGAGGGACAGCTCATCGAGATTGTCAAGCCCGACACGGACGACGAGGACGTGAAGTTCCTCCACCGCAACGCCAAGATGCCTCCGCCCAGCCGCATCGTCTACGAGGTCGACGTCGACATGATAGACGCCACGACCGCCTTCGTCGACTACGTGCTGGAGCGCCTGGCCGCGCTGTTCCCCGAGACCTACGACCCTGAGACCGACACGGCAGACCGCTACGCGTGGTCCAAGACCGCGGTCGCCAAGGGCACGGTCAAGCTCGAGGGCTGGGTCAACCCCCTGCCGGAGCGCGACGACACCGGCGGCACGGCGGACGTCACCATCGACGCCTGGCCAGAGCTGCTGGAGGTCGTCGACTACAAGAACGGCGTCGGCGTGCTCGTCCCCGTCTGGTCCAACTGGCAGCTCAGGTCCTACACCCTGGGCCGTGCCGTCGAGGCCAGCCCCGAGCTGGACGAGTACGAGAGCTACCGCTACACGATCGGCCAGCCGCGTCACCACATGGCGCCAGAGGGAGGCATGTCCTGGGAGGACATATCGCCCGCCGAGCTGCGCACCTTCCGCAAGACCCTGCAGGACGCCGTCAAGCGGGTCGACAGGGCCCGAGAGTGTGGGGCCAACTACATGGCCAACTGCGAGAAGGCCGGCGAGGAGGGCACGGTCGAGGGGATGCACGAGGCCCTGTACGCTGCTGGCTTCCTGACGACGGAGCCGGACGGCAACCACTGCACCTGGTGCAACCACCTCAACGACTGTCCCGCCGCACGTGCCCGCGTGACCGAGACCATTGGCATGGACTTCGACGACGACCCCGAGGAGCTTGAGCCACCGCTCGGCGCCAACCACCTGGCGGTCGTGCTGCCCTGGGCGGCGTTCATCAAGAAGTTCCTGAAGGCCGCGGAGGACAAGGCCGAGGAGATACTCCTGGCGGGCGGTGAGGTCCCGGGCTACAAGATCATCCGCAAGAGCGGCAACCGGACGTGGAAGGAGGGCCTCGAGGACGACGCGGTGATAAAGCGCCTGGCTAGCGAGTACGGCGTTGCGCCCGAGAAGCTCGTGACGCCTCCCACGCCCGGCAAACTGCGCACCGGACCGCAGGTCGAGAAGCTCGTGCCGTCGAAGCGGAAGAAGGACTTCGAGGCGGAGTTCCTCTACAAGCCGGTCGGCGGCTTCTCCATGGTGCCGGAGAGCAACCCGGGCCGGGCGGTACGTCCCGACACGGCGGCCGACGACTTCGACGACGTGGAGGACTGAGCCGATGATGCACGCCGAGCTGTCCCAGTGCAAGACCTACCGGTACACCCTCGAGCGGGGCTACCGTACGGCTGGCAAGACATACGCCTTCTTCGGGGTCAACCCGTCGACGGCCGACGCGTTCCAAGAGGACGCGACGACCAGGAAGTGGCGTGGCTTCGTCGAGCGCTGGGACGGCGCCGGCTACGTCGCGGGCAACGCCTTCGCCCACCGTGCGACGGACGTGCGGGAGCTGGCCGCCGCAGCGGACCCGGTTGGCCCTCACAACGACTGGTGGCTGGACCGCATCATGGAGAGGGCCGACGTGTTGGTTCCCTGCTGGGGCTCCGCGGCCAAGCTGCCGAGGGTCCTGCGCCCGCGTCTCGACGTGGTACTGGGCCGGCTGCGCCTCATGGGCAAGCCGGTGATGTGCCTGGGCAGGACGAACGACGGCCAGCCAAAGCACCCGCTCATGCTATCCTACCAGACAGAGCTAGAGGAGATTTGACGTGACGAAAATACGAGAGACGAAGCCCATCCCGATCGGCGCAGCCCAGCGCATCGCTGAGGAGTACGGCTACGACCAGGTGATGGTCTACGCCCGGCGTGTCGGCGACGACCCGGAGCCCTGCGGCGAGCACGTGACCACCTACGGCGTCACCAAGGCGCACTGCAACGCCATCGCGAAGGCGGCAGACTGGCTGAAGTACAACGTCTTCGGCTGGAAGCTGGACAAGGAGAAGTCGCATGGCTGAGGTCAACGAGATTGTGGTGTCCCGCACCGTCCGGGTGAACACCGGCAACTACGAGGGCACGGAGTTCTTCGTGTCCCACAAGGCCGTGATCGACGAGTTCGACAGCCCCGAGGAGGAGACCGCGCGCCTGCAGAAGCAGGTCGACACCGCTATGGTCCTCCAGCTCGGCGCCAGCTACCGCGTCCGGGGCAAGGCCATCACGGCGTCTGCCCTCGCGAAGCTCCATGGCATCCCGTACGACCCGCCCAAGTCCGATGGGTGAGCAGGCCGACTCCATCGTCGGCGCCTGGCTCGACGGGCTCTGGACCGAGTGCGAGGACGACGCAGTGGTCGAGGACTTCGACTGGCACGCGCTCGACAACCCCCGCGTGACCAGGGCGCTGAAGGCCAAGGCCCACAAGTCGTTCGACAGGCTCTGGCAGTCGCGTCGCATGACCAGGGGCCAGGCCTACAAGTGGCTGGCGCACGAGCTCGGCCTGCGGTACGACCAGGCGCACATGGCCCAGATGGACCGACACGAGATACTCGAGCGAGTGATAGCGGTGGCTGACCGCAAGATGGGCACGCCCCTGGCGGCCTCCGACTTCCCAGACGACCTTTGAGAGGATAGACCAATGCACCCCGAGCTGACGACCTACATCGCCCACACCGTGGCGGGCCTCTCTATACGAGAGCTGGCACGGCGCCAGGGCGTCGAGCCGTCCACCGTCATGCGCCAGGTGCGCCGGGTCGAGGACCTACGCGATTGGCCCGAGTGGAACATCCTGCTCGACGCCCTGTCCGCAATGGACGGCATCGAGAGGGTCGACGACGTTACGGTGCTGCGGGCCCTGGGCCTCGACTTCCACATCGTCGAGCTCAAGCTCACTGAGTGCTCGACCGCCCTGTCGCAGAAGGGGGCGACCGTGGCCGTGACCGACGCGCCGACGTCCTGCGTCTTCTTCGAGGGCGAGGCCGTCAATCGCGTGCCACGCCAGGTCGTGGTGGCCTGGCTCGGCCTGGGCTGGATCAAGACAAGCCAGAGGGGCCCCAGGGTCAACCGGTACGTCGTGGCTGACCGACGCGCGTTCGACCGCATCGAGAAGCCGGAGCGGCCACCGGCGCGCCACACGCCCCACACCCCCTACTCCAGTCTGACGGACCCGGGCAACGAGAACATCCAGCGCATGATGACGATGCGGCCCGGAGCCAGGGGCAGCGTGTTCGGCTTCTCGCAGGACCAGGTTAACCTGGCCATAGACGTCCGCACCCAGATGGTGCTGGCGGAGGCCAAGGGCGTCGGGAGCAGTGAGCTCAAGCGGGTCGTACGGATGCGCGAGACCCTCGGCGAGGATATGTTCGAGGTCCTGTATGCCTTCCTGCATGCTGGCCACGGCTTCGAGCGGATCGAGCGGGACCGAGGCTACCCAGCGCGGTCCGCAAAGGTCCTGCTGCGCGTCGGACTGGACCAAATCCGGCACCTCGGCCTGCTCGACGCGCCGAAGATGATCGGGAAGGAGCGCACGCTTGAAGACGCCCGCTGAGGAGGAGCCCAAGAAGCCCTTCGAGCCGCCGCCCGGACACGACGATCCGTGCGACCCATTCATGCCGCCCAGTGACGAGGGCAAGAAGCGATGAACGACTGGGGTGGATACTCCTCTTGGTCCAGCTCAGACCTGACAAGGGCCCCGTTCCTGGTCACCCCGGTGCGGCTGCTCTGGCGGTCGTACCTCGAGCACTGTGAGACCTGGGGCTTCCGTCCCGCCCAGGCCTCCGAGTTCGTGCACTGGCTGCGCGGCGAGGAGGGCGTACGCGTCGTCGAGGGTGGGCGCGGGAGGATGCGCCGGATGGCGGTCGGCCTCGCGCCTTCGAGGGTACTGATCGAGACGCCCAGACGTCAGAGTGGGACACATGACTAGAAGCAACGTGGAGGAGAGGCCGATGGCACCCCTTAGCACCGTTATACTGGGAGCCGACGCACTACTCCAGAGCGAGGACGGCTCGACGTCGGTCCGCCTCACTGCGAAGGAGGCCAGCATCGTCCTGGCCATCGCCTACCGACGAGGGGGCGTGCTGACCAAGCAGGCCCTGCTGACTGAGCTGTACCAGGGGCGCGACGAGCCCCAGGTCAAGATCGTGGACGTCTTCGTCTGCAAGGCGCGCAAGAAGTTGGCGCACGTCGGGTCGCCCCTGGCAATCGAGACCGTGTGGGGCCAGGGCTACCGCTGGCACAACGAGGTCCGGCTCATGCTGCCCGACAGCGACCACGTGTCCATGGAGGTGAGCAAGGAGCTCGGCATCCGCCTCGAGGACCTGGCGCTCGCCACGGACCGGTCCGTCAGCCAGGTGCTGCGGTCGATCGTGGACGAGCACCTCGACGAACACGAGCGGAGGGCCTGGGCGTGAGTGGCGTGCAGTTGACCCGCCCGAAGCTGCTGGGCTCAGCAGCCAACCACTATGCCGACCTGGCCAAGGGCCGTCGGACGAGGAGCCTCCAGGCCGTGCTCGACGAGGAGAGCGACCTGGAGGACATGAGGCAGCGAGGCAGCGGGGACTACCGTGTCATGCGCCACATCGAGGTCCTCGGAGAGTTCGTACTGATCCAACGCAAGGAGCGAGACCAATGCACATCATGATCGACCTGGAGACCCTCTCCACCCGGCCGGACGCCGCAATCGTGGAGATTGGCGCCGTGCTGTTCGAGGCCAAGGGCCGCGGCAAGATACGGAACGACAAGCCCTTCAGCACCTACGTCGCGGTGCAAGACGGCGGCGGGTCCATCGACAACGGGACCCTGGCCTGGTGGCTGAGGCAGCCGAACGCCGCCGCGCTCGGCGACGGGCTCGAGACGGCCATCCCCCTGGCGGAGGCGCTGCGGCTGTTCGTCGAGTGGCCGACCGAGGCCCTGGGCATCGAGTGGGCCGACGTCGAGGGCATCTGGGGCAAGCCGTCCAACTTCGACGTGGCAGTCCTCCAGTCCGCCTTTGCGCGCTTCGGGATGCTGCCGCCCTGGGACCACCGCATCACCCGCGACGCGCGCACCCTATTCGCCCTGACTGGTGGGGCGCCGGAGATTGACTGGACCGGCCTGGAGGCCCACAAGGCGTTCGACGACGCGCTGGGACAAGCGATGCAGGTCCAGGTCGCCATGGGCGCCGCGTCGCGCTGACACAACGGTCGCCGACCGGCACAGGTCGCGACATTCTACCCGAGCCGTCAGACACGGGCGGCAATCCCTGAAGCCTCAAAGATAGATTAGGATAGAAGATGGCTGAAGTCAAACGTTACCTGACCCCGGTGTTCCGCGGGTCTTTCGTCCACCAGGTGTTCAAGGCCGAGAGCTACGAGGGCGGCGAGCCCAAGTACGGCCTGACGGCAATCTGGACCCCCGGCAAGTTCAGCGCGAAGGACAAAGAGCGCTGGCGGACCATCATGGCCGCGCTCGACGACGAGGCGAAGTCGCGCTTCAAGAAGTCGATCAAGGACCTGAAGGCTCTCAACGCGGAAGGCGACAGCTTCAAGCTCTCGCCGCGTGACGGCAAGACCAAGGCGGACCTGGAAGGGTTCGGCGAGGGCACCGTCTTCGCGAGCCTGACGACCAAGATGCGCCCTGGCGTGGTCGACAAGGACAAGAACCCCATCTCCCACGAGGAAGGCAACACCGACGAAGTCTACTCGGGCGCCTACTACCGCGCCACGGTCACGGTGTACTCCTACCAGAACAAAGGCAAGGGCGTCGCGCTCGGTCTGATGAACCTGCAGAAGGTTGCGGACGGCGAGCGCATCGACGGACGCACCGACGCTGCGGCGGACTTCGAGGACGAGCTCGACGACGCCTGGATGGAAGAAGGTGAAGACGAGGTTGACCCCCTCGACTAAGAGACGACGGTCCTCTGCGTCGCTGCTCCCTCCGTCCCTGGAGAGGATCGTCAGGCCTCCGCGGCTAACACCGCGGAGGCCTTCATCATTCAGTAGTAGACCTTGCTCATCGCGAGCTCGTCCCACCGCTTCGGAAGCACGATGCGGATCATCTCCACCACCTCGTCGTCCAGCGTGAAGGTCTCAGAGAGCGCCTTCATGGCCGCGACGGTGATGAAGTGCCCGACGACCGGTCCGGCCTCCATCGAAACGACCGCGGGGGTCTGGCGACCGTACATCGCCCGCCCACTGTAGTCTTCCATGAGGGCGGCGTCCAGGCCGGCCTCGTTCATCAGCTCGACTGCCTTCTTGTAGATGGCCAGCCGCAGCTCAGGGTCTTGGTAGTCCGTCATGTCTGTCTCCTTTATGATTGACGTGGGTATAGGATACGCTGGAACCCGCGCCCTGTAAACAGAAAAGAATTGAAGATTGTCCCCTTTTACCCGTTTACAACCCGCGGGTCTGCCCGTATAAAGGGTACATCAACAACGACGCCAGCAACCACGGAGACCGACCAATGACCAGCATCAACGACCTCGTCCTCTCGATCATCGACCAGGACCCGAACCTCACCAACGACCAGATCGCCGAACTCGTGCAGGAGCGCGTCCCCGGATCGACCACCTCGGCCGCCTCGGTCTCGAGCATCAAGAGCAAAGCCAAGAAGGCAGGCCTGCTGACGACCACGGCAGCACCTCAGAACCTCGGCGACGTCTCGGCTCGGTTCGCACCTGAGGAGCTGCCCGAGGAGACCGACGAGGAGCGCTCAGTGCGCATCCGCCGCCGCTTCAACACCCTGGAACGCATGGCCTACAAGATCGTCGAGGGCGACCTGCCCGCGCTGATCGTGTCGGGACCTCCGGGCCTCGGTAAGTCCTTCACCGTCGAGCACGTGCTGCAGCAGACCTACGGCGACCCGGTCAGCCCGCTGGACGAGGAGTTCGACGAGATGGCTCCCGGCTACGACGTTATCTGCGGCACGATCACCCCTCCGGGTCTCATCCTCGCACTGTGGAACATGCGGAACGGCGGCGTGGTGGTCCTCGACGACTGTGACGACGTGTTCCGCGACGAGACCTGCCTCAACATCCTCAAGGCCGTCCTCGACAGCAGCGAGCGTCGCATCGTCAGCTACCGCAAGCAGGCTCGGTGGATGCAGGAGTTCGGCATCCCACAGTCCTTCCAGTTCGACGGCTCGGTGGTCTTCTGCACCAACATCGACTTCGAGGTGGCCATCCGCAAGGGCTCGGGCATGGCTCCTCACTTCGAGGCGCTCATAGACCGCTCCCTCTACCTGTCGCTGACCATGCGCACCCAGCGGGACTTCATGATCCGCATCCACCACGTCGCCATCGAGGAGAAGTTCCTCGAGAAGAAGGGCCTCACAGCCGAGCAGGCGCAGGAGGTCTACGACTACATCGAGGAGAACAAGGACCGCTTCTACGGCCTCTCGCTCCGCCTCGTCGGACAGATCGCATTCTGCTACACCGTCGACCACGAGACGTGGAAGGACGACGTTGAAGCAACCAAGATGCGCACCCTCTGAGGAGGGTCGCAGGGTGGCTGGCGTCACCTCAGGGCGGGGGTCTTTGGTCGGACCTCCGCCCGCACCCATTTTGGCGGTCCACTGTCGGGCCGGTCCGTGGCACATTGACCACGACCGGACAGGAGATTGCCCATGATAGACGCGGACCAGCTCAGCGCATACGTCGCCGCCATCGAGCGCCTCGACTTCGAGATTGACGAGCTGAACAAGCGCAAAGCCGAGATGCTCAAGGAGGCCCAGTCCGCTGGCTTCAACAAGCGGGCGGTGCGTCTCCTCATCCAGAAGCGTCGGGACAGCGGAGCAGCCCTGGACCAGCAAGTCGCCCTGGACGTCTACGAAGGCTTACTTGCGGCCCGTCGTCAGACAGACTGAGCGTCCAGGAGGAGCGACCATGGGACCCACGACCGCAGACATCCAGACTATCGTGCAAGGCCTCGTCGACGAGCTGACCGGCACGTGCGAGAGCCAGCCGACGTGGCTGGCCGACCACCCGCAGGAGCTCGAGATACTCGACGCACTCGGGGAGGAGATATTCTGCTGCCCAGTCTGCGGATGGTGGTGCGGCACGGACGAGCTGAACACCCCGGAGGACGGCGAGGACGAGCGCTGTGACCAGTGCGCGGAGGAGACCGGCTTTGCCCCTTGACTTCAGCGCCGAGTTCCCCAGGGTCAGCGACTGGGCCATACGCCTGTCCGACCGGATAGCCTACTGGAAGAAGCGCATCCCGCTCCTCCCGAACCCCCTGGCCACGATCGACTTCGAGACCCGCTCGACCGCCGACCTGCGCGTCGTTGGCGGCTTCCTGTACTCGCTCGACCCGAACACCGAGGCCATGTGCCTGTCCTACCACCTGCCCGGTCAGAAGACCGTCGGCCGCTGGCACATGGCGCACGACGACTTCTTGATCGCGGAAAGCGAGCCCCCCGAGGACCTGTTCGCCTACATCCTGGCCGGCGGATTGGTCGAGGCCCACAACGCCTTCTTCGAGCGGTGCATCTGGACCAACATCATGCAGGCCCGCTACGGCTGGCCCGAGGTGAAGCACGAGCAGTGGCGCTGCTCCGCGTCGCGCGCCAGCTCCGTCTCCCTGCCCCGCGACCTCGAGGGTGCGGCCAGTGCCATGAAGCTCGGCATCGAGAAGGACGCCGAGGGCCGGAAGCTCATGCTCAAGATGTGCAAGCCGCGCAAGCTCCGCAAGGCCGAGCTGGAGCAGTGGATGCACGACGTGGGCTGGACCGGTCGGGCGCCCGCCTACAAGTCCGCGGACTACCCGATCGTCTACCACGAGACGGAGGAGGACCTCGAGCGCCTCTGGGCGTACTGTGACCAGGACGTCGTGGCCGAGAGCGCGCTGAGCTCGTCCATCCCGGAGCTGAGCGAGGCCGAGCTGGCCACCTGGCAGATGGACCAGTGGTTCAACTGGCGCGGGGCGCGGTTCGACCTGGAGATGGCGACCAAGGCCCTGGACCTGGCCAAGCGCTGGAAGGTGCGCCTCAACTCCACGCTCGAGGCCCTGACAGGCGTCAGCTCTGCGACCAAGCGGGCCGCCGTCAAGGAATGGCTGATGGAGAACGAGGACCTCGACCTGCCAGACACGGCGGCCGAGACCCTGGACTACTACCTCGACAACGAGGACCTGAGCGGTCGTGCCCGTCGCGTGCTCGAGATTGTCAAGGACGTGAACAAGACGTCGACGCGCAAGTACCAGGCGATGCTCGACAAGACCTTCGCCTGCGACGAGCGTGCCCGTGACCTGCTGATGTACCACGGCGCCGGCACGGGTCGCTGGTCCGGCAAGGGCATCCAGGTCCACAACTTCCCGTCGCGCGACCTGATCGTCAAGAACATGGACGAGGCGGCCGAGCTGATCCTCGACGGCGACCTGGACTGGATCGCTGCGCTCTACGGCGACGTGATGCAGTTCCTCAGCCACTCGCTCCGCGGCGCCATCTGCGCCATGAAGGGTCGCGACCTGATGGTGGCGGACTACGCGTCGATTGAGGCCAGGTGCCTCCTGTGGGAGGCCGACGCCCAGGGCGCACTCCAAATCTTCCGGACCGGCGGCGACATCTACTGCGACATGGCGACGGGCATCTACGGCTTCGAGGTCCAGAAGTCCATCGCCAAAGACTGGAAGCACCCGGACTACACGCTCCACTCGGGCTGCCGCCAGTTCGGCAAGCAGGCCGTCCTGGGCCTGGGCTACGGCATGGGCTACGTGACCTTCCTGCTGACCTGCCGCAAGTACAAGATCACCTTCTCCCGCAGGGAGGTCCTGAACATCATGGGCCCGGAGCGTCTCGAGAAGACCGAGGCCTGGGTGCGCAAGCAGCTCTGCCTCGACGCCGCGCCGGCGGAGATGAGCAAGGAGGAGCAGAAGTCCTACGCGACCCGCAAGCGCCAGGCCGCTCGCACGCGTCGCCGTCTGATTGAGGCCCGCGAGGACCCGTTCGCCATCGTCCACGAGCTGGCACTGATGAAGCACACCGTCGACGTCTACCGCACCCGCTACCCCCAGGTCAAGGACATGTGGGGCGCCCAGGAGGCGGCGGCGATCCAGGCGGTCCAGAGCCTCGCCAACAAGCCAGAGGACGGCGGCGACCCAGTCGCACACGCCTCGACGCCCGTCGTGTGTGGCAAGGTCAAGTGGTACCTGTCCGAGCGCCGCGTGATCGAGACGGACTTGCACGGGACCATCGTCGTGCCGGCCGGGAAGTTCCTGCACTGCGAGCTGCCCAGCGGCCGCCTCATGTCCTACTGCGACCCGGAGGTCAAGGGCACGCGGACGACGTGGGGCGAGGTCAAGCCGGCGCTCCGCTACATGAGCGTCAACGGCGTCACGAGGAAGTGGGAGCGGACGGCGACGTACGGCGGGAAGATCGTGGAGAACATCACGCAGGCGGTCGCGAGGGACATCATGGCCAACGCCATGCTGCTCGCGCACGAGGGCGACACCTACGACACGATCATGTCGGTGCACGACGAGCTGGTCTGTGAGGTCGACGAGGACAAGGGCGACGTCAAGGAGTTCGAGGCGCTCATGTCCAACATACCAGTCTGGGCGGAGGGGTGTCCCATCTCCGCCGAGGCCGACCGTTTCAAGAGGTACAGGAAGTGAGGGCCTGAGCCCTCACTGCTTGCCGATCGCGAGAGGTCCACTTCCGACACCCCGTGCAAGGCTGACCTTCTGTCCCGCCTCACGGCCACGTGCTGCTGCGTCTTGGTCCTGCGTGCGACGACCCTTCGCACGGCCGTCACGCAGCTTGCCAACGCTCTGCTCGACGTACTCGTTCACCTTCGCGTCCTTGACAACTACGAGGTCGGTGCCGCCCGCCTCTGCGCGGACTTCGTCAGTCGCCGTCTGCAGCATCTTGAGGCGACGCGACACGGTGACTGCGAAGGCTGCGAGCAGGTCGGACTTGGCCTTGTCGCCACCAACACCCTTTGCGGCAGTGTCACCAGCGTCGATGATGTGGGAGAACAGCCACTCGGCCTGCTCGACGTCGGGACGGTAGCCTGCGAAGCTGAAGCGCTTGCGGTCTGAACGACGACCAGCCGAGGTGCGCAGCGCCTCGCTGTAGGCGCAGGTGCCGGTCAGCTTGGCGATTGCGCCGGCGATGAACTTGGCGACCATCCACTGGTAGCGGCCGACGTCGTAGGTGCCTGTCTTCATGTCGGGCGTCGCCGAGAGCACGTCGGCCTCGGTCAGTCCGTGCTTCACCATCAGTCTTGCGGCCTGAGCGCGTGCGCCTGCAGCCTCTGCCTCGGTGCGTCCGCCGTCCTCGAGGAGGGCTGCGATGATTGCCTTCATGCGTGCTTCGTTTTCCATGGTCTATCTCCTGGGTTGGTGTGTCGCTGTTGATAGGATATTGATACACTGGGTCCGCGGGCTTGTAAACCCCCTTCGCGGATAAAAGTGAGGGTATTCTTCCGAGGCCAGGCGGCGCATCGTCCAGGAGCAGCAACCAAGCAACCAGGAGACGAGACATGACAGACCAACCCAAGATGAGCCGCCAGGTGCGCCGTGCCAACGAGCGCCGCGCCAACAAGCCCGAGCCGGGACCGATCGCACTGACGTCGACCCGCTGGCTCGGCCGCACGAAGGGTCAGCCCTACAGCCGCATGATGCTCAAGGACACCATCCCCGGACGGCCCGGTCGTCCCGCGACCCTGAAGCTCATCCACCCGACGCGGCGGACCGGCCGGTATATCCAGGCGACGCCTCGCCTTGTCGACCTGTTCTTCCCCGCAATCCCGGACAACTTCCGCGCCTCGATGCTGGGGTACTGAGCATGGAGCAGGACCGCATCGACGACTGGATGGAGACAGCCTCAGGCGTCCGGTTCCAGTTCATGAACCCGACCGCCGAGATGATCGTCCTCGAGGATGTGGCCCTGGCCCTCTCGCGTGCCTGCCGTTACGGTGGGCACACAAGCCGGTTCTACTCGGTCGCGGAGCACGCCATCCTCATGAGCGACTGGGTGCTGACGCAGCCCTGGGGCGACGAGCTGATGGCCCTGACGGCGCTACATCACGACGACGCAGAGGCGTACATCGGTGACTTGCCCCGACCGGCGAAGCAGAATATGCCCCAGTTCAAGGCAGTGGAGACTGGCATCGACCGGGCCGCAGCCGAGCGGTGGGGCACCCTGTACCCGTTCCCGTCCTGGCTGAAGATCGCAGACACCGCGATCCTGGTCGACGAGCGCGCGCAGGTCATGGCCCAGTCGGGCAACCGGTGGGCGATCGACGACGAGAGGCCACTCGGCGTCCGGACCTGGAGGGTCATGGGTCGCTGGTCCTGGTGGGTGCGTCGCGAGTGGACCCGCCGACACGAGGAGCTGACGGCGAAGATCAACGGAACGTGGGAGCCCACTCCTTGACGACTATCGCCGCCATCATGGCGGACTTCAAGACGACGCCATTCTTCCATCAGCTCCGCGAGTTCGAATGCTCCGCGGAGCTGAAGGCGCGTGCGCTGCTGTGGCAGATGAGGACCGGCAAGACCAAGATCACGATCGACACGGCCTGTCACCTGGCGCGTGAGGACCTCATCTCGGCGGTGATCGTCCTGGCGCCCAACGGCGTCCACGAGAACTGGATCATCCGCGAGCTGCCCGTGCACCACTGGGACACGGTCCCGCACCAGACGCTCGCCTGGCGCACGTCGATCGCCGGTTCGAAGGGCGAGGCCAGGGTCCGGGCCTACGAACGCCAGTCCTGGAAGGAGCAGCACGAGGGCTTCTGGTCCAGGGCCGAGCAGCTCCTAAAGTCGAAGGACCTCACGTGGTTCTCCTTCGCCTCCGAGACTGTCACACGGAAGGACGTGCGGAACCTGATCGCCCGGATCGTTCGCCGCAAGAAGGGCCGCATCCTCCTGGTCGTGGACGAGAGTGACGACTTCGGCGCGCCCGGTTCCAAGAAGACGATGATGATCCGCGCCCTCGCGGGCAAGGTGGCGTTCAACCGCATCCTGACTGGGACAGTGGTGGAGAACAGCCCCCTCCGTGCGTACAGCCAGTACGAGCTGCTCGGCCCCCGCACCCTCGGCTTCGAGAACTACGAGGCCTTCAAGGAGGAGTACGCGGAGTACGAGATGAAGGAGACCCGCGGCGGTCGCCGGTTCCCCGCGCTGAAGGAGTACATCAACCTCGAGGACCTCCGGGCGCGCATGGCACCATGGTCGAGCGTCGTATTGCGTCCCCCGGAGATGTCACAGCTCATCCAGGTTCCTCGGCGCATCATGCTGACCGAGCAACAGAAGCAGGCCTACCGAGACCTCACGGCCTCCACGCTGCTCGAGATAGGCGACCAGGAAATATCGCTCGGGGAGCACCCGCCCGGGCTGGTCAAGTTCCAGCAGATCGTCAGCGGCTACCTGGTCGACGAGTTCGGGGACGAGTACGAGATACCCGGCGGCAACCCGCGCCTGGACGCCCTGGTTGACGAGGTGCAAATGACCGGCGGACGGAACGTCGTCTGGTGTGCCTTCCGCCGTGACATGGACCAGGTCGTGAAGGCCCTGCGCGACGCGGGCCGCAAGGTGCTTGAGTACCACGGTAGGACCTCCGACGACGACAAGGCCCTGGCCAGGCGCGAGTTCGCCCCCGGCGTTGTGTCAGAGTACGACGACCTGGTGGGCCACCCGAGGTCCGGCGGCAGGGGCCTGAACTTCGCCGGCGCGGACAAGATGATATGGTTCAGCCACACGACCGACGCGGTGGTGCGGGCCCAGGGCAACGAGCGCATCTCCGAGATGGGTGGCGGCGCAGTCCCGATCGTGGATTTCCGCGCGCCTGGCGTCGACGACTACATCCTGGACGAGATACTGGACCCCAAGGTCGAGACGGCCGAGATGGTGGCCCGGACCGGCCTCCGAGAAGTGCTGGATCGGATTGCGGTGTAGGGCCCACAACGATGGTCCACATGCCCAAGCCGGGACGGTATGCTGCACAGGTCCCTGCGACAGGGCCCAGACCCGACAACGACTTAACCCAAGGAGAAGCTCCATGAGCGACGAAGCAGAGAAGGCCCCGAAGCGGGGCGTAGGCACGGTGGCCGTCGAGGCGATCAAGGCCGGCAAGACCAACGAGGAAGCGCTCGAGGCCGTCAAGGCCGAGTTCCCGGACGCCAAGACGAGCCTGGCCTCGATCAACTGGTACCGGAACAAGCTGCGCTCCGACGGCGAAGACGTCCCCACGGCGCGTGGCCTGAAGAAGGCCGCGAAGGCCGAGGCCGCACCGGCCGAGACCTCCGACGAGGCTCCCGCCGAAGATGCTGACGACGCCGAGGCCGATCCTCTCGATTGAGGGGTTGACGTCACCGAAAAGACGTGACATTGATAGGGGGGTCGGGTGTGAAAGCCTGGCCCCTTTTCTTTATCACGGAGACAGCGACATGACTGACGACGCCAACGCCAACGCCATCCTGGCCACGGTCGAGAACTTCCTCGACACCTGCCCGGACATGGAAGACAAGGACCTCGAGATGGGTCAGACCTTTGACTTTGACGAGGGTCGCCGCCTGGAGGTCACCATCGACGGCGTCCTGTACGCCGTGACCGTGGAGCCCTGCCATGACTGAGATTGCGGACGGACTGGAGTGGAAGCACATCTACTGGGTCTCGGGCAACACGCCCAAGGGCTACGGCGACCGCAACGAGGTGAAGAACCCACCCTGCTCGGGGTGGCAACACGCCTTCGTGCTCGTTGGGCCGAAGCGGTCCACGATCTTCTGCCCAGTGAGCTTCGACGCCTTCACGGTGCGGAACGACTGTGGCGAGCTGAAGGGCGCGGTTGAGCCCCGTGACCCCTTCGACAAGGCCAGAATGGTCGCCCGCATCCACAAGAACTGGAAGACGATGCAGGAGCGCGGCTGGGCAAAGGACTACGACACCGCGGCCCTGGTGCTCAAGCGCCTCGGGGCCGTCGTTCCAACGCAGTCGCTCAAGGGCGGCGGCGAGGACACGCGCAAGAAGGGCGGCAAGGACGTCGAGAGTAAGCTGAAGAAGCCGGTCAAGCGTTCTGGCAAGCGGGGCAAGTTCCTCGAGTGGTTCCTCGACGGCGACGGCAGCCGGTCGGTGCGCGAGGCCATGGCCGAGTTCAGCATGACCCGCTCAAACGCCCTGTCCTACCTGTACATGCTGCAAAAGGACCACGGCATTGGCTACGAGCTGGTCGGCGACGTGGCCACCGTCACTCTACCGGAAGGGTGCGACAACCCATTCGACGAGGGTCCCGCTCCGGACGTGAAGCCTGCTAAGGTCGAAGAGACCGACGACGACAGCTGGCTTGACGGGGACGACGTTCCTGATGAAGACGACGACAGCTGGCTGGAGTAACGCCGGCGCGGGCTCAAGCAGCTTGTCTCCCTGCTTGAGCCCGTCACTATCTACCCTGAGGCTTCCGCTTGGTTACTGCCAAGGCCTCTGGGCGTATGCTGTCTTCAGTCAATTCACCAGAGGAGCCCGACATGACATTGATCCCCGACCTGCTGGCCATGACGGAGCGGTTCAACCGCCAGATCATCGGCCTGCCCATCCCCGCCAACCCGACGCGTCTTGACCCCGACCGCAAGCGCTGGTCCATGGGCGCCATGTCCGAGGAGCTGACCGAGTTCGAAGACGCCGAGACGCTCGAAGACGAGGTCGACGCACTGATCGACCTGGCCTACTTCGCCCTCGGCCGTCTCGTCGAGATGGGCGTCGCGCCGCGCCCGGTCTTCGAGGTAGTGCACAACGCCAACATGGCCAAGGAGCGCGGCGAGCTGTCCAAGCGACCGCACGCCAAGGGCTTTGACGCCATTAAGCCCACCGGCTGGAAGGCCCCGGACCTGAAGCCGCTGCTCAGCGTGACCCTGGACGACTACGAGACCCTAAGCTTCCTGGCAGACCTGACAGCCGACAACCCGGTCGAGCGTCGCCGAGCGGCTCAGGCTATGGCACAGAGTGACCAGGGTGCGTTCACGCCCAAGGCTATGCTGCCCGAGTGGCCCGAGCCGGAGCTGACCGTCCCGAAGGTCCTGATCCTGGGCTTCGCACGCCACGGCAAGGATACCGTGAGCGAGATGCTCCGTGACCACTACGGCCTGAGCTTCCAGTCGAGCAGCATGTTCTGCGCCGACAAGGTGCTCTGGCGGATTATCCACGACGCCGACGCGCGGGTCGAGTTCCTGTCGACCGTCCAGGTCTCGCGTCGCCACCTGTTCGAGGCTGAGCTGGCGATGATGGCCGACGAGTACGTCACCGTCGAGGATTGCTTCGAGGACCGCGGCAACCACCGGGAGCTCTGGTACCTGGCGATCCGCGCCTTCAACACCCCGGACGCCACCTCGCTCGGTCGAGCGCTGTTCGATCAGCACGACGTCTACTGTGGGCTCCGTCACGCCGCCGAGTTCCACGCCCTGGTCAACGCTGGCATCCCCGACCTCGTCGTGTGGATAGGCAGGAGCGACCACCTCGATCCCGAGGATCACGCCTCCTGCTCGGTTGAGCCCTGGATGGCGGACTACGTGATCGACAACAACGGGTCCCTGGAGGACCTCGAGCGCAACGTGCGGTCCCTGTTCGACCGCATCCTTTCGGAGGAGTGAGAATGCAGACCAAGTCAATGCACGAGGCCTACCGCGGCCTGCTGAGCGGCATCATGAACCACGGCGTTGAGGAGCTGAACGAGCGCACGCGGACCAGGATCAAGATGGTCCAGGGCGCGACGGCGTTCAAGCTCGACCTGCGCGACGGCCGTCTCCCGGTCGCCGGCAACCGGGCCTACTACCCGCACGTCGCGGCAGCCGAGACGGCCTGGCAGTTCATGGGCACCCAGGACCCTGAGTTCATCCTGAGCAAGGCCCCGAAGCTGTGGAGCAAGTTCCTCGAGAAGGAGACCTACACAACCAACAACGCCGACGGCAAGGGCCCGGTCGAGGCGGAGCGCGACGTGCTGAAGACCGCATACGGCTACCGCTGGCGCGAGCACTTTGGCCGGGACCAGCTCGCCCTCGCCGTCGACCAGCTGGTGAACAACCCGACCAACCGCCAGCTGTTCATCTCGGCGTGGGACCCGGCGGCGGACGGCCTCGGAGGCCCCCAGCCCAAGAACATCCCCTGCCCCGTCGGCTTCACGGTCTCTCGGTTCGGGGACGACATGCACATGTCGGTCATGGTGCGCTCGAGCGACGTCTTCGTTGGTCTGCCCTACGACGTCATGGTCTACGCCCTGACCGCCGACGCGATCGCGGCGACGGCTGGCCTGCGACCCGCGACGCTCCACTTCACCCTGGCGCACCCGCACATCTACGAGCCCCACTGGGACCCGACGCGCGCCTGCCTCGGCCACGAGTTCACGAGCCGGGAGCTGTACCACAACAAGAAGCTGGAGGGTGCGTCAAGCACCTGGGCGTCAAGCTGCGAGCCCAACCTGCCCGGCTGGACCATCCAGCAGATCGTCGACTGTCCGACGCAGTACGTCGAGAACGTGAAGCTCCTGGCCAAGCGCGTCACGCGCAACAGCTGGGACCCAACCCCGGAGGTTATCGAATGAGGGTCTACTACGCGCACCCGATGTCCTGGTACAACGGACACCACGAGCGAGCCGACGTCGAGCGCCTGGAGGCGCTCGGCCACGAGGTGCTCAACCCCAACAGCCCGTTCTTCGCGGACCAGGTGAAGGACCTGCGGAGCCGTGGCCTCGGTCACATGGTGATGGAGCCCTTCATGAAGGCTGTGTCGGAGTGCGACGCGGTCGCCTTCCGGCCGTTCCTCGACGGCAAGCTGGGCGCCGGCGTCGCCAAGGAGATGCTCGAGGGCATCGTCCAGGGCAAGCCCGTCTTCCACGTCATGACGCCGGAGCGTCCGTGCCTGGGCATCTTGATGGGGGAGCTGCTCACCATCGAGCAGACCCGCGCCCGCATCCGGGAGGGCACCCTGTGATGGACTTCACGAAGTGGGACGCCCGCTTCATGCGGCTGGCCCTGGAGGCCAGGTCCTGGGTCAAGGGCCCGGACCTGGGCGTCGGCGCGTGCGTCGTCAGCCCGGACAGGCGGGGGTTCTCGCTCGGCTACTCTGGCCTCCCGCGCGGCATGAAGGACAGGGAGGCGCGCATCACAGAGACGGAGTTCAAGGACTTCCACGTCGTGCACGCCGAGCTCAATGCCATACTCAACGCCTCCAGGTCCGTCGTCGGCTGGACCATGTACTCTACAACGCACCCCTGTTCGCACTGCGCTTCGGCCATCATCCAGGCCGGCATCGTCCGTGTCGTGGCGCCGAGGCCGTGTCAGGAGCAGCTGGACACAAGCCGCTGGCGGGCGTCCTGGACCCACGCAAGGCTCGCCTTCACCGAGGCGGGCATCAACCTGTTCGAATACGAGGGAGAGATGCCATGCGACTAGTGCTCGCCGTGAGCGCCGACGGATACCTGGCGCGGGAGAAGAACGACCGGATGAACTGGCTGGGCCAGACGGACAAGGCAGTCTTCCGCATCCTGACCGGCGTCGGGGGCTGGTGTGCCACCAGCGCAAAGACCGCGGAGTGCATGCCCAAGACCCTCCAGGGCCGGGAGCTGACTGTGCTGTCGCGCAACGGCATGAGCCTGCAGACGTTCGCGGAGTGGAAGCCCGAGGGCTGGCTGCTTGGTGGGCCGACCCTGGCGATGGCCGCGCTCGAGATGGGGCTCCTGACCGAGGTCCACATGTGTCGCTCCGACCGCTACGCCTACCCGGACTGCATGGTGGCCGGCGCCATCGGTGACTGCGTGACCCGCTGGCTCAACGCACACCGCGAGGTGGGCAAGCCGAAGACCTGGTGGGCCATGAACCTGAAGACCAAGATCAACGACGTCACGGTTGAACGCTGGACGGTCCAGGGTGTCTAAGGTCCGCGAGAGCAAGCTGTGGCAGTGGCTGAAGCTGGGCGGCAAGTCCTACCGCGAGAGGCTGCACATGGGCCGGATGGAGAACTCCGTCGGTTCCGGTGCGGCCGACGTGGAGGGGTGTCTCGACGGCTCCCAGTTCTGGATCGAGCTGAAGTGCGAGGCGCGTCCGACACAGCCGACAACCAAGATCAAGCCTCGGTTCCAGCCGTCTCAGGGGCCGTGGCATCGTCGTCGGCGCCGCTCGGGCGGTCGGACGTTCGTGCTGCTTCAGGTAGGTGCCGGAGGCTCTGCGCGGCGATACATGCTCCCCGGCGAGCTGATACCGAGCATGCAAAAGGGAATGACCGAGAAGCGCCTGGAGGAGCTCTCGGTCATTCCGCCCGTCGCGCTGCACGACGAGATAATCCAGACGGCCGCGACGTACGACCTGCTATAGGTCCATGATGTGCAGCGCGTAGCCGATAGGGCACTCGTGCTCGCCCCACTCTAGCGTGTACAGCTCGTTCCGACGTTTATCCATGGCGCACAGCTCGACGTAGGTCGGAGCCTCGTCGGTCTCTCCCCATATGATGTCGTGCACGTCGTCCTCGAAGTGGAACAGCAGCTTGTTGGCGAGGAGCAAGGCGATGAACGCCTCCCCCTCGCTGCGGTCAGTGATGGGCTTGTGGACGAAGCTCATGTCGCGGCTCATGCGTACTCTCCCCGCTTGTACAGACGGTCGTTGATGGCGCTCAGCTCAGCGGCAATGCGCTCGAGCTCGGCGGCGTCAGTCCAGTTCAAGGTGTCCGGGTTGGTCTCGAAGTGGTCGTCGGCCATGGCCTTGAGCATCTTGAGCTCCTGGTCGATGGTTGCCTTGTGCTCGAGGAAGGCGTCGATCGCGGTGCGCTTGGTCATTGGTCTGTCTCCTGGTTGGCGTCGTTGATAGGATATAGATACACTGGTTGAGGGGGCATGTAAACCCCCTTATTGCAGTTTTCCCGATATTATTTCAGAGCAGCTTAGGCTCGAGGTCG
>Ga0210043_1000222_pt1 | contig 62509 bp, 58 predicted proteins | sample CryGeymet201501t_FD_183990 | JGI IMG/M metagenome (GOLD analysis project Ga0210043, IMG submission 183990) | Groundwater microbial communities from Crystal Geyser aquifers in Utah, USA - Crystal Geyser metaG 2015-01t (SPAdes) (version 2) | ecosystem: Environmental > Aquatic > Deep subsurface >... | reverse complement strand
GAATATTTTAAAAGATTCCAATCCATTTCCTAAAATTTATAATGAGATTGCAAATTGTATCAATAAAAACATTGCTCCAAGCAGAGGTTCCTTATTAGAAAATTATGAAATTATGGAGATCATAACGAATATAAAAAGAAAAGGTAAATTCTTTTGAAACTATTTCGTACACTTTCCGCCTATCTATTTTCATTTTACATCGCCTCACAATTGTATTTTCATTATAATATTCGAAAAAAATTCATGAGCAAAGAAGCTTTTGCAATCGCAACGAATGACATATGGCATAAAGTAAGTCTTCAAATTAAAAATAAAATTCTAAAACTTGGTGGAATCTATATTAAGCTTGGTCAATTTCTTTCTAATTTAAACCATCTCTTCCCAGAAGAATTTATAGAACCCTTGCAAGAATTACAAGACCGAGTTCCCAATCGACCATATAAAGAAATTTTTCAAAGATTAGAATCGGAACTTGGTATAGATCCCAATGATTTTTTTGATTATATAGACAAGAAAGCAATTGCAAGTGCGTCAACGGCTCAGGTTCATTTCGGAAGATATAAGGGTAGGGATGTTGCAATTAAAGTTTTATATCCAGGAATAGAAGTATCAATCGCAAATGATCTTAAAGTTATCTACTATATTCTAAAATGGATCAATGGGATTCTCATTGCATTTCCATACCAAGAACTATTCACTCAATTGAAATCCCTCATTCAACAAGAAATGGATCTTTCTCTCGAAAGAGAAAACACAGTCAAGATGAGAGAACTCTTCAAAAATGATCCATACATTCGCATTCCTGAACCCTTATTGTTTCATCCATCTAAATCTATATTGGTTACTGAATTTGTTTACGGCATGAAAATAACTGATCCTCAGTTTTTAGCGAAAGATCAAATGACCAAATCCAATATAGCCGACCACCTAATCCAAGCTTATATAAAGATGGTTTTTCGATTTCGATTTTTTCATGCTGATCCCCATCCAGGAAATCTCATCATTGAAGAAAATGGTAAGATTTGTTTTATTGATTTTGGTGCAGTAGCTAAAATCACAGCCAAGGAAGAAGAGGCTTTGGTTATGATTCTTTCTAGCTCTCTTATATCAGATTACCAAGGAATGATAAAAGGTTTTGATTTTCTTGGCATACTCAAAGAAAATACAGACCGTGCGAAGCTTATAGCCATAACAGAATACTCCATGCAAAAAATGAAACGCATTCTTACTAATTTAGATAGCTTTCAGAATATTTCTTTGGATGTCTTGAATTTGGAAGAAGATAAAATTTTTCTTAAAAAAATCCAAACTAGCATCCAAGACTTAATAGCTGAATTGAATCTACCTGCAAATTACATTTCCCTGCAGAGAGTTCTTGCTCAATTGGTGGGTAATCTTGCTTTACTCGATCCTTACAAGTCTATCTTTGATTATTCAGAGCGTCCTTTTCGTGAATTAGTTTTAAATGGGCAAAATGCAACACTTCCATTCCAGATTTTATGGGATGGATTGAACTCAGTTCTTAGAGAAATTGGCAGCAGTCTTTACTCATTTTTTAAAAAGCGTCAACTCTAACTAGATTTGCTATTATTTTCAAATCTATTTCACTTTTCAAAGAAGGCGCAATTGGTTTAATGGATTTTAAACTTGAACCCCTAGCAAAAATCCGATTGGAAATTCCAATGGAAGTGGGGAATTAAATAAGGATAAATAATGAAATATTTTGACAAAGAGTTCAAAGAAGTATACAAACCAAATTATATTTTATTTATATTAGTTGGAACCATAGTTGATTTGGTAACAAAATATTGGGTGATTATGTTCTACGCTCCAGAAGATCCACAGGAAGTTTTGGGAAGTTTCTTTAGAATGACTCTTGTTTTTAATACAGGATTTGTTTTTGGGCTTTTCCCAAATAATGCTATGCCTTCCTTAGTTGCGACTGGAATTGCGATTTTATTTTTAATTGGATATCGCTGGAAGAACCATGACTTAGGAAATCCTTGGGGTTGGAATCTGGTTATGGCTGGAGCCTTTGGTAACTTTATAGATAAGTTCTTTGTGAAAATGCCGCCAGGTGGTGGGATCAAATTTGGCTTTCGACCAGGTGCCGGTGAGTTTATTGGAGTAGTTGACTTTTTCGATTTCGATTGGCCAGATTTTTTGCTCTTCCATAGATGGCCCGCTTTCAATATTGCAGATTCCTGCGTTAGCATTGGTTTAGTTATATTAATCTTTACAATGAATATAGAAGAAACTGAGAAAAAGAAAAAATCCTAAATTTTAAATCTTATCTATGCTATAAAAATGGATTTGTTTGAGCAAAATGGATCGTTTTGATAATATCTTTATCTTCTTCCATTTTGCCAACCTTCCATTGAATACCAGTTGGTGTCGCAACCAAACTTCTGCCTAAGACTTTCTTCTTTGCATCATAGCCACAAATCCGAAAAATATTAAACTCATAATCCTGCGCCATTTGAAAGAAATATTCTAAGTCTTGCTCATAAGTTCGAGTATTTTCAAGACCATCCAAAATAAAAACAGTTTGGATTCCTTTCTTATGTAGAGCTTCCAAAATTGATTGATCCTCATAATCTTTACCTGCTAACAGTCCAAAACGAACTCCAGCCATGATAAAAACAGTCTCACTTTCAGAAGTTTGGGTGATCGGAGAATTCGGCTTCTGTAAATCATAGTGATCAATAAAATTCAAATCTTGGATGATAGGAACTGATTCTATTATAGAACCATTTGCAAGTTTTCTATACATTGTTCCACCAATCAAAACACCTTTGTGTTTTTCTGAAACATCCATCCATTGATCCAAGATGGAATCATACCTATTTACTGATTCTTGCGGATTGTGGCTGGGATCGATTAAGACTCTAGCTGGAAAAAGGATGAAGTCAGATCGTTCCTTGGATATTTTAAGAAGTTCATTTTCAGAAATTTTGGAATTGAGCTGTTTTTGTACAAAAGTTATTTTCATTAATACTCTACATTGAAACCATCAGAATCCATTTCAGATTCTTCTTCTGAGGTTGATTCTGTTTTACTATCCGAGGATTGAGAAGACTCAGACTCTTCATTAGAGGTGGAAGGCTCAATTGTGGAATCAACCTGCTTTGAGTTTTCCTCGTTTTGTTTGGCTTCATCTTTAATTTCAATTCCAAAGGATTCTTTCATTTCTTCAGGGCTGAGTTCGACAACTCCTCCATAAAGATCGCCATTTTCTAAGCGTTCGGCTAAGGCAAGTGAGAAGCAATAGGATTCCATAATACATTGTTTCACAGGTTTTTTATTCAAACGCTTTTTCGCTTCAACATTATCAAAAGACATGATATCGTCCATATTTCCAATGATTTCACGTTTAGATTTCATATCATTGATAAGAATTAGAAGAATATCTCTGGTCTTTTCCATAAACTCTTTGGCAATTACACGAACATTTCTGGAGTGTTGGCTCCTCTTGGTTTCTAAAGCTGTGGTTTTCTTAGAGGCTTCGATATAATTAGCTCCAGGATTAGCTTTGTGAGTTGAATACTCTTTGAAAGTATCTGTATAAATTCTAAATTGGTCTAACGTACCTCGAACGGTTTCGTATTGGTCTAGAAGTTTTTGACGGTAGTCAACACGGTTGCCATTGACATGAACTTGCTTGATATCGATTTTCTTTGTCGTCATTACAAAGGAATAATTATCATCGAATTCTTTGAAATAGAGATAAGATAAAAGTGCCTTGTCACTATCAGGAATTGCAGACAATTCACCACGGGGATCAAATTTTTTCCTGAGAGCTTCGAGATTGTACATTTTCATCAATCGAAGACCATAGGCCATTTCTTTAGGGATAACTACTTCTTCTTTCTTTTCTTCATCTTTTTCCTCAGCAGAAGCTTCTTCAGTTCCTGAACCTGATTCTGCGGAATTGTTTGGTTCTGCTTCTGGAACTCCTTCTCCCGATTTTCTTTGACCAGGCTTATCATCTAAGGTAATCCCCAACATATTCTCCATATAACGAGAAACTATGGGAATATTTTTATTTTCATTTCGAATAATAACAAGATACATTTTCTCGAAGATTGTCCCGAACAAATTGTCCACTTCTTGTAGAATTTTCTTCTTTCGAGAGTTGTAAATCATCGCAGGTTTGCCTTCTAATTTCTGCAGATGTTCATAGGCAAGAGAAACTGCCTTTTTATAGGATTCTTGGTAAGGATACAGAACATATAGCTTTTTAAAAATTGCGTAAATGGGATCTTTAACCCTATTAATATAAACCGGTTGATCGGGAGCAGCATTATAAGGATCAGTTAACTCACCAAGTTCAGTATTCTTATATAACTTATGTCCAAGTGCTAGGACTTCTATAAACACAGGGTTTACTTGGTCTAAAGCTTTAGTAATTTTAGGTGAGTATGCAGAATTAGTGAGAAGTTCATTGCCAACCATCTGAAATTCCATGAGTGCCGATCTAAGATCTCTTGCAAAAATTCCCATACAAGCAGGCGTTATTTCAGGAGCACCAAAAGGTGTGACTCGTGCAAACCAACATTTTAATTTTACCGCGAATTTTGCACCAAAACTAGAAATTTCTTTTTCATAGGCTTGGGAAGAATCTACAGAAGCTCTTGGGCTAGAAGACTTGGAATCAGATTGAGAGGATCTATTGGAACCAGAGGACGAACCGCCTCGACCTGAACCAGAACTGGATCGATCAAATTCAGTTCTAGAGGTTACACTTTGTCTCGTCTTAGGTTGTGGACGATCTTTCTTAGGCTGTTCTTCAGCTGCTGGTTTATCTTTTACGATTTTGCCACCAGCAGATTTAAACTTTTCAAGCATGTCTTTCCGAAGGGAATCATCAATGCTATTCAATCCAATTGCTTTTTTAGTTTTGTCAAATTCAGCCATAAATCGTATCTACAGTAAATTATTTTTAATAATTCTTAGATTAAAACCTTTTTTTGTTTCCTTGGTGATTTTTTACATCAATCTGGTGGAAGATATGACTGAAAAATCCCTTTTTGAATCCTATGTCCTTTCAGCTGAATTGGAAGAAGCTGTAGAAATTGCAACTATTACCAAACGACCTCTTCTTATTCGTGGCGAACCGGGAACGGGGAAAACTCTTTTGGCTGAATTCCTTGCCGACAAGAAAAAATTACCACTCTACAGTTGGCATATTAAATCCACCTCGCAGGCTAAAGAAGGTTTGTATTTCTATGATGCAGTTGCAAGATTAAATGATTCCCGTTTTTCCAGTGAAGAAGCAGCAGAGAGGGTTCAAAATATTGAAAATTACATTCGACTGGGGGCACTTGGTCTTGCTTTCGAAAAAGGAGATGCAGTTGTTCTTATAGATGAAATAGATAAAGCTGATATTGAATTTCCCAATGATCTTTTATTAGAACTAGACCGAATGGAATTTACAATTTTTGAAACGAATCGAAAGATCTCTGCAAAAGTAAGACCACTGACTATAATCACTTCCAACAATGAAAAAGAACTTCCCGATGCCTTTCTTAGAAGATGTATATTTCATTATATAGAATTTCCCAACCGAGACTTCATGCAAACTATTGTGGATCAGCATTTTCCAGACTTAGACAAAAACCTTTTATTGCGTGCCTTAGATCTTTTCTATCATCTTCGAAAAAGAGATGAAATCAAGAAAAAACCTAGCACTAGTGAACTTTTGGATTGGATTCAAATATTGGTTCAAATGGGAGCCAATTTAGAAGATGGCAGAATTCCTTATGCTGGTGCACTATTGAAGAATGAAGAGGATTATAGAATCTTCAATTAATGTTTATTCCATTTTTTTATGCGATTCGTTCAAAAGGAATTCCAGCAGGAACTGGGGAGTTTTTAAATTTTCTCAATGCAATTCATAGTCTTTGCGAGAAAGAAAGTTTTATAGGTTTAGATAGGCTCTACAGAGTAGGTCGTTTATGTCTTGTTAAAGATATCAAATACTACGATTCTTACGATCTTGTTTTTTTAGAAATATTTGGAAGTCTAACATTTACTTCGGAATCTGCATTAAAGAATCTCGAAGCTTGGTTAGCAAAAGCTAAAAAGTTTTTGTTGGATGAAGAACGCAAGAAAAACGCTCCTAAATATGATCCTGATAGATTACTAGAAGAACTCAAAGATCGATTGAAAAGACAAAAAGAAAGACATGATGGTGGAGACACTTGGATAGGAACAGGTGGGACATCTCCTTTTGGAAATTCAGGATACAATGAACAAGGAATTAGAATAGGTGGAGAAGCTGGCAATCGAACAGGAATTGCGGTCTGGCAGGATAGAAAGTTCAGACCTTATCGAAGTGACGAAGTCCTAGATACCAGAAAGATACAGTTAGCCTTGAAATACCTTAGAATCATGAAGAAGGAAGGGCGACCCGAACTTAATATTCCCAAAACCATCCAAAGAACTTCTGACAATGGAGGTGATCTGGAATTGATAGAGGAAAAATCCAGAAAGAACAATCTTAAAGTTGTTCTTTTAATGGATATTGGCGGCTCTATGACACCACATGCGAACAAAGTGTCCCAATTATTCTCTGCAGCCAATAAAATTCAGCATTTTAAAGAATTTTACAGCTTTTACTTTCACAATATTTTTAGTTATGAAATATTTGAAGATCCTTACTTAAGAAAATCCTATCCAATTTCAAAATTTATAAGAAAGTTTAGACCAGACACAAGAATTATTTATGTTGGAGATGCCTGGATGGCACCGTACGAATTGTTCTCATCTTCAACCAACCCCTATGCTTTTCATTCAACTAGAAACCTTCAAAAAGAAGAATCAAGATTAGTCGGAATCGATAGTTTGCAGGAAATGAAAAGACGATTTCCCAATTCAGTATGGTTGAATCCTGAACCAGAAAGACTATGGTGGGAGACAACAATACAAGCAATAGGTGATATTATTCCTATGTATTTTCTTAGTATCGATGGAATACAAAAAGCTATTAAAGATCTTCTAGATTGAATTAAAATTGGAGAGAATATTCTAAATACTGGGAATTACCATAATTCCAAATGGAAAATGGACCTTGATTTTCTGGAAAAGAGAAATTATGGAAATAATTATTTTCCCTAGAACCTCTTAAGAAAGTTTGATTTTCTGGTTCCGGATAATTAGCATATAGATCATAGAAATGATAAATATATATAAGTAAAAATCCAGCCGTTAGTATTTGAAAATTCTGTTTATGCATTTCAAAACTTTTACTATTATTAAAAGCTGAGGTTGCTACCAATTGGGAACCGACAGGAATATATGTTACCTGTGAGCTTGCGCTTTTCTGAGCATTGTTGTATTCAAAAATGGCACCAACAAAAGTAAGAGCACCTAAACTCATGAGAGTTGTTCCTTTCCAGGTATCACCCTTATAGAATTGAGGCAAACCAGGTACGATTTGAACTAAATTATCGCTTTTTGGGAAGTGAAACCAAGCAGGTGAATAATAAGAAAAGCTTTTGATTTCTTTGTCTGAAACTAAGATAATTTCACTGTCTTCTGATTCTAGAGTTAAGACTGCATCCTCTGATATAGAAATTAATTTACCTTTGATAGAATTTGAATTTCCATCAATGATTTCTAATCCTATTCCTGTTCGAATATGTTTCGTTATACTATCCTCTCTTGGGTCGATATTACCTTTGATATTCAGAAAATCACTAGAATCTAATTCTAGAACTTCTAAATAACCTTTGCCAGAAACTAATACTACCTTTCCTTGAGAAAGAAGGTGTAATTTTGCCTTACAGTTCTCATCTTGGTCTTTCAATTGATAGCAAATAGATATGCCCGAATAACCAACTTCCATTGAATCTATATCATTGTTTTGAATTCGGATCTTTCGATCGAAATTATCGATTACTGTATAATTGGAATTTGTTTCTATAAATTTTCCTTCTATCGTCTTACCTGACTTAAGAATTACAATATCAGACCAAATTGTACTTGAGTAAATTATTAGAAAAAGAAAAGTTATACTCAGTCGAAAACTGTTCATGGAACTTAGAATTTGAAAATTAAAATTAAAGACATACTAAAAAATACTTCTCTTAGACTACAGATTGGTCTATTGTATACAATTCTTGCTTTTGTGAATATCGTTTTTTTTTCTGTAATGATTTTTGAAAATCAGTCTGATTTACTCATTCGTTCCTTTAAATTCCAATCAGAAAATTTGGTAAATTTAATTCAAAATGACTTGAATGTCACACCTTTTACGATAAAAAACCAAGAAGAGCAAGAACTCTTTAGAAAAAAATTGAAGCTCTATGAAATTGAAAATTTTAAAATTTATAATTCTAAAGCGGAAATTCTAACACAGTATCCAGTAGATACTAATAAATCCTCAACTATTGATACTTCCAAAATTTTAGAGAAAATCAATGAAGTTGGGATCTTAGAATCAGGATCTATTTTCAAATCTAGATATAAATTAGAACTGAATGAAAAAAACTTCTCAGTACTTGCACTCATACCTTTTACAGTTCAATCCCGAACAGAGTATTATCTTGAAACACAGATAACTCTCAATAGTATCCAAGATAGACTCAAACAAATTTACATTTTCATGGCGATAGCTACTACCTGGGGGATCATATTTCATATTCTTTTTGCAATCTATGTTTATAAAATTATATTCCAAAGATTAGGAATTCTTAAAGAAACTTCAGAACAAATGGCAGCAGGGAACCTTTCAGCTAGAGCTATTTGGAAGACAAATCGCAATGATGAATTAGATTCACTTGGTGAGTCATTCAATTCAATGGCGATTAAAATTGAGGATACTGTACGAACAGTAACCCGTTTAAACTCAGAAATTAATATGGAATTATCAATCGGTAAGGAAGTTCAGGAACTCTTTCTTCCAAAGAATAAGATAGTAAAGGATTACAAAATTGGAAAAATGTACCGACCCATGCGCGAGGTTAGCGGAGACATTTACCAATTTTTTAAAATAAGAAAAGATGAGCAAGAAAACTTAGCAGTTTTCATTGCAGATGCTTCAGGGCATGGTGTTAGTGCAGCCTTAGTTACGGTTGTCATTGCAATGCTTTTAGAGTCAATTCTAAAGGAAACAGATGAACCTCATTTAGTTATACAAAAATTAAGTGACCTTGTTGGAAACAGAATGCTATCTTCTTTTTTTGCAACTGCAGTATTCTTGAAAATCAATTCAAATTCTACTCTCGAAATTTGCAATGGTGGGCATAATGCACCTCTATTGATTCAAGATTCAAATACTAAAATTACTGAAGTTGAATCTTCTGGACCACCCTTAGGTATGGTAGAAGAATTTGATTATAAAACATTAACTTATACCATTCAACAAGGTGATAAACTATTGCTTTATACAGATGGATTAGTTGAGTCAGCCAATGAACAAGAGGAATTATTCGGACTCCAAAGAGTAAAAGATAAAATCATTCAAACCAAAAATATCTCAAACCAAGAGCTTATAGATGAGCTAGCTAATGATTTAAATAACTTTGCATTTGAATATAAAGATGATGTTACGATGCTACTACTGGAAATACCTTAGTGATTAAGATATTAAGCTATTCTTTTGTATTTTTTATACTATTGATTATATTTTTTATATCTGCTCAATCTATAACTAGCGCTAAACTTGTAGAACTTCGTCTAAATATTCAAAAAGATCAAATAATGAATTATGAACTTTCTTCAAAGGCTCTTAAAAGTAAATTAAGACAAATATTTTTGGAAAAAGATAATTTCAATAATGAAATAAAAATCAATATATTGGAATCATCATTTCTTAATTCTAATATCCAAGAGAATTCCTTTGAATTGAGTAGTTTCGAGAAAGCAGGAATCTTTATAGTAAATGCTGTTCGATTCATTAGTTTCAAACCTATCATTAATCTATCCTCCAATAAAAAGAATACTATTCTTTTACAATATGCTTTTTATTTAGAGAGAACTCGTCGTTATAAAGATGCATCCGACAAATACAAAGACTTAGAAAAAAATCTACAGAATGATTCTGATGAATTTGCTTTTGTTTTGCTTCATGATGGATTTTGTCTTTCTATGCTTGGTCAAAATACAGAAGCTTATATACAACTAGATAAAGTTTATAATTTATTTCCAGGAACTCATTATTCAGAAAATGCAAAGCTATTGATTGACTTCTTAAAAGAATCTGAAATTAAAAAGGAATCATTAGCTGGATTGAAATCGAATCCAAGCCTATATTCAAAAAGTTTATACTTAAATGGAGATTATCAAGAAGTTTTAAAAGAACTAGAAAAAATGCCATTCCTCACTAAAGATTTATCTTTTATTAAAGCTAGGTCTTTGGAAGAACTAGGAAGAAATGAAACAGCGATTGCAGAATATATTCCATTAACTAGGCAAACCCAAGATAGAAATATTGCTATAAAAGCAAATCGTAGACTCATGCTACTTAGTAATTATTATGAAGAAAATAAGGAATTGGCAAAATTATCCCAAAGAAATGCAATCAATTTAGGTGACAATCAGGCAGTTAAAACTATAGAAGAAAGCAAAGACTTTCAACAAGAAGCTAAAGTTATCGACATCATTCAATCAAATGAATTCAATGAGCCATCTTTGGCGAATTTAAAAATCGAAGTAAATAAAACGATTAATAATTCAAATAATAGTTTACCCCAAGCGGCACTAAAGGAATTAGAGGCAGATAAAGAATTAAGTCCTACAATGGAAAAAATTTCTATCAATACTAACAGACCAGTAGATGAAATATTTTATCCAAAATCTTTTGATGTAATTCTTTCTGATGGTAGAATCATAACAGGTAATTCTATTGATTTTGATTCAAACACTGAAACTGCAAAAATATATACAGTAAATTTCCCTATCAAAACTCCTATTGATAACCTTGATACAATTCGAATTGCAATTCCTAAAAGTAAGATTATTAAAAACCCAATAGCTGTTATTCTTAAAAATGGAAACAAAAAATCTGGGAATCAGATTATTTTGCAAGTACCTAAATTAAAATTAGAATCCATAGATAAAAATAATGAGAAAATTTACAACCAGCTTAATTTGAGTGATATCGTAAAAATAAAACTTTAGAGAGCTATTTTACTTCTAGAAATAATTTCTAAAATAAATCTTTTTTAAGGAAGTTCTTCTTGAGAGTTTACGATAGTAAAAAATTTATCTAAGGATGATAACTTAAGTATAATAAGTACGTCTTGATTGACATTTAGTAAGTAAAAATTTCCGCTTTCCGTTTTCATTCTTTTTTGAACATTAGCGAGAAGGGCAATCCCAGATGAATCTAATAACTTAATATGGATCATATCAATGACTAAAGAATCTATACCTTCATCCAGCAAAGAATGTAATTCTTTCTTCAAAGCAGGAGCAGTGTAAATATCTAAAGCTCCATCTAATTGGACAACTGTATGGTTTCTTAGTTTTGTTATTTGGGTGCTCATACCTGATACAAACTCATGGCTATATTTTCTTTTTGGAGATTTTAGTAAAGTAAAAAAGATTTTAAAAATCTTTTGAAAATTTCATCTGTAATTTCCGAAGCATTTCAGTTACAGCTTGGTTGTAACCATCGAATCCACCTTTATCATATTCATTCAACTTTTTATATTCCAATTCACCCATTTCCAAAAGCATCTTCGAAAGTTCTTGTTCAAAGTAGTCCTTTCGGATATATGACTTTTCAAATGTTTTAGGGTGCATACTGAACATTTGACTTCGAATTAAGATAAGTCAAGAAAATTTAGACTAGAATATAAAATTCAATAGTTATTTACTTGATTCCATTCCAGAGTTTCTGCTTTCATAGATACAGAACTAGGAGAATTCATGAGAATTAAAATTACAGTTTTGATATTTCTTTTTTTATTTTTGGAATGTGCAACGTCACCCTCAGGCCGAAGACAGATACTTCTAAATGACGATGCAGAAATGAACCAAATGGGTGCTGATGCATTTACAGATATGAAAACGAAGGTGCCTATAGAAAGAGCGGCAAATGTAAATAATTATGTAAAATGTATTTCATATGCAAGTTTAAAATTTGCCAATGATACAACAGGTGTAAATGAATGGGAAGTAGTTGTTTTTAAAGATCCTGCAATCAATGCATTTGCTCTCCCTGGTGGGAAAATAGGAGTTTATACAGGAATTTTGAGCGTCGCCAATACAGCTGATAAATTGGCTGCTGTTATTGGACATGAAATAGCTCATGTTACTTCTAGACATGGTAATGAACGTGTGTCTCAATCTACTATTGCTCAGGGAGGACTTTCCATCATACAAGGTATGGGATATGAATCTGCTGCAGGTGCATTAGGTGCGGGAGCTACTTACGGTTTGATTTTACCTTTCTCCAGAAAGCATGAATCAGAAGCAGACTTACTTGGTTTGGAAATCATGTCAAAAGCTGGTTTTGATCCACAAGCATCTGTCTCACTTTGGGAAGGCATGAAAGCCTTAGGTGGCGAAAAGCCACATGAGTTGATGTCAACTCACCCATCGGATGATACAAGAATCAAGGATCTGAGAGACAATCTTCCTCAAGCCATGATTAATTATACTATGGTAAAAGATAAGGGAACATTGCCAAACTGTAGATTATAAATAAAAAACCGTTTGTCCAGTTATAGCAACAAACGGTTATTCTTAAAAAAAGCACTGATTAAGAGTGCTTATTTTTTTATTCGCAGGTTAATTTACGATTTTCAATTTTACAATTTCTTGTCTTACCATTATCAACTAAGGTTCCAGAACCCGTTGAACCATTTCCTGTAAAATTACCAGTTAGAACTTTACCATTTTTAAAAGTATAAACACCTGGACCTGTTATCTCACCGTTTTTGAAATCACCAGCAAATTTATCACCATTAGAGAAAGTATAAATTCCTTTTCCATCTCTAAAATCTTTTACATATTTTCCCTTGAAAGTTTCTCCATCATTGTAGAGAAATCCACCATCACCCTCTCTCATATCATCTTTAAAATTACCAGTATACGTATCACCGTTTTCATAAACATACACGCCAAAGCCATTCACACAATCACCTTTAATACAACCTTTCATAGTTGATTTTAAATTTGGTCCTTGGGATTTTTCCTCAGGGTCAGAGGAACTCATATCAGAATAATTTCGATTTTCAGAATTAGTATCGGATGCCTCTTTGTCTTCAACGCTAGGATTCTCAGTTTGAGTATCTTTGCTCTTGCAATTGATTGCACCTAGTAAGATTAAGATAGTTAGAAATATGGAAAAATGTTTCAAAAGCATGAAAAGAACTCCTTAGGGGAAATTTTGAAGCATTATTCGAATTCGTCAAATGATTTTGTTTGTTAATTTATTTTCATACTAAATTAAATAGCGTTTTAGGACATTTATTTATCTTTTTTAGGAAATTCAAATCAGCTACCAAGAATTTGAATGACAAAGAAAAGAATCTCTTAAATATTGAGGCAGATGCAAGAGAATAAAGATACTATCTCATCCAAACAAGTTAAAGTTTTAGTTGTTGAGGATGAAATAATTATCGCAATAAATATCTGCAACTCTTTGCAAAAAATAGGCTACTTAACAGAATATTCTAATTCTGGAGAAAATGCCTTAACTGTTTTTTCAACCTGGAATCCAGATATTATTCTAATGGACATTATGTTAGGAAGTGGAATGGATGGGGTAGAAACTGCTGAAAAAATTCATAAAACTTCCAACGTCCCTATAATATATTTAACAGCTTATTCAGATCAGGCAACACTCAGCCGTGCAAAAATTACGGATCCATTTGGTTATTTAATAAAACCTTTTCATGGTCGGGAACTTTTTATAGCAATTGAGATGGCGATTTACAAGAACAAATCCATCCAAAGCTTCAAGGACATTCAACATCGTTTATTTGAGAGCCAAAAGCTAGAATCTATAGGTTTACTTTCATCTGGCATCTCTCATGAAATCAATAATCCATTAATGAGTATCATAAATTTCTCTATTTTAGGGGAAGAAGATGCCTTAAAGATCAACAATCCCAAAATGAAAAAGTATTTTGAAGTGATTCGAATTGAATCGGAAAGAATCTCAACCGTTGTAAAAAATCTCATGAATTATTCAAGGGAAGATAAAGATTTTTCAAATTGGATTTATATTGAAGAATTAATGCAAGATTCGCTAGCTCTTTTCAAACAATTATTGATTCGAGATAATATTAGCATAGATCTAATCCTAGAAGAAGATCTTCCTAAGGTCTTTTGCAATTCACAAAAAATTAAACAAATTATTTTAAATTTAATAAGTTGTTGCAGAAGTTCCGTATTAGCTAAAAGAGATAATGCAAATAAATATATCCAAATAAAAATTAAAAAAAAATCAAAAGAAAATGAGGACTATGTCCAATTGATCTTTGAAAATTCAGGTATTTATATTCCAGAAAACCCAGATATTGATATAAACAAACTATACAATCAAAATGACCAAAATTATTCAACTTCAGATTTAGGCTATTATTTAAGTATGGGGATTGTTGCTGAACACAATGGTTCCATTTTGACTAAGATTGTAGACAATCATACAAACATAATAATTGATCTTCCTGTTTCCCTCAATGAAAGAATCTCGCGTCCCGAATACCAACCTGAGAAAATCTAAATGACATTAGAAAAATCTGAATTCTGGTTTGCTTTTTTGGGATAATGCAAAATATTCGTTTATGATTGGAAGAATTCATTCATCTTAAATGTGCAACTCAAGTTTTTATTTATAATACTCCTTTTTTTACCCACTCTACTTCTATCCCAAGATAATAGTGGATTAAAGTTTCCTTTTTCATGGGGAGGCCAGGACGACGTGAACCCTGAGGAAGAGAAACGAAAGTTCAATGCTCAATCCTTAAAGACAATTCTAGCTGATAAATCTGTTGATTCTCTTACGGAGAGAGAAGTTGATTCTTATTTGCGCCAACTTGGTGTACCTAATACAGGATCCATTTATTCAAAAAGGCAAAGAATCAAATCTATTCTTAATATTGAGGATACTACTCCAGCATTTTCCCTAGATAATCTTCCTAAGTCCTCCAAAGGAAATGACCGTATCCAAATCCAAAATGCTGCGGAAGGTGAATTGCTTTCAATAGACCAAACCAAGGGTGGAGTAATGGTTCTTAGAGGTAAGGTCAGCCTCAAAATTGGTAAAGGCATTTTAACTGCTGAAACAGTAAGTATAGATTCTAATAGACAAGAGATCTATGCAGAAGGTGGGATCGAATTCAACGATGGACCAGCTAGAATTAAAGGTGAGAAATTTTTATATGATTTTAAACTCTCACGTGGAGTAATCTACGATAGTAAGGCAAGTATGTATCCAGCGTATTTCGTTGGAGAAAAGATGAAAAAACTCGATGAAAAAAGATATCTACTTGAGATGGGTTACTTTACAGCCTGTAATGCGGAAATTCCACATTATTCATTTAAGGCGGGAAAGATCATAGTATATGAGGATAAAACAGTCGTTGCAATTTCACCTAGCTACCAAGTAGGTGGGACAACACTATTCTGGTTTCCCTTTCTATATAACTCTAGCAGTGGTAATGGTTTCACAAGTCAAATTGGTAAAAATAATTCACAAGGCTGGTTCATTCAAAACTCCTACCAATGGTCAGATCCTTTTCCAAATTCAGCTGTTATACCGCATGGCTACAAATTGAGATTTGATCTTTATGAAAAGACTGGCCAAGCTACTGAGTTAGAAATGTGGAAGATAACTCCTTGGTTGAATTATAATTTTGATGTTGCATATGCTAATCATAAAAAAACAACTATTTCACCTGCCTATGAAGATAGATTTGAGAACCTCGGGGTCGGAAATGTTGCCACTACTAACCAAGTAGATAGAGGAGAAAAATACCCCAACCTAGGTTTAGGAATTCGTGATGTTGGTGTACAATATGAACCATGGTGGAAGGCAAATCTCGTATTAAATGCAAAACAAAATGATACAAGCAAAGATGGAACTAGAAACGTTCAACTAAGGTATGAAAACTTAAATAAAATCAATTATGATTATGAATATGGAAACCGTTTCGAACCTTCTAACTCTATCCAAGGTTTGTATACTCAAAGAAACCAAAGATTCGGACTCATTCGAAATATACTTAATTGGAGTTTTGATTATACAGAAACTAGGGGAGATTTAGCTGTTTCCTTAGGTGCAAGAAGAACTTTGATTTATCAAGTTCAAGCTGATAAATTTTTCCCTACAGTTGATGTTGCTCCTGTAGTTAAAATTACTAATTCAAGCCAAATAGGAACAACTCCTTACTTTGAATCACCCGTATATTGGGATATTAATTTCCAAAATACATCTACTAAATTCTATGGACCTCCAACTCAAAAACCACTTCCTTTTCCTTTAAATAATGGTTCAACGAATGACCCCTTTGGAAAGTTCCAGGATTTTGTATTAAGAACTCAAAACCTTACCATAGGTGATACAGGTTTTAGAACCACGCTTCCTTTAGGTGCTTACGTTTCTGTTACTCCTGCCTTCTATGGTGGTGCAAGACAACATACAGTAGATTTCCCAGGAACAGGAAATGCGACAAATAGTCCAAGTTTTTCCGCCAATTTAGCCCAGAGAAACTTTCTTGCTCAGGACACATACCAATACTATAGGCAAAATCATGAAGTGAGAATTGGAACGCCGACTCTATTCTTCACTACATACTATCGTAAGTTAGACATCGAAAAACCCGAAAGAAAAGACCCTATTTTTGGGAAGAGTAGAATCAATGAAGCTGAATTTGCTTTAGAATCTTATGCCTTAGAAGATTGGGAAGTTTCTATTCGTACAATACGTGATTTTAGAAAGTATTCATCCGATTACAGTCCTGGTCCTACTGAAAATGAAAGATGGTACTTTACTATCTTTCGGATATCTGGTTTTGTTGACTTCCTAGATGGTTTTCGAACTCGTAGACCAACATTGTTAGATAGACAAAGAAGTTTTTATTCTGGAATATTCATTAATAACGATTTTGTATACCATACTCCCTTAAGTAGACCTTTAACTAATAATTTAACACTCTCATATAAGATGGGTGGCTTTTCTTTACCTTTTATCAAGAACTTTCGCAGCTTTGAAACGGGAGCAACCTGGTATCATGTTTATAAGGATAATTTTTTAGATAGTTATAGATTCTTCTTCCGAACTGATGTGAAAATTACACGTACAATATCTACTGATTTTGAATTGGACTCAAGAGTAACCGAACCCTGGAGATTGACTAATCTAAGTCAATACGATTACTACAACTTAGGGACAACACCAGATATTTATCAATACCAAACGGGTGTTAATTATAGGCAGACGGATCTTTATAGGGATATAGTTCAAGGAACAGGAGCGGCTGGATCACAAGAAAGACAGAAAACAATTTTCAACATTAACAGATTCATTACGACTATAAAGATGAATCTGCATAATTGGGAATATAGATTAGGATATAGTATGAACCTAAGATCTTTTCCAGGTGGTTTTGCCGGAGATAGTCAATTAACATTCTATGATCAATCTGTTTTCTTTTCTGTAAATATTACAAATTTCGAATTAGGTCAAGCAGATGCAACACAAGCGACTAGAGCAAGAGTATACCGTTTCCGTAAACGACCTCTTGATGTAATTCCAAAAGAACTCAGAGGCGAAGTTAGATAATGTTAAAAGAAAGAAGTCAAACTTTTAAATTGCTTTTTGTAATCTTCGATCTTTTCCTATCAATAATAAGTTTCTTTCTTGCGTTTTTATTAAGATTCATTTTAGAAAAAGATCCTGATTTTTTCTTAAAATCTCTAGATCTTTCCAATTATATTATTCTAGGAATTATTCTTGGTTTTACTCAGGTTATTTCATTTTTATCCGTAGATCTCTACCATCCAAGAAGAGGGCTTAGTTTTGCAGAAGAATTCTTCGGAATACTTTCTGGCGTTTTTATCAATTTATTATTTCTTCTTTCTATATTATTTTTCGTTAGAGCTGAAAGTTTCTCAAGGTTAATCATATTAAATTATGCTGTTATATCACCTTTACTTATCTCTATTTCTCATTTACTTCTTAGATATGTCCTTAATAAACTTCGTAAAAAAGGATATAATCTTAGATCTGTATTGATTATTGGAACCGGAAAAAATGCAATTGCATTTCAAGAATCGATTAAAAAGCATTCTATTTATGGTTATAAAATTGAAGGGTTTATTTCAGCTGACAAGTCTCTAATCAAAAAAAATCATGAACTTTTTCCAAGCATCATAGGAAAATGGAAAAATTTAGAAAACCTTATTTTAAAACACAAACCTGATTTGATAGTTTATGCTCTTTCAAGTGAAGAAGGAACTTATTTAAAAGAGACAATAGATATCTGTGATTACCATGGAATTGATGCAAAAGTCATTCCAAGCTATGAAGAATTTATAACAGCAAGAGGTAGAGTAGAGGTGATGGAAGGAATTCCTATCATTTCAATAAGAAATATACCTGTTAGGTTAGGCTATAACCAAGCGGTCAAGAGAATTTTTGACATTATTTTTTCATCTCTTTTCTTAATCTTATTTTCCCCTTTCTTTATAACAATGGCATTCTTAATTAAATTAACTTCTCCAGGACCAATCTTCTATAGGCAAGAAAGAGTGGGCTTAGACAATAGAAGTTTTATGATGCTCAAATTTAGAACTATGCAGGTTCAAGAAAAAAGAGATTCAGATACAAAATGGACGACTCCAAATGACCCAAGGGTAACGGGAATTGGAGGTATTTTAAGAAAATTGTCTTTAGATGAGACGCCCCAATTTTTTAATGTACTAATGGGCTCTATGTCTGTAGTTGGACCTAGACCTGAAAGACCTTATTTCGTGGAACAATTTCAAATCAAGCATAGGCACTACATGAGACGTCATGCTGTGAAAGCAGGAATTACTGGGCTTGCTCAAATCCAAGGTCTTAGAGGAGACACCTCGATTGAAAAGAGAATAGAGGCAGATATCTACTATATCGAAAATTGGAGTCTTTTATTCGATATAAAAATTATCATACTAACACCATTTAAAGGTGTATATAGTAAAAACGCATATTAGAGGAGCATAACATGGATATTGGCACTTTGCGAAACATCGCATCACTTGCAAAATTAAAAGTAGATGATAATGAGGCTGACAAATTTGTTTCAGACTTTAATAAGATGATAGAATACGTAGATGTAATCAAATCATTGAATACAGATTCCATCCAAGAAGACGAAATCTACTTCAACCATCAGAACTTTACTCGACCAGATACAGTAGATAATAATTTGAACAGGGACTTATTATCAAAAATTGCTCCCGAATATGAAAACGGCTTTATAGTTGTTCCTAAGGTAATTGAAACATGAAATCTATTGTAAATTTAAAATACAAAGAAGTTAAAGATGGATTGAATTCTGGAGAGTTTACATCTGAAGAATTAACATTAGCTTATATTAAAAGAATTGAAGAGAATGATTCCAAAATTTCTGCCTTTCTATCCTTTGAAAAAGAATTTATACTTGGTCAAGCAAAGGAATCAGACAAAAGAAGAAAAGAAAATAAACCACTCTCAGAATTTGAAGGAATTCCAATTGGTATAAAAGATAATATTTGTATTGAGGGAATTAAAACTACCTGTGCTTCCAAAATTTTAGAGAACTTCATATCACCATACAATGCTTCTGCAATCGAGAAATTAATTTCAAAAGGTTTTGTTCTTTTTCCAAGATTAAATATGGATGAATTTGCGATGGGTTCTTCCACAGAAAATTCTGCTTACCAAGTAACCAAAAATCCTTTTGATACAACCAGAATTCCAGGCGGTTCCAGCGGTGGTTCGGCTGCTGCGGTCGCTGCAAGTTTCTTACCAATTTCCCTAGGTTCGGACACTGGTGGTTCTATTCGCCAACCAGCATCTCTCTGTGGAGTTTATGGATTAAAGCCAACATATGGTCGAGTATCTCGTTATGGTTTAGTTGCTTATGCTTCTTCCTTAGATCAGATTGGTCCTATTTCAAATGATTTACAAGGATGCTCTGATGTTTTATCAGTCCTTGCAGGAAAGGATTTACGGGATAGCACATCTTCTAGCCAAGCCATTTCAAAACCAGAAATCCAAAATGTATCTCTCAATGGATTGAAAATTGGAATCATGAAAGATGAGGGAGCTTCTTGGGATGGAGAGATCAGATCAAAATTTGAAGAAACAGTAGCTTATTTGAAGTCAGAGGGTGCTATTATTAAAGAACTTGATTTTGACTTATTAGCTTCTTCCATACCCATCTATTATATTATAGCGACTGCTGAATGTTCTTCCAACTTATCTAGGTTTGATGGAATAAAATTTGGTTCCCGTGTATCCAATCCAAAGTCAAAATTAGAAGATTTGTATATCGATTCTAGATCCCAAGGATTTGGAAAAGAAGTAAAAAGAAGAATTCTTCTAGGAACTTTTAGCTTATCTTCTGGTTACTACGATGCTTATTATTCAAAAGCACAAAAAGCTAGAATATTAATTCAGAAGAAATACAATGAATTTTTCAAAGACGTTGATTTGGTTCTTCAGCCAACTTCTCCCACAACTGCATTTAGGATTGGGGAAAAAACGCAGGATCCCATTCAAATGTATAAGGCGGATATTCTTACAACTTCTGTGAATCTTGCAGGCCTTCCAGCTCTGTCTGTTCCAGCAGGCTTAGATAAAAACTCACTGCCTATAGGTCTTCAAATCACTGGACCTGCATTTTCGGAAGAACGTATATTTTCTTTTGCGAATGCTCTTTTAAATAATCCAAAACTCGAAATTAAATTGCCCGAAGGAATTTCATAAATTTGGATGAATTAACAAAACGAGTTATTCCTTGCCTTGATATAAAAAATGGTAGAGTGGTAAAGGGAATCAATTTTGTAAATCTTGTAGATGCTGGAGATCCAGTTCAATCGGCTATTACCTATGAAGAAAATTTGGCAGATGAACTTTGCTTTCTAGATATTACTGCTTCATCGGATAACAGAGACATTCTGATACATCTTGTTGAGGAAATTGCTTCCAAAATTTTTATACCATTCACTGTTGGTGGAGGGATTAGAACCTTGGAAGATATTCGTGCAGTTCTTCAACAAGGAGCTGATAAGGTATCGCTAAATACTGCTGCATTTCAAAGACCAGAAATTCTTACTGAGGCATCTGAAATATTTGGTTCACAATGTATCGTCTGTGCAATTGATTCTAAATTTAATACTGAGCGAGATCGATATGAAATTTATCTCCATGGTGGAAGAACCGCAACTGGCAGAGAAACATTGGATTGGGCAAAAGAAGCAGAAGAACGTGGAGCAGGGGAAATTCTTCTTACATCCATGGACAAAGATGGAACCAAGGATGGATTTGATATTCCTATTCTTAAGTTAATTTGTGAGAATACAAATATACCTATTATAGCATCAGGTGGAGCTGGAAATCCTGAACATATGTCTGAGGCAATTCTTCGTGGAGGTGCTGATGCAGTTTTGGCAGCATCTATCTTTCATTTCGGTACATACTCGATTCATGAAACTAAACTAGCCATGCAAGAAATGGGTATCAAAGTTAGATTATGATCCTTCTTAGTTTCTATGATTGGCTTACCTTAGCCTTATTTTTATTAGGAACTGTATTTTTAACTTTTTATTATTCTAAACGTGAATTAAGTTTAGCATCTTATTTCAAAGCAAATGGAAATCTCCCTTGGTTCATAGCAGGAACTGCTATGGTAGCAACAACCTTTGGAGCAGACACCCCGTTAGCTGTTACAGAAATAATAGCAAAAGACGGTATATCGGGCAACTGGGCATGGTGGTATATGTCAATTGGGGCAGTCACCACAGTTTTTATTTTTGCTCCACTGTGGAGAAGAGCGGAAGTCATAACTGATCTTGAATTCTTAGATTTACGTTATTCAGGCATAGGCTCAAGATTACTTCGGGGAATTAAGGCAGTCTATTTAGGTGGTTTGATGAACCTAATGATTTTATCCTGGGTGAACCTTGCTATGCTATCCATTCTAGAATCGATCTTCGATCAACAAACAGCTATTTATATATTAATTTTCTTATTAATGTTTTGCTTAGTTTACACTAGCTTTTTGGGAATAGGTGGAATATCCTACATCGATGTGTTTCAATTTTTCTTTGCTATGGGAGGTTGTATTCTCTTAGCTTATTCTAGTTTGCAAATGCCTGAAATTGGTGGACTTGCAGGTCTCAAGGAAAAACTTCCAGCGGACGTTCTTTCATTTTACCCAAGTGAAGACAGCATTCCTTCCTTTTTAATTTTGATATTCTTTCTTTGGTGGATGAGTTGGTATCCAGGTTCAGAACCAGGAGGTGGTGGATACATTGCACAAAGAATAGTTTCTGCTAAAGATGAAATCTCTGCAACCAAATCAACATTATGGTTTTTATTCGCTCATTACTTTCTTCGGCCTTGGCCTTGGATTATTGTTGCACTATGTAGTTTAGTAATTTTTCCAAATCTATCAGCTGACAAAAAAGGAACTGGATTCATTCTTATGATTGAACCAGCACTGTCGACAGGTGGGAAGGGTTTACTCATTAGCACATTCATCGCAGCCTATCTATCTACAATTGCAACTCATTTGAATTGGGGTGCTTCGTACCTTGTTAATGATTTTACGAAGCCATTTTTAATCACTAACAAGCAGGATCGCTTTTACTTAAAATTTTCTTATTTGGTTCAAATAGTTTCCGCTATTATTTCACTTTATATTTGTATATTTTGGATCAAAAAAGTAAGTTCCGTTTGGTTTTTTATGATAGAAGCATCTTCTGGAATTGGATTTGCTTTAGTATTTCGTTGGTTCTGGTGGCGCATTTCAGCATGGTCAGAGCTGTCTGGATTCCTTGTTTCGCCTATAGTTTTCGCAATAATAAAATTAAATACAGATTTAGTTTTTCCTTTTTCAGCATTAGCTACAGGCCTTATCACAATAACTATTGTTTTACTCATCACATTTCTTTTGCCTGGAACAAGTGATGAAGCCTTGTTGAAATTTTACAAGCGCATCAAACCAGCTGGACTAGGTTGGAGGAGATGGGCTGAAAAAAATAATCTAACAATCTACGAAAGTAAATTCAAGTATGTTATCATAGGTTGTTTGTCAACTTTAACTGCTGTATTTACTGGTTTATTTTCCATAGGAACATTATTCTTTGGATCATTTTCTGAATTGATTCCCTTGGTAACTGTCTTCTGTGTTTCTTTATTTATAATGTTTCATCAATTAAAGAAAATAAACAAATACAATTAGCTTATAGTTCGAGAATATCTTATTAAAGTTTTTGCTAGCAAAAGTATATAAATATAATAATATACTTTTTGCTTCTATTTATAAAATTTTATTTTTAGCGATTTACGATTCTATCTAAGACTATTCCAGTTGCCACAGCAACGTTTATAGAACTTATTTCACCATGCATAGGAATTTGAACTACGAAATCACTTTCTTCCAGTAGTATACGTTTGGCGCCTTCACCTTCATTGCCCATTATTATTGCGATTCTTTCTGGTTCAGGTAGATCTTCCCAACTATCCTCACCTCTGTCAGAAGTTGCCACTATCCAATAATTTTTCTTCTTCAATTCTTCGATGACCCTTGAAAGATTAGCAACTTGGAATAAATTCAAATAGTTTAATGCACCTGATGCTACCTTTATCACTACATCTGTAATTCCACAAGAATTTCTATCTGTTAACACAACTGATTTAATTCCCATACATTCTGCTGTTCGCAAAATGTTTCCTAAATTACCTGGATCTTGGATTCGATCCAAAAGAAGGAAAGGACCTTCTTCTTCTTGTAAAGAAATTTTCCATTCATTAAAATCTTTAATCTGCGATTTCCCTGAACTAGTTTGAAACCATAGAACAATACCTTGGTGATTAACACCTTTTAAGATACGATCAATGTCCTTGATATCTTTTTTTTTGATAATACTTTTATTAGGAATAGAACTGAGAAGAGTTGATGTTGCTTCACCATGGAAGCTTTCCTTTATCCAAACTTCCGTTATATCTTCACTGCCATTTTTTAATATATATTCTTCAACACTATGTCTTCCATAAATCGCTTTCTTTTTCATTCCATTCTTTTCCATTTTACAGATCCATCTTTTGAATCCTCTAATTGTATTCCTTTAGCCTTTAATTCATCGCGAATAGAATCTGCTCTTTGGAAATCTTTATTCTTTTTAGCCTTAATTCTTTCATCAATTAGGAATTGAATTTCATTTTCTGAAATACCAATTGATCCTTCTGAAGTGGATTTGAATTCTAATAATCCAAGAAGTAAATTGATTTGATAAAAATATTTTAAGCAATCTAATAAATCTTCCTTATGTAAGCTAGATCTATCTAAACTACTATTGAATAGTTTAATTGTATCAAAGATAGAAGCAATTGCCTTGGGGATATTCAAATCATCTGAAATTGCATTTATAAAAATGAGGAAATACTCTTTAGCAAAGCCATTAGGACGTAAGTCGATTATTTCATCACTGGAAGAAGGAAAGTTAAGAAACGCTATGTCCTGTGCATTCAACTTATCTGAGATTCGATTGAAGGAATTTTGAATCTTTTGGATGCTTAATTTTGCTTCATTCAATCTCTCAAAAGAAAAATTGAGTTTTGTTCTATAATGAAAGGATAGAAGAACATATCGAATCTGTTTCCAATCATAACCTTTTTCTAGAATATCGCCCAGAACAAAAAAGTTTCCTTTACTCTTCGACATCTTCTGTCCATCGACCAACAAGTGCTCACAGTGCATCCAATATTTAACAAACTTTTCATTGGGATAGGCAGCTTCCGATTGAGCCTTTTCATTTTCATGATGAGGAAAAAGCAAATCAACTCCACCAGTATGAATGTCTACACCTGAAGAGTATATTTGGCGAATCATCGCTGAGCATTCGAGATGCCAACCTGGACGTCCTAAACCAATTTTTGTTTTCCATGATTTTTCCCCATCTTCCTTGGGAGCCTTCCAAAGAACAAAGTCTCGAACATTATCCTTTTCATATTCATCTGCATCATATCTAGCACCTGATATAATACCTGAGGTATCTATCTTGCTTAAAGATCCATAGCTACTTAATTTATCGATAGAGAAATAGACATTTCCTTCTTTCTCATAGGTATATCCATTAGCATTTAATTTTTCAACCAAGCCGACCATTTCATCTACAGATTCGGTTGCTATAGGATAGTGTTCCAATTTTTCAATATTCAACTTTTGTAAGTCTTGGAAGAAGGCTTCTGTCCAAGGCTTTGTAAATTCTTCGATGGTGACCGAACGAGAAATGGATTCACGTATAATTTTATCATCAATGTCAGTGATGTTCATGGTCTGATCCATTGAGTAGCCCAAAATTTTTAAGCTTCGTCTTAGAACATCCACGAAAATATAAGATCTTAAATTGCCAATATGACTGTAATTGTAAACCGTCGGCCCGCATGAATAGATCTTAACTCTATCTGGATTCTCAGGAAGGAATTCGACTTTCTTATTTTCTGCGGAATCGAATAGGAAAAAGGGAAATCTATTCAATACCAAAGACCTCTTTGTAAAAATCTAAGTTTACTTCAAGCTGTCTTTCCTTTCCTGCATCATGTCCGTCTGTCGGATAAATTTGCATGCGCTTATCACATCTTAGATGATTAAAAATACCAAAGACTGATTTTGGATGTGAGATTACATCTTCCATTCCGCAGGAAAAAAGAGTAGGTATCTTTATTTTTTTGGCAAAATACAAACTATCAAAATAAGAAAGATTTTTCTTATAGTCAACCTTTTTAGTTTTAGGCTTAGAATACAAAGGATAGACTTCTTTCATCCAAGAATAAGGAGAGCTTAATTGTTCTTTCGTTAGGTGACAAAAATTAGGAAGTTCTGCTACCAAACCTTTAACTCTATCTGAATACGCAGCACCAAAAATAGCCAAGGAAGCACCCAAACCCTTACCGCTTAGAATAATATTTTCTCCATCAACACCTGAATAAAGTCGAACGAATTCAATAGCTCGGATCACATCAAGATAAAGAGCTTTCATATAAAACGCTTTGGGGTTATCTAGATTTTTCTCAAAATACCCAGGTGTCCATCCTTCTGGGATAGGATCATTGGGATTTTCCTTAGGATAGATCAATTGATCAGCATGCCAACGCAAGTCCAAATGGCATTGGGCTATTCCTTCATCGGTCAATGATTTTATAGTCTGACTACGTGTTCCGACATAGTCATGGAGAAAAATGACAATAGGGCGATCTCCACGTTTTCTTGGAACAGTAATATTTCCAAAAATAGTCTGGTTCCCGAAGGAATTAAAACTTACATCTGCTTGGGATTCGCGAATAATGGAACCACGAAATTGTGTCTTGGATTGAGATTGAATGGGAAAAGCTTTGAGTTCTTGAATATTGCTCTTCCAGAATTCATCGAAATCACTGGGGGGAGCCCATTCAGGTACAGTTTGAAAACATTCATCAAAGCTTACAGCCATTTACTTGCTTCCTGCTTTCAAAGAGGGACTGAATTTTCCTTCCCAAGAATACAAAGTTTGAAGTAAAAGAACTGCGATAGTCATAGGACCAACACCTCCAGGAACAGGAGTGTGGTAACTAGATTTCGTAGAAGCGACACTAAGCTCAATGTCTCCCACATTACCTTTGTTATAACCAGCATCTAAGACAACTGCATCATCTTTGATCCAATCGCCTTTAATAAATTCAGCTCTGCCAACAGCACCAATAATTATATCTGCTTGTTTTACAATTTCTGGTAGGTTTTGGGTTTTTGAATGACAGAGAGTTACAGTTGCATCTAAATTCGTAAGCATAGATGCCATTGGCTTTCCAAGAATAGGAGACCTACCAACCACAACAGCTCTTTTGCCTGCTACATCAATTCCATATTCTTTTAATAGTAAAATCATTCCATACGGAGTGCAAGGAAAATAGGTTTCCTGATCCATTGCAAGTCTTCCAAAGCAATAAGTTGTTACACCATCTACATCCTTTGCCGGAATGATGGTATCAAATGCCAGTCTCTCATCTACCTGAGCAGGAGAAGGATGTTGCAGTAGTATGCCTTGGATAGAATTGTTTTCATTCAAACTTCGAATTTCTTCTAATAGTTCATCCGTTGTAGTGCTGGAAGGTAATTCGATTCTTTTGGATCTCATGCCAACAGCTTCACAGGCTTTGTTCTTCATATTTACATAAGTATGCGAAGCTGGATCATCCCCAACTAGTATGGTAGCTAGCGTGGGAGGAAGGTATCCGCGAGCCGTTTTAGCAAGGATGGATTCCTTAATTTTTAATTTGATTTTTTCGGCTGTTTGCTTTCCGTCTAGTATTATTGATTTCATTTGTCAATATCAGCTTTTCGTTTCTATCCCTAAAATCAAATAAAAAAACAATTTTACCTTTCCCATAAATGTGCTATTCTATCAATGATTTAGGAAGAGGAGAATCGGTTTGGAAAAAATGCTAGAAAACATAGGAAAAGAGATCGAATTGAAGGGATGGCTGCACGGTATTCGTGGTTCGAATAAATTTCAGTTTTTAACATTTAGAACTTCAGGCCAATTGATTCAAGTCATAGCAGAAAAGGAAATCCTTGGTGAGGAAGTTTTTAAAATAGTAAAATCACTTACTCAAGAAACCTCAATTAGTATCAAAGGGATTATCCTTGCAAATGAAAAGGCTAACCTTGGTTGGGAAATTCAATTAAGACAGATTGAAATTATTTCCCCTTCATCGGATTATCCGATTACACCCAAAGAACATGGAACAGACTTTTTATTCAGTCACAGACATCTTTGGCTTCGTTCCAAAAAGCAACTAGTAATTCTTCGTGTCCGCTCGGAGCTGAGTTTTCAAATTAGAAATTTTTTCCATCAAAAAAAATACACCAACATAGACACACCTATTCTCACAGGCTCTGTTGGTGAGTCTGCTGGAACTCTCTTTTCAACAGATTACTTTGATTTAGGCAAAGCTTACTTAGCGCAAACAGGTCAACTCTATCTGGAAACAGCAATCTTTGCTCACGAAAAAGTATATTGCTTTGGACCTACTTTCCGCGCAGAGAAAAGTAAGACCAGGCGACACCTTACCGAATTCTGGATGGTAGAAGCAGAAACGGCCTTTCTCGAAAATGAACAAAACATCCAATTCCAAGATGAATTTGTAAGAACTGTTGTCCAAAAAACCGTAGAAGCCTGTAAATTAGATTTAGAGATTTTAGAACGCGACACGACAAAATTATTATCTCAAGTGGCAACGGCATTCCAAGTCATTGATTACTCAAATGCAATCGAGCACTTAAAATCCTCAGGTTTTTCTATTGAATGGGGAGAAGACATCAATGCAGAAGGGGAAAATATCTTAACTGAGAAATTGGGTGGAGCCATTTTCATTAAGAACTACCCTCGAGCCATTAAGGCTTTTTATATGAAGCAAAACCCTAATGATCAAAAGACAGTCCTTTGCTCTGATCTAATTGCACCAGATGGTGTGGGAGAAATCATTGGTGGCTCTGAGAGAGAAGTTGATTTTGATAAGATCGTTGCTAGGATTCAAGAGGAAGACCTTCCTTTGGAAGGATATAGCTGGTATCTAGATTTACGTAAATATGGATCAGTGCCTCATTCTGGTTGGGGTCTAGGACTTGAGAGGCTTGTTGCTTGGGTATGCGGATTGCCACATGTCAGAGAGTGTATACCATTTCCAAGGATGATGTATCGAATTTTCCCATAAAAAAAATCTTTCTGAGTCAGGCGGAATTGCCGATTAAAAAGAAAAGAGGTTAGTTATGGCTCAATCGGCATCCTACAAGCAATCAAAAGAAAATCCAGAAACTATAGGATGGGAATTATTTGAAGTAGGTTCCCATGATGAAGTAATTCGACTTGCAACTGAAAATGAATCCTCTCCCTTTCTGAGCCAACTTTCGCTTCTATCCAAAATTGAAGAGGATCAAAAAATTGGGAATCTTTCCCCCAAAGGAATTACCATTCTCTCTCCTATAGTGGAAGCTTACCTGAATGTTCAAAAGAAAAAATTCAAAGATGCATCCAACCATTTAGATCTTTATTATAAAAACTCTAGTGCATTGGTCTGCTTCCAATTTACAAAACTTAGCGTAGCCACATATTTTAAAGTAGAAAAATATACGGGAGCTTTACATGCTATATATTTATATAAGAAGAAATTCAATGATAAGGCATTTCTAAGTGAAGAAATTATCACTCTTTATGAACTTAAAAAATACCAAGAAATTATTTCTGAATTTCAAAAAAATTCAAGCGAATTAAATTCCCCTCAACTTCTTAAGATATTGGGAATGTCGCTTATGTTTTTGGGAAAACATAAAGAAGCAGAAAAAATATTGGGAAATATTCCTGGTCGCTTGAATCTTCCAAGTTTTGAAGACAAAAGAAAAGAGTATGCATCGATTATCAAAGATATAGATAAATACGAAAAGAAATCTAATTCCTTATCCAAAAAAGAATTGGAAGATTTAGGGTTTGCTTATTTATTCAATGGTAATTATGCAGAAGCTGAAAGAACATTTCTTAGACTTACTAGTTTACTAAAATAGCAATTTTACAAAGTTTCAAATTTCTCTTAGTAATAGAAGAAGAAAGAATTTTCTTTCCTTCTTCATAAGGAAGTATGATATTTGTTTTATTTTTCCCAGTGATTTGGATTGGGTAAAGTTTATAAGGATTCTTTCCTATACGTTTTATTAAATTAGGATCTTTCGGATTCGAATAATAGCCAACCATTCCTATTTCCTGGACAGATGCTGGATGAACCATAAATTTATTAAATAAATCAGCTCCATATTCATTTTGAATTTTAGGAAAAAGTGACGGATTGAACTGGTGATCTCTAAGATCAATTAATAGTCCTGTAAATTCTACTTCTGGAGAACCATCAGTGTATTCAGGAAAATCCTCTCCACCTAATTCAGTATAGAGCATAGAAATTAAATTATTATTTCCTCTTAAAACCAATGTAGATTTTAAGGATAGAAAATTTTGGTGGATCTTTTTGTTTTCAATCTCAATATCACCATTATAGTAATTAATAATTTTTGATTTTAAATTACTATCTTGATCCATCCATTCACCAATAGTATAGTTCTCATCGAAATATAAATTTTCTAAACTACGATTTAGCTTGGAACGATTGGAAGATTTAGCTCGCTTGTAGGAATAATTTCTTGAATCCGACAAATTGTAAAATCCAAATTCTGATTGAATGAGATCAGATTCTACAAGGATTTTGGGAATTTCTTCTTTTGATTCAACAAATATAGAGTAATCAGACCAATTTACAACCGAACCAAAAAAATCCTTTCGTAGAACCTGAGCATCTATTTGGTAGCTCATAAAAAAACTGAAAAGAATCATTAGGAAAATCTTAACTTGATTTCTAGTTTCCATACTAGTTTAATTTCGGCAGATTTTGGTATTTTTTTAACAAAACTCTTGGATCCGTTTCAGGAAGGACTCCCTTCGGAAGAGTTTGCAGTAGAGTCTTTCCATAGGATTTTGTATAAATTCTTGGATCTAAAATACTAACAATCCCCGTATCAGAAATAGAACGAATCAATCTTCCATAGCCTTGCTTCAATAGTAATCCTGCTCTAGGCAATTGGACTTTTGCAAAAGCATTGAGATTTTTTTCTTTCATTTTTTCTATCTTTGTTTCTAAAACAGGTTCACTCGGAACTTGGAAGGGAAGCCTGGTTATAATTACAGATTTCAACCGATCCCCCTTGATATCAATACCCTGCCAAAAAGAAGAGACACCAAGTAAGACAGCATTATCCGTCTCAAGGTAGAGTTGTTTTGCTTGGATCGCACCTTGGCTCAATTGAGAAATTATAGGATAATTTATTTCCCGCTCTAATTTCTCATGAATTTTTTTTAGAGATTTATTGGAGGTAAAAAGGACAAAAGTATTTCCTTCTGTCATCTCAATAAGAAATTTAATCCAAAGAAAAATATCCTCGTGATAGCGTTCTTCCTTAGATGGATCTTCAATATTCTTAGGAATAAATAAGAGTGACTGCTTATTATAATTGAAAGGGGAATCTAGTTCTAATCGTTCTACTTGCTTAAAGCCAATTTGATCTTCAAAATAATTAAAATCACCTTTTGGCGAACTAATTGTAGCAGAAGTAAAAATTACAGATTCCATTCTAGGAATAAAAATTTCAGATATGATTTCATCTACATTGATAGGTTCCGAACAAAGCTTCAAAAACTTATCTTTTTCTTTAAAGTTAGGTGGTTCAGACCAATAGACTAAATTTCCATTCTTACGATTTCTAAGTTCAGAAAAAAATTCAATGAGTCCACGAAACCTCGAAATTCCTGTTTCTAAACCCAGCGCTATTTCTTTTTCTAAAGAATTCTCAGAGTCTTTAGAATATTTAGTTGATTTATCAATAAATAAATTTACAATTTTAGCTAGGGATATTTCGAAATCACCTCCATCAAGAGTTAAACGATGTTTGATTCTAACTGAACCATACATATTCAAACCTAATTCAGATGATATTCTACTATATAATTTAATTAGGCTATCTTTCGCTTCATCTACTGCATCAACAAGATTTTCAGGCAAACCCATTTTTTGGATTAGGCTTTGTTTATTCTCTTTTGCGTAAATGAAGGAAAGTTGTTTGGAGATAAAATCAAATGTAATTTCGGAACGAAAAGATCTTCCGACTATTTCAGGAAAATTATGAGCTTCATCAATAATTATTTTATCAAAATTTGGAAGTATCCTAAAATCTCCTGCTATATGAGCGGCAAGTAGGTAGTGATTTACAATTAGAATATTTGCTTTCTTCCATTTTTCTTTTTCCAAAAAATAATAAGAATGCGAGAAGTTTTTACAACTTTTCCCCAAACAATTGTCAGCCTCTCTTGTAACCTTAGACCAAAATTCAGAACTTGCATAACCTTTGTATTCAGTTTTAATACCTGTTTGTGTCTCAGCCAGCCAGTCTTGGAAATTATCAATATGCGAAACCATTTCCGTTCCAAAATTTCCTGCATCCTCAGCAATCTTCCATTTTCTCTTGCAGATGTAATTCGAAGCACCTAGTGCTCTCTCTGCTTTAATCTTTTGATTAAGAATCTTTTCTAAGAGAGGAATATCCTTTAACAGCAATTGATCTTGCAAGGCTTTAGTCTCAGTCGATACTACGACTGTAGATCCTGTCTCTAATGAATAGAGAGCTGCAGGCAGCAAATAAGAAAGACTTTTGCCAACACCAGTACCCGCTTCAGCAAGTAGAACACCTGATCCCATGAGCAGTTCTTGGATTTTTGATGATAGAGTAATTTGAGATTCACGTGGTTCGTAATCTTCCCAAATTTTTGGCATAATATCATGAAAGATAGAATTAAGATCCAAGATTATAACTATTTAGTACGAAATAAGTGGTAGAGACAAAATGCACTTAGTGCAAACACCATCGTTAATGAAAAAGACATTATAATCCAACCTTGAACATTCATTTATAATAAACCTTTGTTTGTATTCGATCCAAGGCTTTGCCAACCATGAAATATGTTAAACCGAAAACACTTAAAATTCCAATAATAACAAATCTAGAAACCCAGGCTTTGGTAATAGCATCATCCACTGATTCACCTTTCTCAATAGCAAGTAGAGTCATACGATGGATATCCATTTTATCTAGATATTCAGGTAAATTTTGAAATAAAAATGCAATAAAAATTATAATTAAAAAGTAAGGAGTTACATATTTCATTATTAATTTATATATAAATGGAATCTTTAAATGAGAACCCTCATTACCGTCTTTAACTCCGTCCTCCACACCAATTTTCCATACGAAAATTGAAATTTGAATTGTTGCTAAAATGTAGATTAAGATTGTTCCAACATAAAAATCGGTAAGATCCAATGCGGTAAAATCTTTATTGAAATATAGAATAGGCAAACAACATGAGAAAGTAAATAGAAATAAAATACTAGAAGACTTTCTTCTAGATAAGCCAAAGCCTTCTTCCAGGAAAAGAATTCCTGGTTGGAGCATTGTTACTGAGGATGTAAGTGCAGCAAGGAAAAGCACTAGAAACCAAATTCCGCCAAAAATATTACCGGCAGGCATCATAGTAAATACTGAGGGCAGGGCAACAAATCCCATCCCGAATGTTCCATAACTTGCGACTGAGGCTCCCAGGAAAAGAAAGGCAACTGGAATTGTAATCATTCCTCCAAGTGCAACTTCACAGAACTCATTCAAGGTAGCTGAAGAAAGGGATGAAAGAACAACATCATTTTTTTTATTTAGAAATGAGGAAAAGACAAGAGCAATTCCAAATCCAGTAGAAAGAGAAAAGAATATCTGCCCAGCCGCAGCAACCCATACTTTAGGATTGGAAAGGCTACTCCAATCTGGATTCCACATAGCACCTAATCCTAAATCGATATTATCTAGAGTTAATACTCTGACTAATACTATACTAGAGGCAATTAACATCAAAGGAATTGCAAGTTTAGAGAAAGCCTCCAAGCCTCTTGATAAGCCACGAAATACCAAATAAAAATTCATCATAAAACAAAGTAAGGTGAAATATATAATATCACTTAAAAATGCGTCCCCGTTATTTTCGGAGCCAGTTAAATTGGAAAAAAATAATTTAGCATTATTAACAACTGATGAAGTAAAATGCGGGGAATTTGGATCTATACCCTCGGAAAGGTTTATTCCTCCTGTAAAAAAATAAAAAACATAAGATAAACACCAGGCTTCAATAAATACATAATAAACATAAATTAGAATCGGAATCATCACTCCTATTGTTCCAGATATCTTTAGTGATTTACCCGATAGAAATTCAGAGAAAATAGCTGGAGCAGAATGTCCTTTATGACCGGCTTTCCTGCCCATAATCCATTCTGTTATACATACAGGAATTCCAAGAATTAAGAATGAGATGATATAAGGCACCATAAAGGCACCACCACCATTTTGAGCTGCTTGCCCTGGGAACCGCAAGAAATTTCCTAATCCTATTGCACCACTGGCAACAGCAAGAATCAATCCAGTACGAGTCGACCAGCTATCTTTTTTAGTTGGATCCATTATATATTTATCAGTTTGGGAATAAAAAAAGCAGTCAATAAAGAAAGTCTTTTTGACTGCTTATTTGGAGGAAGTTTAGGAAAAACTATTGAACTTTGGAAAGAAATAGCTCATTTTGAGTCATTTTGAAAACTTTAGAAGCAAGCTTCTTGAAGGCTTCAGGTGGCTCAAGCAAGCCTAATTCAACTTTTGAAAGAAAAGGAGTTGATACTTTTAATTTCTTAGCCATATCATATTGCTTAATTCCCATCTCTCTTCTTTTAGCCCAAAGTCTGTTGTTAAGACCTGAAGTGAATTCGGGATAGATCTCTTCTACAGCTGAATCATTAAATAACTTATCAATGCTAGTTTTAAGATATTTGGAACATGCAACCTTAAATTTCTCTGTTGGCTCTTGGCTGCCAGTTTCAATTTTAGATAAATAACTAGGTGATACACCTAAAGCACGAGCCATATCGTATTGCTTAATTGCTCTTTTTTTTCTCAACATATAAATATGATTATTCATTCAGACTACCCTCATGTATTAGATTAACAATTGTATAAATCAGTTCAATAAAAAAATTCAAAATTGTGTTAAATTTTTCCATTTCTAAATATTTCATTATTTAAAACAAGTTTGTATTTTTCGCGCATAGCATCTAATTTCTTATCGAAAATAGCTTTTCTTTTCGCATTTTCCATATCCTTCAAAATATCCGCTCGCACAGCAGCATATGGTTTAGTTATTTTCTTCTGAGGGTTATTTGGATCAGGGGTGGAATAAGAAAACATTTTGCCTGTTTCATAATTTTCTCTCATTTCTGCTTCAGAGACTTCCACTTTTTCATTAGAAATATCTTTCATAAATAGAGCCCAGGTTAAAGAATAACGAAGATATTCCAAAGAGTCCTTATAAAGTTCTGTTTCCATGATTTGATTGGATTTAGAATCTTCTTGAAGGTAGAGCGAAGAAAGGTAGATATTATAGAAGAAATTCAACATATCCCATAATTCTTGCTTTTCTCCTTCTTCTGAACCCTTTCCTAAAACTATACTTAATTCTTTGAATTCCTTCTTGAAGCTACCAATTGTAATAGCTTCTGAATTAGCTAAGTTAGCTAGAACTCGATTATCTGGAAAATCTGACATTGATATATCGTCAGGGGAACTCAATGGAGGAGCATTAGGAACTTCAATTTTACTTTCATTTTTTATTCTTTCTAGTTCTTCCTGCCACAGTGCATTTTTAAATTGGCGAGAAAACTGCTCACCCATAGGAATGCCTCGTTCTTCAGGTTCGGATTCAGAATAGTATTTTGCAGTTTGCTTTTCATTTTCGTCAGTAGCCTTGGCTTCATAATCTTTAGCCATAGATTCAAAATTAGCAAAAGCCTTTGTTAGATATCGACCAATTGCTACCTCATGAATCTTTCTGATTCCCATGTTTCTAACAATATAAATTACTCCACCTGATTTCTTTAGATAGAACTTATTGTCATCGGATTGAATTGCTTCAGAAAGAACATCTTCAAATGGATTGGGTCCACAATTTAAACAAAAAGGCTCAATCATTCCGTTGATTGCTTTTCTAGATTCATCCTGTGTATTATCAATAATTATCTCATTGATCTCGCGTTCTGATGATGCGGAATTGAGTTTATTAAGTAATTCTTGTCCTTTTTCATCTAAAGAATCATCAGGATCACGCAAAACCAACATTTGCATGTTAATTAGCTCCATAGGAGTTTCTTTTAGCTTTTTCTCTTCGAATGATTTTTTATATAAAGAAAGCAAGATTTGACCTTTGGTTAATCTCACCAAACTGTCTAAAAATTCTTTAGAATACTTTCCTGAATTAACATATTCATTATAAATAATTTTTTGAAGGGCAATCTGTTCAACTAAGTTCGCCTGTCTTGATATAGAAGCATTTTCATCTGTAATTTTTAATCCACGTATATCGTAAAAATCACGAACTTCTTTTCTTGTGACAATTCCACCCTCAAAGGAAGCAAATGCGTCTGAATCAAAATTGCAGTTCATTAAAGTGAATAAGGATGAAATGATGAATATGAATGTTAGTTTTTGTAGTTTTTTCATTTGTTTCATATTAGTATTTGTAAACGGGTCTCTCCGGTTTTTTCTTAGTTTCTTTTTTAGTATTGAGTTCATTCTGTGTTCCAGTCTGCTCATCTCGAAAGCTTTTCTCATTGTCTTGGTAGAGCTTCTGCCCATCTTCTTTGGGATTGGAAGATTGAATAGCTTTTGAAAATTGAGGTTGATCGACTTTAATATGGAATATTTCTTCTCGGTTAGTTTTCAATTTTTGAATTTCTGTTTGGAAGGATTCTTTCAAAAAACCTGAATAATCTCTATCTTCAGCTATACGTTCGCTTAATTTAGATAATTCAATTAAATCACGATTGATCTCTTCTAGTTTCTTGAATGCATGTATTACTTTTAATTGCAAAACAATCCTCCGTTCTAAATCATTATTTACCCTGGCTTTGCTTCGGCAAGGATGAAAAAAAGAGAAAAACCGAAAAAATCCAGGACTGAAATAAAAAAATTAAAAGAAAGAAAATGGAATAGATTCCAAATTTCAAAAGATTGGGACTTTCAGAATTCCGTATTAAATAAATGATCCATTGGAGTATAAAATAAATTAACAAGGTCAAAAAAAAGATAAATTGGTAGTTCATGAAAAGGATTTGTATTTGAAAAGCTTCCCAATTTGAAAAAATAAAAATTTCATGAATGAAGTCATTATTTATATATAAAATAAAACTACTTACGATAGCTAAAAGAAAGAATATTACAATTCTTAGAATTATCATACTTCTCATTTGTAATATAAAAAATAGAGCTAGGAAGCTTAGCGCGATAGAATGTCCTCCAGATAGCCAAAGTATTATGGATGAAAAAAAATAGGACATAATTGCAAACTTATTATCTATTGAGTATTGCTTGGAAAGTTGGTAGGAAAAGATAGCTACCATAGCCAAAGCAGTAGTATTCAAAAACTCAGCTGGCATCATTCCAGGAATTATGAATAATATACCACATATACTAAATATGAAATAAATATGAATAGCATTGGGTAAATAATTCGAATTTTCAAATCGAGCAAACATTTGAATTAAGAGAGAGAAGGGAAGTACAAACCCCAAAACTACTACTCCTGAAAAATCCGGCAGAAAGGTCTGAAGAAGAAAAAAAATGCATGCAGAAAAGTAGCAAATCATAATTTAGTTGAGGAACACTGTATGGGCATAGACGAATTGACAATTGGATCAGAGAAAATAGAGTCGGTAACTATTTTCAAGTTCCAGGGAAATATAAACTCATTTACAAGTCAAAGATTTTTAGATTCTTTGCGTAAACCACTAAGACAGGGTTCAGTCATATTGGATTTAGAAGATGTGAATCTTATTACATCCCAAGGAATTATAGCCTTAAAAGAATTAGCAGAAATGAGTTTCATGAACAAATCCAGAGTATTATTATTAAATCTATCTAGTTCAGTGAAACAAGTTTTTGAAATGGCAGGGATCAAGAATTTATTTCTCGTTCCTGAAAATGAAGAAGTTGCAATGAAAATAGCATCAAGACCTTATAGATAAATTCTTAGTAAAGAAAACGAGTAGGAATTATGAAATCAGAAAAGAAAAATTCATTTAATTTTGTTAGGAAAGCATGGCATCTTTTGGGTTTGTTTATACCCTTAGCACTTTATTTAGATTGGTATAAAGATACATTTCAGTTTGAATATGCCACTCGAGCAATAATAGTAATCGTCTTGGTAGTTTCATTGGTTCTTTTAATTATAACTGAAGTTCTCCGTTTTAAATCTGAATCGTTTTCTAATTTCTTTTGGAAGGTTTTAGGCCCTCTTATGAAGGACGGTGAGAGGCAATATATGAATGCCACTCTTCCTTATTTTACTGCTAACCTTTTTGTAATTTATCTTTTCCCTGCTGAAATTGCAGTTCTATCCCTTGCTTTTCTTGTGATTGGAGATCCCTTTGCTGCCTACATTGGTGCAAATTATGGAAAGAATCGATTCTACAATGGAAAATCCTTGGAAGGTATTATTGCTTTTATTGTGTCAGCTACTATTTTCGGACTTTTTCTAACCTGGGGATTTTCTTTTTACAATCCAGACTCCATATACTCTATGTTTGATCCTCTGGGTGAGTTTCAATTTTCGTCATTAATAGTATTAATTATAGGAGCAATCATTGCTGGGATTACTGAATTCTTTTCTTCTACAACATGGAAGGGTTTTTTAGATGATAACTTGCTAATACCGGTTATATCTAGTTTAGCAATGGTTTTAGTATCAAATACCTTATTTGGAAAATCATGGAATGAAATCGTCTTTCCAATTATGGATTTGCTTCAGAAACAATAAGATTTATTTTAAGCGGAACTAAGGTTTCTATTTGGTTGCAATGGAAACCAAGCTCAAGATTTGCAGGAAAAAGTTCTTTCAAATAGTAATCATCCTTCCATTTCCCAGAAGCCTTTCTTTCTTCTTCTAGAATGGTTCCTAGATATTGAAAGAAACCCATCCAATCATTTCCAATTTCCTTACCTTCCATCTTACCCCTATGTCCATAGAATTGATAAATTCCATAACATTCTGATTTAGAAGAAAATTTCGCTTTTTCTTCCGTAGTAAAAGTTCGATTCCATTGAACAACTAGACCTGGAGTCTCTCTGGCATTAAAGTAAAGATGATGAGATAAATCCTCCCAGGTTTTCATTTTTTTATTAACTGGAAATTCTACCTTATACTCTCTTTGATCAGACCAGGGTTCTTTGCACTTTCCTTGGCTAGTAAAAAGATCACAGATTTGAATATTTGAAACTTCCAATTCTCCTCTGCAATTCATAAAACAAAAAGAAAGAATAATAATTGTATTAAAAATTTCTTTAAGGAAAACATTTCGTATTCGGTTAAGTATACTTTTCATATTCTCAGTTGAAATAGTTTATTAACTTTTCTTTATTTTTTCTTAAGATGAAATTCATGTGCATCACGTAGATTTGCAAAAAAATATAAAGCTTCTTTACTATGAAAAAAACTTGGCGCAACTTCCTGAGGTATAAGCTGAGATTTAAAATACTTATAGACTATTTCTCCATAAACTCCATGAAAAAGATACATCCTATGGAAATCATCGACCGCACTAGCAATCACAACATTATGGCTGGTCATATAACCAGGGATAAGTCGAATGGTTGGATCATTTTTCCTTAACTTTTTGGAAATAGCCAAACACTCTTTAAATAGAGAAGGAAGTTCCTCTCGGTGTATTCGTCTTGTAAAAGAAAGAATCCGTGTTAGATTACCAGAAGTATATAAAATTTTATCCGAGTCAGGGAGAACCCATTTTGGTAAAGCAATAGATTCATACATCGATTTAGAGAAACTATTTTCTGCAAATTCTTTCACCTGAAAAAATACTTCCTCCGATTCATAAGAGACAATTAAGAAAAAGGAAGCTGGTGTAGGCTTGGAAATATTCTCTAAAGGAATTTGTATTTTGCTCATTTTATTTATGATTCTAATTCTTTTTAAACAGATGTTCCAGTAATATCGATTCCTTCTATCAATAGTGAAGGAGCCCAGGTAGATTTGCCAAGCAATTCTCTTTCTAGGGAGACTGCTGCGATTTGGTTTTTTAGAACCTCATACATATTTCCTGCAATTTGAATTTCTTTGACTGGAATTTTTTCTCCCGCATCTAAAAGAAATCCACCCTTGATCACACCAGAAAAATCTCCCGAAGTTCCACTTGAATTTCCAGAAAAGCGATTCACCCAAATAGACTTTCCATCAGGATGAATCATTGATTTCACTTCAGTTTCTCCTGCTTCTACCTGCAAGGCTTTGGGTCCACAGCCAGGAGTAGAACCAGATCCACCTGTGGCGCAGCCATTGGATTTTTGAAGGCCTGCTTTTTTGGCCTCAAAGTGATTGTAGAAGAAATTTTTCAAAACGCCTTTTTCTACAATACTCATTTTTTCTGTATTCATTCCTTCTCGGTCAAAAGAAGTACATAAAGCTAATTCAGGATTGGTTGGATCAGAAAGGATAGTAATTTTGTCAGATAATACTTGTTCATTTATACGACCTTCCATTTTACTCTTTTTCTTTCGTATGCTTGTTGCGGAAAGGGAGGAAAGAAATCCGCCAATTAAAAAGGAAAAGATGGCATCAGGGGGAAGATACAAATAACCTTTGAAGCTTGAAATAGTTCTGGCTCCTAAACCGTTCATGCAAGACTGAAGAAACAGATTGTATTTCTCCTCAAAATTTTCTTCAAATTCAGAAGGTGTTCTACCAAAGGCAGATTCAGAATCAAAGCTAGAAATGTCATCTCCATCGATTGCCATACCCATAAAAGAAGCAGAAAGACTTGAGGAAGCCTCCGAACGAAAGATTCCCTTAGATGTTCCGATGGCCTTTAATGAATAGGAAAGAGATGCTCCAGCAGAATCCAAACTCACTTTGGGAAATTTCAGTTCTCTGTACTGCAGGATTTTTTTGGCAGTTTCCAAAATACTATTAGGATCTAGGTCGTATAAACTTGGATCTAAATGGTCTAAAGATGCAGTGATGATATTAGGTTTACTTGGAAGTTCTAAGTCAGGATCAGGAGTGGATTGTGCTTTTGCGAGAGCGCTGGCTTCTTGGATAGAAGTGAGAAGGGATGAACCATCGTTAGTAGTGACAAAACCTTCACAACCCGATTCAATGACTCGAATCCCATACACAGTTTCTTCATAGGTCTCAAAAGATTGGATATCATTCTTCTCAATTCCTACAGATCCTCCTTGTCCATAACCAGCAAAGATTTCCACTTCGTTTATGGAAATCTTCTTAGCAGATTCAATGGATGCTTGTATGGAATCAAGTATGGATTTTCTTTTGGCTTCTAGCAATTCATAGGTCAAGATTTTGAACCCCCCAATAAAACTTTGGTTCGAACATAAGGTCCGCCTGCATCTACTTTTGCTGGTTGGCCCTTACCGCAGTAACCAGAACCTAAATCCCATTTGAATTCTTTAGAAACCATATCCACATTTTGTAAAACATCGAAAGCAAGTCCTGAAACAGTCACGCCTTTCAATAGTTTGGTGATTTTTCCATTTTCAATGCGATAGGCTTTCTGAACGGCAAACATAAACTCACCTGTTGAATCTGCCTGACCATTCTGTGCACCTTCAAGAAAGTAACCGTCCTTGGTAGATTGAATCATTTCATCCAAAGAAGAATTTCCTGGATGTAGATAAGTATTCCTCATTCGGATTAAAGGTTGGTCGGAATACTCCCAGGCTCTCGCTGAACCAGTAGGTTCGACTCCAAAAAGACTCGCTGTCTCTCGGTTGTGAAGATATGATTTTAGAATTCCGTTTTCGATGATGTTCGTCTTTTCTGTAAAAACTCCTTCATCATCCACAGGCAAGGTTCCTCCAGCACCCTCATAGTATTCTGAGATTCCACTATCAGAGAGGCTAACAAGATCCGATGCTACTCGAGTTCCGATTTTTCCTTTGGCAACGGAACCAGAAAGTACAAAATCGGCTTCCACTGTATGCCCAATTGCTTCATGGACTAAAAGACCAACAATAGATGGAGAAAGAATCACCGTCGACATCCCACCTTCAGGCATCTTGGAATCTAGCAGATCAATGGCTGTCTTTATTGCATCCTGGGTATATTGGTCAGGTTTGCGATCTCTAAATAAACAATCCCAGCCGCCAGTGACACCTGTGCTTTCGCCCCCCGTTTGGATAGTCCCGTCCAGTGAAGCAACCGCACTCACACGGAATTCAGGTCTCACTAAACTAAAGCTAACGTCTACTCCATCAGTTGTTACTATTGTTTTGTCCTCAAAAATTTCAGAATACCCAACACCTACAGATTGGATTTTAGAAGAAGCATGGTTTGCCTTTTTCTGTGTTTCATAAACAAGAGCAATTTTTTCTTCAATGCTTCGAGATGAAATATCGTCCACACCGAGTCCTGGAAAATTGCCAACAGCTAATTTTCCTTTAGCCAGGTTTTGGATTTTATCTTTCCGAAAGGGTGCAGAACTCTTTGCACTATTTTTAGCATTGATTAAGGCATTTTTTATACTCATTTGGTCCAACTCGCTTGTGAAAGCAAATCCCCAGGAGCCATCAACAAGAACTCTAACACCAACACCCGATCTTTTTTTGACAGAAGAATTTTCCACCCGTTCTTTTTCTGCATAAAAACTTCTAGATTCTTTTTTGTGATAACGAAGTTCAACAAAACCATCTTCGTTTTTTATACAATCTTTGAGTAAATCTCTCATGTTAATTCTCCTTAATTTTAGAATCGAAATAATCCAATAGAATTCGGCTTAGCCATCGTCCTTCTGGAATTTGAGGGCTTGAATCTGTTAAAAATCCAACATGCCCTCCTTTTTTAGTTAAAACTGATTTGATATTGGGAATTTTATGCCATTGAACCTCATGCCAAATCTTAACTGGAACAACTGGATCATCCTCTGCATGAATAACAATTCCTTCATTGTGAATTTTTGGAATGAATTGAATCGAAGAACATTTGTTATAATAATCTAAAACGTCTTTATATCCACTGAGTGGGGCTGTCACAAAATCATCAAAATCGAAAAATGATTTTGCTTTGGATGCACGTAATTCCATTTCAGGTGGCATTCTGTAAATTCCAGATTTTACTTTTTTATGTAAGGTATCGAGGAAATGATTTCTATAAAATTTTGCCTTAGACGAATCTATGAATTCGCAGGACTTCTTCAAATCTAAAGGAGGGGAGACTGCTGAAAAATATTTAGCAATATGACGCCTCGTTTCCCCAAAGTATTTTAAAACCAAATTAGCAGAGAGAGAAAATCCAGAAACTATTAGATTCTTGGAAAATTTTTTCTCCATGAATTGTAAAACAGCTTCCACATCTTCCGACATGCCTGCATTATATGGTCTTGATGCAAACCCCCATCCTCTGCCACAATTTCGCATGTTCATTCGAATCACTCCATAACCTCGCTCTAAAGCATTTTTGGAAGTAGAAATCATATAATGACTATCAGAACTTCCTTCCATTCCATGAATGAGAAGAATATAATATCCATTATATGGCTTTATACTATGAACTGAGGTGTGCTCTAAAGGAGGATTGTGTTCTAGAACTAGGAAATCCCCACTGCCATCGGAAGTAGGGAGATAAATTTCTTCATATGGAAAATGACTTCTTAAGGTATTACTAGGTGGAAACAAGGCATTGTAAATTGTCTGAACATGTTTGCCACCTAAGAATTTCTTAGGTCGAAATATTTCCATTTCTTTTATGAAAAATTAAGATAGATCGATCTTATCTGCGAGAACATCAACGATCCCATAAGCTATCGCCTCATCCGCATCCATATAGTAATCCCGATCTGTATCTTCTACCATTTGCTCATAGGTCTTACCACATGCTTCTGCTAAGATATGATTCAATTTCTCTTTTGTCTTCAAAATCTCTTCTGCATGAATTTGAATATCAGTTGCTGGAGCAACAATTTGCCCACCGATAGATGGTTGGTGGATCATAACTTTTGCACTAGGCCAAATGGAACGCTTTCCTTTTTCGCCTGCAGCTAAGAGCAAGGAACCCATTGATGCAGCCATACCCATACAAACAGTAATTACAGGAGATTTTATCATCTTCATTGTATCATAAATACACATTCCAGAAGTAATTACTCCACCTGGAGAGTTAATGAAAAAAGTGATAGGTTCACCTGGATTTTCCATTTCAAGATATAATAACTTATTAACAATTTCTCTGGCGGATTCATCCATAACCGCTCCCCAGAGAAAGATTTTTCTTTTCTCGAGAAATTTCTTTTGAATTTTTTTATCAGACATCATGTGGCTCAAGGCCTCAGTTATTTCTTCTGTCTCTGGCATAAATTTTCCTTTCCTTATTCTTCCATTCTTTTGGGTCTTAGTTTCCAGAAAACCCCAATACACAAAAATAGCGAAAAACTAATATGGAATACTCTTAAAACATCCAAAGGAGGGATTTTCCCTTTCTCTAGTCGAGATTCCTTAATTTGATTCCACAATTCTTGTGGTTCTTTTTCTTCTCGGAGATTAGACCCATCTTGTTCTTTAAATTTCAAGATCTGAGAATCCTTACGAAGAAAATAATACCTTCTTGCTTCCTTTTCCAATAGAATTGAGTCTACTGAACTCATTTTCTTACGTTCGAGTAAATTCTTCTTTTCTTCTTCTAATCGATCCACTTCAAATTGAACTTTCGCAAGTTCTAATTTCAATTGCCTTCGTTCAAAATATCCTTTTTCCCCTAATAGAATTTGGTAACTCAGATAGGAGATTAAGAGTATTGCAAAAGTTGCCATCCATTGAAATTTAGAACCCACTCTTTTAATTTCGGTGAATTAGCAATTAGGCTAGGTTATAAAAAGTATTTCTTCCCTGATAAATTGCTTCTTTTCCTAAGGATTCTTCGATTCTAAGTAGCTCATTGTATTTTGCAATTCTGTCTGTTCTTGAAAGTGATCCAGTTTTGATTTGACCACAGTTCATGGCAACAGCGATATGAGCGATGGTTGTATCTTCCGTCTCACCTGATCTATGACTTACTACAGATGTGTATTTTGCTTTCTTTGCCATATCAATGGCAGCAAGAGTTTCAGTTAAAGTTCCGATTTGGTTTACCTTGATAAGAATAGAATTACCGATACCTTTTTCGATTCCTTCTTTAAGCTTCTTGATATTAGTTACAAAAAGATCATCACCCACTAACTGGACTTTAGACTTTAATTTATCACTTAAAAGCTTCCAACCTTCCCAGTCATTTTGATCAAGTCCATCTTCAATTGTAATGATAGGGTAGTCGCTAGTCAATTTTGCATAATAGTCAACCATTTCGGAAGATGAATACTCTGCATTTTTCTCAGCAGCAAGAACATATTTCTTCTTTGATTTATCGTAAAACTCAGAAGCTGCTGCATCCAGTCCTAGCAAAATATCTTTGCCTGCTTGGAAGCCAGCTTTAGAGATTGCTTCCAGGATGACATCAATTGCTTCCGCATTAGAATTTAAGTTAGGTGCAAAACCACCTTCATCTCCTACAGCTGTGTTCAAAGACTTAGATTTCAACACAGATTTTAAACTATGGAAAGTTTCAGCTCCCATTCTTAGTGCTTCTTTAAAATTCTCTGCACCAACAGGAAGAATCATGAATTCTTGAAAGTCTATAGTATTGTCTGCGTGAGCTCCTCCATTGATGATGTTCATCATTGGAACAGGAAGCTCTTTTCCAAAAGTTCCACCAATATAACGGTAGAGTGGTAATCCTGCTTGGATGGCGGCAACTTTTGCGACAGCCATAGAAACTCCAAGAATTGCATTTGCACCTAGATTTTTTTTATTTTCAGAACCATCTTCATCTATCATTGTTTGATCTATTGAAGCTTGTTCCCTAGGATCTTTCCCAGCTAAGAATTTTGAGATTTTTTTATTTACATTTTCAACAGCGTTGCTAACACCTTTACCTAAATAACGTTTCTTGTCTCCATCTCTAAGTTCAACTGCTTCGTATTCACCTGTGGATGCTCCGCTTGGAACAGCAGCTCTTCCCAAAGTTCCATCTGTTAAAATTACATCTACTTCAACTGTAGGATTTCCTCTTGAATCTAAAATTTCTCGTCCATGAATCTCTTGTATTTTTACCACTATGCCAATCTCCTATTAGTCAAGGGACACTATGTGCTTAGAAAGATTTCCATCTACGTTTTTTTTAAGCAGTTTTTTGTTTTTGCAGTTTCTTTTCCAATGTTTTATACAAATCTGTATTTAGAGGGCTTAAATTGGAAGACAGACAAGAATACACACGGAATTTTTCCATCATTGCTCACGTCGACCATGGGAAATCAACCTTAGCAGATCGCCTTTTGGAGATAGGCTTGGTGACAAATAATAGAACTAAGAAAGATCAAATTTTAGATTCTATGGACATAGAGAGAGAACGTGGGATCACAATTAAAGCAAACAACGCATCCTTTGATTATCTAGCAGAAAATGGTAAGACTTATTATCTCAATTTAATTGATACACCGGGACACGTAGATTTCAATTATGAAGTTTCACGATCTTTACTAGCCTGTGAAGGTGTGCTTTTGATTGTAGATGCAAGCCAAGGAGTTGAAGCACAGACACTTGCTAACTTATATTTGGCGATGGAATTGGATCTAAGAATCATTCCAATCATGAATAAGATAGACCTGCCGTCGGCAGACATTGAGAAAACGAAAATTTTAATTGAAGAAGCTTTGGGCTTAGATGCTGAAGAGGCAATTCCTATTTCAGCGAAAACTGGAGTAGGCGTTAAAGATGTTCTAGAAGCAATTACAAAACTCATACCGCCTCCCAAAGGCTCCAAAGAAAAACCTTTAAAGGCTCTGGTCTATGATTCTATTTTTGACAATTATATGGGAGTTGTAGCCAAGCTTAGACTTTTCGATGGAAAAGTTAAAAAGGGTGATACTATCTTTTTTATGAATGCTGAAAAAGAATTTCATGTTACAGAAGTAGGAATCAATCGACTCAAACTTATGGAGACTGACCATTTAGAAGCAGGGGATGTGGGCTATGTGGTTGCAGGTATAAAGAAGGTATCAGACGCAAAGACGGGAGATACTGTAACCTTAAAGAATAACCAAGCAGACCTAGCCGTTCAAGGATTCAAGGATGCAAAGCCTATGGTTTTTGCAGGACTCTTTCCCATTAATGGAGAAGATTTTGATACTTTAGTTGATGCTATTGAGAAATTAAAACTCAATGATTCCGCTATCATTTTCGAAAGAGAAAACTCTAACGCACTTGGATTCGGATTTCGAGTTGGATATTTAGGGCTGCTTCATATGGAGATAGTTCAGGAAAGATTAGAGCGTGAATTCAATCTAGATTTAATTACAACTGCACCTTCTGTAAAATATCGATTGACTGATCCAAAGGGAGTAGCATTAGAAATTGACAATCCTTCCAAATTTCCTGAGCAACAATTTATTGTTAAAAGTGAAGAACCTTATGTAAAAGCGACGATTATCTCTCCTGAAGAATATGTAGGAAATATAATGTCTTTAGTTATGGATAAGAGAGGAATTCATATGGATACTATCTACCTTTCTCAGGATAAGGTTCAGTTGACCTATGAACTTCCACTATCTGAATTGATCTTTGAATTTTATGATAAATTGAAATCGAATACGAAAGGTTATGCGTCTTTGGACTACGAAGAAGTAGGCTACAGAGAATCTAAACTTGTTAAAATGGAAATTTTAGTGAATGGCGAGAATGTTGATGCTCTTTCAACTATCGTACACAAATCTAAGGCAGATGATAGAGGAAGATCAATAATTGAAAAACTCAAAGAAATAATTCCTAAACAACAGTTTATGATTGCAATTCAAGCTGCTATTGGTGCAAAAATCATTGCCAGGGAAAGTATTTCTGCTCTAAGAAAGAATGTGACCGCTAAGTGTTATGGTGGTGATATTAGCCGTAAGAAGAAACTCTTAGAAAAACAAAAAGAAGGGAAAAAGCGAATGAAGCAGATTGGATCTGTAGAAATTCCACAAGAAGCCTTCTTGGCAGTTTTAAAAACAGGTGACTAAATCATTCGAATCCTTTCTAGAGCCACCAAAACTTCAAATTGAATTTTGGAAGAATTGCAATGGATTCGAAATTTACATCCTAAGAGATGATAAATCATTTCTTAGTTTAGGTTCAAAACTTAGAAGATTCCAAGGATTTCGTTATCTTGATTCGAAGAAACCTATTCTACTAGAAGGATCTCTGGGATCGAATTTTTTAATTACTTTTACTTTGCTATTTGCACTCTCAGGATTTAGAGTTTATACTTTAGCAAAGTCTTATGAAGCTTACCCAAAAAGCATTAACTATCAATTGTTAAAAAAATATTCAACCGAGATTCACTATGGTTCACACGATTACTTATATAAAGCAAAAGAATCTATCCTAGTAACTTTCCCTGACATACAAACTATTCCTAAATACGGATTTAGTCGAGAAGGAGAACTCGGCTACCAAAGTCTTTGGAAGGATATTGAAGTTCAAAATTTTGGTACCCTGCTTTTGGATATTGGATCGGGCTTAAGTTTCCTTTCTGCCAAAAAATATTTCCAAAATAGAACTGTTAATCTCTTAGGTCTTAGCCTAGGAGAATCCAAAGAGTCATGGCTTAAGCATCTACCGAATAATATTGAATCTTTAAATTGGAACAAAGAAGATATACCTTTAGAAGCGAATTTTAGAGATTCTATCACAAACCCCATCCTATTACAAAGATTTGCTTCTATAAACAAAACTCTTATTAATTTCATACAGGCTACTTACAAGGAATCAGGATTACCACTAGAACCTGTTTATTCAGCTAAATCACTCTTCACATTGCTCTATTACTTAGAGGAACCAAAATTAAATCACTCACTCAATGATAATGGTAAAAAAGAAATAGACCATCGCTTTAAAGAAAGACTAAGTGCAAGCTCAAATAAAAAAATTCTCTACGTCCACCAAGGAGGATTATTATCTTGGTATAAGCTTTTTACTTCAAATTTGGAAAACCTTTCAACGGACATACATCCTCATACGAATTGAAATTAAAAATAAATTTATGAGTTTTTTTTCAATCATCATACCAACATACAATCGAGCAGATACAATCATTAGAGCTTTGGATTCTGTCATTTCTCAAAAAACGTCTAAATCCTTTGAAATTATCTTAGTAGATGATGGATCTTACGATAACACAAAGATGCTTGTTCATTCTTGGATGGAAAAAAATAACCTAAATATTAAATATTTATTCCAAACCCAACTAGGAGTCTCCTCTGCTCGAAATCTGGGTGTTAAAAATTCTAGTGCCGAATGGATTTGCTTTCTTGATAGTGATGATGAATGGTTGCCTAGCAAGTTAGAGGCTCAATTGCAATACATACAAGAAAATCCTAAATCTAGAATTTTTCAAACAGAAGAAATTTGGATACGAAATGGAATTCGTGTTAACCCACATGCTAAACACAAAAAATGCGCAGGTTCTATTTTCTTAGAATCTTTAGAGCAGTGCATGATCACAACTTCCTCTGTTGCAATTCGAAGAGATCTTTGGGAAGAAACAAATGGATTTGATCCTGAAATCCTTGCCTGCGAAGATTATGATTTATGGTTACAAATTACTTGCAAGGAAGAGGTCGGTTTGGTAACTGAGAAATTATTGATTCGATATGGAGGTGGACAAGATCAACTTTCGATTAAATATCCTGTAATGGATCGCTTTAGAATCTATTCCATTCTCAAAAATTGGACAATCTTCACTGAGGAACAAAAAAACAAAGCAGCCAATATTCTTTTTGCTAAGTTGAAAATTTTGGTAAATGGATTACAAAAACGTGGAAAAGATTCTAAACCTTTACAAGAAATAATTTCCAGTGTAGAAAACTTCCAACAGGATAAAGCAGATTTAACTATAAAAGAAAATATTTTTGATTTTTTACTAAATCAACATAATTGGAATAAAACTTAAACTCTTCTCAAGGCATAAAAAAAGAGCCAACAGACTGGCTCTTTAATTTTAATTTGTAAATGCTATTATAGAATCTGATTCATTTCTCCTAAGAAAAATAAACCATAACTATAAAGTTTACCTTAGGCCATTAGATAATCTCGATTCAAACGAGTGATATTATCCACTGTGATTTCTTTTGGGCATACTGCTTGGCATTCAAATTGATTCGTACAATTACCGAAACCTTCCGCATCCATTGCTTGGATCATCTTCTTGACACGGGTCTTACGTTCAACCTGTCCTTGAGGAAGATAGGCAAGGTGAGAAACTTTTGCAGATACGAAAAGCATTGCACTGGCATTCTTACAAGAAGCAACACAGGCTCCACATCCAATGCAAGTCGCTGCATCCATTGCCATGTCAGCATCAACCTTAGAAATTGGCATTGCATTGGCATCAGGAGCTCCTCCCGTATTTACCGATACGAAACCACCAGCTTGGATGATTCGATCAAAGGAAGAACGATCAACGATTAAATCTTTCAAGACAGGGAAAGCTTTAGCTCGCCAAGGTTCTATGAAGATTGTATCTCCATCTTTGAACTTACGCATATGAAGCTGGCAAGCCGTTGTCCCTTTTTGTCCACCATGAGCAACACCATTGATCATTAGATTACAAGAACCACAGATGCCTTCACGGCAATCATGATCAAAGGCAATTGGATCTTCGCCTTTTTTAGTTAGGTCTTCATTTACAACATCTAGCATTTCCAAAAAAGACATATGCTCGTTAACGTTGTTTGCTTTGTATTCTTTGATTTCGCCTTTGTCATTTTTTGATTTTTGACGCCAGACTTTTAAGGTTAGATTCATATTCCCTGACATTATTTATAGCTCCTTACTGCAAGCTTCATGTTTTCGTATTCTAGTTTTTCTCTATGCTCTTCAGGAGTCTTTCCATCGCCTTTGTATTCCCAAGCGGAAACATGGCAGAATTTATCATCATCTCGAAGCGCTTCTCCATCTGGAGTCTGGTATTCAGTTCGGAAGTGACCGCCACAAGATTCATCTCTTGTATAAGCATCCAAGCACATCAACTCTCCAAATTCTAAGAAATCTGCAACTCTTCCAGCTTTTTCAAGAGATTGGTTGAGATCTGCACCTGAGCCTGGAACTTTAACATTCTTCCAAAATTCTTCTTTGAGCTCTGGAATTCTAGTCAGAGCTTCTTTGAGACCTGCTTTATCACGAGCCATACCGCATTTGTCCCACATGATCTTACCTAGTTCACGGTGGAATTCATCTACAGTTTTGTTTCCGTTGATGTTTAGGAATTTATTGATTCTATCGTTTGCATCTTTTTCTGCATCTTTGAATTCTTTGCCTTCGTTGGAAATATTTTTGAATCCTTCTTTGGCAAAATAATCTCCGATTGTATAAGGAATTACAAAGTAACCATCGGCAAGACCTTGCATAAGAGCAGATGCTCCCAGACGGTTTGCACCATGGTCAGAAAAGTTTGCCTCACCAAGAACGAAGAGTCCCGGAATATTAGACATTAAATTGTAATCCACCCAGAGTCCACCCATTGTATAGTGAACCGCAGGATAGATTCTCATTGGTTCTTTGTATGGGTTTTCTCCAGTGATTCTTTCATACATTTGAAAGAGGTTATCGTAACGATCTGAAATTGTCTTCTCTCCCAATCGGTTGATAGACTCACTGAAATCTAAGTAGACTCCTAATCTTTGGCCGCCCACTTCTGGACCAACTCCATGGCCTGCGTCACAGGCTTCTTTGGCTGCTCTAGAGGAAATATCTCTAGGAGCTAAATTTCCAAAGGATGGGTATTTTCTCTCGAGGTAATAATCTCTTTCTTCTTCGGGAATATCAGCAGGATTTCTCGTATCGCCTTGCTTCTTAGGAACCCAAACACGACCGTCATTTCGAAGTGATTCCGACATCAGAGTTAACTTAGATTGGTAGTCTCCCGAAACTGGAATACAGGTAGGGTGAATTTGCGTATAACAAGGATTTGCAAAAAGTGCTCCCTTCTTGTATGCTTTGAATGTTGCTGTAACATTACAGTTCATTGCATTGGTCGAAAGGAAGAAAACGTTTCCATAACCACCACTTGCTAGAATTACTGCATCGGCAGAGTGTGAAGTAACTTCACCTGTTACGAGATCTCGAACGACGATACCTTTTGCATGTCCGTCTACTAGAACGAGTTCAAGCATCTCAGTTTTGGAATACATCTTTACATTTCCAAGTCCGATTTGGCGAGAAAGGGCAGAGTAGGCACCCAGTAGCAATTGCTGTCCTGTTTGACCTTTTGCATAAAAAGTTCTAGAAACCTGCGCACCACCAAAAGATCGGTTGGTTAAATTCCCACCATACTCTCTAGCAAAAGGAACACCTTGTGCTACACACTGGTCAATGATATTCGTAGAAACTTGAGCAAGACGATAGACGTTCGCTTCACGAGAACGAAAATCTCCCCCTTTTACCGTGTCATAAAACAAGCGGTGGACGCTATCCCCATCATTTTGGTAATTCTTTGCTGCGTTAATTCCACCCTGAGCAGCAATACTGTGCGCTCTTCTCGGGCTATCTTGGAAGCAAAAGCAAGATACATTGTATCCTAATTCTGCAAGTGATGCTGCTGCGGATGATCCAGCAAGACCAGAACCTACAATGATGACTTTGTATTTTCTTTTATTAGAAGGGTTAACTAATTTAAGATCGGATTTATGTTTGTCCCATTTTTTCTCAATAGGACCAGAAGGAATTTTGGAATCTAATTTCATTTTTTGTCTCTCCTTTGTTTATTTGACTACGCCAATAATAATACTAAGTGGTATTGATACATTTCCGAGGAAGATGAGTCCTGCCGTTGCCATAGAAATTTTTTGGATGGTATCATTATTCTTTGCATTAGTAATACCCAAAGTTTGAAAAAGACTTCCCACACCATGAGAGATATGCCAACAAAGTAGTCCCATGGAAATAATGTAAAAGCCAGCTACGAGAGGTTGTGAAAAACCCGTAACGACCATAGCATATACATCATGTACCCTTTCTCCATTCAAATCAAAACTCAATTGCAAATACTCAGGGTTGGTAACACCTAAAGTAAAATGCAGCAGATGATAAATCAGAAAAGAAAGAATCGTAAGTCCACTTAGTATCATAAACCTGGAAGAAGAACTAGCCTGAACAGTCTTCATATATTTATAAGATTCAGGTCTAGCTGTTCGATTTTCTTTAGTAACTTGGATCGTAAGAACAATGTGCAAAATAGCCAAAACGATTAGACCAATTCGGGCAAGCCAAAGAAGTGGACCTAGGTCTTTTAAAAATTTTGCATAAGCATTCAATTTCTCTGGCCCGGAAAATACTTGAAGATTCCCCACCATATGTACGATTACAAATCCTAGAATTAGTAGACCTGATATGGCAATGAGTAATTTCTTTCCGATCGAGGTTGTTAAATAACCACCGGTGAAATGCATAGATTGAGCTCCTGGTATAGTTTTGAGTGCTTACTAAAGTTAGTATTAGTAATTGCATTTAAATTAGGAATGTATTCCATCTTTAATTCTAGAATTTTATGCATTTTCAATAAATCAATCGATTATTTTGAAATCATTTAAAAAACACTAGATCCTAACGAGCTAGATGATATTCGTTCTCATTTAAATTCAAAAATAGTGATCACAAATAAAAAAGACTCTTTTCAGAAAGTAATGATTCATCATAGGTAACTTTTTTATTTAATTTTCCAATAGGATTCCAAACTTGATCTTAATAAGGAGCAACTGGGAAGTCCAAAAGCATTGCTTACTATTCTTTTACAATCGGATTGAATCAATTTCTCATAACAAGTTTTTGAATAGTTAAGAATTTCATTCGGCAACTTAGAAATATGATTTTTTAAAGTTTCATCTGCTAAAATACCACTACAATCTCTTTGAGAGATTTGAGCTGTGAACTCTTTGGGCAAACTTCTATAGGCGCCAACAAAGCACTGATCCATTTTTTTACAAATTTTCTGTAAGGCTACTTGGTGGAAATGAATTGGATCTTTGGTATCTGGTAAAATTTCCTGTTTGCAAGAATAAAACAGAACCAAAGGTAGAAAGGAAACTAACAAAACTAATATACGGAACATTCTTCACTTCCTCCTTTAGAAAGATACAAATCATAAAACATTTCTAGCCCTTTCATGGTATCAGAAGAGTCTGGCGTAAATTTACCATCCTTGGGAATTGTGGTTGTTGGAAGGAACAAATCTAGCAAGGCAGTCTGCAATATTTCTAAAAATACAGGCTCCCATCTTTTCTGAAAATTTGTTAATTTCCAGACCTGGAATCGCTTAACTACATAGCCATCCACAACGATATCTTGCTCAGGGAATTCTTCAACCTTATCAAACATATATTCTAGTGATGGCTTATAAATCACGAAAGATTTTTCGCAGGTGTTCTCTTGGATGTGAAAAAGAAGATAATTTCCGCCTTTTCGAATGGATGGAAAATAACTGAACTGATTTTTCTGAAGGAGATTCAAAGAAGGAACAAAGGGGTTATCTTTCAAATACCAACTTGCTATACTGGAATCTTGGTATTTGTTGCTGATTAATTCGTAATCCTTTGCATTCGTTTCTTGGAATTTTTTTATTTCCGATATGGCTTCTTCAAATCCAGCAAAGCGGTACTGTGGTGTAAAATAGGGTTCGACCTTTCCACGAATAGCTGTAGATATTTCTTTGCCGAAAAATACTGATACATTCATAAGAACAGCTATCGATAACCCGGCAATAAGTATATTTTTATAAACTTTAGATTTGTTATTTGAAAGAGATTTACTAATTAAATCCCAACTAAAAGAGATAAGAAGTATTCCAGATAGTAAAGATGGGAATACCCAATTAGCTTGGATTTCTCTTTTCAGAGATAGCAATAAAAAAAATAGAAAAGGTGTAATTGTAAGCCAATTTAGGAAATATATTTTGGTTCTTTGAAAGTTTTGTTTTGATAAAAATAAATAAATAGGATTGGAATACAAAGCTATGCCAATAATGGGAGAAATGGTAAGAAGAAGTCCCGATATATAAGAGGCAGTAGTAATTCTTTCACTTTGTTGTCCGCCGGATGATCTTAAATTAAGGATAGCTTCCACTTGATCCCAATCATGTAGAATATTCCAATAAATCATAGGACTTATAACAAGGAAACCTACAACTAAACCTAACAAAAGTCTTGGTTGTGTAAATATTTTTCTTTGTTCTTTGGTAAAAGTTACAAAGAGTATCAGCGAAATCGCAAATAAAACCATTGTATGCTTAGATAAAGTTCCTAGTCCCAAGCAAAAAAATACGAAACAAAAATCGAAAATGGAATTTGTTCTTAGATATCTGAGGACTGCATATATTGCAATAGACCAAAAAAGCAATAAAACAGAGTCATGCATGATTACCAAGGAACCCCAGAAGAAACCAGGTATGAAAACTCCTAGCAATAAAAGTATCCACCTTGATGAGCGACTAATGTTGAGTTCAAAGCTAGATAGGATTAGAAAAAATAAAGTTACACTGGATGCTAATATACAGGCCAATTTCAAAGCCAATAAAGAATTTCCAAAAAGACTTACAAAAAACCAAATCCATACAGCCACTCCTGGACCTTGGTCATAATAAGAAAAATCTAGATTTTGAGACCAGGTCCAATAATATGCTTCGTCTGGTAGTAAAGGTAAAAATACAGCAATAGTGATTCTAAAGATTGAAACAACTAATAATAATAAAGCCCAAAAAGACGTCTCGTTCTTAACCATGGATAAATCTCCCATCTCAGCTTAAGGCGTAAACAAAACATTTTTACTATAGGTAAATTTGAAAATATTTTTTAGAAAGATTCTTTATTTGTTAAAGAATTTTATTTAGAATAAAGTCTAGAGACAATAACAGTATCGCTTTTCTTGATTCAATTATTGTTTCAATTCGATTTTTTTGTTTATTCTGATTGAATAATTTCAGAGTCAATTTTCTCATAGGATGTGTGAGAGTTTTTCTTCTTCTAATTTTTTTCCATTTTCTTTTCCATTGCCAAAGCTTTGACCAGAAATCAAAATCCCAGCAAGTCCTTTTCGAATCAGCAATACAAGAAGAGAAGGGTACCAAGGCAAAATTAACAGCTGAACACTATTTAATCTCCAATGAAAGAAGGATTGAGCTTTTCAAACCTTATATTCAAAATTTAAAAGGTGGATACATAGGAGTTGGTTCTGATCAGAATTTAACTCTCGCCGCTTGGGCTAGAAGCGAATACATCTGGCTTATGGATTTTGATCCCTATGTCGTTCGAGTCAACAAAATGCATATGCTCATACTTAAAACCTGTGCCGATTACAATTGTTTCAAAGAAGCATGGTCACCGACAAATCAATCAAAAACCTGGGAATTATTTACTCAGGAATTCGGGAAGCAGCCTGATTTCCAAGAATACAGAAAAGCATTCCAACTAGCAATGCATAAATATTACGGAATCTCATCAAGATTGAGAGAGCTTGATTTTATGACAAAAAAATTTGGATTTTATTCATTTCATAATGACCCAGCTGATTATACACATTTGCATAAATTAGCTTTAGAAGGGAGAATCCGAGCAGTGAAGGGCGATCTCAAAAAAAATGGTACTCTACGAACCATTTCAAAAATCGCAAGTGAAATGAATTTACCTATTCGTGCAGTTTATACTTCAAATGCAGAAGACTACTTTCGTTTCCCTGAGGAATACAGACAAAATATTCTTGCGCTACCATCTGATGAGAGTAGTTATCATATTCGCACCATTAGCAAGGGCGTGAAATCCGTTCTTGGGCATCCAGATGGAGAAAAATACCCAGAAGAATACCCTTTCCATTACAATTTACAGAAGATCGAGAATCTCAAAGAATGGATGAGATTTAGAGCATTTCTCACTCCTGTTTCGATTCTAAAGGGACGCAAAGAAATTTCCAAAGGTTTTTCTATACAAGAATCAACTCCTGTCATAGAGAAATTTAAAGAAACTGGCAGAATTGATAAATAGTAATTTTCTTGGATATTAGAAAGTAGGCAATATTGGAAATCCATCTCAAACGTTCGTTAAATCTTAAAGATTCTATCTCAATTTTATTTAGTTCCATGGTCGGTTCTGGCGTATTTATAACAACAGGAATCATTTATGGAATTTTAGATAGTCCATGGCTAGTTCTACTTACATGGTTTTTAGGAGCAATTTTCTCGATGGCTGGATCATTTACATTTGCAAAACTTGCCATCTTCTTTCCCTTTGCTGGTGGAGATTATATTTATCTTAAGAAAGCATACTCTCCCTTAATTGCTTTTATGAGTGGATGGGCATCCTTATTAATTACTTTCTCCGCTAGTATTTCTGTATTGGGTCTTGCCCTAGGGGAATACCTGGCTTTTATTTTTCCATATACTAGCAATCATGCGTTCTTTCATTATTCATTTCTTGGATTAGAAATTAAATTCGGTTATCCTGGATTAGTAGGTGTTATTGCAATTTTTCTATTTACCACAATAAATTATTTCGGAATCCACAGAGCCTCCATCTTTCAAAATCTACTATCACTAGTGAAAGTATTGGGACTGTTACTATTTTCGGTAGCTGCAATTTATACTCATCAAAATCAATTTCAAATTTTTAATCCTGTGCCTAATTGGGAGATAGTATTTTCCAAATCTCCATCCATACTTATTGCAATCATTCCTGTAATTTTTTCTTATCTAGGTTGGAACATGGTTACATATATAGCAGAGGAGGTAAAAGATCCCGAGAAAAATATTTCACGAACTATTATTTATGGCTCTGCCTTAGTTGCTATTTTATATCTTTTAGTAAATCTATCTTTTTTATTAACTTTGTCTCCGAATGAACTTAGAAATAATGAAGGCATCGCTACAATTTCCTCTATCCATGTCTTTGGTGAGTCTGCAAAATTCTATTTTTCAGTATTCTTCTGTCTCGTGATACTTGGTTCACTCTCAGCAACTATCATTGGTGGTTCCAGAATCTATTTCGCAATGGCGAGGGATGGCTTATTTTTTCCATTTTTATCGAAACTTCACAGTCACTATAAATCACCGTACAATTCACTTTTTTTTCAAGCGGTATATGCATCTATATTTATTATATTTGATTTAGAATTTCTTCTTTATATGATAACTTGTGCTATATTAATAATGAGTGCACTGACCGCATTTAGCGTTTTTATTTTTGAAAGAAGAGGGCATAGGGCAAAATACAAAATTCCACTCTATCCATTTACTCCCATTTTATACATACTAGGATGTATTTTACTTGTTATTTACCTAGCAATGAAAAATCCAATAGAAGCATTTTCTGGGATTTTTATTTTGCTAAGTTCTATTCCTGTGTATCTTATTTTCAAGAAAAAATTTACTAATAATCATCATTTAGATGAAAGTTCAAAAGATTTGCTACATTGATTGATTAGAGTTAATTGCCTTTTTCATTGAAATTAAAATCGGATTTAACAAATCTTTCGATGGGGAAATTTCAACGATTTTATTTTGATATCCCCTTGCCTCGATCTCAAATTTCACCTTATTAGAATTTGGTGCTATAAAATTGAATATACCAGCTGTATTGGATTCTAATATTTCCTCTTCAAAATATTCAAATGCATTATTTCTGATCTTTGCTTGAACAGGAATTCCTTTTTCATTTTGGATTTTCAGACGGATCTTCCAGGACTCATTGTAAACTGTAAGAAGATTTTTAAAAATTGGTCGAAAGCCTTCTAAGATTAATGGAACTTTTTGATAGTTTTCTACTCGATGCGAAGATTCCACCAAATAAGCATAGGTTCCGAAATTATGGAAGAAGGTATCTTGGTCCGTTCCGTCAACCTCATAAAGATTTTTTTTAGCTAGAAATTCCTTATCTTGTCGGTAGGAAAAAATTCCCTTAGTTAATCGATTTCCCATAGTTGCAAGTAAATTCGGTTCAGGGTTTTGGAGTTCTTCTATAGAGTAGGGTATCAAAAGAGAATTCGCATAACAATGATAACTTAAAGAAAAGAAGAATCTATGTTCTTCAAACAAGCTAAGAAGAGCTTTTATCTCAGGCTCCGATCCAGGTTTATTACCACGGTAGAATGCGCTTGTAGGATTGCCCGAAGATGCCTTAGATGAGCCACTATTCCATTGGAAGGGAAAATTTCGATTGAGATCGACTTCATTTCCATTTTTTCTACCCTTGTTAGTTGAATCTTTCCAATAAGACTCAGAACCATCTGGATTCATAATAGGCACAATCCATATTTCTAGTTTTTGAAGAATAGGATTTTCTAAACCAGATATTAGTATATATTGAATAATATCATAGCAATGTTCGGTTGAAATTATTTCATTTGAATGGATGCTGCAATGAATAAAAATTTTATCTCTATCAGAAATAAGTTCTTTCTTAGGATTTTCCAACTGAATCTGGGGAATTCGAATTTGCAAAGCAGATATATTTCGTTGTCCTGCAGAAAGACCTAAAGATACTTTTTTAACTAACCCTGGAAATTCATCTTCTATACAGGAAAGATACAATTCATTCAAGCGATTGTTTTTATAGCCATTTAGCATTTCTCTTGATGAAATACATCCGTTGTTGAATCTTATTTTATGAGCAGGATCAATTTCTGAAAATTTCTTAGGGTATATTAGTATGCTGTATTTTAGATTTCGCTTCCTCCATTCAATTTCAAGGTTTTTTGGAATCAGTAAATATATGTTTTGGGAGACTTCTTTTATTTTTACTACCTGAACTATTTCATCAAAGGGAAGCATTGATGGGTAAATATCTTTGGAAATTTTTATAAACCGGTAGTGAGAGGGATTATCTAAATCTTGAATTGGAATAGAATGCACTTTCATTGGGATTAATGCGAAAAAGAAAATTACAATTCTAATTATAAAATAAATGTGAGATTTCAATCGATTGTAATTAGGTAGATAAAAAAGATTTGATCTCATAACATTCTAATTTCTAATTATAAATAAGGATTCTACATGTAAAATGAAAGTTTTTTTTAAAACCTTACTTTTTATTATTTTTATATTTTATACATTTACACTTTCTTTTTGCTCAAAGTTTAGCAATTCAATTAGTAAAGATCTAGAATGCAATAGATTGATCAAAGGAATGTCGTGCATACCTTCTGGTGAATTTATAAGAGGTAGCAATGTTTATGAAGCCAATGAAAAACCAGAAGCAAAGATTTACTTAGATACTTTTTATATCGATCAATATGAAGTAACAAATGAAGATTTTCAAAAATGCTTAGATGCCGGTGCATGTAAAGACTGCCTTAAGTCAGGAAAATGCAAAAAAATATTTCCGAATTACGGAGCAAGATATTCCCAAGCGAGGCAACCAATGGTAGGTGTTAGCTGGTATTCCGCAAAAGAGTTTTGCGAATTCATGGACAAACGCCTTCCAACAGAGGCGGAATGGGAGAAGGCAGCCAGAGGAACTGAGGGAGAAATTTTTCCCTGGGGAAATGAGAAAGCAGACTGTGAGAAAGCAGTTATTGAAGAAGATGGACGCAAGGGTTGTTGGCAAAATAAAGTTTCACCACCTCACCATATGACAACAAGCGAAGTTGGATCTAGGGCTCCTAATCGCTATGGTCTCTATGATATGGCTGGCAATTCTTGGGAATGGATTGCTGATTGGTATTCGCATTCCTATGAGGAATGCGGCTCAGCTTGCCTTGGGAAAAATCCGAAAGGAGCCTGTGCTAATCTTAACTCTTGCGAGAAATTTGGAAATCGTAAGATAGTCAAAGGTGGTGCTTGGTGGTGGCCAAGTGATTATGCAAGGAGTTCCAGAAGAAGACCTCATGTTCCGGGTAATTTTCCAGAATACCACCACTTCGGTTTTCGTTGTGCGAAATGAATTTCTAATTTATTTAAGTTAAAAATTCCAATATAAGATTTATTGTGACTCTATAATATAGAGCATCTATTTGGAGAAATTAAAAAAATGATTAAAAAATTAACAGTAATTATTTGTATTTTATTAAGTGCCGCTTTCTTACTCTACAAAGCTTTAGATTTAGGTCTTTTTTGGTTTGTTTATCCTTCAGAAGAAAAATATCCAATTAGAGGAATCGATGTTTCCAATCACCAAGGAGATATAAATTGGAATGCGATTCCTAATAGTAAGATATCATTTGTTTATATTAAGTCTACAGAGGGTGGAGATTTTAAAGATAAATCATTTCATAAGAATTGGAAAGAGGCAAAAAATGCAGGATTCAAAGTAGGTGCTTACCATTTTTTCACCTTATGTAAATCTGGTAAAGAACAGGCAGAGAATTTTATACAAACTGTCCCAAAAGAAATCGATTCCTTACCACCAGTAGTAGATTTAGAATTTGTGGGAAATTGTAATAATAGACCGAAGGTTGAAAATGTTCAAAATGAAATACAAGTTTATCTTGATAGAATCGATTCTTATTATGAAACTAAAACAATATTATATTTAACGAATGAGTTCATTGATCAATATTTAGATGACAACTTATTCAATCATCCCGTATGGATAAGGAATATTTTCTTTCATCCGAACAGTTTTTCTAAAATAGAATGGCTTATTTGGCAATACAAAAGCACTGAAAGATTGCCAGGTATCAAAGGACCAGTTGATATAAATGTACTAAATGGTAATTTAAAAATTCTAACAGATTTAAAAAATCATTAAAAAACCAAAGTTATTTTCATTTCAGTTGGGGACTTGAATGATACATTGCGATTTGTAAAGCGTCTAGAAAGATAGAACTGTAAAGTATGTACGAGTACACTCAAAATTTCCACCCTCTAATGAGACATAAGATTGAATATGCGACACTAAGATTTATGTCGTTTATTTCCAATTAGCTTTCCACCGTCTAGCACGGGTTTTGCATTCTGTTTCGATACAAAATGAGTATGGAACAATTAAAGAAATTTGAATTAATCACACAAGAAAACGAGATTTTAAAAGCAGGTCTAGATTTTGACCACGTTTTGCAAAGGGTAGGCAAGGAGCCTTTCGGAAAACAAGATTTAGAATTTTACTTTCGTCAACTAGGAGAAATTGAGGATAGAATCAAAAATTCAAGATCAGCAATTAAAACCTATATTCAATCAATCGGACAATTCACCAAAAAAGAAACCAAACAAGCAATAGGGAATGAAGCTAGGGAAATTTTAGATAAAGATATTCTAGAAATCATCCTACTGCTAAAAGAACTTACCAACGGAAAAGAAGCGGAGTTTTCACTCCTGGAAAAAGGATTCAGAAAAAGGGTAAATAAATGAAGACAAGGACATTAGGATTAATGGCTTCGGTTATGGCTATGGGTTTAATAAATCAATCATCAAATAATGATCGTAGAAATTTAAAAGAAAATTTTTCAACAGGTAGAGCAAAGAAACGTAAAAAGCGAAAAATTGCAAACGAGTCTAGGAAGATCAATAGAAGGAATTCAAGATAAAATGAGTCCACGACAAACAGAAATTCAACGATTGAAAAGCCAATACAGGAAAC
>Ga0210043_1000218_pt1 | contig 63324 bp, 54 predicted proteins | sample CryGeymet201501t_FD_183990 | JGI IMG/M metagenome (GOLD analysis project Ga0210043, IMG submission 183990) | Groundwater microbial communities from Crystal Geyser aquifers in Utah, USA - Crystal Geyser metaG 2015-01t (SPAdes) (version 2) | ecosystem: Environmental > Aquatic > Deep subsurface >... | reverse complement strand
GTTCAACACATCGATGCCGGCGACTTGGCGGTTATGGCCGGGGGACGAATTGGTAAAGATGGCATCCACGGGGCGACCTTTTCGTCCCTGGAGCTGGACGAAACCAGTCCAACCTCGGCGGTTCAGATTGGTGACCCCATTACCCAACGGAAAATGATCGATTTTCTCCTGGAGGCCCGGGATCTGGGATTGTACAAGGGCATAACCGACAACGGAGCCGGGGGTTTGTCATCGAGTTTGGGAGAAATGGCCGAGTATTCTGGTGGTGTTCGGGTCGATTTGGATCTGGCGCCCTTGAAGTACGAGGGGCTTTCCCCCTGGGAGATTTGGGTCAGCGAGAGCCAGGAACGAATGAGCCTGGCGGTGGATCCCAGTACCTGGGATGAATTCTCTGCCCTGGCCCAGCGTCGGGGAGTTGAAGTGAGTGTGATAGGCCGGTTTACCAACGACGGTTTTGTCGACCTACGCTACCAGGGAAAGACCCTGGGACTCTTGTCCCTGGATTTTATCCACGACGGCCTGCCAAAGATGAACCTGCGGGCCCAGTGGGAGCCCTCGACCCAGCGTCGAACCCTGGCTAAGGCCCAAGCGGACCACGATTCCCTCCCCAACTCCTCCGTAGCTCTCCAGAACCTGTGGCTATCGCTCTTGGAAGAGCCAAACATCCGCAGCAAAGAACCCCTGGTGCGCCAGTACGACCACGAGGTCCAGGGCCGCTCGGTGGGAAAACCCTTTACCGGCACCGGCGAGGGGGGCGTTTTTGGCCCGACCGACGGAGGAGCCCTGCGGCCCCGGATCGATTCCTTTCAAGGAGTTTCGGTGACCCACGGCATAAACCCCCGGGTAGGCGACGACGACACCTACAACATGGCGGTCATGGCGGTGGATGAGGCCTACCGCAGCCATATTGCCCTGGGGGGTGACCCCCTGGGGGCCAGTGCCTTAGACAACTTCTGCTGGCCCGACCCGGTAGAGAGTCCGGGGACCCCCGACGGGGCCTATAAAATGGCCCAACTGGTCCGGGCAAACCAGGGTTTGCGAGAGGCCTGTTTGGCCTACACCCTCCCATTGGTTTCGGGCAAAGATTCCATGAAAAACGATGTTCGCCTGGGGGGGGTAAAGGTCTCGGTACGACCGACTCTCTTGGTGAGCCTTTTTGGAATTATCCCCGACCTTCGACGGATGGTATCTTCGGACTTTAAGGCCCCGGGGGATGAGATTTGGCTTGTGGGAACCAGGGCAGCTATCTGGGGAGGCCAGAACGCCAAACCGGCCAACCAGCCAGGAACCTTTGCCCTAGGGGGCTCGTTCCTCGAAAAGGTCCTCGCCGGTCCCCAGGCTCCCGCCCGGACCTACGGGGGCGACCAGGTTTTTCACCTGGGGGCGGCTCCAAATGTGGATCTGAACGAGGCACCGAAGTTCTACCAGACCACTGCCCGGGCATTGGAACAGGGGCTGTTTACTTCAATCCACGATCTTTCGGATGGGGGTTTGGCCGTAGCCCTGGCCGAGGCGGCTATCGGTGGTAGCCTTGGGTGTGCCATTGATGTAGCCAGTTACCAGCAGAAGACGATGGCTGGAATGGCCGAACTTTTATTCAACGAAGAGCCTACTCGGTTTCTTGTGACCCTACGGCCCGATACCATAGGTGCCTTCGAAGTGCTCTACAAAGACTTTGGGGTTGTGAAACTTGGGATGGTCCAAGACGAACAACTAGTCAAGGTGCAAGTTGATTCGGGACCACCTATAACCGTAAGCTTGGAAGAAGTTCGGCGAACCTGGGGAAAGGGGTGGCAAGAATGAAAAAACCAAGGGTAGGAATAGTGGCGGGTTTTGGAATTAACGCCGACCTCGAGCTGGCCCAAGCCTTCGAGCTTGCGGGGGCCCACGGGGAAATTACCCCAATTTCCGAAATTTTTGAGCGACCCCAACTCCTCGACCAGTGGTCAATTTTGTCCTTTCCCGGTGGATTTAGCTTCGGCGACCATCTGGGCTCGGGTAAGGTCTTGTCGCACCAGATAAAGGCCCGAATTGGCGAGAATATTCGGACCTTCATCGATCGGGGTGGTTTGGTCCTGGGGGTGTGTAACGGCTTTCAGACCCTGGTAAAAATGGGTCTATTGCCGAACACGAACAACGACATGGAACCCTCGGTGAGTCTGATTCATAACGATTCGGGCCAGTTCTTGGACCGATGGGTTCGATTAGAGGTGAATACCAAGAACTCCAGCCCCTGGCTGTCTGAGTTAGGGATGAAAAAAGGGCCCCTTGAGTACCCGGTTCGCCATGGGGAAGGAAAGTTCATCTTTGGTTCCGAAGTAGTTCGTCGAGAGTTGACGAATAACCAACGGATAGCCTTTTGGTATGTGGATAACCCCAACGGGAGTGTCGACAACGTGGCAGGAATTACCGATGGGACCGGCCAGGTTCTGGGCCTTATGCCCCACCCCGAGGCCTTCTTATACGCCCAGCAGCATCCCCGTTGGACCCGGGAAGGGGTCGAAGAGCCAACCGCCGGGTTACGGTTGTTTCAGGGAGCGGTCAAGAGCTTGAGGTAGTAGGGCCTCGATAGCCCCGTGAGGGATTGGAGGGGCACCGAGGGCGAGAGACCGAAGGTGGACCCCGCAGGCCCGGCGAATGCCGGGCCGAGGAGGCCGGAGCGAAAGCGAAAGCCCCAAAAAGCCCGACCGGCCGTCGGGGTGGGAAAACCTCCAGCCCCCCAGTTTCGGCCGGGCACGGACTAGATATGAGAGACTTTCATGAAATTCCTGGATTGACCCCGGAAATGTAAGTATTTTACTACCAGATGAGAAATACCGAGTTAGTTGAAGTAGAAGTATGGACTCTTGCAAAGACCGATAGGGGGAATGCGGTGCTTTTGCGGCCCCTGGAGGCGAATCGAGTCGTGCCCATTTTTATTGGCCAATTGGAGGCCCAGTCTATCCTGATTGGTATGGGGAAGGTGCCTATTCCCCGTCCCCTGACCCACGACTTGTTACTGAGTAGTTTTGACAAGTTGAATGTGATTATCGATCGGGTTGAGATTACTGACATGCAGGATGGCATTTATTACGCCCAAATTGCCTCTCGCCAAGGGATGAAGAAGTTTGTGTTTGATAGCCGTCCTTCGGATGCCATAAGTCTGGCGGTTCGAGTTGGGTGTCCGGTCTATTTGGCGGAGTTTATTATCGACGAGACGAGTATTCCCGAGGCCATGGTTTCGCCAGCTCCGGAAGTAAGCCCCGAAGAGTTGGAAGAGGCTTTGGAAGATGAGTTGTCGGGGGATGAACAGGCCGGGAGTCCAGGGGACGAGATGGTAGACGAGGAACTCGATACCGAAACCTCGGGTTCGACAGATGAAGCCGACAAACCGGGTAATGCCTTGCAGAACATGTTGGCTCGCCTAGAGGCCAAGTTAGATATTGCGGTGAGCCAGGAAAACTACGAAGATGCGGCCCGAATTCGGGACCAAATTCAGGAGTTCTTGAATTTGAGGGGAGATGAGGAGAAGGGCTAGTCCTGGTTTTCTCGAGGCTGGGGATTCCAGTTGTTCAGGGTCGACTTGAGTTGGGAGAGCAGTTTTTTGATATCCCGGGCCCTGAGTTGGGGATTATACAGTAGTTGTTCAAAGATTGAACCAAGAAGCCGGCAGGTTTCTTGGTCTTTTTTTTGTACCAGGAGGATTTCGGCTGCCTTTGTGACATCCCCCAGGGTCATGGTAGGGCGAAGCTCGGCCCCCAGGTTCTGGATCTGGGCCAGGTAGCGCTGGAGCAGGGCGGGGAGAGGGCCCAGGGCCACTTTTCGTTTGTGGGACCGGTTGGTTTGGGTGCGAAGTTCAGTCAGGTAGCGGTCGAGGATTGGTTGGGTGCTCGAGGAGAGCTCGGTCCACTGGGCCTGTCGGGATTTAAAGAGCGACCGGGTGAGTTTTCGCAGCTGGAGATAGAGGATAATTGACTTTCGAATGAACCAACCAAGGGCATTTTTTGTCGTTCCATCTTGAATTCCCTTCAGCCAGGTCTTCCAGCGGTTTGTGGCGAAGAAGGGGGCAAATATGAAGTACAGAAGACCTAGGATCGCTCCTGCAAGAAGGGCATTTCGAAAGACTTCTCCCAGAAACTCCAGAATTTGGCCCAGGGTGTAGGTTTGCCAGGCGGTTTCGGCATCCAGGATTCGGGGCAAGGCCGGCGGGGGTGGTGGGGTAAAGATTTGGTCTAGCTGGGGGGGCTGATCGAAGGGCTGATTATGAAAGAGAGAAAAGATCCAGGCAAAAAACGCCCCAACTACCTCGGGCGGAAAGAGCGAGCGGTCGCGGGGGAGAATCCACCCGAGTCCCAGGGATGCAGCCAATACAAGGCTGGAGAGCACCAGGCGGTGGATTCGTTGCTCCAAAGAGTAGAGGGTGGTCCGGCTCAGGGTTCGGTGGTCGTCGAGGTAGGAGTTGCCCAGGGCCCAGACCAGAAAGACCCCCAGCATGGTCAGGGCGGTCAGAACCAGGTATAGCCCCGCGCCGCTGCCTACGGGGGGGTAGGTTCCCGATACGGCCAGTCCCCCGTGATACACCAGGGTGAGGAACAGGACCCCCGAGGCAGTCCGGTTTATTCCCCGAACCTCATCGTAGGCTAGCAGAATTTGGGGATGTTCCTCCTGGAGTAGCTGAAGAAGGTCCGCTTCTTTTTGCCCCTCAAACAGGCCGATGAGCTTTTCTCGGCGTACAAAGGGCTGATGAATACTGGCCGTGAGAGAAAAGGTCATAGCTAAAAAAAGGGGCAAGGCGATGTTAATGGGGTTGGGGCGAAGGGCTTGGATTCCCCACCTGGACTCTGTTGGGTTGTTTGGGGTCGCCGCTTGGGGTCTTGCTGCGGTAGTTCCGGCTCCAGCTCCAACTTCTGTTCCTGTTCCAACAATAAGAGACCCTACCCCGTAAGCAAAAAACCCAATTATAAGAGCCGTCCGAAGACGAGCAGTAGCACCTAGTTGGCGACCAGGACGGGTCATAACTAACAAGAGTTCGAGAAAAAGTACAAGGATAATTCCGACAAAAGCTACCGCCGAAAGGCCCGGAGAACGAAGGATAGGAGATCCGGTTCCCAGCCAAAATACGAAAGTTGCCCAGGATAGTAGGCCAAAGGAACCGGCAATGAGGGCCGCAGTTGCTCCGTGTACCACCGAGAGAATGTGGAGCTCCCGGTGTTTGTAGGCCTTACTCAAGGAGTTCTCCTTGGTCTCGGATTTCCAAACAGGTAACCGATCGACCGGGGAATTTTGTCCCGGGGGCTACCTTATTTTCGTAGGAGGTCAGTTCATCGAGTACCCAGAGGTCGATAACCCAGGCGCGGGGAAAGGCCTGGATACCTTCCAAGAATTCGTCTTTTCGGGGCGAGGGACCGATGTAGATAATATGAGTTCCCGGTCCGGGTTGCAGGCTGGATACTCTGGTGAAGAGTTCAACCGTCGGGTTGTTAGTTTCTGTTTCTGACGTCGTTCGTTGAACCACAGCCAGGGCGGCCAGGAGGGCGTTGGCGTGGCTGGGGCCCTTGCCCAAGGGATAGATTGCCAGGGAAGGTGTGGTCGCGGTCGCGGTTCCGGTTTTGGGAAAGGTTCCGTTGGTAATGAGAGCACAGGATTCACCCAAGCCAATCCAAAAGTGAACCGCCGAGGCCGCCGCCTCTATGGCTCGTTCGGAGTGATGAAAGTCCCTTCTGCCGGCGTAGGTTTTGCTACTGAGGTTGAGAAGAATGACTCCCGGGGCCGAGAGGGTTTGAAGAAACTGGGCCACCTGAAAGTGCTCGGTTCGGGCACTCATTTTCCACGAAATGAGTCGGGGGTCGTCCCCCGGTTGGTATTCCCGGTAACTTCGTACCAGGTTTGGGTCCGAATGGAGGGGATTTGTCGATTCCACCGGCCCTCCTGGTGTGCCCTGGGAAAGGAGGTATGCCAAGGGCTTGATTGGGGGAAATACAAGTACTGGAGTACGAAGTGGGAGGGTTTTTTGCCAGGGGAAAAAACCCAGGGGGTCGGAGCCCAGGAGGGTAACCGGACCTAGGACCGAGAGGCCCCGGTCCTGGGGGGTAAGGCTGTATTCGAGAGTTCGTTTTTCCCCCGGAGAAAGGCTAAGGATTTGCCTTTCCCGGCCATCGGAAAAGAGGCCTCCCGGTTCGTCGGCCAAAAGCACCCCGGGCACAGGAAGGGGAAGATAATTTGTCAGAACGAGGGTAACTTCACCGGTCTTTCGGGGGTAGAGGTAGAAGGTTTCTTGTCCCCGTTCTACCCAGAGATACTTCTGAATGAGTTTTGAGTAGCCGTAGGAAATACCAACCAAGACGAGGGTACTGCGGGCTATCCATTGGAGGCTTGGTATTGGAATGAAAAAAAGAATGAGGGTAGAAACAAAAACAAGAAAGAAGCCCGTACGCATAGGAAAGAACTAAGATTGGGGACCGAGCGGAATCTCGGTCCGCTCGATAATTTCGCGAATTACCGATGCGGGAGTAGCTCCGCGAATTTGGCTATCGGGCTTGATGAGCAGTCGTTGACGAAAGACCGGTATGGCCAGGTCCCTGACGTCGTCGGGGGTAAGGTAGTTCCGTCCCCGAATGCTTGCCAAGCCCTGGGCTGCCTTGGCGAGGGAGAGGGAACCTCGGGGAGAAATTCCTACCCGAACCGAGGGGTGTTTTCGTGTTCCCTCTACCAGGGTGAGCAGATAGTCGAGTACTCCTTCAGAGATTTCGACCCCATGGACCAGGGCGCGCAGTTCTACAATTTCAGCCGGTTCGGTAACAGCAACCAAGTCTTCTACCGGGTGGGTAGCCCGTCGTTGACGCAAGATTATTTCCTTTTCTATCGGTCGTTCGGGGTACCCCAGGGATAGGGAGAGCAAGAAACGGTCCTTCTGGGCCTCGGGGAGGGGGAAGGTTCCTTCAAAATCGATTGGGTTCTCGGTGGCCAGGACCAAAAAGGGTTGAGGAAGGGCAAAGGTTCCGCCTGATTTTGCGGCGGAGTCCTCCTCAGTTGTGTCTTCGGGGGTGTCCACCGACACCTGACCCTCCGCCATGGCCTCGAGTAAGGCAGCCTGTGTTCGGGGAGTAGCCCGGTTTATTTCGTCAAAAAGTACCACGTTGTGGGAAATTGGACCCGAACGGAATCGAAAGGTCGATTTTTGGGGATTAAACACCGATACCCCAAGGATATCGGCGGGCATCAGGTCGGGGGTGCCCTGAATTCGTCCAAAACTACCCCCCAAGGCCGTTGCCAGGGCCCGGGCCAGAATTGTTTTTCCGGTTCCTGGAATATCTTCTAAGAGGACGTGCCCCCCCACGAGGACTGCAGACAAGAGCTGGCTAATAACCTCGGGTTTTCCTAGAAATACCCGTTCTACTTCGGCCTGGACCCTGGTTGCCCAGGTTTTTACTCGGTCAATCGACGGCGACTCGGCCATTTCTTCCTTCTCCCCAGGCATCCCAGAAGGAGTCCCGGTCAATCATGTAGTAACGGCCCGAATTGTTCCAAAGACTGAATCCCGAACCACCTCCGGCCATGGTACCACGGATCTGGAGGTTCAGGTATTCGGTGTATTCGGGTTTTTCGTATCGGAGCTCCCCACCAATGAGGAAGGCCTGGACCCAGGGACGAATAAGGACTCGGTCGCCCACGATACTCCTGGCACGGTAGGTTCCTGTATCGTAAAGGGCGTAGGCCCGCTGAAAGTAGGTGAGTTCGGGTAAAAAGTCCCGAGCATAGTGGCTCGGGTAGGCCATTGGTGCAATGACATCGACGTAGAAGGACATGGCTTCGATGTCCTGACCCAGGTAGCCCATTCGGGCCCAGGCGTTGAATCCAAACACATCTACACTTATCGGCTTGGAAATAACTTGTCGGGCCTTACGAAGGAAGGTCTGGAGGGCCAGAACCCGGTCCTCGATGGTGTCCAGGGCTGGGGCAACCGGGTCGGACCACCCGGCCTGGACCAGGAGTTCGGGGTGAACCACCAGGGACCCGGTAGCCGACCGGACCTCGTCCTGGTAGCCCTGGGGACGGTTTTGGGAGTTGCGGATTGTAAAGAAGCGGCTTCGAATGTTTCGGGTCAAACCATCGGAGGGGAATCGAATGTAGTCGAACTGGATTTCGTCGACTCCCATATTTTGAAGCTCTTGGGCGATTGCTATGTTGTACTGGTGGACGAAGTCCGCGTGGGCATCGACCCAGTATTCAATTTGTACCCAACGAGGTTCGGGATTTGGATTTTCGGTGGTAGCCTCGGGGGTTTCCTGGCGAAACACTCCCCAGGGACGGTTATTTGAAGTATCCCAGAGGGAATAACGACCATTGAGGTATCTAGCGAGGGTTCGATCCTTGAAAACCACCTGGCGGGCGATAACATAGATACCTTTTTCGTGGGCCTTCCGGATGAGCTCCCGGGCATCGAAACGAACGTATTCACTTCCAACCCGCTCTACGATTGATAGATTACTATCGTAGGTCAACTGACCGTAGTCGTCTTTGAAGTCGACGATAATGCTATTCATTCCATGGTCCAGGACAAACTGGAGGTGGTCGTCCAGGTTGTTACCCGCCTGCCAGGGATTGAGGTAGATACCCGTTCGATTCGCTGCCAGCTCTCGGCGTTCCCAAAATCGGGCATCGGGTTCCAGGTAATCTTGGGTATGATTTTCTCGCTGGGCCCGTATTTCGTCCGGAACCGGCCAGGAGGCCTCGTAGAAGGGGAACTTCCGTTCGAACCAGATGTCTGTGGCGTCCTCGGATAGTTCTAGAGCCGTGACATAAGATGGTGGAAGATCTGGGTAGGTCGCAAGTAAAGCTTGGGGGTTTCCGATGGGGGTTAGGGTTCGATCTGTCCATGACCAGCGATACCACTGGTCAGAAAATCCTTTCCTAATAAGTAGGCTCGCCGGGTCGGATTCGGATATCCAGAGGGCAGCTATTTCGTCGTAGAACCGGGCGCCCTGATACAGAACTCGATCGAGACTCGAGTGGTCCAGCCTATCCCAGGTGATTCCTCGGTCTTTCGACTCGTATAGTCCCTGATAACTCGAGGCGACGACGAGGTGATTCGGGTCTGCAGGATTGACTGCGGCCGCAGTCATATACAGGCTGGTGTTCACTTCTTCCAGGGGACGAAAGGTGTCCCAGGTCTGACCCCGATCTTGGCTTAGGTACAACACAAACCTGTCGGCGTAGACTACGTTTTGGCGAACATTGACAACGGCGCGGGTTGGAGGTGTCGGAACAGGATTTCCTACCTCCGGAGAGGACTCGATCAAGGGGGTCCGGGATACTCCGAATCCCGATAGGATCAAAACTCCTATCGGGAGGGCCACAAATACCCAGGATATTCGCGAACGCAGAAAGTTTCTCATAAATTCAACAATATCGCAAAAAAACCGCTGAATGTGTACTACACCAAGGCCCATCGGTGGATTAGGATGAGAATTATGAAAACGATTCATTGTATCGGCGCCGGAGGTTACGCGGCTACCCTCCTTAACGAGGCCCTTCGATTGTTCCAGTCCGGTGGATGTACCCTTGGTGCGGTTGTTGTGGACCCCAAGGTCGTCGCCGAGCCCCAGTTTACCGAACAGGTGGCTCAAGCAAAAAGCCAAGGGTGGAGGGTATTTTCTTCATTTGAGGACCTCATTTCTCAAGGTTCGAGTCCTGGGGATGTACTGCTCTTGCCTCTTCCAATTCATCTTCATGCCCCTTTTGTTATTCGAGCTCTGGAAGCCGGTTTTCGTGTAGTATGCGAGAAACCCGTGGCCGGCACCCTGGCCGAGGGACGCAGGATGTATGAGGTCGCGGTTGCCAAGGAGGCTACCGACCGGTTGTACTTTGGGTACCAACATGTTCTTGGCCCCGGTATGAAGGAGGTTCGTCGGATCCTTAAAACTCGGGAGCTGGGGGATCTGCTTTCAATTCGGGTTTCGATTCAATGGCCCCGAACCATCGAATACTATACCCGCAATTATTGGGCTGGCCGACTCGAGGCCGCGGGTACCCGGATTCTTGATAGTCCGATTCAAAACGCTACTGCACATTTTGTCCACCTCATGCTTCTGACCGCAGCGGATCAAGGCTACGAGCCAGTAAGGGTGCGTGCCAGCCATCTCCGAGCCTACCCAACCATCGATTCCGCCGACACCCAGACCCTGAATATTGAGGTGAAAAATCCCAGTGGTCAGACTCTCCCAATCTTTTTTGGGGTTACCCACGCTAGTGCAGAAGAGGTGCACCCCTTAATTCAGTGGGAATGTAGGGGAGGGACAATGAAATGGACCAACACCGACGAACTCTTGGTAACTCGGTCAGGTCATGGAGATCGTACCCTACCATCGACCTTCGAGGGGCACCACGTGTTCTCGATGCCCATGAGGGCAGCAACCCGGGGCGAAAATCCCGATGTGCTGGGTATTGGTTACCGGGATTCTATTCGCCACACCCGGGTTATTGAAGCCGCGTTCCAGGGAATAGATTCTGCCCATCCGGTCCCCCAGATTTCTGAGCGATGGGTCGAAAACCGACAGAGTCAGCGGGTCATTCATGGTATTGGGAAGGTTCTGGAATACTGCTCAAAGAATTTCGTTTCCCTTGAACAAGGAGCTCGAGCCCTGGAGGTCGAGGGAATTGGGTGGGCGGATGAGGTGTTGACCTTGGAATCTGAAGTTCTAGAAAATTAGGTCTCAAAGGTTAGGTGAAATTGTGGCAGTTGTGTATACCCGGTCGGCAACTGAGGAGCAACTTGGGTTGTTGCATGATGGAATTTTGACCCAAATGGAGCAGTCGGTAGAGTACTTCTTCGCCGAGGTCGATGCGACGACCATAGCACTTAGTTCTTCAACCCAGTTTCTGGTTGAACTTCGGAACGTTCTCCAACACGATAGTGCAGATTTTTCCTCGGTCCAAACCGTCGGGCTTATTCAAGGGGTAATAAACCCTTCAATTCTTTTTGGGCCAAGCGGGCCAAGCCTTTTACATCTTTATGATCGTCCAGTTTATCCGGGGAATTCCGGTAGAACTCGACGAGGCGGCCTCAATCGATGGTCTGGGTCGATTCGGAATCTTCTTCCAAATTATTATGCCCCTCGTTAAACCGGCCCTTGTTACCGCAGGAATTTTTTCTTTCTATTGGATTTGGGCGGATTTTTTGACTCCCCTTATTTACCTGAATTCACCACAGCTTTACACTATCTCGGTAGCACTACGGTCCTTCGCCGATCCCTCGGGAACCACCGACTGGGGAGCCATTTTTGCGATGTCCTTCTTGTCCTTGGTTCCTGTGTTGGTAGTATTCTCGATCTTCCAACGGCAAATTGTCGACGGGATTAGTACCTCGGGACTGAAAGGCTAACTATCTTTGAACAGGAGTACATCGAATGGCATCAAACGATGGAATGAACTACGCCCCCCGAGCCAAGGCGAGTAAGGTCTGTAAACCCGGCGATTTTCGATTTGCCTCGATAGGCCTCGACCACGGCCATATTTATGGCATGACCGCAGGCCTGGTCGATGCCGGGGCCGAGGTGGTAGGGGTCTGGGATCCAGATCCATCAAAAATTAAGACCTTCCTAAGCCAATTTCCCGATGCGAAGGTGTACGGGTCCAAGGCCGAGGCCATGGGAGATAAGTCGACCCAACTTATAGCCAGTGCGGCCATTCCATCTGACCGAGGTCCCCTGGGGCTAGAGGTGATGGATTCGGGTAAACACTATTTTTCCGACAAGGCACCCTTTACCACCCACGAGCAGTTAGCCGCAGCCCGCAAAAAGGTCGAGGCCACGGGTCTAAAATGGGCGGTGTGTTACAGCGAGCGGGTGCAAAACGAAGCCGCGGTTTACGCCGGGCAACTGGTGATGGACGGGGAAATTGGCCGGGTACTCCAGGTAATGGGCATGGGGCCCCATCGACTCGGAGCAAAAAATCGACCCGAGTGGTTTTTTAAGAAAAAATACTACGGGGGAATTTTGACCGATATCGGCAGCCACCAGATCGAACAGTTTTTGTATTACACCGGGGCCAAGGACGCCCAGGTTCTGAATGCCACCGTCGCTAATCATAACCACCCCGAGTATTCCGAGCTGGAAGATTTTGGCGAGGCCCACCTCTTGGGAGATAACGGTGCCACAAACTACTTCCGGGTCGACTGGTTTACCCCCGATGGTCTAGGCACCTGGGGCGACGGACGAACCTTTATTTTGGGTACCGAGGGCTACATCGAGTTACGGAAGTACATCGACGTGGCCCGAGACAAGGTTGGCGACCAGGTCTATTTGGTCACCCAAAAGGGTGAATACCATATTCCTGCCAACGGAACGGTTGGTTTTCCTTACTTTGGCGCCCTTATCCGGGACTGCCTGGACGGAACCGACCTGGCCATGCCCCAAGAGCATACCTTCAAGGCCGGCGAGTTGTGTTTGAAAGCCCAGGATGCGGCAGTTAGAATCGGTTCTTAGGTCCCTAGGTCAGCAAAAAAGCAACCCCCGGAAGTCGGCAAACCGAACCACCGGGGGCTTTTTTATTATTGAAGACCCGAGGGCACAATTTCTTTTATAGGCACCAGGCGACGTTCGGCCATACTTCGATTTGCCGCAATTCCTACCGCAATGGAGTAGGCTCCATCTTCAATGCCTGCAGCACAGCCGTAGGGGTCTGCAGGTTTAGGCTCGGCAAAGAGGTCGGCCAAGAGCCGGCGATCGCCACCTCCGTGGCCCCCTTCGGCGGACTGGACCACTTCGACCTCGTAACCCTCTTGCCAGTGGGGAATGACCCGAATCTTCACCTTCTCTGCTTCTTTGCGGGTAGTTGTATCGGCCCGGTTAATATCGGTGACCGAACCGGACACGTAGGTGGCCTCGACCACGTCGTACTCTAACCGGCCTTTATCGCCGTTAAACACGATGCGAAAGCCTTCGTAAGGCGAATAGGCCGTGAGGTGGTAGGTCATTCGGACTCCCTTTTGGTACTCCACAATGACCGACATGTCGTCCTCGATAGAGATGTAGTTGCCAAAGACACTCTCGTCCCGCCGGTAGCCGTCGAACTTTTCTGCGTCTAAGTAGAGGGCTTTCAGGTTTGGATCCTTCTCCAGGTCCAGGGCAAAGGGGTCCCTTGGTTCGGGACTTCCGGTTCCGCGGTTGTAGAAGGTGTTCACCCCTCGCTTTTCGGCGTTCTCCCGGCCGTAGAACACCAAATCCCCCGAGGCAAAAACCGCTGACGGTCGGTCGGACAACCACCAGTTCATGAGGTCGAAGTGGTGGGTCGACTTGTGGACCATAAGTCCCCCGGAGTTTCGTTTGTCCCGGTGCCAGCGACGGAAGTAGTCTGCCCCGTGGGAGGTGTCCAAAAGCCACTCGAAGTGGACCGAATGAATGCGACCAATGGTTCCCGACGACAGAAGTTCTTTTACCTTCGTGTTTCGAGGGGCGTATCGGTAATTGAATCCGACTCGAAGGGATTTTCCTGTCTCGTTCATGGCCTGCCAAATTCGAGCCAGCCTGTTGGCGTCTATGGTCAGGGGTTTCTCGGTGATTACGTCACACCCGGCCTTCATGGCTCGGACTATGTAGTCATCGTGGGTTCGGTCCATGGTTACCACAATTACCAGTTGGATTTTGTGCTTCTGAATCATAGTCTCGAAATCCCCCGGACCGTAGAGAGCCGGTTCAGGCAGGGAATGGCCCTCGACAATTAACTTTCGGCTGACCTCCATTCGTTGGGGGTTCGAGTCGCACAGGGCCTTAATCGACCAGATCGAACTATAGGTCGAACAGATTCCCGCAACGTACATTTCTGACCGGGAACCGGTTCCGACTACCGCAATATTTTTCATAGGATTCCTCCGGGATTTTGATGGTGTGATTGTACCCCATCGAGTCGTTCAGCGGCTTGGCCGAGAATCCCAAAGACTTTGCAGGTAGTGTCAGCTGGACTATACTTGCCCCATGCACTTCCCTGAATACGTCGCCTCGGGCGAGCGAACCTACGGAACCCAACCGATTCCTATTCATCGGCGAAACCGTTGGGAGTTCCAAATCATCCATCAGGGCAACGCGAGACCCAGCTTTCCCGGGCACCCGGCTCCGGCCGATTTCCTTGGGTCTCCCCGACTGTACGGATTTAGCCCCGAGGCCCTCCATGGCTGGACGGCTCCCGACGACAGTATTTCTCGGGTCTCGGTCATTCATTTTCGTACCCTGCCCCAACCAGTATTTCAGATTTTTGGCCCCAGTCTTTGGAAAAACTTGCAGCTTTCGGTCGAAGATTCGGACAGTATCGAGAACCGTATTCGATCGGTTGTTGAGGCCAGCAAGACAAACAGCTCTTTACCCCATCTTTTTCGGGCAAACGAGGTTCTTTGGGCCTTGGGGCGGATTTTTCTGGAACTGAGCACCTCCGAACCCGATGGAGACAAGGCCTACTTGGTCCGAAGAACATCGGCCTGGTTCGAAGAACATATGCACGAAAAGCCTGGAATAGACGAGGTGTGTAAGGCTCTCTATGTATCGAAGAGTACCCTGCACCGGGCTTTTCAGGCGAACAGCGAGTTGACGCCGATGCAGACCCTCCATGACCTCAGAATGGCCCGGGCCAAGACCCTATTAACGGCGACGACTCTGCCCATATCTGAAATCGCCTATAATATCGGTTTCTCCAGCCCCGGGGACTTTAGCCGGGCCTTTCATCGAGCCGAAGGTTCTAGTCCTGGGGAGTATCGGAAACTTCATTCCGGGGGCATTTAGACCCAGGCGAACCCCGCCATTCGGGCGATTCGTCGCAGAGTATCTTTGTGATGCCCCTTTATTACGCATAAATGGTGGGGCATACCAACCTGGACCATGTCTTCAAACCAGGTTCGAATGTCGCAATCCTTGGTAATAAACAGTCCGTTGGTGGCCAAAAGTTCCCGTTTTGGATCTGCGGTAACCCCTTCGAGGGCAGTCATGTGGTACTCGTTATCGAACCGCCAAAGTCGGAACGCCGTGGTTTCCAATCCACTTTCGATGGTCGATTCCACTACCGTAGGCCGTTTATTATTGAACTGCACATCCAGACGGGGGCCTCCGGAAGAACCAACCTTACGCGAAAGTTGGAAGGGGGCCGCCCCGGTGTGCCAAATGGTAATGCTCGACTTGTCGTGCTCCAGCCAGTCCGAAAGATAGACCGGTCCCAGACCCGTACTCTCGGCGATTCGACTGCCTAAGGCCCCGTCGATATCCCCCTCCATGGCAATGGGGAAACCCTCGGACACCAGCCGGGCCAGAGCCAGGTAGGGCCAGTGTCCGGTCATATTTGGCAGGTCGGGCCAGCAACGAAAGGCTAGGGCGGCAAAATCTTCCTCGGCAAAAAGGTCACGAAATGCCTTATAGTACCGAGCCTGCATACCGAGCGCCTCGGACCGTTTCTCTCCAACTGTAGTAGTAAAAGCGGGAGTTTCGGGTAGCCCCAGGGTTTCGAAGTCTTTGACGACCGGAGCGATTTCTTGGTCTGTATAGCCCATAATTCGGTCGACAAATTCCGGGGTATTGAACTGGTACAAATGAGATGATAAGGCATCGCTTATGAACACCGGATCGGCGTGAAAGTCGATAAACCCAGGAGCAGGCAATCCAACCAGCCCAAGACTCTGGTTCTGGATAGAATCTACCCCGTGAACTGCAAGAATCGATTGCTTGAGTCGATCGACCGTAGTGGCCTCGTCGGGGTGGCCAAAAAGGATTTCTAAGGGATGACCCAATTGCCGCAAGGTAGCTCCCATAACATGGGTTCCAACCAGGGAGTTGGCACTAATCATGGAACCGGTAGGCTTTTCGGTGGTGGCCCACAGAACCAGGGGTTTGGTCCAGAGTTTCGACAAGATCGGCGCCATTCGGCCATCGGAGATGGTGGGCTGCACCAGGACCAAAACCGTGACACCTTCGGCCCGACAGATTTCCACCGCTTTGTGGAGTTCTTTTTGGTCGGCAATACTTTGTGAAGGAATGACGAGCTTCCAGGGAAGGGCCTTCATTTGGGAAATAATTCGTTCTTTTACTAGTGCCCCCCATTCGGGGTCGAAACCCGGGCGCTTGCGACCCATAATAAGCAGACCAACTTTTGGTTCCCGAACTACCCCTGCTTCCCGAGCTACATTGCCAATTGTGGTAAGGTTCATTAATTCTTGCTTCCTTTGATGTTTACTTATTTTCAGTAACTAACTAAATTGTACCCTAGAAATTGGCTCTGGTAAAGGGGATACGTTACATGGAACAGAGATCAGTATTCGATTTTGGCCATCGGTATAGGGTGCTCGGGAGTTCGATATCCGAATCCCATAATACCGGGTCCGTCTGGACCGCAAAGGCCGGCAGCCACGACGATGGCGAACTTTCGGGGCTCTTTCTGGGGGGAATTGGTGGGCCGGTGGTTGGTCGAGACCTCGACGGAACCTTTTCTCGTTGGCACCTACAAAACGGTTATCACCTTCGCCAATCCATAGACTGTACCTTCCTTGGAGTTCGCTGGCAGAATGGGACCGGGGATTGGGGCTACTTTCGGTGTACCGAAAAGGGATTTTTTGCCTCCTTTCCCCGGGGAGTTCGAGAGGTTGAAACCCTCTTTCCGTTGGTTCGAGAAACCTACACAGCCGAGAAGCTTCCCTTTCGTCTTATTCTGGAGTTGTATACCCCCCTGGTTGGGCAAAGTGGTGGAGATTCGATTGCACCGATCGAACGAGTAACCTGGCCCGGATTTATCATGAAGGCTCAGGTTCAGAATCTTGGTTCTTCTCAACTCTCGGTGGATATGGTCTTGTTCTGGCCCAATCTGTTGGGATGGACGACCCAAAAATCCGCCCCCCTCGATAGACCCAGCCGATCGTGGCCCGGCCATACCCACGAGGGGAACACCGCCAGCCCCTTGGCCGACGGTGTTCTACAGAAACGAAACCCCGATAGACTGGTGACCCGAGAAATGGAAGGTGAAGTGTGTATTCTCTCTTTTGGCGGATCCGACGGGTCGGAGGTAGGACTACGAACCTCGGTCCAGGCCTGTCTCAAGGCCGGCACTACCAAAATTGACCGTCCACCCCGGGACCAAGGCCACACCTATGCCTGGGCCGAGGCTCACTTCGCCCGGACTGGGGTTCTGCCACCGGCCGCCCCAACCTGGACGGCCCGTTGGGACGAGGCCCTGGCCTCAGCCCTGCACCGGGGTGTCGATCTGGAACCCCAGCAGCAGACCGACTTGGGCTTCGTCCTCGCCTTTGACCTGCCCCTGGTCAGCTTCGGGGGCGGACGCTCGTGGTACCGTAAGTACACAGAAAGGTGGGGCGAAACTGGCAGAAAGGCCCAAACCCTGGCCCGATGGGGCCTCGAGTCCCACTCCCTCTGGCGGGAAGAAATCGACCAGTGGCATAGGTCCCTACTTTTTGCCCCTGGACCCTGGAATCCCGAAATCCGTGGGACCCTCATCAACGAGTTGTACTACGTCAATGCAGGGGGCACGACCTGGGTCAGCCGATGGGCCCGAGAACATAACCCCGGTTTTCCCGAGCCCCTTTTGGGTGGTGGCCAGCACGGGGGAATCCTGGAAGGCTACGACACCGGGTATTTTTACTACAACACCTCGGACCTCTGGCCCTACGCTTGGTACGCTTTGGCTCGGTGGTGGCCGACCTTTGCCGACCTGGTTTTTCGAGATCTTATGACCACCGTCGATGTCGAAATTCCAACCCAGCGAGTATTCTACCGGACCGAAGAAATGGGAGTAATGCTGGCCCCGGATAAGGTGGCCCACGATATTGGCTCACCCATGGGCGACCCATGGCACAGAATTAATGGGTATCAGATGAGGGACGACTCGAACCTTTGGAAGGACCACAACTCGGGGTTTATCCTCAGCACCTACCTCTACTTTCAGCGGGGGAACAAGGCTCCGAATCCTCAAGAATGGGCCATCCTCAAGAAGGCGGGCACCTTTCTTTTGAACCAGGACCAACGGCAGGTCGGCCTGCCCTATCATGATGAGTTTGGTGATAGTACCTGGGACAACCTAGAAATTCGGGGTTACTCGACCTACAGCGGTGTTATGAACCTGGGCGCCCTGGCGGCATTGGAATCCTGGGCGAAACGACTTGGCGATCAGACCTTCGCTACCGAGACCCGCCGGCGGATTGATCGGGGAATCCAGTTCCTCTTTGACGAACTATGGATTCAAGACAGGGGATATTTCCGCCTTTGCTCCGAAGGAAAATACCGAGACTCCCTCATGGCCGATAGTCTGTTGGGTTTCTATTTTGCCGATTTGGCTGGGCTCGATTTGGGTACCCGTTTCTCCGAGATCCGAGACTGGTCAGAGGCCGCCCGAAAGCACATGGCCCAGGTCTATGAATATAATTTTCTCCAGTACGAAGGGGGTCAGTGGGGGCCCCTCTTGGTGTCCGCACCGGGGGTTACCTGGTATTCGGGGGATGGGGGTGATGAATTGCAGGTGAACGAAGTCCTGGTTGGTTCGGCCTGGCTGACCGCCGCCCTCCTGGCCCACTGGGGACTGGAACAGGAGGCCGAGAGGGTTGCGGGGGCTTTGGGGACCCGACTCCACGGTAAGGACAAAGATGGTTGGGGATTGCAGTTTCGTACCCCTGCAGCCTACGACCATCAGTACCGGTTCCGGGCTCCTATGAATCTGCGGCCCTTGGGGGCCTGGTTCTTGACCTTCTCGCCCTCGGAGCTGTTCATGTAGGGGAAGGAATTCTCTTAGCCCGGGGAAATCAGACCGGATCCCCCGGGGTAAGTGGCCAATAGGGCCCCTTTTTAGCCTTTTACTCCGCCGGTAGAAACCCCACGAATAAGGTATTTCTGCATAGCAAGGGTAAAAATAAATACTGGTACGAGCATGATCGTACTGGCCGAAGACATCTGACCCCAGGTAAGAACCTCACCACCGATCATACTGCTTACGGCGATTGGGGCAGTTTGTACCCGTACCCCGGTAAGTAGGAGGGCGTAGAGGAACTCATTCCAACTATTAATAAATGAGAAAACTGCTGCCACGACGATGCCGGGCATGGCCAGGGGCAGGAACACCATAACAAAGGTCTTCCAACGGGTTGCTCCATCGATCATAGCCGCCTCTTCGTACCCTTTATCCACACTTACGAAGAATGGAATCAGGAGCCAAATTACGTAGGGAATATTAAAACTTGAGTGGGCAAGAACAATCCCGAAGATCGTATCTCGAATTCCCACCGCCCGAAACATCATGTATAAGGCCACAACCAGGGACATTTGGGGCAACATTCGAAAGACCAAGAAGCTATAGGCTAAGAGGTTCCGGCCCCCAAATTTGAACCGAGAAATCCCATAAGCCGCCATGGCTCCAACCGTAATCGAAAGGACGGTCGACAAAAGACCAACGATAACCGAGTTACCGAGGGCTCGCATGAACATACGATTTGCAAAGACCATTTCGTAACTACGTCCGGTCAGTTGGGAGGGGGTAAAACTTTGGCCCGAAAGAATGACAATATCCCTGCGAAACCCGTTCAGCAGGGTAATGGCTATCGGATACAACTCAATGAGCAAGACCAGTAATGCAAAAACAGCGATCGCCACAGTGATAATCTTTCTTTTCGTCGCTACAGTCATGATCATCGGTTACCTCCCCGGTTTTCTAACTCGTCCAAGCTCATGTTCTTGCGCACCAGGGTAAGGGCAAATACGATCGAAAGAATCAGAAGGAAAATGGCCATAGCACTCGACAGTCCCATCTTCATGTGCCCAAAGGCGATCCGGTGGGTGTAGAGGCTAAAGAGGGTAGTGCTCATTCCTGGACCCCCTTCGGTCATGACGTAGACTTCGCTGAAAATCCGCAAGGCATCAATAATCCGCAAGAGAAGAGCAGTGAGAATGGTTGGGTAGAGCATAGGTATCGTAATCTTAAATAATTTTGCAAAGTAACTTGCCCCATCGATTTCGGCGGCTTCTAGCATTTCTTCCGGAATACCTGCCAGGCCCGCGTACATGAGCATGAACACAAAGGGCCACATTCGCCATATATCTTGGGCAATAATCGCCGCGTAGGCGGTTTGGGGATTTGCTAACCAGGTGATTTCTGGGGCACCCATAGCGATAAGCAGATTGTTCAACGCCCCGTAGCGGGGCTGAAGCATAAAGCGCCAGGTCATTCCCGAAACAACGGGCAGAAAAAAGACTGGCAACAAAATGAGTGAACGAATAAGTCGTCCACCACGAAATTCTCGATTCAGCAACAAAGCTGCGGCCAATCCGAGGATCAGCTCGATTGGTATGGCAACAAAAATGAATCCTAGCTGAAGCCACAGGCTATTCCAAAAACCTGGATCCTGGGCTAACTCGACATAATTCCCGATGCCAACAAAGGTCCTATCTCCACCGCCACCCGAGAGGGGCCAGTTGAAGAGGGACACAAAAAAAGCAAAGAGGATGGGAAAGATAAGTACAACAAATACGACCAGAAGTGCGGGGAGCAAAAAAGGGACCGGAGAGCCGAAGCCCCCGGTCTTTTTTGTCAACACTCCCGTTAGTTGGTTAGTAACCAGCCTTTTGGAGGATTTCATTCGTTTCCCTTATGATAAGTTCGGTTGCTTCCCGAGTACTTCGGGCTCCGGTAATTCCTTCGATCCAGCGTAGCTTAACTACGTCTTGTACCTGACCGATTTCGGCAAATCGGGGTCGAGAAATCGCAACAGCCATGGAATCTGCCAGGGCAGGAAGCTGGGGCTTGGTTGCGACAAGGGCAGGGTTGGTAAGAGCCGCAGTCCGAGCAGGAATCGTGTTCTGGGCAACGAGTCTGTCTGCTACCTCTTGGCTGCTCCACCAGTAGATAAACTCGGCAGCGGCATCTTTGTTCTGAGAGGCACTGGGAATGGATATGGCCCAGGCACCGGTTACCGCACCCTGACCACGAGGTCCGGCAGGAGGAGCAGAGTACGCAATGTTACCCGAAACCATAGACGTGTCGGGGTTTTCGTAGGCTGCGATTTGGGCAGGCCAGATGAACATCGAGAAGACACCCTTAGGATCGGCGGCAAAGGCGGCTTGGCGCTCTACGTGGGCCATGGTTTCTGCCCCCGGAGGAGAAATAGTCATGAGTTTCTTGTACATCTCCATGGCTTCTACCGCCCGGTCGACATCGAGAACTACCTTGTAGGTGCCGTCAACTACGTTGATGAAATCGGTACCATAAGAATTCCAGAAGTAAACTGCCTCGGACAAGACGCCCGCAGGTCCACCGTTAAAGGGTCCAAAGCCATTCGCTATACCGTTGGAATGGAAGAAACTTCCCATTTCGTACAGTTCGTCGAGGGTTTCGGGAACCTTCAAGTCGTAGCCGTATTGGGCTCGGAATTGTCGATTGTAGTCGGCGTTTTCAATCAGGTCTTTTCGGGACATCCAGACATAGAGGTTACCATTGATAGGTACTCCAAGAACTTGGCCATCCCAGTTACCAATATTGAGCATTTTCTCCGTAATCGAGCTCAGATCGGTTTTTGGGTACACTCGACCTTGGGGCCAGGCATTAAAGGGCTCAAGAAGGGATGCGAACACAGGAACATTTCCTTCGTCAATTCCCACTACGTCGTAGTCGGTGGAGGTAGCGGTTACCGATACGGCAGTCTTGGTTAATACTTGGGGGGGCTGCAACATCTCGATGTTTACCTTAATGTTGGTAGCGGCCTCAAACTCGGGCAACATTGCCATGAGGGCTCGAGGGTACGGGTCGTCCCAGAGAAGGACGTTAATCTCTTTGGCGGGGGCCTGAGATTGCTGGGTAGCTGCGGGGGCAGGGGCTGCCTGCTCCTGGCCACCACCGGCGAAGGCCGAGAAGGCCACGGCGATGAGTAGAAAAAACACGAGTGCCTTTTTCATACCTGTTCTCCTTTATTTTCTTTCTTAAAGTAATTAAAATCCCGATAGTATCAGCTGTCAAGGAAAAATAGTATGGAACCGGTTATGACCCGCCTTTATCTTGGTTTTTTTCCTCTTCTGAGCCTTCTCTTGGTAGGGTCCGAGGTTGGTCTTTTGTCGGAAATTCGTTTTACCCTACTTTTTGGCTTGGGGCTTGCCATCTTTCTTGTTGCTGCCCTTTGGGGAGTTCGGGGGTATAACTTGTGGGTTTCTCTCGGGTGTTTAGGTTTAGGAACGGTGGTCGGACTATTGGATTCTCGGTCCTGGTACGATTTTGTCGTCCTCCTGGCCCGGGGGGGTACCATTGTGGTTTTCCTCTCCTTCATTCCAAGCATTTCGGTCGCCCTGGAAAAGGGAAGGTATTTTGAAAGCCTAACGATAGTAATCCACCAGAACCACGGCCGTGGACCGGCGCGTTTTTTTTTGCTTGCTGGACTTCTGATGGTCATGTCTTTTGTCCTCAATATTGGGTCCATACCAACCCTGCAGAAACTGATAGGCCGATCCAAGCTCTCTAAACGATTTTTATCATCAATTTATTCGGCGGGCTATTCAGCAAATATTCTCATTTCTCCCTTCGATGCCCTAGTACAGGCTACAATTCTCGGTGTGGGAGCGGCCTACGGTTCGTATCTCTTTGTTGGGCTCGGAGCCGTCCTGTTTCTCTTTGTCCTCCGGGCTCTTTTGCAACTTTTCGATCCCCGGGAAGAGGTCGAGGTGACCGTCAATTTTTCTGCCGAGGAGGTACAGGTCGCAAGGGGTGTCAGCCTACGGCTTGCCCTTCTTATTTCCGGTTTATTCGTGTTGACGATCGTGGGGAATTCCTTTATTCCAGCTCGCTATCCATTACTGTTAACCGGGGCAACTATCTACCTCTACAGTTGGATATGGGGGCAGAGTTTAGGAGCTGGCCCTGGATTTCTTTGGAAAACGGACTCGGGATACACCCAAAGTCTTTTAGGATATCGGGGATTTTTGCCCTTTCTTATGTCTGCGGGATTTCTTGGAGCAATTCTAGCTCAGACCCCCTTGGCCACGGTAGTAACCGATTGGGTAGCGTTCGAGAGAGGTGGTTCGGTTTATTTGACTTTGTTACTTGGTGCTGGGCTTACGGGACTTTTTAGCTTGATCGGAATCCATATGCTCATTTCAATTTCGATTCTCAGTGCGATTCTAAATTCTACAGCTATGGGACTTAGTTCTGAGCAGTTCGCACTCTTTTTACTCCTTAGCTGGATTGGGGCCATGAATATTTCTCCCCTGGTACCCTTTTCCGCGGTGGTTGGCCAGACCCTAGGGGTCTCGGCCACAAGAGTTTCCTTTCGTTACAATCTAATGTTCGGTTTGGGTATCATTATCTTCGGACCTATCTTTGTCCTGGTGTTCTAGGAGAAAAACTGATCGAGAACTAAATCTGCGGCACCACGGCACGCGAGGGTAGGGTCGTACTTGGTAGACAAGATCGTAAATCGGGGGCCCGGGCAAATGAGCTGATCTTTTGTAATTATTTCGTCGACGAATTTTGATAAGAGTTTTGAGAGGATTTGCGAACGGGTAACAATCAGGAACGACTTTGGGCCAAAGAGGTGGTAAAGGCTCCGCATCGTTTGGGATAAAATTTTTCCCTTCGATCGAATCACCTCTAAAATGGGGGCGGGTATCTCGTCGACCATGAGGCTATCGAGTTCGGAAATATCTTTCAGAGGGTAGAGGGGTTGAATTGCATCGAGGAAAGCGTCTTCCGAAAGGTATGCCTCCAGGCACCCTTTGCCACTACACTCACAGTTTTCCCCCGATAGCTCTACGGATATTCGACCCAGTTCTAAAATTGTTGCTCCATTGGTTACCATGAGTTTTTTCTCGTGAATAAAACTACCACCCACCCCGGACCGAATGAGAATAGTCAAAAGAGACGAACTATCGTGGGCGATTCCATAGCGAAATCCACTTAAGGCAATGACCGCAGCGTTGTTGTGGACTGTTACCGGAATATCGAACTTCTGTTCAATTCGTGCCCCAAGGGCGAAGTCCTTCATGCCTTCTATGCGGCTATAAAAAATGACCCGGCCTTCATCGATATCAACCTGGCCCGGAGCCCCAATACCAATGCCAAGAATCCGATCTCGATTTACCCTGGTAGCGGCTAACGAGCTTTCTATCAACTCTCCAATGACGTCTAAGGTGTCTTCGGCGTTAGGTTTTGCTACCAGGGGTCGGGTATGTTGGTAGATTGCGTTCCCCCCAAAGTCTTCAAGGACAATCGCTGCCGAGCGACTCCAAAAGTCGATTCCAATGACATACATCGATTTTGGGTTGATCGAATAATAGACCGGCCGCCGGCCTTTTTTGTCCGAATCGAAAGGTTGGTCGTGGCTGACCTGAATAAATCCTGCCTCTTCGAGCATAGAAAAAATTCGAAAAACCGTCGGAGGTTTGAGCCCGGTCTGCAGAACAACCTCGGACTGACTTATCCCCGAAGTCTTATGGATGAGACTTAGAACCAACTTTTCGTTGGCTTCTCGAATGTTTTCGCTCCTCAAGGGCTTTTTCTTCATGACTCCCTATCTTATTCACACATTTGGTAATTTGGGTAGGGCAGAAAATCAACCTTTTCAATGAAATACTGTCTTTACAAGGATAAATAACCCTGGTACTCTGACATTAGTTATTTTCAGGAAAAAAATAATAACTATCCCAGGAGACATAGATGGATAAAAAAGAGTTACTTTCTTTGCAAGAGAAAGCAAAAGAACTTCGAAAACTCACCTTGGATCAGATTGGGTATCTCGGAGTAGGTCATATCGGAGGTTCGCTTTCAATAATTGACGCCCTTACCCTTCTGTATTACCGGCACATGGAAAAAATCGACCCAAAAGACCCAAAAAAGAAAGACCGCGATCAGCTGGTGCTTTCCAAGGGCCACGCTGGTCCCGCCTTATATAGCACTTTAGCCGACAAGGGCTATTTTCCGAAAGAGTGGCTCCATACCCTCAATCAAGGGGGCACAAACCTCCCTAGCCACTGCGATATGGTTCGTACCCCCGGAATTGATATGACAGCCGGCTCCTTGGGCCAAGGAATGTCGACCGCAATTGGTAAGGTTCTCGGTCACCGGCTCGACGGACTCAAGTCAAAGGTCTACGTCATCATCGGTGACGGTGAGAGTAACGAGGGCCAAGTATGGGAAGCCGCTATGTGTGCGGGGCACTTTAAACTCCACGAAATAATCGCCTTTACCGACAACAACAAGATGCAAATTGATGGCTGGACCAACGACGTTATGAGTATCGAAGACCTCACATCTAAGTGGCTGGCCTTTGGTTGGGCAGTTCAGAGGGTAGATGGCCACGATATTGAGGCTCTCGATCGGGCGATTGATAAAGCGAAGAAAGAAACCTGCCGCCCGTCCATGATCGTCATGGATACAATCAAGGGCAAGGGAGCGTCCTTCGCCGAAGGGAATCTAGGGAATCACAACATGGTGTTTGACGCGGCCACCGCCGACGAGGCGATAAAGGCCCTAGGGTAAAAGGAGAGATCAAGAAATGTCAGATTTTGCAAAATTAGATATGCGGTCGGTGTACGCCGAAACCCTAGTTGAGCTGGCAAAGAGCGACGACCGAATTGTTGTTGTGGAAGCAGACCTCATGAAGGCCACCGGCACCGTTCCCTTTGCCCAGGCCTTTCCTAACCGAGCCTTTAACGTTGGGGTAGCCGAGGCGAATATGGCCGGGGTGGCCGCTGGACTATCATCGGTAGGAAAAATTCCTTTTGCCGCAACCTTTACCGCCTTCGCGGGGCGAAAAACCTACGATCAGTTCTTTATTTCCGGAAACTACGCTCGTCTAAACGTAAAACTGGTGGGAACCGACCCTGGAGTGAGTGCGGCCTTCAACGGTGGAACCCATATGGCCTTCGAGGACGGCGGGCTTATGCGCAATATTCCCAAGTTGGTGGTGTTCGAGCCCTCGGATAACGTTTCCTGCCGGGCACTGGTGAAAGAATCGGCCAAGTACCAGGGCTGTACCTACATGCGACTCCACCGAAAGGGTGCTCAAATGATCTACCCCGAGGGCGAGACCTTCGAGTTTGGCAAGGGCAAGGTGCTCAAGGACGGGACCGATGTCACCCTGGTGGCGACGGGATTCCTGATGGTACCCCAAGCCTTGGAAGCAGCAAAAGCTCTAGAAGCCGAAGGCATTTCGGCTGCGGTCATCGATATGCACACCATTAAGCCCATCGACGCAGACCTCATTGTACAATACGCCAAAAAGACCGGAGCCTTTGTCACCTGCGAAAACCACCAGGTGGTAAATTTCCTCGGGTCTTCGGTCGCCGAGGTCCTAGGCGAAAAATACCCTGCCCTTTTAAGGCGGATTGGAATTCAAGACGAATTTGGCGAGGTTGCAACCCAGGACTACCTCATGGAACGGTTCGGACTAACGGCCCCCCATATCGTAAAGGCAGCAAAAGACGTGGTTGCCCAAAAGAAAGGAGTATCAAAATGATGAAAATTGCTATCGCTTCTGACCTATCGGGATTTCCTCTAAAGAAAGCCATTACTACCTACCTAAAGGAACGGTCGGATATTGAACTGATTGACTTTGGTATCGAAAGCGAAGACGCCCCAAAACCCTATACCGAGCAGGCTCCCAAAGTAGCCCTATCGGTTCAAAAGGGTGAAGCTGATAAGGGAATTCTCATTTGTGGAACCGGCCAAGGCATGGCAATTGTAGCCAATAAACATAAGGGGGTGTATGCCGCCGTTGCAACAGATATTTTCTCCGGAGAACGGGGGAAAATAATCAACAACGCCAATGTCATAACCCTGGGTGGATGGATTACCGCTCCTTTTTTGGGGCAACAAATTATCGAAGCCTGGCTAGGAGTTGAGTTTACCCAGAAAATGGAATTCAAAAAAGATTTCTTGACCAAGGCTTTCGGTACGGTTCAGGAAATTGAAAATCAGAATATGAAGTGAGAGGTCCCCAAAACGCCTTATGGAAAATAAACAAATAGTCGCCGACCTGGTGGCCCGGGCCCGAGCGGCCCAAAAAATCGTAGCCGAGTATACCCAAGAGCAAATCGACGACCTATGCTTGTCCGTAGGGTGGGAGGTCTATAAGGATGCAAATATTGCCCTTCTGGCCGAGGCCGCTGTGGCCGACACGGGAATGGGTAACGTTCCCGACAAGATTAAGAAACACAAGGCCAAGATCTTTGGGGTCCTGAAAGACCTTCGGGGAGTACCCTCGGTAGGGCTTATCGAAGAGGACAAGGCCAAAGGGATTCGAAAATACGCCAAACCCGTAGGTGTCGTTGGAGCCCTGACACCGGTAACCAATCCAACCGCTACTCCCGGGAGTAGCGGCCTGTCGATTCTCAAGGGTCGAAACGCGGTTATCTTTGCTCCCCACCCCAAGAGCAAAAAGGCCTCAAAAATGGCTATCGACTTTATGCGCCAGGGTCTGGCCCGGGTAGGGGCTCCCATGGATTTGGTACAAATCGTCGAGGAGCCGAGCATCGAACTGACCGGTGAGCTTATGAAGCAGGTCGACTTGGTTTTGGCTACCGGTGGTGGACCTATGGTCAAGGCGGCCTATTCCAGTGGAACCCCGGCCTACGGGGTTGGACCAGGAAACTCGGTGCAAATTGTGGCCGAAGACGCCGATGCCAAGGACGCAGCAGAAAAAATCACCCTGAGCAAAGCCTTCGATAACGCGACCAGTTGTTCCAGCGAAAATTCGGTCATTATCCATCAGTCCTTGTACGACCAGATGTTGGGCCACTTCGACTCCCTGGGTGGATTCCTGGTGACCGGCGAATGGCGGGAGAAGCTCAAGGCCCACATGTGGAAGGCCAATCCCGCAGGCAAAATGCTGTTAAATCCCCCAATCATCGCCCAGTCAGCCAAAAAAATAGCCGCCGACATCGGGTTAGCCGTCCCCGAGAATACCCAAATGCTCATGGTCGAGGGAGAAATGCCCCTGGAAAAGGACCTGTTTGCCGGTGAGAAGATTTCGCCGGTTCTGACCCTGTGGAAGTACAGCGACTTTCCCGAAGGATTACAGATACTCATTCGGCTGACCGACAACGCCGGCACCGGCCACTCGTGTGGAATTCATACCTACAAGCGGGAGTACATCGATATTCTGTCCCTCAAGATGAACACCAGCCGGATCATGGTGCGGCAGCCCCAGGCTCCGGCTAATGGGGGAAACTTCTTTAACGGAATGCCATCGACGGTAACCCTGGGTTGCGGAACCTGGGGTGGCAATATTACCACCGAAAATATTCACTACAAACATTTTCTGAACATCACCTGGGTGAGCGAACCAATTCCGGTGAACCGACCGACCGACGAAGAAATGTGGGGTGGCTTCTGGACCCGACATAAAAAAGAGGAGGGTGGAACGGCGTCATCCGGCGGGGTCGCCCGATGAAACTGTTCGAATACCAGGCCAAGGACGTGTTTCGGCGATATGGCCTCCAGGTGCCCCAAGGGAAAGTCGCCAAGAGCCCCGACGAAGCGGTCGCCGCTGCAGAAAAGCTGGGGTACCCCTGCGCCCTCAAGGCCCAGGTTCTCATGGGGGGGCGGGGCAAGGCGGGGCTTGTGAAGCTGGCTCGAAATGGACAGCAGGCTCGAGATTACGCCCGGGATATTTTTGCCTCGTCGGTGACAAAGGTGGGATCGGTTCTGGTCGAGGAAGGGGTGGCTTTTGAGAAAGAGTTGTACCTGTCCATAACCGCCGACCCGGTCTCTGCCCAGGGGCTGGTTATTGCCTGTGCCGAGGGTGGGGTGGACATCGAGGTACTGGCCGCCGAACGGCCCGAGGCCCTGGTAAAGTTGGAGTTTGATGTGACCCAAGGGCTTATGGATTATCAAATTCGAAACCTAATGTACGATATGGGCCTCGAAGGCGAGGTTGCCAAACAAACTTCCGCTCTCTTGGGAAATCTCCATAGGATTTTTCGCGATTACGATGCCGAGTTAGTTGAAATTAACCCCGTGTTTATTACAAACGACGGGGTGGTGGTCGCCGGGGATGGGAAGTTATCGATTGATGACAACGCAGCCTTTCGGCAGAAAGAATTTCCCCTTATTCGAGACTATTTTTCCAGCGACATGGAGTTTGAATCCGCCCAAAAAGGCATACCCTACCTCCAGTTCGACGGGGACATTAGCCTCATGTGTGCGGGAGCGGGATTGACGACCACGGTCTACGACCTGGTGAACTACGAGGGAGGCAAGGTCGCCAACTACCTGGAGTTTGGGGGTCCCAACTACACCCGAGCCCTGGAGGCCATGGAGCTTTGTCTACGAAATCCTTCCAAGGTGATTTTGATCGTGACCTTCGGCACCATTGCCCGGGCGGATGTTATGGCCCAAGGCATTGTCGACGCAATACAGAAGCTCAAACCAAACCGACCAATTGTCACCTGTATCCGGGGAACCAACGAAGAGGCAGCGGTGGAAATATTGCGATCCGCCGGCCTAACACCAATTTTTGACACCGAAGAGGCGGTCCGAGCCGCCGTGGCCCTCGCCTCGAAAGGACCCACCCCATGAGCATATTTATCGACCAAAGTACCCGGGTTCTGATTCAAGGGATTACGGGAAAAGAGGGCAGTTTCTGGACCAGACACATGAAGGATCTGGGCACCAACGTCGTAGCCGGTGTTACCCCCGGCCGTGAGGGCCAGGTAGTCGAAGAGGTGCGGGTGTTTCATACCGTAGCCCGGGCGGTCCGGGAGATTCCCGCCGAGGCAGCCATGCTCTTTGTGCCTCCCCGGTTCACCAAAGATGCCGTCTTCGAGTCCTTGAACTCGGGAATTCGCAAAATTGTCACTATAGCCGATGGAATCCCCTTGCGCGACGCCCTCGAAATTCGGGCCGCCGCCCTGTCCTGCGGGGCGAAGGTTATTGGAGGCAATACCTCGGGAGTCATTTCGCCCGGTAAGGCCATGATGGGATTTTTTCCCTTCTGGATCGATCGGGTCTACAAACCCGGCCGAATTGGGGTCATGACCCGAAGTGGTAGTCTAACCAACGAAGTAACCGCCATGATCGTCGAGGCGGGCTTCGGAGTTACCACCCTCATTGGTGTGGGTGGCGACCCAGTCCCCGGCACCCGTTTCGCAGAAATGTTGCCCGACTACCAGGCCGACCCCGAAACCGACGCCGTGGTTATTATTGGCGAGTTAGGTGGCAGTATGGAGGAAGAGGTCGCCGAGGCCATTGCCAGCGGTGTATTCCGAAAACCCCTGGTTGCATTCCTGGGGGGCAGAACTGCTCCCAAAGGAAAACGCATGGGCCACGCAGGGGCCATTGTTAGCGGTGGTACCGGCGCGGTGGAAGACAAAATAAAGGCCCTGGAAGCCGTTGGAGCCCGGGTGGCCCCCCGACCCCGGTTAGTGGGCCCCCTCTTGGTGCAAGCCCTGGCGGAAGCTAATAACCGAAAATGAAGACCAAAACCATTCAAGATCCCGCTGCCCTGGTAAGACGAAACTACTTATTCATCGGCCTGGGGCTTCTACTTCTGTTGTTTGCGGTGTACGTGCCCCTGAGTCCCGAGATCCTCAACGTCCGGGGCATCGAATTGACCGGGGCGGGCCGGGTTTCCCTGGGTGTGCTCCTCTTTGCCCTGGTCATGTGGATTTCTGAGGCTATTCCCTTTCATATTACCGGCCTTTTGGCCGTGGCACTTTTGGCTCTCTTGAAGGTTGATAACTTTACCCAGATTGTATCTGTGGGTTTTGGGAATCAAATCGTAGTCTTTTTTATAGGGGTTCTCATCTTGTCGGCCTTTGTCACCCACTCGGGTATGGGTCGGCGGATTTCGGTGTTTCTTCTTTCCAAAACCGGTAACAGCACGTCGCTGATTCTGCTCGGTTTTTTAACCCTCGGGGCTCTTTTGGCCATGTGGATTACGGAAATGGCCGTGGCCGCTATGCTTATGCCCCTGGCGGTGGCAATTTTGAAGGAAGAGGGCCTGGAGCCCATGAAATCAAACTTCGGAAAGGGTCTCTTAATTACCTGCGCCTGGGGTCCGGGGATTGGTGGTATTGGAACCCCCGCTGGGGCTGGGGGGAACCCCATTGCCATAGGATTTCTCAAGGATATGGCAGGAATCGAACTCAGTTTTATCGACTGGATGAAGTTTGGTGTTCCCTCGGCCTTGCTCCTGATTATTCCCGCCTGGCTCGTTCTGAAGCTTTTTTTTAAGCCCGAAATTACCCACCTTTCCAAAACCAAGGAACAGCTGGAGGCGGACTTTCGGGCCTTGGCCCCCATGGACCGACAGGAAAAAATGACCGTGGGGCTCTTTGTTCTCACGATTATTTTGTGGCTTACCACGCCTTTTTTCGAGGGGATTTTGGGCCTGCCGATCCCCATTTCTCTTCCGGTTTTATTGACCTCGAGTATCTTTTTCTTTCCGGGGGTTTCGAAGATTTCCTGGAAACAGATTCAGAGCGAAATTAGCTGGAGCGGAATATTATTGATTGTTACGGGGATTTCCTTGGGCATGATGGTCTATCAAAGTGGAGCCGCCAATTGGCTTTCTATTCTCCTGCTAGGTGGAATTGGGAACCTGGGTTTGTACCTACAGATTTTCTCCGTGGTTCTGTTGGTTTCCTTGTTGAAGGTCGCCTTTTCGAGCAACACCGTAACAGCAACTATCGTAATTCCCATTATGATTGCCCTGTCCCAGAACCTGGGTCTGGATCCTTTGTCGGTGACTATCCCTGCGGGGCTTACCTCGGGCATGGCATTTATTCTGGTTACCTCAACCCCGACGAACATTATTCCCTACTCGGCGGGGTATTTTTCGATTAAGGACTTGGCGAAGGCTGGAACTGCCCTGACCTTGGTTTCGTCTTTGGTTCTGGCCCTGGTTATTAAGTTGATTCTGCCGATTTCTGGGATTTCTTAAGGAGGCCCATGGTGGGTGTCTACGACTTGGCTATTCATTCGGTTCGTTCCGAGGCCTTTGGGCGATACGGAAAGGTTGTTGAAGGATTTGATCCCGGCTCTACCCTGGCGACGACTGAGGTCCACCTCGAAATGCCCGCCGAAGGGGTGGTGTACAAGGCATCGTTGGATTTTCTCGAAGTCATTCCCGAGTTGCACGACCTGGGTTGCGGCCTTTTTGGAGACTGGGATGTAGAAATCGGGTGGTGTATTGGGTATAACCGGAAACTCAATGCCCTGGAGTACCATAAGTCTATCGAAGTTATTGTAGCTTTGACCGATATAGCACTGATGGTGGGGGTGGTAGGTGACATTCATTATAATGGGGCGGGCTCGGGACCGGCTTATTCCTCGGAAGCCCTGGAAGTGTTTACCCTTTCCAAGGGTACGGTCGTCGAACTTTTTCCGGGGACCCTGCATTTTGCTCCCTTGCATTTGGGACCCGAGGGTTTTGCAGCCCTTATCATGCTGCCCCGGGGTACCAACGATCCCTTGTCTCCCGAGATCGACAGGTATCGAAAAGACCGAACCGGTCGTCCCCGGTTGTTTGCCGAAGACAAGGAATTTGATCTATTGTGGATGAAGAATAAGTGGATGATTTGTCACCCCGATTCTCCCCAGGCTCGCCGTGGGGCCTGGGCCGGAATTACGGGGCCGAACGTCGAACTTCCTTTTCACCTGGTGACACCCTTTTGATCGAATTAAGGACGGAGAATGAAGGGTTTGCTCTGGTTTTTAGGGGCACGGTAGTCTGTACCCACTTTCCGGACTCGCCTTTTCTCTACGTCGGCGAGGGAGTCGAAAGGATGGAAATGTACCGGGGCAATTTCGAAATTGAAGATCGAATTGTTACCCGGGAGGGTCTGTCCCAATGGTCGAGCTTGGAAATTACTCCGGACCTTATTCAAAGGTTTCAGGCAAACCGGAATCCCCAAGACCCCCGGCACTTTGTGTCCGCAAAGGTCTATTCGGAAGATTTTTCTGCTCCTCTTGGAGATTGTCTGGGGGCGGTTTTGTTTTCCACCCGAGATAGGTCCATTCGGGTTATTCTGGGGGTCTTTGTTCAATTCAATCGCCTGGTCATCGAATTCTTACCCGAGGATGTCAATTCGCGGTTGAACCGGTTTTGGTTTCGGTTTCCCGCTCGACCTGACGAAAAGGTCTATGGCGGGGGAGAGCAATTTAGCCACTTCAATATGCGAGGACGACGATTTCCTCTTTGGACCAGCGAGCAGGGTGTAGGCCGCAACAAAAAGACACCCATCACCTTTCAGGCCGATGTCCAGGATCGCTGTGGTGGAGATTACTGGTGGACATTTTTTCCTCAGCCCACCTTTGTTTCCAGCTCCCGCTCCTACGTCCATGTCGATACCCCGGCCTACGGAGCCTTTGACTTTCGGGACCCGAACTTCCATGAGTTGGAATTTTGGTTGTTACCGGGGCGAATGTATTGGTTCGGTGGCCCGAGTATTCTGGAAACCGTCCAGGACCTCAGCGGACTCCTGGGTCGGCAGGCGGAATTGCCCGATTGGGTCCACGATGGAGTAACCCTGGGAATTCAAGGGGGAACTGAAATCTGCGACCAAAAGGTTCGCCAGGCCCAGGCGGCGGGTGTGCCGGTGAACGGAATTTGGGCCCAGGACTGGGAAGGTATTCGTATGACCAGTTTTGGTCAGCGGCTCATGTGGAACTGGCAATGGGATCCTAAGCGGTATCCGAAACTCCCGGACTCGATAAAAAAATGGGCTGCCGAGGGTATCCGATTCATGGGGTACATCAATCCCTACGTGGCCGTGGATACTCCCTTGTTTAACGAAGCAAAATCCCATGGATTTTTGGCCAAAAACGAGGCCGGAGACGATTACCTGGTCGACTTTGGCGAGTTTGACGCCGGTATCCCGGACTTTACCAAGCCCGAAGCCTACCAGTGGTACAAGTCGGTCATTATACGAGAAATGCTTGATCTGGGACTTCGAGGCTGGATGGCCGATTTTGGGGAATATTTGCCCCAGGATACGGTGGTCTACGACAAAACGCCGGGACTCCTGGCCCATAATCCTTGGCCAGCCCTTTGGGCCCGAATCAACTACGAGGCCGTTAAAGAGGCGGGCCTTTCCGACGAGGTGGTCTACTTCATGCGAGCCGGGTTTACCGGGAGCCAGAAGTGGTGCCCCATGATGTGGGCGGGAGACCAAAATGTCGACTGGTCCGAGGACGATGGTCTTCCGTCGGTCATTCCCGCGGCCCTATCTTTGGCCATGTCGGGTCACGGTTTACATCACAGCGATATTGGGGGTTACACGACGCTCTACGGTATGGCCCGGACCAAAGAATTGTTCCTGCGCTGGACCGAATTTGCGGCCTTTACCCCCATGATGCGGACCCACGAAGGAAATCGACCCAAAGATAACTGGCAATTTGACTCGGATCCCGAAACCCTCTCGGGCCTGGGCCGAATGGGGCAGATCTTCGTGGCCCTCAAAGAATACCGAAAAGCGGCGGTCCGCGAGAACGCCCAAGAAGGGACGCCGGTTATGGGCCCTTTGTTTCTTCACTACGAGGACGATGAGGCGGTTTGGAATCTAAAGGACCAGTACCTACTGGGTCGTGACCTTCTGTGTGCACCGGTGATTCGCGAGGGTCATACCCGGCGGCGTGTCTATTTGCCCCGGGACCGGTGGGTCGATTTGTGGACCGGGCAAGAGGTCGGGGTCGGCGAACTGGAGGTTCAGGCGCCCATGGGCTATCCACCGACCTTCTACCGGGTAGAATCTGCTTGGAAAAAGGGTTTTGAGGACATTACTACTCGGTTTGGGCGACGAGAAACTTCTTAATTTCTGCTTCGGCTATACGAAAGGTTTTTGGTAAAAGAACAATAGCTGCCCGGGCCTCGGGCAGGTTTTTTTCTACTGCTGCGTGTTCAATTTTCATTGCAATAGTACCTAACATCTCGGCGGAAATACTCAGGCTCGCTCCCTTGAGGGCGTGGGCTTCCTGTCGAAGTTCTTCGAGCTGATTGTGAAGATACAGGCGCCTAATTTCGACCACTTGGGTCCGAGCCCGGTCCAAGAAACCTTTTAAGACACGAATTACGGTTTCTTTCTGATCCATAAAGGTATCGAGAACCTCGGGGCCATCGAAGACCACAAAATCCTTGTAGTCCGGGTGTTCGCGGGGATCGACAATTTCCTGAGGGTCTGGAGATGCTGGGGGTCTTGCTTGGGGGGGAGAGTTTTTGGTCTTTGAAGCCGGAGTAGGTGAGGTTTGGGGTGAAACCTTGCCCTCGGGGTTGAGCCACTTCTTTAGAACCTCGACTACATCGGCCTTGCGGAAGGGTTTACTCAAAAAATCGTTCATGCCCGCCGCGAGGCATTTTTCATTTTCTCCCTTGATAGCGTTTGCGGTTGCGGCGATCATAGGGGTGTCGGGGTCAAAGGAACGAATTTTCCCCGCAGCCTCGTAGCCGTTTAACTCGGGCATGTGAATATCGAGGAAAATGAGGTCGAAGGAGGCCTTTTCGGCTTCGACCACCGCCAGGGCGCCGTTTTCTACTGCCGTTACCTCAGCCCCAAGACTTGCTAAGATAGTTTCAAAGAGAACTCGATTTACCTCGTGGTCCTCGGCTACCAAGATTTTCTTTCCCACCCATGCGGTCGTTGGATTCTCGGAGACGGGTTTTTTTGACTCGTTGGTAAGTTCTGATACCTCCTCCAATACCTCTACTACGTCTTCGTTTTGGAAAAGGTCGAGAAGAGCGGTGTACAGTTCGGACTTTTCGATTGGCTTACCAATGTAGGCATCGTACCAATGGAGGAGCTTCATCTTGGCTTCCATTGAACCGGTTCCGCGGGGACTCATGAGGATTAGTCCAAGGGGGTTAATGGTCGTATCGGAATTGATTTCGCTTGCCAATTGCCATCCGTCCATCCGGGGCAAGGTGAGGTCTATGAGAGCCGCATCGATTGGACACCCACCGGGACTCGAAGATTCCCGCAGGGTCGCCAGGGCTTTTTCTCCCGAGTCTGCTTCTAACACCTTGCAACCCCACTCCGATAGGTAGAGGGTGAGGATTCGGCGCAACTCGGGGTTATCTTCGGCGACCAAAATAGTCTTCTCGATTTTTTGCGGAAAGGGTTCGGCGAATTGATCGGTCGGGGAAGTGAACTCCAACTCAACAATAAAGGTTGAACCAACTCCTACCTTACTTTCGACCCGAATATTGCCCTTCATAAGCTCCGAAAGACTTTTTGCTATGGAGAGACCTAGACCCGTACCTCCAAACTTGCGAGTAGTCGAGCTGTCGACCTGGGTAAATTCTTTAAAGAGGCTCGAGAGCTTATTTTCGGGGATTCCAATTCCTGTATCCCTCACCTTAACCTGGAGGCGAACTTGCTCGGTTGTTCTGTTAAGAACTAAACACTCCAGAATGATCTGGCCGGTTTGGGTAAATTTGACCGCGTTGTTAAACAGATTTACTACTATTTGCCGTATTCGGACTGGGTCACCTCGGACAACCTTCGGTACCCCCGAGTGTACCAGGACGCCGACTTCCAAGTTCTTTTTATGGGCCTCGAGAGCCACTAGTTCTACCGCTGACTCGAAGGTTGAGTGGAGGTCGAATTCGATAGTTTCGAGTTGGAGCTTTCCGGCTTCGATCTTTGAGAAGTCCAGAATATTATTAATGAGTTCCAAAAGTACGTCTGCTGCAAACGAAATCTGACTGGCGTACTCGTGCTGCTCTTCGTCTAAATCCGTTTCGGCTAAGAGTTCACCCATTCCAATGATTGTATGAATAGGAGTACGAATTTCGTGACTCATGGTCGACAAAAAATCGCTCTTCATTTTTGCCGCTTTTTCTGCGACCTTCATTGCGTTATGGGAAATTTCTTTCTCTGCCAAAAGGATGCGTTCGTTCTTTTTCTGTTGGGTCACGTCTTGGATAAAGCCCAGATAATATTTCGTTGCCTTCTCTTGAACGAGGGTAAAACTGATTCGCCACCACTTGGTTGCGGTCATCTTCATGACCGGGACAATGCTCGACAACAAGTCGACTTCGAACGAAGAGTTTTTTCCCTGTAATAGGGTGTTGAATCGTTTTATGAGGGGTTCGACGTGTTTGGCAAAGATAAAGTTGGAGAACTTCTTTCCACTAATCTCTGTAGGGTCTTCTTTACACAGGTTCTGGAACGACCTGTTCGAAAGCCGAATAGTCAAATCGGAGTTTAGGACAACCATACCAATTGGAGATTCTAAAAAAACGGTCTGAAATATCGGCGATTCTTGCATAACCTTATGCCTTAGAACGACAGGCTTAGGACTTCCGCCGTTTTCTGAAGAACCTGCTTTGGTTTCAGGGGCTTAATCATATAACTACGAATTCCGTAGCTTACGGCCTTTACAACACTTTCTTGTCGACTCAGGGCCGAGAATACGATGACCGGAACTTCAGATTTGCCAGCTTTTAAGAGTTCCAAAACCTGGAAGCCATTCATTTCGGGCATCATGAGGTCGAGAAATACAATAGCAAAATCGTGAGATTTGTAGTCCTGGGCAAAAAGTTTACCGTTGGCATAGGGGACAATTTTCCATTTAGATTTTGAGAAGATCGTCGCTACTAATTCTCGAATAACCGGATCATCGTCGACCACCGCAATCTCAAGTCCTTCGGTAAGAAGGCCACCACCTTGTTCTTCGTAACCCAAACGGATGAGCTCCGATCCTTCCTTTTTTGGGGCTGTCGTTTTTAGGACCCGGTGCATAGCGTCCTCTTGCTGATCCGCATGATCTTGTTTAGTGCCCAAGAGCCCTTCCATCGCCTGTTCGAGATGGGGAGTTGCCTGAATTCCCTTGAGGGCCGACGCCCCAGCGATTGCTTCTGCAATTTCTCGCGACCCGGTGAGTACTCGAATGAGTCGGGGATTTGACTGGGCAGAATTCATAATGATCGAAAACAAATTCATGAGTTTGCCGTGGTCCTGGGGACCCATTTCTACATCGGTCATCATGATGAGGACCTTCGGAATCTTGACCTGGTAGAGCTCTAGGAGCTCGGCAATTTTATATTTTAGTTGTTCAATTTTGTGTCGATTTAGGCCCCGGGCAATTTCGATAAAGAGAATTTCGTCGTTAAAGTGGGCTTCAATAATGCAGGGGGTCTCGTCGGAATTGATTTTTTGCCCCGTAAGCTCAGAAATTGCCTTCGTTAGGGCATCCATACGCAAAGGTTTAAACAGGATTTTTGTGACCCGGAGTTTTCCTAATCCGACTACCGCCTCTTTTCCGAGCTTGGTAGCCATAACAATGACCGGAGTGTTTTGAATGTTTCGGTCTTTGAGTTTGAGTTCGAGGATCTCGATGCTACTTTTTCGGGTAAGGTAGTAGTCCATAAGAACGAGATCGGGCATTTCCCCCTTGAATTTCGCTAGACCGTCGAGGCCGTTTACCGCAGTCACCGTAGTAAAGCCCAGGGCACCTAGTTGGTTCGAAAGGTATTCACGAATAAGGGGGGATTCATCGATAATTAGCACCGTCGACATACAATACTCCAGTTATATACTTTTTATTTTTCAACGTGAAAACTATTGGAAATAATAGTAGGCTCGCCCGGATTATACTATAGCTAAGGGCTGTTTAGGACGAAATTCAGCGTTACTCAATTGGCTCAAAAATGTCATCGTAGGTCCGAGACTGGTAGAAGTAGCGTACTGAAACCTGTTTCGTATTGAAAGGTTCCGTTTCCAGGAAACTCACCCCATCGAGTCCTCGGAGTCTACCCTCTGCATCGTAGAGATAGTAGTACTGTTCCACATCTCGGTCCAAGAGATATTGTACTTCGATGGCATAAGGAAGGCTTGCACCTTCTTCTCCGGACCAAGCAAAACGCGCTAGTCGGAACAGTCCTTCGCCGGAAGGGCTGTCTTCCTGTAGCTCCACAAGTCGGCCGGCTTCGTCGTACCTCAGCCCCATTTCGGCGGTTATGTTATCCTCGGTGACCAGTATGGCCGATGTGGGACCGGTGGAGAAAAGGTGCATCAACGATGAGCCCAATGTTCTTAAGGAGCAAGATATCGGTGGTATGAGCGGCCGCTCCCGCGGCGATGAGAAACAAGCCGGTCAGAATAGTTCTTAGGAATCGTTTCATGGCATTATTGTACCTGCCAGATACCCCATTTGTCACTGATTTTAGGTAGCTCTCAAGACCGGGTGTATTAGCGGAAATAGCGCTATTTCCGATAGTTTCTTGTCGAACTAAGGAAATAGGCCTCAGCTCAGGGAAGCTATAGAAAAGGGATCAAAGGTTATAGTCCTCTATGGTCCCCGGCGAGCTGGTAAAACTACCCTAATCAATTTTGTTCTGGACTCCTTGCCACTAAAAAGTCTAAGACTCAGCGCCGATGAAATCCTCGTAGAACAGACATTTTCTTCGCGAGATCTTTCAAAAAACGGTTTTTAGAAGTACCCTAGGTATTTATAGATGAAGCTCAACGGATACCGGAAATCGGGATTAACTTGAAGCTTCTTCATGATCACCGACCTGGACTCCATTTAGTAATTACTGGTGCTTCAAGTTTGGAGATTGCTTCCGGTACCTGAGAACTAGGTGCATGGAAGAGTAAATTCTGGATAGAACAACGTCTGCAGGAAATTCTTGTTTATGGTTCCTATCCAGAGGTGTTTGACTGGCCCAACTCCCAGGAGAAGGCCACGAATCTACTAGAACTTAGTGCCGCCTATCTTTATAAGGACATATTGGATCTACTGAACCTCAGGCATAGTAACAAGCTCAAGGATCTTTTGCGGCTTCTTGCCTATCAACTTGGTAATCAGGTCTCTATGAGCGAACTGGCCACCAAGCTAGGAATGTCGAAGGAAACGGTAAGCCATTACATAGACTTGCTCGAGAAATCTTTTGTCCTTTTTCGAATAGGGGGATTCAGCCGTAATCTTCGCAGGGAAATGACCAAGATGGATAAAATCTATTTCTGGGATCTTGGCATACGTAATGCGGTAATGAATAATTTTGCACCACTCGAACTACGAAACGACACGGGCCAGCTTTGGGAAAATTTCCTCATGGCAGAACGGATCAAGTTCCATATGAACAAAGGGGATTTCGGCAAGCGATGGTTTTGGGGAACCCAAACCGGGGCAGAGCTCGACCTAGTCGAGGAGGCGAACGGGATTCTGAAAGGTTTCGAGTTCAAATGGAAAGACCATAAGGTAAAACAACCGGCAAGCTGGCAAGAAACCTATCCTGAGGCCAGCTTTTCGGTAATACACCCAGCAAATTTTTGGGAATTCCTTGGAGTTTGAGTCCTAGGAATGGGTTCTTACCATTTCCTCTACCTGATCCGCGGTCTCCAGGTCCAAGGCTTTGGTGGCCAGGGCTCGGGCATCGGAATAAGAGATAGATCGAATAACCGATTTTACCCGGGGAATCGAGGGGCCACTCATGCTCAGTTCATCGAGGCCTAGCCCGACCAGTAACTTAGTGGCTTCTTGATTTCCGGCGAACTCGCCACACATACCAGCCCAAATTTTCTGACTGTGGGCGGCTTGAACAACGGTAGAAATGAGTCGGAGAACAGCGGGGTGGTAAGTTCGGTAGAGGTGGGCGATCTTCTCGTTTCCCCTATCAATAGCCAGGGTATATTGGGTGAGGTCGTTGGTTCCAATACTCAAGAAATCGACGTATCGGGCCAGCTTGTTGGCGATAACCGCAGCTGCCGGAGTCTCGATCATTATGCCAATTTCAACCTTCGGGTCGTAGGCAATGGCCTTTGATTCCAGACCCTTCTTCTCGGCATCTACCATCTTTCGTAGTTCCCACACCTCCTCGACCGATATAACCATGGGGAACATAATGCGAATTTTGCCAAAAGCACTGGCCCTTAAAAGGGCTCGTAATTGGGTTTGTAAGATCGATGGGGTATCGAAACACATTCGAATCGCCCGCCACCCCAAGAACGGATTGAGCTCGTGGGGGAATGCCAGGTAGTCTAGTCCTTTGTCTCCACCTACGTCGATGGTTCGGACTATGACTCCTTTTCCGCCCATTCCTTGGGCTGCTTTTTTATAGGCTTCAAACTGCTCTTCTTCGGTAGGCATCGAGGCCTTGTCCATGAAAAGAAATTCTGTTCGAAACAACCCAATCCCTTCGGCTCCATATCCAAGAACTCCGGTTACTTCGCTATCGGAGCCTATGTTTGCGGCCATTTCGACCCGGTGGTTATCGGTAGTAATCGCTGGTAGGTCCTTGAGTTTCGATAACTCCAGCTTTTTTTGCACATTTTGTTCGGCGAGGGTTCGAAAAGTTTCCAGGGTTTGGGTATCGGGGTCCACGACGATCGAACCGTTCGATCCGTCGAGGACAATAAACTGGCCGGAAGCTAGGTCGAGAATAGATTCTCCACATCCAACTACCGCTGGGATTTCGAGGCTCCGGGCCATAATTGCCACGTGGGAGGTCGGACCTCCGACCGCGGTTATGAACCCCAGGATGTACTGTTTGTCCATTTGGGCAGTTTCAGAGGGGGTCAGGTCTTTTGCAATTACGATGACCGGACTATCGATAGCACTCATATCGGCCAGAGAGACTCCCGCAATACAGTACATGAGTCGTTTGCCAATGTCCCGTAGGTCTGCGGCTCTTTCCCGCATGTATTCGTTTTCGAGTTCTTCCATATCGGCTACGTTCGCATCGATTGCCTTTTTGACAGCTAACTCCGCACACAGAAGATCTTTGTTGATGGCATCGTTAATTTCTGACTCGAGTTCTTCATCGTTCAGAAGTTCAATATGACCTTCGAACACCTCGGCCTCGGCCTCCGAGAGGTTTTTTAAGGCTTTTTTGTGAATCGTTCTTATTTGGGCTTCGGCGAGTTTTCGACCCTGGTAAAAACGTTCTTGCTCCTGCGCACATTGGGCCGGTTGAATGGGAGGTTTTGTCAGATCGAGTTCCTGGTGGGCAAAGACAAAGGTCTTTCCCTGGGCGATTCCCGGTGATGCAGCGATTCCTTGGATGTTTTTCATAATGGTTCTCGGTTACTCGGTTAATTGGGCGATAAAAGTAGTAAGGGCTTCCATAGCGACCTCTTCATCCTCGCCATTGCAATGGAGAGTAATCTTGTCCCCTGGTGATATTCCAACTTTGAGTAACTTCAAGAGACTTTTCGCGTTGGCTTCCTTTTCCTTTTTTACTACTTGGATATCACATTGAAAGGTCTTGGCTAATTGTACAAATTGGTTACCCGGACGGGTGTGTAAGCCAGTTGGATTTACTATTTCGACTTCTCTTGTAATCATTTTCTAACTCCTTCTCTTCTTTGCATTGGTCCAGTTTTACTTTTGACCGTAGTAGGCTCCCGGGCCGTGCTTGCGCAAATAGTGTTTCGATAAAAGAACCGGGGATATTTGTTTTTTGTCCGGTACCAAGGTTAAGGTTCGGTGGGCAAGTTTGGCTACTTCTTCCAGGACTACCGCATTGTGTAAGGCCTCTTCCGCATCCATTCCCCAGGCGAAAGGACCATGCTCGCTGACAATGATGCCAGGTACGGCTTTTGGGTCAGATTGTCTTTGGCGAATGGTTTCGATTATGACCTTTGCGGTTTCTAGTTCATAGGATCCCTGGATTTCTTCCGGGGTTAGGGGTCGAGTGCAGGGGATTTCGCCGTAAAAGTAGTCCGCATGGGTCGTACCAAAGGCCGGAATACCGATACCTGCCTGTGCCCACGACGTGGCCCAGGAAGAATGGGTGTGAACAATGCCACCAATCGATTCAAATTCTCTGTACAGTTCGATATGGGTTGGAGTATCGGAAGAGGGTTTTCTTTTGCCCTCGACAATATTTCCATCAAGGTCTAGAACAACCATATCGTCTACGGTCATACCTTCGTAAGGAACACCACTAGCCTTAATGACGACCAGCCCTTTTTTGCGATCGATAGCACTCACGTTACCCCATGTAAAGGTGACCAAACCGTACCTAGGTAGAGCCAGATTCGCTTCCAGAACCTGTAGTTTCAAGGCTTTTAGCATAGTTCGTATCCTCCCTCTAACATTTTGTTCAGTATCCACTGTCGGGCGGCCTTGACGTCTTCCATAGGCCGTTCGGAGTTTTCGGTCCACATTTCGATTAAAAACGGACCTGCGTAGTCTAAAGACTTAAGAATTCGAAAGAACTCTACAAAGTCGACACACCCTTCGCCAAAGGGAACCTTCTTGAACTGCCCCCCAAAAATACCGGTTACAGCCTTGGTATCTTTCAGGTGTATGGCACTGACTTTTTCAATTCCCAGGGTTAACTCCCTCTCGATATTGTTGCCCCAGGCCGATAGGTTTCCGGCGTCGGGGTAGACGGTTAACCAGGGTGAAGAAACCTGTTCGCAGAGTTCCAAAAACTTGCTAATTGAATTCATGTATGGATGATCCATGATTTCTATACTCAACATGACCTCGGCTTTCGAAGCCCAGCGTACCGCTTGTTTAAGGCTTTCGACAAAAGTTCTGCGGGTAGAAGCACTTCCGACCTCGTAGTAGACGTCGTATCCGGCGAGTTGAACGTTGCGGATTCCGAGATCCACTGAGAACTCGATAGCTTGTTTCATAATTTCGAGGCCCCGAGTTCGGGTTTTCCTGTCTTGGCTTCCCAGGGGAAAACGTCGGTGGCCAGAAAGGCACATGGATGGAACTCGGACGCCCGTATTGGCAATAGCCTTTAGGAACTCGGCTCGCTCGGTGTCCGACCAGGTGAGGCGTGCCAATCTATCGTCGGTTTCATCGATTGATATTTCGAGGAAATCGAACCCCCCTTCCGACGCCAGGGTCAAACGTTCGTGCCAACTGTCCACCGGGGGTAGGGCCTTTTCGTAAATCCCAAGGGGTGGTCTATCGAGACTGTACATAGGTGTTTTTTCTGTCCTCCCGGGTTAGCCCCAGTGTTTTGCGATTTCTGCTTTCCAGGCCCGGGCTTCGGCGGCTGGGTCCGCAGCGTTGCGTAAACTTCGACCGGCAATGAAACATTTTACAGGAATTCCTGCGAAGAGCTTCAGGGTCGTTAATTCCAATCCGCCGGTAACCGACACCTCCATCCCCATTTCGGCAAGCTTGCGGACCACCTTCATGTTCGCTACGCCCCAGCTTCCACCGGCGTTTAGAGCATCGCGGCTCTGGTGGTAAATAACTTGTTTAAGACCGAGGCCTTTCCATTCAGCGACTTCTTCATAGGTCCAGTTGCCAAAGAGTTCAATTTGTATATCGGAACCAAACTTTTCGGCGGCCTTGAGGGCATTGAGTTTGGTAGCGTTCGCCGCATTACACATAACCGTTACCCAGCTAGCGCCCTGTTCACAGGCCATTCCTGCCAATTCGCCACCGGCATCGACAATTTTTAGGTCGGCACAAATGATGTTTTTGGGATAGAGGGTTCGAAGAACGGAAATGGCCTCTTTGCCTTTTGCGAGGCATAAGAGGGTACCTGCTTCAATTACATCGAGCTCGGGGGCTAAGAGCCTCGTAGACTCAAGGGCTTCGGTTAATTCGAGATTATCTAAGGCAACCTGTAAGAGGGGTTGTGTCATGGCTTACTCCTGTATTGTTGTAAGAAGTGTTCGGACTTCTTCTACTGTTCTAGCAGATCGAAGTTTTTCGACTACTTCGTCATCATCAAATATGGTAACTACTTGCACGATTGCTTCTTCGTTTTGGGTCTTTGCATCGGTGGCAGCGAGGGTAATGAGTATTTCTATTGGGTCATTGTATTGATCACCAAAATTTACGGGAGTTTCGAGGGTAACTAGGGCAAAACTGTTTTCGAGTACTCCTTCTTCCGGTCGACCGTGGGGCATTGCGAGCCCGGGAGCTAGGAGATAATAAGGGCCGAGCTCCTCCGTTTGGTTAATTATGGCGTCGTAGTATCGAGGTTCTATAGTTCCGGCTTTCACAAGCAGATCGGTACCAATTTTAACTGCTTCTTTCCAGTCTGCAGCCTTTGCTTTGACCGCGATGGTATTGCGAGACAAAAGGTGATGGGTAAAGGTCATAGTTCTATCCTTTGCAATCAGGTTAAGGAATTTTCTGAGATGATCTTCATGATTGCTGGACCAAATTCATTTTCATCCATGAGGTTTTTCAGTCCTAATACATGAGTTCGCTTGGGAGGGGTTATTCCCGAGGTTAGTTGCTGGGAACACAGAGCAATATCAATCCCTTGAGCGAGATACCCGGCAGCTTCAGACAAGGCGCAAGATTCTACTTGGGCGTTAATGTTGTTCGCTTCGAGAAATTTTTTAACTTTCATTTTGATTACGAGGCTCGTGCCCATTCCGTTTCCGCAAATAGCCAAAATTTTCATGAAAATACTCCTTAATTCTGAGGAAATAGCTAAAAGGCCCCAGAACCCGGATGAACCGGGTTCCAGAGGGGAAGAGAACTTATTGATCAGTTCTCATGGTAGTAAAATAGTTAGTAGGATTGCGTCGGTACTGCAGCTGAGGAATAATCAACAAGAGAGGTATAAGTAGAATTGGTACGATGATTCCTGCCACATCGGTCAGTAGGACCGTTCCTGCCCACAGGGTTGCCCAGTCCCACATTCCCATCCAACCGACTACATTTGGACTATCGATCAGAACGGTCAAGACCGCAGCTGAGCCAAAGACCTGTATGAGTCCCGAAAGAAAGGGAAGAATCGCTGCAGCCCGTCGTCCGCCCGAGGCGTTGGCGTAGACAGCAATAGTACCGTTATCGAAGAACAGAGAAATGAATCCTGCCAAGATAACGATAGGCGAGCCAAGAACTATCAAGGTAATGATAGCAATCATTTGTCCAAAAAATCCGAACATGAAACCAAAGCTGGGTGCATTTGGGGAGAAACCGAAAGTTACCGCACAGTCTACTGCAGGAACCGAACCCTTGAGTAACTTGTCGGATATACCGTGGAACGATGCGGTAAGTTCGGCAACAAACATTCGAACACCCATTTGCAGAACCGCAATATAGACCGCAAACAAAGCGGTGGTTTCGAAGATGTAGGTTACGAAGTAGAATTGGTTCCGGTCGTAGGTGAAGCTATCGGCTCCAAGAATCACCATGATGATACCGACGAAGAAGGTCATGAGGATCGTATTCGCGACGATGTTGTCATTGAGAATAGCACCAATACCCGATCCTTCGCCTTCGTTTACGTCTTTACTCTTGCCACCGACCATTTTGCCTAACTTATAGGCGAACCAGGCGCCAAACATTTGTTGGTGACCAAGGCTGAAACCCGCACCATTCGTTACGTGTTGGGTTGCTTCGACGGTTAAGTTGGACGCTACAGACCAATAGGTACCAATGAGCAAACCACTAATGATCCAGATGAGGGGTGTTACCGGTTGACCGGTTCCGCCGAGGATCACCCAATAGGTGGCCCACAAGAGTACTGCGGACTGCTGATACATAATATGACCGGTTATAAAGAGCACTCGGATTTTGGTGATATTTCGGAAGGCTACGAGTAGGATATTGAAAAGGAATGCAATAATCATTACATACCCTACGTATTGAACCGACTCGAATACCGCAAGCCCTTCGGTAGCGGAGGTTTGACCAAAATAGGGGTCAATAACCAGGGCCGATACCCCAAAACGTTCCCGTACGCTGTCGATAATTGGCCGGAAGGTTGCTACTAATCCACCCGAACCGACCTGCAGAATTCTGAATCCAACGTAGGCCTTGATAAACCCGGGCAAAGCCTTCTTTGGTTGATTGAGTAAGAAGTACCCAATCATTGTTAAGGTCCCAAGTAACAGCGGTGGCCGACCCAGGAACTTATTCACGAACTCGAGAAAAATATCGATCATCCCTTTCTCCTTTTTTCTTTGTTTTCTAGGTATGTAGAAAACAAGAACTGTTATTTAAAGAGATTGTAAACCGGGTCTGGGAATAAGACAAGAAAATATTCGATCAACAAGTACTAAAAAATGTTTCTATTGATCGTTTGAGGCGGTATTATCGAGCGATAATGACTTCAATGCCAGCTAACCTGATCTTTTCGATTATCTGAGGGTTAGCTTTGGCATCTGTAATGAGTGTATTGATTTCTTTTATGGAGGTTGTCTCAAAATTTGACACAATTCCTATCTTCGTATGGTCAGCAAGCACAATAACCGGACCTCGGGTTCGCTCAATCATCAACCTATTGATCGTTGTCTCTTGGTATACCGAGGAGGTGAGACCAATTTCTGGATCTATTCCATTGGTTCCGAGCATAGCGCAGGTCCCGTAGACCTGGGACAAGGCAATTGCCGCCAAATCGCCTACCAGCGAGTCGGAAGAACTCCTATGTTCTCCCCCGGTCAAAATGAGTTCAATGCCAGAATCCCGGGCGACTCCGATAGTAGCCGCGTTATTTGTAATGACTCGAACTTTTTTGTTCTGTAAGTGCTTTAGTACATGGAGGGTTGTAGATCCTCCGTTTAAGAGAAGAGTATCTCCATCTTTGAGCATCGCCGCAGCTGCCCGACCTATGGCATTTTTTTCGGGGATATTAGTGTGACCCTTTTCCGAGAATAAGAGTTCCTGGGGCTGATGTTTGTGGGCGAGGGCTCCCCCATGGACCCGGTCGATGAGGCCTTTCGCGTTCAAGATATCTAGATCCCGCCGAATCGTTATCCGTGAGACCTCAAAATCACGACTCAAGTCGTCTACGCTGACCCTACCAGACAGATTTAACCTTTGCAGAATTTCTTCGTGACGTTTTTTTGAGATAGCATTGTTTCCCATGAGTGCTTCCTAAAAGATACATCCGCTACCAAGTACAAGGTGTATCAAGTTTCACCATCCGAGACAACATAAGCCCGGATGGTGAATAGTAGTATAGATACGCGAAGCTAGAGAAGCGATGGAAAGGGTAAATCTGGCTCGATTGCGAAGGCATCGTGGAAGCCTCGATCAAACATGAATTCTAAATCATCTTTATTGTCAGGATAGGTAAATTTGCCCCCAACCTGCCAAATAAAAGGCTTGAACTGATACTTCAACTTATCCTTTTTCATCTGCCAAAGGGCTAAAATTTCTTTGGGATCGGCTAAGAAGTTCGTCCAAATATCGTGATGTACCGGAATAACTACCTTGGTATTCAAAGATTCGGCCATTCGTAACATATCGAAAGCGTTAATCTTGTCGGTCATTCCCCGGGGATTTTCGCCAAACGAGCCCAGGGCTACATCGATATGGTGTTCATTCCCGTGTTTTGCAAAATAGTTCGAATAGTGGGAGTCTCCACTATGGTAAAGACTACCGCCGGGGGTATGAAAGAGGTAGTTGACCGCGATTTTATTCATGTCCCTGACAGGCTTATCTTTGAGAATCTCACCCTTGGGCGCGGTAACAAGTTCGGTTCGGTCGAAGGATTCGAGGATGACAATTTCAACGTCTTTGATTTTGACCACATCCCCTGGTTTTACGACCTTACAGCGCTCTGCAGGTACACCCCAGGAGGTCCAGAGGTCCACACAGGCTTGAGGTCCAATAAATGGTACATCGGGTCCGCAGTTTTGGAGCACTGCTGCGGCTACATAAGGATCGATATGATCTCCATGATCATGGGTTGCCAACACGGCGTCGACGGTCTTAATCTCGAAGGGATCCAAGACTACCGGCGAGTATCGCAAGTTCGGCTGGAGGGCTACACAACCAATCATTCGTTGGTGTTGGTGCTGAGTCGCCATAAGTTTATTTTTCCCCGACCGTTTTCCACTTTTAGTCCAATAATCTACCATAATATTGGCATTACCTTCAGATTTTAACCAGATGCCTGTACAACCAAGCCACCACATAGCAAAAGTACCCGACTTTACAACGGTTTCTTCAATTTCTTCGTTCAGCCAAGTTCCCCACTCGGGAAATACATCGTGGAGCCACTTATCTTTAGTGATTTTTGTCACGTCCATTTTTCTTCTCCTTGTTGGTTTATTTGATCATTATAAGGGCACTATTGGGAAAACAAAAGCACTTTTAGATTTTTTTATGTTCTTTTTGATCCTTTTTAGGTGATTTCATTTATTTACTCTATGAAAATAACTCTTGCACCAAAGGGTACTCCGGTATAGCATGGGAACACCAGTAAACGACACCAATCGGGGATCTTTGGTCCCCCTACCCACAGAGGAGATTTCTATGTATACCCGTTTATCCTCCGGTGACCGCATCCAGGCCGATGTAGCAATAATCGGGGCTGGGGTTAGTGGTTGCGCTATTGCCCGGGTACTTTCGGCCTTCGAGATCGATGTTGTGCTTATCGAAAAGGAAGCCGATGTGTGCTTTGGTACCTCCAAGGCAAACAGTGGAATTGTCCACGGGGGATTTCATCATAACAAGAAATACCTAAAGACCCGCCTCGAGATTGAAGGTAACCTCATGTTCGATAAACTTCACCGGGAGCTCGATTTTCCCTTTGACCGATGTGGAATTCTGGTCGTGGCGACCCACGATGATGAAATTAAACACCTGGAGTACCTGTATCAGCAGGGGGTCGACAATGGGGTAATTGGGATAGAAATGTGCTCCCGCAGCCGTATGCTTGAACTGGAACCAAAACTCCACGGTGACGTGGTAGGGGGTCTGCACGCGCCGGGGGGTGGCATTGTTGAACCCTATCGGTACGGCTTTTCTTTGGCAGAATCGGCCCAAAAGAATGGGACAGTAGTGGTCACCGAGTTTAAGGTAGATAAAGCCGATCATAAGCGGGGCCCCAAAAACCAACCAATCACCGTGCTCCGGAGCACCGAGGGAGCCGAGGTTGAAGCCAAGTGGGTTGTGAACGCAGCAGGACTCTTTGGGGATGAAATTTCCAAAATCCTTGGAGCCGAAGAGTTTACGATTTTTCCTCGCAAAGGAGAGTACTACCTTCTTGATAAGCTTACTCAAGGTGCTCCATCGAAGGTTCTGTTTCCAGTTCCGAGTAAAAACTCGAAAGGAATGCTCGTTATTCCTACAGTTGAGGGTACCGTCCTCCTAGGGCCTACCGCCGATGACATGCTTGACAAAGAAGACACGACAACTACCGGCGATAAACTGGACACTATATTCGATAGCGCTCGTCGGTTAGTTCCAACAATTGCTATGAAGGACGTTATAACGAGTTTCGCAGGACTTCGGCCTGCAATGGATTCGGGTGATTTTTACATCGATCGCTCTGAAAGAGTCGAAAATCTCATCCAGGTTGCGGGAATTCAAAGCCCCGGCCTAACCGCAAGCCCGGCGATAGGGGAGTACGTAAAAAATCTCCTTAAAAAAGCCGGGTTGGCCCTTACCGAAAAGAAAGACTTCGACCCCTATTTAGAACGTATTCCTCATTTGCGTAATAAAAATAGCTACCAAGCCGAGGAACTTTCTGACCTCGACCCGGGGTACTGTCGGGTAGTTTGCCGATGCGAAAAGGTGAGCGAAGCCGAAATTCGTTCGGCGATTCGGGCGGGGCACACCACCCTCGACGGAATTAAATTCGCCGCTCGGGCGGGTGCTGGCCGGTGCCAAGGGGGCTTTTGTTCGTATAAGGTTATGCAACTCATCGCCGACGAGACCGGCCAATCGCCAGCGACTATTTCAAAACACGGTCCCGGAAGCGAACTTTTTGTAAATCAAATTGGACCGCCCATAGTGTCCCTCGAACCGGCAATGACGAAGGGGGACAAATAGATGACTGATTTTAAAGTCGATGCCGCCGTTATTGGTGGTGGGGCAGCTGGTATGAGTGCGGCCAGGGCCTTGGCCGACAAAGGCTACTCCACGTTGATTGTAGAACGAGAAAATCAGCTTGGAGGAATCCTCTTACAATGTATTCATAACGGATTTGGAGTTCACGAGTTCAAAGAAGAGCTCACGGGACCAGAGTACGCCGAGCGATGGGAAGAAATGGTCGTTGGATTGGATTCTTCTATCCCCCAAGTTTTCTTAGACACCACGGTTATGGAGCTCCATTACGAAGGCGAAGGAGCTGGTTATACCCTAGTCTGTGTAAGTCCGGCTAAGGGATTTTTCCATATTTTGGCCGATTCGGTAATTTTGACCTCCGGTTGCCGGGAACGAAACCGAGGAAATATTCGAATTCCCGGAACCCGGCCCGCAGGAGTGTACACCGCTGGCCTGGCCCAACGAATGGTGAATATGGAGGGCCTCTTGCCCGGCAAGAATGCGGTGATCGTCGGGTCCGGGGATATCGGCCTAATTATGGCCCGGCGGCTTATGTGGTCGGGTTGTAAGGTCCACGCCGTGGTGGAAATTCAGCCCTATCCTTCGGGCCTGACTCGCAATATTGTTCAGTGTTTGAACGATTTTAAAATTCCCCTTTATCTGAGCCACGTAATTTCGAAGATCCACGGGAAACATAGAATAGAGGCGGTCGATATTACCCCCCTGGAAAATGGTCGGGAAAATCCCGACAAGACCTTTACTATCGAGTGTGACACCCTGTTACTATCGGTTGGTCTGGTTCCATCGTCGGAACTGGCCCAAGAGGCCGGCGCAGAAATAAACCCCGTTACCGGTGGCCCGGTGGTAGACGGTCACCTCATGACCACCGTGCCCGGGCTCTTCGCTGCAGGAAACGTACTCCACGTCCACGACCTGGTGGACTTCGTGTCCGCCGAGGCCCGGCGAGCGGGGGACGGGGCAGCGAGGTTCCTGGCCCAGCGGCGGGGTGATGGGCTCGCTCCATCGGCGGCCGCCAGTACGGGCGCCGGTGCAGTAACGGGTGCAAACACCGCTGGAGCGGCCCGACCGGTTGCAGCAGGCAGTGGTGAAGTAACGGGTGCAGGATCGGGTGCACCACCACCGCCAGCCACCGCTGCCATGACCGACAACGGGGCCTCGTTGGAAGTTCGGGTTCGTCCGGGCAGCAACGTGCGCTACGTAGTGCCCGGTTCAATCGACGTATATCAGCCGATACCGGTAATGTTCCGGCCCATGATTGTCAAGAACAGCGCAAAGTTGTCCATATACCTCGACGGGCAACTTATTAGGGAACAGAAAAAAGCCCACGTCCAGCCGTCGGAAATGGTCGAAATCGACACGAGCAAATTGGACCTGGGAAAAATGAAACTTTCTAAAGACTCGGTCCTCGAGGTGGTCCTACTATGAGCACAACCCAACAACCCAGAGAAATGATCTGTATAGCCTGTCCTGTCGGGTGCCATTTGTCCATTACAACCAAGGGTACCGATGCCCAGGGAAAAGTCGATTATGAAATCCAGGGAAACAAGTGCCCCCGGGGAGTCGTGTACGCCCAGGAAGAACTACGATCGCCCAAGCGGATGCTTACCACAACCGTTCGAGTAGCCGGGAAGGCTGCCCAAAGGCGGGTGCCTGTTCGGTCCGAAGCCGCGGTTCCCGTGGGAATCATCCCCGAACTTTTGAAGAAACTTCACGATATCGACTGTACACCACCAATTTCCCGGGGCCAAGAGGTTTTGGAATTTGAGGGGATTAAGATTCTGGCGAGTCACCGGGTAGAGTAGCCCGGTGAACCAATACATTGTTTTAGCAATTACTGCTCTGGCGGTCGGAATGAACAAGACCGGGTTGAACGGAATTGCGCTCATTACCCTCCCTCTCATGGCCGTGGCCTTTGGGGCCCGGGATTCGTCGGGCCTGGTACTGGTACTTCTGTTGGCCGGAGATCTTTTTGGGGTCTTCTACTACCATAAACACGCCCAATGGAAACACTTGGTTCGCCTCTTGCCCTGGGCTATGGTCGGAGTACTCTTGGGCGTTCTGTTAGGGAATCGGATTTCTGACGAGACCTTTAAGGTTGTCATGGGCGTAATAATTCTTCTGAGTGTGATTCTTATGATTATCCAGGAGATTCGTGGTCAGCTACCCGAGCCGCCTAAAGCCTGGTGGATTGCCCCCTTTCTTGGGGTAGTCGGTGGGTTTGCGACCATGGTGGGAAACGCCGCGGCACCGGTTATGGCCCTCTACATGCTTACCATGCAGCTGAAGAAGAATGACCTTATAGGTACCAGCGCCTGGTATTTTTTTCTTATAAATCTTTTTAAGTTGCCCTTTCATATTCTGGTCTGGAAGAGCATCGATGTCTCTACCCTGGTTTTGGGAACCTACGGGTTGCCAGGGATAGTTCTGGGAGCGTTCTTGGGGGTGTGGATTGTAAAGAGAATCCCCGAAAAGCCCTATCGCTACTTCGTCATTGTTATGACCCTTGTGGCAACCGTGCGGCTGCTCGTACCGACTTGAACCAGGCAAAGTTGGCCAGGGCAATCCACACCAGGCCAAAGGCAAAAAACTGGGTAGGAGAAACGGGCTCGGCAAAAATGAGCCATCCAATGAGAAACATAATGGATGGGGCCAGGTACTGAAACATTCCTAGCAAATACAGGGGTAGACGCTTCGCAGCCGAAGCGAAGAGCACCAAGGGGATGAGGGTAACCGGTCCGGCGAGCAAAATGGTCGCGGTTCTGGCCAGGGTCTGGTCTACCAAAAACGAGAATCCCCCTTGGGATAGGAGAATTCCGACAGCCAGGGGCAGGGCCCAACCGGTTTCCCAGGCCAACCCTTCCAGAGAATTGATCGACAATCCCTTTTTCAAGTATCCATAGATACCAAAGCTCAATGAAAGCGTGAGGGCAAAGTAAGGAATCCGACCGTAGCTAAGGGCCAAAATTATCAGGGCAATAGCCCCCAGGCCAAGGGATACGAGTACCGGAATGCCTGGTCTTTCTTTGAGCAGGACTACACCTAAAATTGCGTTGACCAAGGGGGTCAAAAAGTACCCAAGGCTGGCCTCGAGGGTGTATCCATTGACCACCGCGTAGACGTACACGAACCAATTGAGCGATATGACGAGGGAGCTTATAAGCGTTCGCCCAGCGATTTTTCGCCCAGGCCGTTTATAAGGAAGGCGCAGAACCAGGAGGACTATCAGGGCGGTTACGAAGGAAAAGACAATTCGATAGGCTAGAATTACCTGGGGAGGAATCGGACTCAGTATTTTTCAGAATAAGGGCAAAAAGCCCCATAGTCCGTAGGCAAAGGTAGCGTAGATGTAGCCGCTTTTTTGGGTGTCCGACATGATGGGCTGGAGTATAGTTTTTCGTTCGGTGCCCTTGCAAGAGTCCGCAGGTAATTGCGAAACTTACCCTATAAGGAGGCCCGTCTGGATATTCTCTTTCGCCGTTTCTCTATTCTCATGGGCCTGTTGGTCCTGGGGGGAATTCTCCTGGGGCTTGTTACCCTCTATCTTCCCCTGCGCCAGTCCTTTACCCGGGAGGCAGAGAGCGGGTTCGATCAGGCTTTGGTCCTGCACCAGCAGGAAGCGGCCTTCATTGTCTCGAGCTTCGAGAATAGTATCGAACTCATGGCTAGCCGATCGGCTATCCGCGATGCTCTGACCTCGTATCTCGAGGGAAGTATTGCCTGGGATGAAATGCAGGCCTTTGTTCAACCTCGCTATGAAGAGGGAGCAAGGGTTATTCCCCATTTGGTACAGGCCAGCCGGTTCACCCCCGATGGAAAGCTCGTGGCCCAGTACGGTGAGGGGTCGTTTTCTTTTGATTTTTCCCCGGACAACTTGGGTACCAAGTTACTCCAGGATCTTCTCGGTCCAGGTTCGGGTTATTTTTTGGTGACTACAGCAGTCCTCAGAAAAGACACGACCGTTGTAGGGTACGACCGGGGTATTTTTACCGCGGATATGTTGGTCGACTATGGAGGTTCGGAGATTGAGTCGCTGTCTTTGGGTCCTGTGGGGGTAGAAGAATTGGCCCCCGGCGCAAAACGAATACCGTTGAATGATTCAATAGACATACTGGCCCATAGAAACCCCCGCACCCTCTTGGACGCAAGAATTGATGCCTTTTTTCTCATGGGCATGTATACCTTGTCGATTGTGGGTTTCGCGTTATTCTTGGGCTACTTTGTTATGTTGCCCCTCATTCGCCGAATGGTGGAGGGGTATGTCGAAACAAACCTGGAGCTGGAAAAGGCGAATGAATCGAAGGCATTGCTTCTCAAAGAGGTGCATCATCGGATCAAAAACAACATGAACACCGTGGCAAGTCTTCTAGAGCTCCAAAGCTCCATGATAGAAAGCCCGACAGCGGTGGAGGCCCTCATGAAGGCCGTACAAAGGTTGCAAAGCATGACCCTGCTCTACGACCGGTTGTACCGCAAAGACGATGTGAAAGTGCTCTCGGTTTCTCTCTACCTTACTGCCTTGGTCCACGAGGTGGTGGCAATTTTCCCCCAATCTTCCCAGATCCAACTGGATATCGATATGGAAGACTGTTCGTTTACTCCCCGGGTCCTGAGTCCCCTGGGAATTATAATCAACGAGCTCATTACCAATGCGGTCAAGTACGCCTTTGCACCTCGGGACGGGGGAGTGCTTACGGTGTGGGGCCGAATAGTAGACGAGCACTACCACCTGAGCTTACAGGATGACGGCCCCGGAGTGTTAGACGAGTCTGTGGGTCCCGAAGAACCGATTGCCAAAGAGAGCTTCGGCCTGGAGTTAGTGCAAATTCTGGTCCGACAGCTTAGAGCGACCTTGGTTCGGGAAGATGGAAATCCAGGAACCCGGTGGATCATTCAGGTGCCCCTCGAAGGGCTAATCTCAAATCAACGATAAGTAATAGAAATTTCGGGTAGGGGTTCGAAATACACTCCTTCGTACCCGTCGAGGTAGCCCAGCACCTGGTCCATGGTATGGGTTTCGGTGCCCGCAATGAGGTCGATTGTGCTAGGATCCTCGAACAACCGGGCAAAATCCAAGTCTAGTACCGTTATTCGATTTTCTTGTATCCGGGTAGCGTTGGTATCGACTATTGTTCCGAGGGGCTCAATGACGATAGATGCTCGCATACCCCGGTAGATCTCGAGCATTCCCTTTTTTTCTTCCAGGTCCGTGGCAGATTCAGAGGGGGTTCGGACCTCGGGATCGGGTTCTACTCGAGGAGGAAGAAAAACCTGCAGATGGGCATCGCCGGTACTCAGGCGCTCGTAGCGGAAGGTAAGGGCGGCACTCTCATCGAGTTCACCATCCGGGGATGCGGGGGTTTGGTGGAGAACGAGGTTGTTTACATCGGGAACCAGGAATTCGGCCTGGTATCCTTGGTACCCGGGGTTGTTGAGGGGGGATAGGCGAACAAATTGAACATCTGGGCCAAAGGTTGTGGCCTGGGCTTTGACATCTTCAAGGGAATAAAAAACCATTTCTTCGGGTTTTGCATCTTCTTGTCCCATGGTCATGAGCCCTATCATCATGAGGGCAAATTCTTCTTGCATTTCGTAGGTGTACGAAATTATCCCCGTACCGTTGGGCCGAACCTGAAGTCGAATTTCGGACCGAAGACAGCCGGTAAGGAATAGAATAACAAAAAGCACAACGGCGAGTCGAAGGTAGGTGGTGGTTCGTGTATTCATACTAAAAGTATAAGGGACGGGCCCTCGAAAAACCATGATTCCTAATCGACCCTCTTTCGTAAGTTACTGCGCCGCAGTAACCGACTTGGCCAGAAAAACAGAATTTCGAGGTGCCCGAGCTATACTTCGGTCATGATAGGTTTTCGAAGGGATTTTTTGCTGGCATTCTTTGTCTCTCTGTTTGTCTTTTTGGCCCTACCCGTCTTTTCTCAGTTGGCCGAGGAGATGATTATACGTGCGGACCTTCGGCGTTCGGAGAACGGACGGTACAAAGGGCTGGTCTATAACGAGACCCGAGTGTTTGCCAACCCCTATTTTGACGACGGAGGATTGCCCCGGGGATCTATGTATCAATACCGTCTGGAACAGTTGACCCGGGATGGCCGAATGGAGGCCCGGTTAGTTCAAGACGAAGACTGGACCGAATATAGTTTTGAACCCGAAAGCTCCAGTTATGGCGATCGATTTGCCACCCCCTATACCCGGGACTTTGGTTCCCTTTCAGTTCCTCCAGAAAAAGACATTTTGGTGTATCAGAATTTTCCTGTTCCCGCCCCCGAACCTTTGCGCGAGGGGCTGGTGTGGCAGGCCCCGGGTGCCTATTTGACCGATCCCTATGGGAGCGGAAACCTTACCCGTATTCCTGTGTTGGTCGAGTATCGGGTAGTGGGGAAGACCGATTGGGTGGGCCAGGAGAGCTGGGCTGTGTCGGTGCTCTTTGCCCTCCGGTACCAGGGAAATGGGCCAAACGCCGATCCTTTTGGGGACCCGGACCTGCTGCGGGCCCAAGGAAGGCACGAGGGGGTTATTTATTACCAGGCCCCGGACATTACCCCAGAAAATTCCCAAGAACGAGAGCTTCCGGTTTTCTATCGGCTCACGGTCGATGAGCTGTATCAGGGGGTTCGGGGCGAGGTTGGAAACAGGGGGTTTATTCTGGGCTTTCTTTCCTTTCCCTTCCTTCAATCGGGGCCCGGTACTCAAGATATCGGGGGCCCTCTAGTGCCCCAGGTGGCCGAACCACCGGAGGCAGAAGATCAGACACAAGTTATTGCCGATACTCTACGGGATTCGTCGGTTCAAGATGTGCAGGTAACCCGGGTGCCCGAGGGTTATAATTTGGAGTTGCAGAACCTCTTGTTTGTGGCCGACCGGGAGATTCTTTTGCCCGGAGAAACCGCCCGGTTAGACTCAATTGCCCAGGTGCTGGCCCAGTTCCCCGAACGGCAGTTTCTGGTTACCGGCCATACGGCGGCGGTGGGTACGGTTGAAAGTCAGGAAAGTTTGTCGGTTCTGCGGGCCCGCACCATTGTAGATGCCCTTATCGAACGGGGAATTGCGGCCTCGAGGCTCATGTACGAGGGCAAAGGTGGTTCTGAGCCGATAGCAGATAATGGGACCGAAGAAGGCAGGCAACAAAACCGACGGGTAGAAATTACCATAATTGCTCCCCGGTAGGTCCGAACGGGGGCCCGGGGGCTCGGGACCCGGGGCGAGCCTACGCGAGCTGAATAAGACCCTTCTTCCCCTGAATGCGCCAACCGGGAATGGTCTGGTCCAATCCGTCCCGAATCTCCTGGGCAAGCCCGGCCAAACAGTCGCTTTTCATTGTGCGTAGATAGAGGAAAGGGGGCAGTTCTTTGGAAATCCCCATGGCTTGGCGGACAGGAACCGAGGCATCCCATTGGGTGTCCCGCATACCCCGGCGGTAGTTAAAATCACCCTTAATAATGATGCACCCGGCACCGGTGAAAGTCTGGAGAATTCGAGGGGGAGCTTGGCTTAAAAACTTGGTCTGGCACCAAAAATCGTCGGGAATTACTTGAATCCTTCCGGACTTCAGATGACTGGTAATCTCCCCGGCCCAAAGTTGTAGGTCTTCGTTTTTATGAAGCGCAAAATAGGCGAGGAAGTTCGTAATATCTTCCGGAAGGGTATCGCTGACGTAGGTTGGGTAGAGTTTGGGCCGTAGAATGACCGGGGTTCCTTGATTCGCCAGTTCGTCGGCCAGAATAAGGTCCCCGGCCAACTCCGCACCCGAATTGTCCATAATTATGTGGATTGGTCCGGTGGGATGTGTCAGAAGGTCGGCAACTTTTTCGTCGTCGTTAATGAGGAGATTTTTTGAATCCCCGGCCTGGTGGTCGAGTGTGCCCCCGGCGGTAAAGGACAGGTCTGCCTTATTTCCCCAAATACACAGGTGCAGGGCCCGAAGGGTTCGATCTCGTGGGCTTTCCTTTTTGCCCAGGGATTGGGACTCCTGGAGAAATCGGAGGACTGGACCAGCCGGGCCGTCGGTTTCGAGTTCCTTTTGTTTCAGGGGACCAAAGGGGTCCCGTCGATTGGCAAAAAATCGCGAAGCCTCAAGGGATAGGCGAAAAGCGAAGGTCTCGGCGAAGAACCAGGAAGTTGCGTGCCAGGAATCTTCTTTGAAAGGTTCGAGTTCGGCCATCCATTCATCGTAGTCCCAGGCCAGGGGGCTCAGGGCAAAAGGGATGTTTGGGTCGAGAGCCTCGCGTAAAGGCCGGTCGCTCTCTATAGCCTGGGCCAGGACCCGAAGGGCTTGGGCGATTGCCGGTGTATCGGTGTAGTAGGTAGAGGCCAGGCGAATATTCTTGGGTAAACGAACTGCCATTGTATCGTGGGCGAACCAGTTGTCGGGAGTTGTGTAGATCGGCGAGGGTGGGGGGTAGGTACTCATTACATCCTATTCTTTCGTAACTCTTCGAGCATGTGGTCGGTGGCAAGGGATTCTATGCCCGGGCAAAGGAAGGGTGATTCTAAGGGGCTCTTGCCCCTGGGAACTTCCCCCAAACAGCGGGTCAATTCTTGAATCATCGGTTGCTGAATGTGGTCGGGAACCGGGAAACGTAAGGATTCGGGGGCCTGGTTTCTTCGTTCTACCACCACCGGTCCGGCGACGTCGAGGACGGAAAACTGAAGGCTACCTTCAGTACCATAAATGGTTATGGTGTCGCCTTCTTTGTGGCTGTCAAACAACCAGGCACCGGTGGCTTGGACACCATTGTTGTGGGACCAGGTGCCTGTAACGAGGTCTTCGGGTTGGTATCGTCCACTTTTGTTCGTCGACAGCCCTTGAACACGGGTTGCCGGTCCAAAGTAGTAGTACAACAGGTCCAAGGCATGGGAACCCACATCCATAATGAGCCCTCCGCCCGAGTGTTCGGGAATTACCCGCCAAGGAAGGGATTCCTTATCGCCTTTTATTAAAGGAGCCTGTAGGACAGCGTTCACTAATCGAACCACGCCGATGTCCCCTTGGTCCAGAAGCTGTTTCACTACCTGATACTTTTCCAGGGCTCTACGATAGTAGGCTACATAGAGAGGCACCCCCGCAGCGGCGCAGGCCTCAACGGCCATTTGGCTTTCGGTGTAGGAACGAGTCATGGGTTTTTCTACGTAGATTGGTTTGCCCGCCTGGGCAACTTGTCGAATGAGTTCCAGGTGAGTTCCCGGGGGGCTGGCAATGTAGACCCCATCGACCTCGGGGTCGGCGATGAGGGCCGCCGCATCATCGTACCAGCGAGGTATGCCATGCCGCGTCGCATAATCCTGGGCTGCCGCGCCGTTGCGGCGCATGACCGCCACCAGGGCAGATCCCGAGGCCTTTTGAAACCCCGGTCCACTCTTGACCTCGGTTACGTTGCCACAACCCAAAATTCCCCAACGAAACACCCGTGTATCTGTATTCATAGGCCCGAGTGTAGCACAAGGCCAGGGCCTGGCGAAACCGGGGGCCAACATAGAAACGAGACAAAAAAATAGGTAGATTCTAAACAGTCGCATGCGATTTAATCGTACACGACCCTTTAAAACCTACCCAAATAATACTTCGAAGAATTGTCCCACCAGCTACACGGCTGGGGGACTCAATACCCTAACCCAGGCTCTTCTCGAGTACCCGGTTCAGCCGCTTTACAAATTCCGCGGGGTCCTTCAGTTCGGCCCCCTCAATAAGCATGGCCTGTTCAAAGAGCAAAAAGCTCAGATCTTTGACCCTATCCTCGTCCTCGACGGTTTTTAAGCTCTGAACGATGGAATGATCGGGGTTAATCTCCAGAATCGGGGACACCTCGGGCACATCCATCCCCCGCCCCATGGACTTCATCATGGCCTGCATCTGGTAGCTGGGGTCTGACTCATCCATAACAATACAACTGGGGCTGTCGGCTAATCGAACCGAAACCCGTACGTCCTTCACCCGGTCGCCCAAGGCAGCCTTAATCTTGTCGACCACCGGCTGAACGTCCTTCTCTTTTTTCTTGTCTTTTTTCTCTTTCAAGTCCTCACCGGCATCGCTGCGATTTACCGCCTTCAGCTCCACATCTTTGTACTTGAACAGGCTTGGAATGACGATCTCGTCGATCTCGTCGGCCATAATGAGCACTTCAATATCGTTCTTTTTGTAGGCTTCCAAAAGGGGACTGTTGCGCAGGATGTGCTCTTTCTCGCCGGTAATATAGTAGATCGACTTCTGATCCTTACCCATGCGCTCCTTGTACTCGGCCAGACTCGTCCAGCCTTCGGCCTTGGTAGACTTAAATCGAACCAAATCCTCTAAGGCCTCGCGGTTGCCGTAGTCGCTATACAACCCCTCCTTCAGGGGGCGGTTATACTGCTCAATAAAGGCTAAATAAGTCTCAGGCTCCTCCTTGGCGATGCGGGCAAACTCACCCAAGAGCTTCTTCACCGAAGCGCTGCGGATATTAGCCATTACCTTGTTCTGTTGAAGAATTTCGCGGCTTACGTTCAAAGGCAGGTCTTCGCTATCGATGACCCCCTTCACAAACCGCAGATACGAAGGCAAGAGCTCCTTGTCATCGTCGGTAATAAACACCCGCTTCACGTACAGCTTTACCCCGGGTTTGTAGTCTGCATAGAACATATCCATAGGCGCCTTCTTGGGCACAAAGAACAGGGTCGTGTACTCCAGGGTCCCCTCGGCGTTGGTGTGGGTGTAGAAAAGGGCATCCTCGGTCTCGTGGCCAATAGTCTTGTAGAACTCCTGGTAATCCTCATCCTTCAACTCCGACTTTGACCGCTTCCACAAGGCGCTGGCGGAGTTAATCTGCTCGGACTTGGCCTCCACCCCGGTCTCTTTGCCCTTATCGTCGTACTTCTTTTCTTCGTAGTGCAGCACTATGGGAAAGGCGATGTGGTTGGAGTACTTCTTAATGACCGACTCCAACTGCCAGCGGCTAGCGTACTCGTTGCCTTCCTCGTTCACGTGCAACACAATCCGAGTCCCCTGGGCATCGATGCGGGCCTCGGCAGGACTTACAGCCTTGGTCTCAAAACTGCCCTTGCCATCGCTGGTCCATAAATAGGCCTGATCTTCCCCGGCCTTGCGGCTATATACCTCGATGGTATCGGCAATCATGTAGGCCGAATAAAACCCCACCCCAAACTGACCAATGAGATTCGAATCCCTCTTATTGTCACCGGTCAACTGGGACAAAAAGGCCTTGGTCCCGGACTTGGCAATGGTCCCCAAGTGCTCGATGAGGTCGGCCTCACTCATACCAATACCGTTATCGACCACCTCGATAAACTTCGGATCCTCGGACGAAAACCGCACCTCAATCTTCGGATCAAACTTCAAATCCTTGAACTTATCATCGGTCAGGGTCAAATACTTCAACTTGTCCAAGGCGTCAGATGCATTGGACACCAACTCCCGCAGGAAAATCTCCTTGTGGGAATACAAACTGTGGGTAATAAGCTGGAGCAGCTGTCCAACCTCGGTCTGGAAGGAATGCGTGGCCATACGGCCTCCTTTAAAACTGTAATGGGAGTAGAGCGAACCCCCCTAAGGACGATCCGCGCCGGCAAATATACCCAAAAACCGGCCCATCGGCAATCTAGTCTCGGTATTGGTGTCTTGGGCGCTCCCCTCGGGGCAGCCCCTCGGGTCCCTATGGTCGGCGCTCGGCCCTTGCGGGCAGCCTGCGGCTCGCCTCCCAGCGGTAGCGCCTTCGGGGCAGAGGGGCGGGGTGGGCAGAAGAAAGAGGGGCCGAGGAGGCAGGGGTGAGGGGGGAGGGGTTGGAGCAGAGTAGTTTTGTGGGGGAAGGTGTGGTAGTATGGGCAGCAGAGATTTGAGAGAACATAGAAAATGTGGGTTGAATTGGCGGGGCAGATACGGGGAAGTTAGGCTGATCGGAAGAATATATGTTCGATTGACGCTCCGCGCAGGAAAGATTTGACAAATCAAGGTGATTACAATATAATTACTTCGAGGTGAAAAAAATGCTTGTTTCTGTGGTAGCTATTGGAAATTCAAAAGGAATCCGGATTCCGAAGTCTGTACTTGATCAATTGCACATATCAGATAAGGTTGATATGGAAATTGATAATCAGCAAATAATACTTAAACCAATAAAAGAAAAACCAAGAGCAGGGTGGGATATTGCATTTAAGGAAATGCATACCAAGAAGGACGATATCTTGCTTATTCCTGAAACAACAGAACAAGATGGTTTCCAATGGGAATGGTAATTAATCAGTATGAAGTATTTCTTGTTGATTTAGATCCAACAAAAGGACATGAAATACAAAAGACACGACCATGTGTAATTATCTCGCCAGACGAAATGAATTCAAATATCGGAACTTTAATTATTGCACCAATGACAACGAAATCAAAGGCATATCCAAGTAGAATAGAAATTAAATTTGATAAAAAGCAAGGATGGATTGTTCTTGATCAAATTAGGACAATAGATAAATCAAGATTGGTAAAAAAATTAGGAATAATTCAGAAGGAAGAAATTATTCAGGTTAAGAATGTTCTTCAAGAGATGTTAATTGATTAAAAGAGAAATCGAACAACTGGTTCAAGCTGACTCACTTCGTGATTACGCAACCCCTTTTCTGTAAATTTGTTTAAAAGCAGGCTGGTCAGAAGACTCGGGTAAGTACCTTTTTTCATTCCGCCATTGATCGTTTTGCTCGATCAGCATGGTTCCGACCAAGCGGGTG
>Ga0210043_1000216_pt1 | contig 63829 bp, 78 predicted proteins | sample CryGeymet201501t_FD_183990 | JGI IMG/M metagenome (GOLD analysis project Ga0210043, IMG submission 183990) | Groundwater microbial communities from Crystal Geyser aquifers in Utah, USA - Crystal Geyser metaG 2015-01t (SPAdes) (version 2) | ecosystem: Environmental > Aquatic > Deep subsurface >... | reverse complement strand
CAATGTTACTAAAATTTCTTCTTTTTCGTTTGAAATTTCTTCAAAAAGTTCTTCAAAAATACTTTTTTCTTTCTCCATAAATTAAATTTTAATTAATAATTGTGTTAACTGTTTATTGAAATCAGCTTGTAAAGAACTGATGTTTGATTTAAAATTTGTTTTATTCTTTTTTCTTTTCTTTTCCCTCAGCAAATTTTTTCAATTTTTCGCTTAAGGACAAAGCAGTTGACTTCGCAGTTTTATTTAGATGTGTTAAAGCGCGATCAACTTTATCTTCAAGAAATTCTAAGGCCTTGTCCTTTTTTCTTATTGCTTCAAGTGCTCGAAGCTCTTTTTTGAAAAATGGAGAAATATAAATAAAATAGCCTTTATCATCTTCAACCCCCATTATTACTTTTGCCTTCAATAATTGATCTTTCCATTTCTCAAATTTTACTAAATTCATTTCAGGAAATAATTCTTTTGTTTTTCCTTTTTCAAGGGGTGTTTTTAGTAAGATGTCTACTAATCGTTCAGTTTCAGAAGAATCTACTTTCTTGTCTTTTAGTAGTTCTTGAATTAATTCAATTTTTTTCATAATAATTTTATTTTTTATTGTGTTTTTTTATTAAAATATATCCAATGTAAAAACAAACAAGTGTTAGAGCTAAACAAATTACAAATTTTACTCCTACTTGATTTGATAAATTAATTAAGAGTTCGTAGGAAGTTTATTTTTCAGTGAATTTAAAGTTTAGTTTTGTAAACATTTTTTCGTAATCTTTTCCAGTTTCAAGAATCTCTTCATCGTCTTTTTCATAAATCCATTCAACTTCTGTTAAATTTGCATCACTGAAGAGTTTGAAAATTTCAAAGAATTTACTAGAGGAAGCGGTATTAATGTAATCCAAATCAAAAACTATTTTATTTATTGATTTTTTTTCTATGCACTTTTTTAATTGCTCTATTATTGGAGCATAAAAATTAAGTAAATAGTCTGGAATGCATCTTCCCGAAAAAAGCACCAAATCTCCTTTGAATAATACTTCAGGAGTTGTATTTGTTTTTTTTATATGAAATTCATTCATTGTGTTTATTTTTTAATTTCTAATGTATATAATTCCATTTCTCCAAGAAAAAAGAGGAAATTGCCAAGGCCGTTATTCCTATTGACAAGGAGAAGAAAATTCCAAAATGAAATACACCGATTAAAATAAATGCTATTGTTGTTGGAATTAGTAATATGACAATCATTCCCAGAATATTTATTGGTTTATTTTTAAAAAATTTAAATAGAATAGCAATAGTCAAAAATTTAATAAAAATTAAATAACCAAACAGAGAAAAAATAAGTGGTTCATAAAGTAAAACCTCTTTATTCCAAAAAAGATTTTCCTTTATTCCAGAATAAATAAAAATCCCTAGCCCAAATAAAGAGCAAAGAATCAAAAAGATAATTAATTTTTTCATGGTATTCATTTTTTTAATTTCATTTTCAATAAATTCAATTAATTCAGAATCTTTGATTCTGTTTTTTAATTTAGAACGGTTGGTTTTCTTTAACAAGGGAATTAATTCAAAAAAGCAATGCTTTAATCCCTCTCTTAATGAATCAAACATTTCTTCATTAAAAGTCAAGAGTTCTCTACCAAAAAGAATTTTCTTTTCAGAGTCAAAAATTATTCCTTTTTCAAACAAAATGAAAGAAGTATTCACCTTCGCTTTGTCATAGGCAAACTTTACAATAAGAGTTTTATCAAACATGATATTTTTTATTTGAATAATAATTTTGAATAAAAATCCATCTCTTCATTATTAAGAGAATTGGAATTCAAAAATTCATTCAAACTTTTTTTGCCTAAATTTTCAATTATTCTTTCTTTTCCTTTTTTTAAAATGCCAAAGAATACTTTTTCTCCCGGCAAATTAATAATAAAAGCATATCCCTTTTTCAAAGAATAATTTAGTATAACTTCTTTTGCATCCTTTTGAGAGAAAATAAGGCAATAATTCTCTGCCCGGAGTAAACATTTCAAAAAAGTTACTTCATTTATTCTTTTACTCTTTTTGTCTTCCCATTCTTTTTTATCAATATAATTACTCAAAGTTCCTCCAAAATATGCAGCTAATAAAATAATTATAATAAGATAAAGCAAGGAATAAATAGCTTGTATTCCTTCTTCTTTATCTGGAGAAATTTGAAGATACCCAAAGATGGATACAACGGTTAAAGTAATTAGAAAGATTGTAAATTTGATAAATGTCTTTCGATACTTTTGTAAAGATAAAAAATATTTAAATCCTCCCCACAAGTATCCAAATAAAAGAAAGGAGGAAAAAGAGATTATTGTTAAAACATTATTTTCTGATAAAGAAAATATAGAAATAATAAGACCTATTGTTGCCAAGACTAGAAATAAACCTTTTAGTCTTCTTTGAAATCTTGTTAATTGATTTTTTTCTTTTGTTTTCATGATATTTGGTTTTTTAGTTATTTAACATAAACATAACTTGCCGGTATTTCTGCAGTTCTTGTATTGATAAAAAAATCTTCTAAAGATTTTCCATACCTCTCTACTGTGGATTCATCTTCCCAAGAACCACACAATTCTGAACGCAAAGTATATTTCAAGAATTTTACTTTTGCTTTTTTTCCAATACTTGAATGATAGTCAATTCTTCCATTAATACTTTCAGGAGAATTAGAATTTTTCCAGCTATAACCACTTACAACATGCAAAGTGTATGTGCCTTCATTTGTTTTTACTGTAACAACTAATTTTGGTTCACCAATTTTTACTGCGTCTCCTCCCCACGGGTCATTACCTCTTTCAATTGCTCCAGGAGTATAGGTTTTACAAACAACATCTCCTTCAATCCAGTGTTCTTCTTCAGAGAGTGTTTTACAAGAATTAGATATAAGTAAAAATGTTGATAACATTAAAAATAAAAATAATTTTTTCATGATATTTGTTTTTTTAGTTAAGATTAAAATTTGATTTTTCAAAATATGTTTTGTGAAAATTTTTCATTTCTTGAAGAAAAGCATCCATTGCTTCTTTTTCCTCTTCAGAGAAAATGCCTTGTTTAGAACCAACTTCAAACAAATGAATATTTCTTTCAACAAGAGCTTGTGCTTCTTTTTTTGAAATTTTAATAGGGTCAGAAAAATTATTAAGTTTTAGAGAATCTCCCATACTAAGTCTAGCAAATGAAGGATCTTTTTCAATTATAGCGACGACTCTTGTCCCTTTGCCTTCAATTGTTACAGAAAACCACTCTCCTGCTTTTGGAGTTGGCTTAAAATCAGCTAGTGTTTTCATGATTTTGTTTTTTAGTTATTTTATTCTTCTATAAAATAGTTAATTAAATGCTTCCTTTCTTCTGAAGAACTAGACTCTCTTAATATCTTCTTAGAGGTTACAAGACTCAAAAACGATTCTTCTATATTCTCCTTTAATCTGAACAAACTTTTTACATGAGAGCCCCTTTCTCCTAAATTCATCTCTGGCAACAATGAAGAATCCTTAAATACATAATATTGTTTTAAGCCATATTCTTCTGTTACTGGGTCTTTTTTAGAGAAAAAACCTTGCGCATAAATAAATTTATTATTTTCTTTTACCACATTCTGAATATAGATTAATTCTCCTCCTATTGTTGCATAAAATTTATTCTCTTCTAAATGTTTTAATTTAAATGTACTTCCATATTCAAAGAACATTTTTGTAAACAAAAAGAATGCTCCTAAAAAGATTATTATAAACCCTGTTACTTTTGAACCATAGAAATTAAATCTACCAAACATTAGGCCTATGACAATAAATAAATACCAATAATCTGATAAAATGATTAAAAATTTTGTTAATTTTTTCATAATTTTAGTTTTTAGTTAGTTAATATTATTTGTTAATTATTTGTACCTTTTTTGGGATCGAACCAAACTGAAATCAGGCTTAGCCAAAAAAAGGCCCCAAGATCAAACACTGGAATAATCTTGTATTAAAATTGCTTTTACATAACTTTGAGGTTTTAGTTTCTAATAATAGGTATTTCACACACTTGAGAAATTTTATAGTTACAAATAACAGAGAATTTCATTAATTTTGATCCGTTAAATAGGGTTTTCGGGTCTTTTTCTTTTTTTCTTGTTCGAAAAAAAGGGTTTTAGATTTTATTTTGTTTACCTAAAGCGGTAAATTAATGACAATCTAAATTTTATTTGTAACGTGGATAAAGAATTGAAACAGAAATTCTTTTTAAACTTTTCCTATTGTTGTAATTGTTCGGTGACATAAATAGTTTATGGCATTTAGTGAGAAGTTATTAATTATTACAATAGTACAAAGCAGAATAAATTACATACTAAACACTAAAAACTAAAATAGGTATTTCACTAAATTTTACAAAAAATTTATATATTATCAATTGATAACATTAACATGGAACAAGAATTAAAATTTAATGTTGAAAATATTCTAAAAAGAAATCCTCGTTTAGGGACAGTTTTAATGGTTGAAAATTTTATAGAAAAAAATAGTGGAGACTATAAGAAGACAGCTTTATTTAATTCTCTTCCAAAAAAAATAATGTGGGGGACATTTAATGTTATATTAGAATATCTTGTTTCTATAAATAAAATAGGGATTGACTCAGAAGGAAATATAATCTATATCTGGAGTCCAGAAGCTGGAAAGCAGTTTATGAAACGGAGAAAAATAAAATTATAAAAAAGAAATGTGAAGTTGTTTTCGCAACAGATAAATTAGAGAAAGAATTTGAAACCTTAAAAGATAAAGAATTCAAAAAATATTTGACTCATGCATTAAAGGAGATTCAAGAAAATGTTTTTTGTGGTATTAGAATTCCCAAAAATTTAATTCCAAAAGACTACATGTTAAAATATAAAATTAATAATTTGATGAAATATGATTTACCTAATTCTTGGAGGTTAATTTATTCTATTATTACTCCAAATAAAGTTGAAATTCTTGCAGTGGTTCTTGAATGGTTTAATCACAAAAATTATGAAAGAAGATTTAGATATTAGCGGAAAACTAGTAAGGAGTAGTTGGTAGATTACATAGGTATTTCAAATAATTTTGCAAAAAAAAGGACAACTGTAAAGCTGTCCTTTTTAATTATAATTAATATAAAGTGTAATTGTCAAGAAACCAATTATCAATATTCATTATGTCTCCTCCGGCAAAATAATAGGTTACAAGAATTGGTCGATATTCATCTGAACCTGCTCCAAGGGAGTTGTGATATAGATACTCTCCTTCAACCCAGCACTGTCCTTTCTCGATATTTGTATATGCTTCTTTGATTGACATATATCTAAGCCTCATTGTGGTTTCAACACCGTTTAAAGTATAAGCATTGTATGTGCTAATTGTAAATGCTTCAAAATCTCCCCCAGGTCTTGTCATTGCAAGTGCTTTTGGGTATAACAGGTCAATATCATAACCAGCATATCCATCATCGTCAAATGCACTCACTGTTCCTCCCCAAGATTCTGCTTTTACCTCTAGTTTATCCATTAATTTGGTATAATCAGGTTTTGGTTCAACCGAATCATCTTGGCAAGAAATAAAAGAAATTGTGAAGATTGAAACTAATAAAATTAAAATTGATTTTTTCATAACGTTATTTTTTAATTGTTAAACTTTTTCTTTAAATTTAAAATAATTAACTTCAATTGAAGTTAAGTTTTGATTTCTTAGGGTTTGTCTTAATTCTTGTTGTGCAATTGAAATTTGACGTATGAAAGGCACACAAATTTTGTTTGATTTTATACTTTTATACCCATAACCTTTGAAGAAAATAAATCCTATTCCTAAAAATCTTTTGAAGGTAATCTTTAATGAATTAAATTCATAAATTTTGTTTGTTTCTAGATTTATATCAAAATAATTGAAAGATACTTTAAATCTGGCATTGTTTTCTTTTTCAAAAGTTATTGAATTCCAATAAGGTTGGGTTAATAAAGTTATAACTAAAGGAAACCCTACAATTACTCCAAGAACGCAAGAAACAATTTTTAAGAGATCTTTGTAATTTTTAGGGGTCCCTTCAAAAAGTATTCCAAATTGGAAGAGAAAAGATAAACTGAATATTAAAATTGATAATATTAAGATTGTAATGATTAAATAATTATATTTTATTTCCATGACTTTAATTTTTAATTAAAACTAAATAACCCGTTTTGTTTTTACTCTTCACGGGTTTTAAGAGTTTTGAATAGGTTACTTAAATAATTTTAAGGAATATTCTTCAACTACTTCATCTGAAACATTTTCACCTCCTGAAAATATATCCATGAATTTATCATAGTCTGCCCTTTTGGTTAATCTTCTATTATTTTCACAGGAAACAAAACAGTGCCAAGAATCTTTTGGCATCCGTTCTACAAAGATAAATTTATGAGCACTCAAGTAAATTAATTCTGTTTTTATTTTTTGAAATTCAGTAAAAGAAATATCAAAATATTTTCTTGTATGAATTTTTCGAAGTAAGAACAAAGCCTTTTTTCTAATCTGAAAAAGAAGTTTCCAAATCTCTTTATTTAATTTTTCTTGCTTTTCCTTTTCCGCTTTTTCTTTTTCTTGTTTTTCTTGAGTTTTTATTCTGTCAGAAAATAAAGTTGAAATAATTAATCCAAGAGTGAAAGTTACAATTAATGTTCCTGATAATAGGGCAATTCCCTTGGGTAAAATTAAATTATAAATTAAAAAGAAAGAGAGGTAAAATAAAACTGAGAAAGCAAAATATCCAAAAAATATTTTTTTGTATTTTTTGAATAAATTGAATGGTGCTCTAAAAAGAGAAAAATGAACAGGCAACATAAATAAAATTAAAATTCCTGAATATCTTTCTTGAGCTAAATCATATTTTGCTCCAATGAAAAGAATGGCGATTGAAAAAAGAAAGAGTATTAATCCTTTCCAATTCATTTTGTTTTTTGAATTTTTCATAGTTTGAATTTTTATTTTTGTTAAAGTTAAAAAATTATTTTATAAAAAGAACTCTCAATTAAGAGAGCTCTTTTAAAATTTTAATGAATTTTGCACGATTATTTGTTACATCAACAAGAAGGTATCTTCTTTGGCTACTTTTTAGAACAAGGGTCTTTTTGTTTTCATTGATTAAAATTCCTTCAACAGTCATTTCATTTAAGTGTGGATCCCCTATTTCTAAGAGATATTTTTTTCCTTGAATGAAATTACTTAATTCCTCTTCATGTCCGCAATATTTGATTCCGCAATACTCTTGAACCTCCCTTGCATAATATTCTTCACTATATGAAATAATGAAAAGTGGTTGCCTTGGAGTTATGAATTTTAAATTCGAAGGGGACAAATCATGTGACATTAATTGTAATGAATCAATTAAATCTATTTTATCAAAAACAGGATTTAATATTAATTCATACGCAGATAACCCATTAACTTCTTTTGAGAAGTCAATAAAATTGATTTCTTTTAATTTATTCATAGGTTGAATTTTTTAATTGTTAAAAATTGAAATAAATTTATTCCATATTTCCTCGAAAAATGGTTTGATTACAGGTAAACACGTGCACACAAGAATGATGATTCCAAAAAGGAGGAGCATCAAAAAGAAAGTTTGATTTTTGCCTTTCTCAAAATTTTTATTTGTATCTATTGCGTTCATAATTATTTTTTTAAGTAACGAAATATTATTTCAGAATCTCGACTTGAAATTAAAATTTTATTGAATTCTCCTAAGTTGAATCGAACTAATTCAGTTTTTACTATTTCTGAATTTTTGTACAATTTAAAATTCAAATTGAATTCAACTCCATAAATACTAATTTCTTTTATGTCTCTTTTAGTTAGAGTAAAAGTTTCTTCGTTAATTTCTGAATTGAAAAAAACTAGGACGCTATCTATATTTACATCCTCTTTTAACTCGAAAGTAAAAGAAGTGTTTGTTTCATAGCTCCTTTTTGTTTCTTGTTTTTTTACAAGTCCTTTTACTAAAAAGAACAACCCAAAAAACAAAATAATTAGATATACAAGTACATCATGTCTTCTCATAGTTCAAATTTTTAATTGTTAAATTTTATTTATTATTATAAATCTATTGCAGATTTCTTCGAAAAATGGATTAATTATAGGTAAACACATACATGCAAAATAATGATTCCAAAAAGGGTTAGTATCAAAAAGAAAGTTTGATTTTTGCCTTTCTCAAAATTTTTATTTACATCTATTGCGTTCATTGTCGTAAGCTTATAATTTCATACTGGATTCAAACCAAACTTTGTTTATCGGTTTTTCTTTTTTATTTAATCCAAAAAATCTTTCAAATCTAGTTTGAACAAATGATTTTCCCAAAATTGATTCAAGCTCTTTTAACTTTTTTCTATATTCAAGAGCCTTTACCAATTTATTTTGTGTTATTAATTCATTCATTACCTCATGAGTCTCTTTTATCTCAATTGAATCGCCTTCACGATATAATTGAGCTAGATTCATATCTCGTTTGAATTCTTGATAAACCACATAAGCTATACCAAAATCAGGAGTTTCAGTTTCAACCAAAGAAAAGCTTTCTTGCAATTCTGTAAAAAGGGTTTCTTGATCTTTAAGCCCACTTTCAAATGAACGGACAGTAGAATTAATCAAATTTAGTGCAGTTAAATATTCGCGATATTTTCCCACCTTGTTTTCTGTGTCCTTTGTTAACTTTAGATCTATTTTAGTTCCAATAATATGGATTCTTCCTATGGAATAAAGAAATTTTTCATTTATTCTAATAAGAATTTTGTTTCCATCCTTTGTACCGATTTGTTTACGAGAAAAATTCACCTTCTCTAATTTTTCCAAGAGGTTATCAACTCCAAATTCAATTGTTTTCATATTTAATTTGTTATTTTTAATTCGTTAATATCTTGTTCAATTTTAAATTTGTAAAGCGTGTAAGTTTCTCTTTCTCTCACTTGAGAAATTGTTACTTTTGCTTTTACTAAAGAGTATGTTTTATTCAGAATTTTTTCTAATTCTTCAAAAGGTTGTTTGTTTTCAACTGCTTCAATTATATCAAACTTGAGTAGCTCTAATTCACGACTACATTTCTTTGTGAATTCAACTGTTCCGCCTTTATATAACTTGAAAAGAAAATAATCTCGTTCTTGTTTTTTCGTTTTTTCCATAAGGCTAATTATTGTTTTATTCTAATTTTGTCCCCGACTTTCAAATCATTTGGACATTTGTATTCGGGATTTAATTTTATTATCTCAGATAAAGACATGCCAAACTTTTTTGCAATTTCTGAAAAACAACAGTCTCCTTTTTTTACAATATACCAAACAAAACAAGAATTTGATTTTGAAATTGTTTTCTTTTCTGTTGTTTTTGTTAAATTAGAAGTTTGTTTTTTTCCTTCGGATTTTACAACTTTTGCTGGCATAAATATTGTTCCATCCCCGGTCCAAATTTCATGTTTCTCACCCAGATACATTTTTGCAATAATTACATAAATGCCATTTGGGGAATTTACATAAAGATTTTTACATCCTGTCTCAACATCAATTTTTACATTGTCATCAGTTGGATTTCCTGTTGATGGAGCCAAGCCAATTAATTTATATTTATACAATTCTGAATTCTTGATTCCTAGTTGATTTAAGATGTAATTTGATTTTAGCGGAAAACAAATCCAGTAATGTTCATATAAGTACAAAAGTTCAATAGGTAACTCTATGTCTTTTTCCGTTACGTTGTAAACTTTGGTTCTAATTTCTTTTCCGTCGTTAACAACGCCTTTTAGATTTGTAATCTCTGCGTAAGTTAAGTTTGGAACTTTAACTAAAGCGAAAGGATATTTTGAATAATTGCCTTCTACCATTCCAGTTAAGGGGTTAATTGTTTTACGAACAAGTTCTTTCATTAACAATTCATAATTCTCTGTTGCGTAAAAATTAACTCCTAGAATATCAAAATAATTTTCTTGAAATGGTTGAATCTCGGCACTCTTTTGATAACTCATATCGTGTTCTAATCCCTTAACAAAAGGACGTTCTGTTTCTTTAGTTGTTCTACAAGAAACAACTGTAAAAACTAATACTAAAATTAAAATTAAATTTTTCATAGTTTGAATTTTTTATGTTATAACTAATTTTTATTAAACTATTTTATTCTCAAATAATAGCAATCATTCAAGAAAAACTCTTTTACTCTGTCAAAAAGTATATTTGTTAAATCGCCTTCGTCAGATTGAATTTTTAGAAAGTCCACCTTTCCTTTATCTACAGAAAGTGTCAATTGAAGAATTATGTCTTCTTTAAAATTTATGTGTGTATAAACATGAAGTTCATTTAGTTCACCTTCAATTCCTTTCCTAAATCCCAATGAAGATAAGTTCTTTACAAAAAAATCATAAACTTCTTCAAAACTTAAAGGGAATGTTGTGCAAATTGGGGTAACAATTAATTCTTTTGTTTTCATAATTCAAATTTTTATTTGTTTATTAATTTATTTTAAATTTTCAATTAATTCATTTTTTGTGTGTGCAATGAAAGTCACTTGTCTTGAACTTCCCCTTGTTACATAATAAGCGGCTCCATAGCGAAAAACTTTCTTGCTTCCTTTATCCAAATCCGGACATGTTTTTGCACAAAAATGATTGCCCAAATAAGACAGTTGCAATTTTCCTGTTGGATTCAAATTTTTATCAATTTCTCCACGAGAATATGCAAGAAGAGTTGTATATATTTTTGCAAGGAAAGGATTGTTTTTTGTCTTGAATGAATCCAGACAATTTTGTATCCTCTCACTTGCTTTAGTTGATTTTTCTTCAATTGATTCAGTAATCTTTTTCACATGTACATTCAAGGAATATAAAACATTTTCATTTGTATTTTCATTTGCAGGTTCAACATTAAAAAATAGTTTATGGGTTCCACTAATTTCAACTATTTGTTTTTTATTTTCAGTAATTGCACTAAAAGCAATTCTTTTGTTTTCCCCCCATAAATTATCAAGATTACTTTTAATTATTTCATTAAAAATAATTAACATGCTTCTTTGTTCCTTCAAATTGTCACTTTTTTCAATAGCAATGTCTCTTGCTAAATTGAAATTTCTTACATTTGTTTTCATAATGCGAATTTTGTTTTGTTAATAATAAAAATAATTTCCTTCTTTTCTTTAAACTCTAAAGAAGGTAAAGAGCGAGAGGGAAAGGGAGGGATTTATTTTGTGAACCAAGCCCAGATATTTTTACAAAAATTTGTTCTTGAAATAATTTTTATCAATAAAATTAAGTTATTAATTAAAAATAATAAAAAGAAAGTTAATACTCCCAAAAATACCCCCATAATAAATCCGAAAGGAAAAATAATTCCTATCCCAAAATTAATTCCTGAACAAACCCCATAAATAAATCCGAAAGATAAACCATAAGGTAACACAAAAAACAAACCAGAAGATGATTTAAATAATAATCCAAAATATAAACCACAAATTAATCCTATTAATGATCCAAAGATTAACGGGGGGACTTCTCCAGGAATTTCTAAAGATGTCGAAAGAATTCCTCCTGTAAATAAGCCAAAAAATAATCCAACAATTAATAAAGTTTTACATGCTGATTTAGAAATCTCCTCTGTTTCTATTAATTTTTCCTTAAATTTGAAAATTAAATAAATTGGTAAACTGAATAGAAAAAAAGATATAGAGTTAAAAATTATGTTTATCCAACTATTCCAAGGGCGAGTTAACTCAAAAAAGTTTCCTTCATAAAGAAGGATTTCTTTTGTTACATAATCTTGATTTCCAAAAATCAAAATCCATATTACATTTAATACTGCAAAAAGTATTGAAAACTTTAAACTTATTCTCAATACATGTTTCAAATTCAATGTTTTCATAATTTAAATTTTGTTTTGTTTATAATAAAAATAATTTCCTTCTTTTCTTTAAACTCTAAAGAAGGTAAAGAGCTAGAGAGAAAGTTTAGTTTGTTAGATATACAAAAAAAGTTGTGTCTTTGACTTCATAATAATCAAAGATTTTAAATCCTGTATAAATTTTGGAGCCATTTATTATTTTCACTTGAATTTTTAATTCTTCAAAATAGAAATCTTTTGGAATACATCTTGTTGGTACCCAATTTGTTCCTTTAGAATAATATGAACTTACTCGAAGTTCACCAGGCCACTCTCTTGTAATCTTTACAAAATCCCTTTTTTCCAAGGAAATTTTGAATTCGATTCCAATTGTATCCTTTACTTCAACTTCTTCTTGTGAAAAAGAGAAAAAAGGAAACGCTACGAATAAAATTAAAATTAGTGTTCTCATTGAGATGTTTTTGATTTTAAAATTGTTGTTACTTTTCTAAATACTTTTTGTATTTCATAAGATTTGGCCATAAATTCTCCAGCATATGATTGATTCGTTCTTGTACTTAATAATTGAGATAATTTGGAATCATTCTCATTGTGTTTTACAAGGATACTTTTTATTTCTTCATTTGATAAAAAAGCATTCTTTAATTTTTCCAAGAGAACTTTTTCATTAAGAAGAATTTCTGTAAAGATTTCTTCAAATTCTTTTTTGGTCAATTCCAAATATGGATTCATGTTACAAATTATGTTTTTATGTTTCTTATTGTTTGTACTGTTTTGAATTGGCTTACTATTTTTTCTCTTAGTATGCTTAAATGAAGGAGTTCGGGAGTTGAATGATTGAAAAATTTATTGTTATCTTTTTCATTCAATACATTCTTTAATTCAGATTCTAAATCAGTAAACTGTATTGACTTTTCAGTTTCAAGTTTTGCTGATATTTTTGCACTTTCCTTGATAAAATCAAAAAGGAATTTTTGGTATTTTGAAGTTAGTTCTTCTAAGAACTTTTTTGCTTCAATTTCGGAATTTATTTTTCTTGTTCCCATACTACAAATTATTTTCTTTTACGTCTTTAATTATTCCAAATGCACGGATTATTTTTTGAATCAATGCTTCAATTTCCTCTAATTCCTTTTGACGATTTTTTGTACTTTTTCCCAAAAGAACTATCTTAATTTGAAGTAAAGATTTTGAAGATTCAAATTCTTCCAGTAGAGAATCTCTTGTTTTAGAAGAAATATTTATTCCTTCTTTTTTTAGTGAACTAAATATATCTTCAAATTTCTTAATCAAATCTGAAAGAATAACCGTTTGAATTTTACTTGTTTTTGTTTCCATACATCGAATGTTTAAATGTTATATTTATTTTTTAATTCATCCACTAAAAGTTTTTTGTATATGTTTGTGGAATATTTCAAAACAAAAGGAAGTATAAATTCTGGGACAATTATTTCTCCTTCGATAATCTCTTTTATCCAAAGTGCATCTTTATTTGAACTTACTTTGTTAATTGAATTTTCAAAGGACTGAATTAAATGCTCCTTAAATCTTGAATAAGAAAAAGAAACTTTTGATAAATTTAAAAAATCAAAGATTTTTAGTGAAACCAAAAAATGACCTTCTTTTTCAAGGGAATCAAAAAACAATTCTTTTGCTATTTCATTTTGAAGTAATTTTTTTCCATACTTTTTTAAAAAGTTTTCAGTTGGAATTTTAAATTCTTGTGTTTCCATACATCGAATGTTTAATGTTTGTTAAAATTATTTTATTTCACTTCCTAAATTCTTTTCTTTGAATTTTTTATATTTAGGAATAAATTCTTTTCCTGAACTGTTCGTTATCTGAAATTCTCCAAGTTTTAATTTTGCTTTGAAGACTTCATTTGATAAATCTGTCCAAGTAAGAATTGTCATTGAATCTTCTAAGGCAAATGCTTGAAAGTTTTTTTCATAAAAATTTGAAGTTTTGCCTTCAACATTTATTGTTAAGACTCCTTGTTTTGTGTTTGTGCAAACCATTATAATTAAAAGTATTGCGCCAAGGAAAGTTGAAAGTTTTATTTTTTTCATAAGTTAAATTTTTAATTATTAAATTTCAAAATCTTCGTCACTTTCTGGATCTTCAACATCAAAGAAATCTTCTGCCTTACTCCAATCATCTTCTTCCTCTTCTTTTCTCATCTTCAAAAGTTCCATATACATCAAGGTTTCTTTGTATTCTTTTTCCTCATCTTCTTTTGTTGGTTCTCTGTAGAGTTCTTTTAATTCTTGTTCGGTAATTGTTTCTTCTTCAATTAACCTACTAAACGTTGTTCTTGTTAATTTACACATAATTCAAATTTTTTGTTTAACATAAAATTAATTTCTTCTTTTATTTAACCTCTAAAGAAGAAAAGAGTTTGTTGTACTAATTTAATTTATTTATACTACCAATTTCTTAATCTGCGATAATTTGGATTTGTAACAATACTTAATGCTCCTGCCCAATCATATCCATTTTCAGAATTTTCATCAACCAAACAATCTTTTGTTGTACATATTTCTTCTCCAAGGTTTTTATGAAAAAAATCTTCTTCTTGTAGGATTTCTTCTTCAACTTTTTCTTCCAAACAAGAATCACCTTCAAATTCTTCTTCTTTTCTTGGGTCTTGCAAATTGAAAAAAGTTTTTTGTGAGATTAAATGATTTTTGAATGCCTTTTCAATTGAGCTTGAGGTAATTAATTCGAAATTCTTATTTTCAATTGAAGAAATTTCTCTTTGAGTTTCTTCTTTAACTGGATCTTCAATAATTGGAATCCATAAGTCTTGTTCAAGCTCCAATTCTTTTTCTATTGTTGGAAAAGGATGATATTCAATTTTTTCCGCCCAAACTTTTCTTCTACCACGAGAATATTGATAAATATGATTCCAATATCTTCTTTGTTTTAAAGAACCCTTTCTCTTTAGAAAATGTTCTTCTTTCTCACTTGGCATTCGAAAATATAATTCTTCTCCTTTCTTTTTTGTTTTATCTGGGTTATGAATTCCATAAGTAAAGCCTTTTTCTTCAAAATCTTTAAATCTTCTTCCTTCAAGAAACTCCCATATTTCAATTTCCATTCTTTCTTCAGGTGTAATTAAGTTTTCTGGCCAAAGAGAAAGACACAGATTCTTATCAAAAAGAAAATCATTTTCTTTTCTACGAATTTCTAAAATATAGAAAGTTTCGCGTTTGTCAATTGCTTCCTTTAGCAAAATAAAGGATTCATTTAACCAGGCTTGTTCTTTTTCACAAAAAACATGATATTTTTTGTTTTCTTCGTTAAGGAAGAAATGAAAATCGCCTATGTGATAAGCATAAACTAATTCTCCAACTTCTTCTTCAATACCGAATTTGTCTTTTTCTGTGATAGTTATCCTATCATTAATGAAAAAAGTTCCTAATTCTTCATTTATACAAAATTGTGCCATAATGCAAATATTTAATTGTTTTACAATAATCTTTAGTTTGCCCCATGTTTTAAGTCTTGGAGGCGAAGACTAAACCTTAAGAATAATTAACTATTTTTTATTAATAATTTTTTTAACGCTCTCTCTTAATTCCATTACATCTTCTTCACAAGAAGCAATTAAAATTTTAATTTCTAATGTTGCTTCTGTTATTGACTCATAATCTTCTTCTAACCATTGGTGAGTTGAAGATTTATGTTCATGAAATTTTATCCGATATTTTTGATTATCATTTCTAAAATAAATTTCTGAACCTTCAATTATTTCAATTAATTGTACTAAAACTTTAATTCCATCAAAAATTTTAGTTGAAAAATCGCCTATTTTGTTTTTCTCATTTAATTTTTTCATAAAGCTAATGTTTTTTATTTTGTTTGTTTAATAAAATATCATGTATGCAAAGCAATCCATTTTCCCCAATAAATAATTTTGTTGGATTTGCTCCCCTAAAAGGATAAACAATTATTTCTTTCTTGGCAAAATCAATAAAAACAAATTCCTCATTTCCATATTTATCACTTATCCAACCCCCACAAGTTGCCATGCATAATTTATATCTATCTTTAAAATTGCCAATTTCAAAAGCCAGAAAAATCCCCCCAATCCTTACTGAATCAAATGGTTCCCCTTCACTATTTAACCAATTAGTTTCTCCCCAAAGGTGAAGCTTTCCATTTTTATCAATATAAACTCTTTTCAAAAGTTCTATCTCTTTTTTACCAATTAGTCTAATATCTGGCTGTGTTTTTACTTGATCATAACTTCTTAATTCTCCTTCCCAATAAACAGCAGTGTCTGAAAATTTTCTTAATCCATACAATTTAACCCTTTCTTTAAAATTACCTTCACTGACACCTTCCTGAATTATTGCTCTTAGTTCTTTATATTCTAAAAGAGAAAATTTATTTTCTTTTATTTCTATTGATGCTTCTTTTCTTAGATTAGAAAATAATTCTTTCTTTTCATTAAAAGAACTTTCAGAAAAGGTTATTTCCATAACTTTTTCTAAATATTTTGTTTTTAATTCTTCAAAATTTTTCATAAGGCTAATGTTTTTTGTTTTGTTTATTTTCTATAATCTTTCTTAATCTTTTGAATTTTCTCCCCTTCCTTATTTTTTCTAATCTTTCTTTTCTTCTAATTCTTCTCGGGTTAGAGGATACGTATAAAACTAATTTATCATACCATTTGATTCGGAGTTTTATTTTTCTTAGACCAAACCAAAGTCTTGATGTGATAAATTCTGTGAAGTTGTCAAACCAGTCAATTCTTATTTTAAATTTCTTTAGAACTAACCAGATTATGATTGTTAAAATTGTAACAACCAGAGCAATTGATGAAATAATACTTGTTATCATAATTCGAATTTTTAGTTTATATTTGTTAATTATTTGTTATTTCACTTATTTCTTATTTAGAATTCTAGTAACAACTAATCTTGTATTTCTTTGTTTTTTCGGCTTTTTCTTTGACGAAAACTAAGTTAACACTAAGTTTAATCTTACGCACTCTGACATTCAGAGCCTTTCTTTTCTGGTTTTACCCAAAAAAGATTTATTTTATCTTCTTAGTCGAAGACAAAATGCCACTTCTTTTCTTCTTTTATCGAGGAAAAGAGTATTTCAAAAAATTTTTTGAAAGCCTGAATTGGCAATCTTAATTTTTATGAAATGTTTTTACTTTTTAGTGACAAAAGAATTAGCTATTAGAACTATATAAATGTTATTATTAGAGATATTCCATGTAAATTAAGGCTGGAAAATGTTAAATTTTGTCTTTTTCTAAAAAAGAATTAGTTGAACTTTGATAAGTTTTTCTTTAGAGAACTAAAAGGAAAGGGTCTTTCATTTGTTACAAAAGTCATGTATTTAAGGAAAGTATAAGTTTGTGTGTTCCATACTTCAGATAAGCTCGCCACTTCTTTTATTCTTTTATTTGAGAATAGTGCAACAAAAAAGTTAATTATTGAAAATGCGTAAATTAAATATCTCCAAACTCCAAGAATTATTCCAGAAACAATACCAACAACAATTCTCATTAAAGATTCAGTTCTCTCAGAAGTTTTTTTATTTTTTTTAACCATTCTAAAATTAACGGAAAGATGTTTGTCTTTTAGCTCTTGCCTTTGAGTCCCCTGGTTTACAAGTTTCTTTACGTCTTACATCAGCAACCAGTAAGTTTCGGTCATAAGCTAAAAAAGCATCTTTTAATTCAGTAGATTGTGTGTAGTCTATTAATCCTTTTGCCAAAGCTAAACGTGCTGCATCAATTTGACCTTTTTCTCCACCGCCTTTTACTGTTAACATAGCATCAAAATCTCTTTTTCCAAAAATAGATTCGTAAATTCTTAATGGTTCTTCAATTTTTAATTTGTCAAACATATGTAGAGTTGCAAGTCCTCTTCCATTAAATGTGATTTTTCCTTCTCCAGTTTTAATCAGAGCTCTAGCAACTGCTGATTTTCTTTTTCCAGAAGAATAAATTTTTTTGTATTTTGTTTCAATTCCTACCATTTTATCTTGTTGTGAATTCCTTAACTTGTGAATATTTAATTTTTTTAGTTGGATTAAGTGATTCTAATTTTGCTTCAGCAAATTCTTTTGGTACTGTTACATAACACTTGATTCTCTTAAAGGCTTCTCTTCCTCTTCCTTCTCTAAAGTTTGGAAGCATTCCTCTAATTGCTCTTTTTACAATTTTTTCACTGTCTGCATGATGCTTTGGACCTTTTTGTGAATGACCAATCATGTTTCTTTTTCTTGTGAATGCATCTTTTGTTGTGTCAAAGTTACCAGTGATTATTACTTCGTTACAGTTGAATACTCTAACTTCTTCGCCTTTTAGAGCAAGCTTTGCAACATTACTTGCTAATCTTCCCATTGTAACTCCTTTTCCGTCGATTAATTTCATTTTAATATTGTAACCTCTTTTGCTTCTTTATTGTTTAATATTTCTTCTTTAAGTGAAATTGCTTCACATCCAGCGTTTTTTAACTTTTCTTTAGCTTTTTCAGAAAATTTGAATGCTACAACTTTTACTTTTTTTGTAATTTCTCCTTGGCTTAAAACTTTTCCTGGAACAACAATTGTCTTTCCCTCTGCTTTTTGTATTTCAGATAAATTTTTTTCAGAAGTTTTGCTTCCTGGGCTTGTCATTAGACTGGCTACTTCAATCCAAGCAGGATTTTTTTTAGCAAGTACAATTACTTCAACTAATTCTGGATTAGTCTTTGTTCTTAGTTGTGTTTCAATTTTTGTTTTTGATTTTATTGTCATTTTATTATTTAACCTACGAGAATAAGTTCTTCCCGCTAACGCGATTAACTCGCAGGTTAGTAATTCAAATTTTATTTGGTTTATAAAACTTTTGCAAACAAAAGTTTAATTTGAAGTTGGAAGTTATAAGTTAGAAGAATAATTTTATTTACGGAGTTACATGCAGGGGCTAGTGCTCTCAATCCGTGAAAACTTTCCTAAATTCATTTTGTTCATTTATTGAAATTTTCAGAATTGCTCGTCAAACCTAGGTTCTCATCTAATTATATGCAGGTGCTAGGATTCGAACCTAGGTAGGCAAAAGCCAACAGATCTTGAGTCTGTCCCGTTTGACCGCTCCGGCACACCTGCATGTAATTATAGATTAACTTGTATTTTTAAGAATTGCTATCAAATTTTATTTTGCAAAATAGATGAAATACCTCTGGATTACCCAAAATGTACTTCTTTTGGAGTGATAACAAGATAGAAATATTTATAAACTACTATAGAGTGATAAATACATGGAAATTAAAAATTTATTGAACGGTAATCTTAATCTTTCTGATTTGGAAAACCATGAAATAAGCAAAAATACCTCGGCGTTTGATGGTCTTGGAAAAGAAAAAGTTGAAGCCTTGAAAAAATCTATTTCAGAAATTAATGACATGGTTAAAGGTAGAGAATTTTTGAGTAATCAAATTTTTGAAGAAGGAGAAAAAATCAAGAACGAAATTAATTCTTTAATCATGGAAAATGAGCGAACACCCCTTGCAGATAAGAGAGACGTTATGCGTGAAAAAAATGATTTGAACCATAAGAAAATTGAGATTTCTGAATTACAACTTAATGAAAGAATCAGCTGTTGGAAAGACATTGCACAGTTGAAAAAAGAATTACGTGAATATGAAAGAGAATTAAATGAAAAAGAAGAGCGGTCAAAAATGTTTGCGAAGATTATGGAGGAAAATTAAATGATACAAAAAAATATTACAGTAGAAGAAATTTGTAGAAAATTAAAACCAATATTTGGAAATAAAATAGACGAGGTTTATTTTAGATATTCAGTTGCAAATTCTTATGAAGAGAAAAATGAAATTCTCCAATTACTTAGTGGTCTTTATGAAAAACATTTAAGTACGCTTTTAGGGAAAGGTGTTTTACTTGAACCTCCAAAAGAAGAAGCAGTTAAAGGAGAATATCCTTTGGCGAAAGTTAATTATGCTGGAAAAAATTTATTTGATTTTTCCCTTCGAGAAAAAGATTGGCCAAGGCACGTTTGTATAACTGGTATGAGTGGTAGCGGAAAGACAACTTTTGCTTTTCAAATTCTAAAAGATTTCATAAAAAAAGATAAACCGTTTTTAGTTTTTGATTGGAAAAAAAGTTTTAGACCTCTTTTGTCGGCAGATCATAAATTAATGTGTTTTACTGTTGGTAATGACGCTGTCAGTAGTTTATTTAAAACAAATATTAATCGGCCTCCAAAAGGCGTTAATCCTAAAGAGTGGATTAATGTTTTATGTGATTTATTGACTGAATCATTTAGTGCATCTTTTGGTGTTCACAAAATTTTACTTGAAACACTTGATGAAGCATTTCAAGGCTGGGGAGTTTACGAAGGTAGTGAACATTATCCTAATTGGTTTCACATAAAGAAGATGCTTGAAAACAAATCAAAAGAAGCGAAAGGTAGAGAAACTGGTTGGTACGAGTCAGCTATGAGAGTTGCAACAGTTTTAACTTTTGGTGGATTTGGAAAAGTTGTAAATTACGAAGGAAAAAGAAGTATTTCAATTGAAGAATTATTTGATAAAAAAACAATTTTTGAATTGAATTCACTTTCAAACATTGAGAAGAAATTTTTTAGTGAATACATTTTAACATATATTTACAAATTGAAAAAAGCAAAGCAAAACACAATCGATGATGGATTTAACTTTGCTATTTTAGTTGATGAGGCTCACAATATTTTCTTAAAGAAAGAAACAAGTTTTATGACGGAATCTGTGACAGACATGGTTTACAGAGAGATGCGTGAATATGGTACTTCGTTAATTTGTTTAGATCAGCATATTTCAAAATTGAGTGATACTGTTACAGGTAACTCTGCTTGTCACGTTGCATTTCAACAACAACTTCCGCAAGATTTACATAATATTAGTTTACTTATGCAACTTCCAGATAGAAAAGAAATATTTTCACAATTAAATGTTGGTTCGGCAATTGTTAAATTGTCTGACAGGCACACACAACCTTTCTTAGTTCAAGCACCATTTGTTGATTTGAGAAAAAGTATTGTTGACGATGAAGAAATTGCTAGAAGAATGCAATTTTTAGTTGAAGGGCACAATGTTTCAAAGGAAGATCCAGAATTTTTAGAAGAAATAACTTACTCACAAAAAGAAGAAACAAAGGTTATCCCAGAAGAAATTAGAGTGATTGAAATTCCAAAATTTGAAGAAAGAGTTTCTTCTAACAAGTATATCGCATTCTCAAGTAACGTGGAGAAACAAAAAATGCCTGAGGTGAATTTCTCAAGTGGGTTTAATGAAACTCAGGCCATTTTATTTAATTTTGCTAAAAAAAGTTTGCAAGAAGGAATGTCAATTAGTCAAATTGAAAAAATTCTTGAAAAAGGACTTCATGAAAATTGTTATTCTGATTTGGATGTTTTCAAGGTTATGACAAAAACACTTGATTTGAAATTAACAAACAACAGCCCTTCAAGAAAAATTGAAAGAAAAAATAGAGTTTTAGAAATTGAACTTCCAGAAATTATTCACATTGAAGAAAAACCTTCCTTTGTTTTTGAAGAAGAAACTAAAGAAGAGAAGACTCTTGGAATAAAGACAGATAAAATTGTTGGAAAAGAAATTATTGTTCCAGAAGTTAAAGTTTTGGAAGCAAACAGCGTTGAAATAATTGTTGAAGAAAAACAAAAGGAAAAGAGTGAAGAAAAAATTTCTTTAGAAAAACCAAAAACAATTGAAATTGGTAGTAAAATTTTAACTATTAATAACGAATATCCTGTTGGGCTTACTCTTGAAGAAAGGAAATTTTTCAAGTTCCTAAAAGAAAACCCCGAACATGAAAAAAGTGTTACTGAAATTTATTCAATTGTTGGACTTTCAGCTAGAAAGGGAAATGTGATTAAAAATTCCTTATTAAAAAAAGATTTGATTCGAGTTGAAGAATTTAAAAATGAGAAAGGTTGGAAAAAATTTATTCGATTAAACTAATTCTTTTTACAAACCTTTTCCATTCTGTCTTGCACTTGATTAAATAGAGTTGAAGAAATTATTGGAACGTGATTTCCTTCATGAATTTCTCCATCAAATTTTACTTTTCCAAGATACGTAAAATTTGTTAATATCTTTTTTAATCCCATAACGGAGAAACCATATTTTTTTCCTAGTCTATTCAAACTTAAATTTGAATTCAAAAAATCTAAATAAATTTCTTCTACTAATTTTGAATTTTCATCAGGAGTTAATTTATTATTTTTTATTTTATACCCAAAAGCTGGTCGTGTCACACTTCCGCCACCTTGTGCTCTTTTTTTCATTCCTCTTTTTTGTCTTATTCCACCTAATTTTTCTTGTTTTCTAAAAGTTTGTAATTCTCTCCAACTAACTTTTTCTTCAACATAAGAATTGAAGTCTTCTTCTTTTTCTGGAGCAAAATATGCACAAAACTCACAAAGTGTTTTATCATTTATTATTTTATTTTTTGCAGACTTATATCCACATTTATCACAATCAGAAATCATTCTATCTGCCCATCGCTGTATCTAGCGGACTTTTAATTTTCTTTAGTTCTTCTGGAGAAACATGTGTATAAATTTGAGTTGTTGACAAATCTGAGTGACCTAAGAGTTCTTGTATTTTTCTTATATCAACTTCGTTTTCTAGAAGATGTGTTGCAAAGGAATGTCTGAGAGTATGAGTGTGAACTTCTTTTTTTATTCCTGCTTTAACCCCTGCCTTTTTTACAATTTTTTGTACATTTCTGTCGCTCATTTGTTTTTTGTTTCTACCAGAAAATAAAAATATCTCTTCATGTGCCTTTTGATTCTCTGCATATTTTCTTAATTTTGTAATTAAAAATTTTGGAATATTAAACATCCTATCTTTTTTTCCTTTACTTTGTCTAACATAACCAATTCCTTCTTCAAAATTTAAGTCATCAATTTTTAATCCAGTTATTTCTGAAACTCGCATACCTGTTGCATAAACTAAAGAAATCATTAAACGAGATTTTTTATTGCTGAGTGCTTCAAAGAGTGAAAAAATTTCATCCTTTGTCAAAACTACTGGTAACCTTTTTTCTCTTTTTGGTCTTTTGATTCCGGCGGTTGGATCTTTTTTCAAAATATTTGTGTAAGCATATTTTAGTGAAGCAAGAAACATAATTATTGAAATTGAAGCTTTGTCTGAAAGATTTTCTGCAACGTAAAATTTAATATCGTCTTCGGTTATTTCTTCTGGTTCTTTTTTTGTATAATCAAGAAGTTGAGAATTGAATCTCATATAATTTTTCAAAGTGTAAACTGAATTTTTTGCAATTTTTAATTCTATTTCAAGTTTTTTTAGAAATTCATCTTTGTTCATTTAGTAATTTATTGAAAAAGGTATATGTTGGATTGTGTCCATAAATTTCCTTGAATTGTTTGTTAAAATCTTTTTCTGATTTTACTTTACCTAAAGATTTTATTAATTCGAGAAGTTTTTCTTTTCCAAATTTTTCTACAAGAAGTTGAACCGCAAAACCTGACTCTCTGTATATTGCTTCTCCTACTTGATAATAATACTCTAGAAAACAACTAAAAGTAGTTACAAAATTTTTTTTAATTTTGTTTTGGTTGGACAAATAAACTGAAACCCCCTCATTTAACCATAAGGGTCTCGAACAACTATTTGATAAAATCATAAAGAAAGAATGGCATAACTCATGTTTTAGAAAAGCAAAATAATCTTCCCTAGAATATTTATGCCCAGATTCTTTTTCCATTACATTTCTATTAATCATATAAATTATTCTTTGATTTTGCCATCCTCTTTCCCAAGGTTCAGTTTTTTTACCTCTTAAATTATCATAATCTTTTCTTTTATTCCAAAGAACAATTGTAGGAATATTTCTAATCCAATCAATTCCAAAAAAATCATTTAATTCATTCATTGCTTTCTCATACATTTCTTCAAGAGTTTTATCCTTCTTTTCTTTTAATTCAAAAATCATTTTACTTTTATTCCAAAATATTTTAATTGCTCCTTTGTTTTTTTGTTATCAACAAAAAGAATTGTTTTCATTCCCATATTACAGGCAGGAATTATGTTCCAAGATTGATTATCAATAAATAAAATTTCATGCGGTTTTGCATTTAATTTTTTTAATAAAAGTTCATACAATTCTTTGTTTGGTTTTCTCATTCCAGCATCACAAGAAACAATTACTTCATCAAATATTTCAAAATCCCTTTTTTGCATTAATGCTTCTTTTGAAATGTGCCATTGATCAGAAAGGACTGCAACTTTTAACCCTTGTTTTTTCATTTGTTTTGCTGCACTAAAAAGCCAATTATTTTTGTGATAAACTTTTCTGTATGTTTTAACGAATAGCTTTTCTAATTTTTCTTTTGGATAATTTAAGTTGCAAGAAATAATTCCTAAAAGAATATTTTTTGATATTGAGCCTTCAATAGATTTTGCATATGCTGTATCTATTGAATCAAAATATTGGTCAAGGGAAATTTTTAATTTGTTTGCAATCAATTCATGTACCCCTGAAGTATGAACCATTCGGGGATTTATTCTTGGTTTTCCACCCAATTGTAAAACTCCCCCTACGTCGAAAACAACTGCTTTAATTTCACCTTCTAGAACCCCTTTTTTCATATAATGATTATGCGAACTTCTTTTAAATAACTTTCTTTATGTATATACTTCAAACTAAAATATTAAAAACAAACCCTGTTTTTTGTTAAAATGTTGTTCTTATTTTTGAAAGGAATAATCGCAGGAATGGTTATTGGAGCTCCTGCAGGACCAACTGGAATCCTTTGTCTAAAACAAAATTTGATTAATAGAAATCATAAGGGTTTTTTCACAGGTTTTGGTGTTGCGACTGCAGATTTAATTTACTCGGGATTTGCTCTTTTTGGAATTGGTCTTTTTTTAGATTTCTTAATTCATGAGAGAAAATTAATAGAAATATTTGGGGCATTAATTTTAATTTTTGCTGGTCTTTATGATTTCTTTTTCAATGAGAAAAAAATAGAAAAGAAAATCACAAAGACAAATCATTCAATTAAATCATATTTATTTGGATTTTTTGTTACAATAGTTAATCCTGTTGCAATTTTGAGTTTCATGTTTGCCTTTTCTTTAATGAATGTAGCAAACCACACTTTAACTCCCCTTGGTTCTTTCTTTTTAATTTTGGGGGTTTTTATTGGTTCTTCATTAACTTGGCTACTAATTAACCTTTTTGTTCATAAAAAGAAAATATATATTGAAGAAAAATTATCAGAAAGAATTCATCAAATTTCCGGAATAGTTCTTATTCTATTTGGAATCTTATTTTTAGTTAAATTTATTTGCTTTTAGAATTTTTAATTAATTCTTTTTGATTGATAAAAACAATTATTGCTGCACCAATTATAAACATCCAATCAACAAAATAAGTTAATGCTAGAAAACATAGGGCAATTATTGAAAGAATTACAACTTTTGTTTTCATTTGCATTCTCCAGTTTGATAATAATCAATTGAAGAATCACTGCAAGCCATACAAGCATTACCATAAGTTCTATAACAAAATTCTTCTTCACAACTCGTTACTTTGTGTCCACAAACAGGTGTATAATCTAGGGTACAGATAATATTTCCTCTGTTTTCATCAGCGCAATAAATTTTTTCTGAACCAGAATCAAACAAGTTAACTATTTCTAATACCTCGGAGTTAATTATATTTAACCTTAATCTTTTCTCTCCTGCAGAAGCCATAACAGTATAACAACCAGGGCAATTTAATGTTTCAATTGAAGCAATTGTTATTTGTGAATATCCTTCACTAATTAATTTTGATGCTGATTTTTTTGCTATTTCTTTTATGGATTCATTCTTTACTTCCCAACTTCTCACACAAGCATTAATTTCTTCTGACCAGCTGTATCCGGCTCCAATTAAACAACCATAAGAATCTTTGTCTCCGCCAATCAAATTATTTTTTGATTTGTTTAGAATGAATGGTAGAGAAATTAATGTTACGATAAGGATTAACAGGATGAATGCTGGAACAAAAGTAAAAAGTTTTTTCTTCATTTAAAATTAAACTGATTCTTCTTTATAATTTTTACTTTCGAAGAAAGAAAATAGTTCTTTAGTTAAGAAATCCTTAAATAATTGGGCTCTTTCTATATTGTATGGTTGTTAAAAAAATTGCAAATCACGAAGGTTATATTTTTGCGGGAATTTTAATGGTAATTGGAACTTCACTCAAATTACTTTTTAATGTAAAAATTGATTCAGATTGGTTTTGGTTTATTGCAGGAGTTGCACTGGTAATTGAAGGAATTATGAATTCTTCTAAACAAAAACAATTCAACAATAAGTTTAAAGTTGTTTCAAAGGAAGAATACGAAAAACTTTGGGGAAGCATAGAAAACCAAGAGAAAAAGAAATAATTTAAAGTCTCTTGCTTTTCAAAAATGATGAAAGGATACTTAATTATTGGAATTTTTTTATTATTGCCATTTGCTTTTGCAATTGATACAATAAATTACAAAATTTATGGTGACAAAGTTTTGGTTGAAGCGAGTTTTGAAAAGGGGCTATTCTTAAATTTACCAAAAGATTATTCTTTATTAGAAACAAATTCAGAATACTTGATTCAGGAAGGTTACATTTACTTGAAAGGGAAAGGAAATTTATCTTTTATTACAAAATCTTTTATTGATAAAAATGGGGATGAATATTTTTTTGTTGTTAAAGAAGAAGAAAATATTGGTAAAAAAGTAAGTGTGTATTTGCCAGAATATTCAAATTTAATTGAAAGATATATTGTTTATCCAAAAGATTATTCTCTGAAAACAAATGGCCAAAACATAATTCTTTCTTGGGAAAATATAACTGAAAAAGAAATTCTTGTTCCTTATTCAACACAAAAAAATAATTATTGGATTGTCTGGCCTGTTCTTTTAATTTTACTCGGAGGAATATTTTACAAATTTTCCAAAAACAATAAGGAAAAAATATTTTCAAAAAATTTATTTCGTGAAGAAAAAGAGATAGTTGAATATTTAATAAAGAAAAAAAATAAGTCTTGTTGGACAAAAGAAATTGTAAAAGAACTTGGAATTTCAAAAGTTAGATTAAGTAGAAAATTAAGGAACCTTGAAGAAAAGGGTTTGATAAAAAAAGAACCGCATGGAAATGAAAATAGAATAATTTTACAAAAATAGTTGTTTCATCTTGTTTCAAGAATTAATTATAAAGTTTTTTTCACTCAGTTTTGTATGGAAAAAACACAACTCAAAAATAAAATTGAAAGATTAGTTGCACTTGGAACAATAGGTTTACTTTATTTAGGAATAATAATCATCGGAATTAAATACAACACAAATTCAATATAATTAGAAAGGAGGAAAAATAATACAAATGAAAAAGATATACTCAATATTTCTTATGGCTTTCTTAGTAGTAGGTTTGTTAGGAATTGTTTCAGCAGAAGATCAATCAAGCGATGTTGTAATAAAAAATCCTGGGCAAATAAATGCTTTTGAGAGGGCAATGGAGAAATTTAGATTATCTTTAATTTCAGATCCAGAAAAACGTGTTGAAAAAAGTTTGGATTATGCTGAAGAAAGGTTAGCTGAAATCGAAAAATTAACTGAAGAAGGAAAAATCGATGAAGCCGAAAAACTTCAAGCAGAATATGACCTTATGATTCAAAAAGCTGAAAAGGCTATGGAAAATTTTGAAGCTAACGGTGATGTGAACAAGTCTGAAAATGCCCTAAGAGAAATGGCAAGAATTCAAAACAAAATAGAAAACCATGAAGAAAAGTTAAACGAGATTCATGCAAGAATTCTTGAAAGAGTAGGGGAAAATATGACTGATGAAGAGTTAGCACAATTTGAAAGTCTTTTTGAAAAAGTTTCTGAAAAGAGTGATTCGATTGCAGAAAAAGCAATAACTAGAACAGAAAACCTTGAAACAAAATACAAGGTACTTTCTGAAATGAGTGATGAAGAACTTCAAACTCTTTTAGATAATATTGATTCAGAAGAAGGTTTAACTCAAGCAAGGGAAGTTAGAAAAGTTCGGGATGAAGAAAGATTCCAAAGAGAAGTAGAAGTTAGAGAACAAAATCTTGAAAGAATTAAAGAAAGATTACAAGCTAACGAAAACTTAACTGAAGAACAAAAACTTCAAATCCAAGAAAAAATTTCTAAAGAAGAAGGAAAGCTTGAGGAATTCAAGTCAATGAAAGAAGAACTTCAACAAAAAATGGAAGAAAGACGTAGTGAACTTGGAGAAATGAATGGTAGTTTAAACCAAATTCGAGAAGAACAACGTGAAGAAGCAAAAGAAAGAATTGCTGACGAATTAGAAAAAAGAAACGGTAGCAATTCTGACGATGTTGAAGAGGAATCTGAAACTGAAGAAGAAAACTAAATTTGTTCAATTTTTTATTTTTTATTTTTTTAATTAATTTTATAAGCTTTATTTAGCTAAAAATTAAATGTTTGAGAAAGAAAATTTTCAAAAGAAATTTCTTAATTTGAAAGAGGAAGGAGATTTGAATGAGAAAGAATTTGAAAAATGTACTTTTTTGAATTGTAATTTTACTGGCGCCAATTTTGTTAAGTCCACTTTTACCGATTGCACTTTTGAAGGATGCAAAATAGTTTTGACAAAAATAGATTTTGCAAAATTTAATCAGGTATTGTTTAAAGAATGCAAGATTTCAGGAATTCATTTTAATAAATTGAATCCCTTGTTTTTGACAATGGAGTTTGAAAAATGTGCAATAAAACATTGTGATTTTTCTGATATTAAGTTAAATAAAACAAAATTTACTTCTTCTATTCTTGAAGGATGTGATTTTATTTCTACTGAGCTTAAAGGAGCAAACTTTCGTAAAGTTAAATTTGAAGATGTTGTTTTTGATAATTGTAACTTAACTGAAGCAAATTTTTTGGGGGCCGAAGGGTTTAGAATAAATCCAACAAACAATAAAATTTTCAAAGCTAAGTTTAATCGGGATAATTTGCTTGGACTTGTCTATGATTTTGGAATAATTACAGAATAGTCTAACTTATAAACCGTCATTTCTTACTTTTTTCGTTAGACAACTGGACTCCTTGGATTCAAATAAATTCAATTCGGTCCTCGGATTTCGTTTAGCGAAATCCTTGCGGAAACTTTTCCGTAAAAAAAGTTTAGGGAGGCATAAAACAAGATGAGTAAGAAAATTTTTGTAGGAAATTTACCTTTCAAATATAGAGGAAAGGAATTAAGAGATCTTTTTTCACAATTTGGAGAAATTGAAGACGCTACTGTTATTCTAGACAAATTTACAAAGAAATCGAAAGGTTTTGGATTTGTAACTTTTGTAAATGATGCAGATGCAGATAAAGCAGTTTCGGAAATGAATGAAAAAGAAGCTGAAGGAAGACCTTTAACTGTTAACGAAGCTAAAGCGCGTGAATAGTTTTTGGAATAATTGATTTATTTTTATTTTTATATGTTAAGAGAATAGAACGGAGGAAAATTTAAGATGAGTAAGAAACTTTTTGTAGGAAACTTGGATTTCAAGACAACAACGGAAGACTTGGAAAAAATGTTCTCAGAATTCGGAGAACTCGAAGAAGTTAATGTTGTTACTGACAGAGATACTGGAAGAAGTAAAGGTTTTGGATTTGTTACATTCTTTGAAGATAATGAAGCTGACAAGGCAATTTCGGAGATGAATGAAAAAGAAGTTAACGGAAGAAAAATAAACGTTAATGAGGCAAAGGAAAAAGAAGATAGACCTGAGAGAAATTCCAGAGAAAGATTTGTCAGACAAGAAAGAGAACCACAAGATGAATATAGTAAGTATTGTAGCACTACATTCATGAAGTAGGTTTGAGTGTGCCGAGTACAAGGTACGAAATAATTTTTTTATTTTTTTGTTTTATTGGTGTTTTTTGGGGTGATGGCTTCGCTTGTTTTATTCTGCTTTGCTTGAATAAAACTGCGCTACGCTTTGCATGGAAATTGAATTAATGTGAAAGTTTGGTGGGCAGAAGATTTTAATATAATTTGAAGCTTTCAGTTAGGATTATTTTATTTATATAAATTGAAAATATATTTAAGTTTATTTTATTTAGTTAATTTATGAATAATTTTAAAGAAGAATGGGAAAAAAATATAAAGGAATTTAAAAAACAATCAAAATTCAATAAAGTAGTATTAATTATTTTTTTATTATTTATTTTAGTTGGATTTGTTGCAGGTATATATCTTTCAAGTATTCTTATTTTTGAACCTTCAAAAATATTTTTTAAAGAATATATTTTAGAATTAGGCTATGACTTTCTTACTCCAATAACTATATTTTTTCTCATAGGGATGGGCTCCAGTATTATTTTTGTTATAATCAATAATTTTTATAAACTAAATAAATATTTCTTGATAGGATTTTATTTATTTTTATTTTTGTTAATTTTTGGCATTTGTTTTACGTCCGAAACTTATAAATCTTCTTTTGAAAAAGAATTAAATTGGAATCAACTAAATTTAAGTGCCTTACCTCAAGATTGCAATATTTCTAATTTAAAATGTGGGACAAGATTTGATGAATTTATAGTTGGTCAAAAATTTTGGTGTAATTTTGAAGTTAACCGTTCTTGTAATCTAAAATATGAATTAGAATTAGAAAAATTTTATAATAATGATAGTAAAAGAGAAAGATTAATTGACGAAAAAGGATTTAATTTTGAAATAACTACCGAAATACAAGGCATTTATATATTTTTAGAAATAATTAATACGGAGGGAATATATCTAACCCAGACTTCAAGATATATTGACTTAAAAAATAAATATACGCTTGAAGAATATCATAAAAGGCAACATGATAAAACATTATTAATTATGACAATATTATCTATAAGTTTATTTTCAGTTATTGTTGCAATGAATAATCTTAAACAACTATTTGAAAAAAATGGACCGCAAAAAATCATTTTGGAATGTCCTTACCATAAAAAATTAACTAATCCAACCGTTTCTGTAACTGTTTAACTTTATCCCTTAACATAATTGCTGTTTCAAAGTCTAATTTTTCGGCTGCGAGTTCCATTTCTTTTTGAATTTCAATTATCATGTTTGGGATGTCTTTTTTTGGAATGTGCTTTGTGTCAATTATGTCAACCTTTTTTTCTCTTATTGGTTTTACAATTGTTTTTGGGGTTATTTTATGTTTTTTATTAAATTCAATTTGAATATTTCTTCTTCTGTTTGTTTCTTTAACCGCTCGCTTGATTGAGTCAGTCATTACATTTGCATATAAAATTACTTTTGCGTTGACATTTCTTGCCGCACGACCGATTGTTTGAATTAAAGATTTATCGTTACGTAAAAATCCCTCTTTGTCGGCGTCCAAAATTCCCACAAGCCCAACCTCTGGAATATCTAAACCTTCTCTTAGTAAATTTATTCCAACCAAACAATCAAATTCCCCTAATCTTAATTCACGAATTATTTCTGTTCTCTCAAGTGTATCAATTTCTGAATGTAAATATCTTGTTTTAATTCCAGATTCTGCTAGATATTCTGTTAATTCTTCTGCAAGTTTTTTTGTTAAAGTTGTTACAAGAACCCTGTCTCCTTTCTTTACAGATTTTTCAATTTCAGATTTTATATCCTTTACTTGTGAATCAAGTTTTCTTATTTCAACTTCTGGATCAACTAAACCAGTTGGTCTAATTATTTGTTCAACAATTTGTTTTGAAGTCTTTAATTCATAATCTCCAGGTGTTGCTGAAACAAAAATCGTTGAATTCTTTTTTGTATATTCTTCGAATTCTTCAAATTTTAATGGACGATTGTCATATGCACTTTTCAATCTAAACCCATAATCAATTAAATTTTTCTTTCTTGCTTTGTCTCCCTTGTACATTCCATGAATTTGAGGGATTGTTTGGTGGCTTTCATCAATTACTATTAGAAAATCTTCTGGAAAATAATCAAGTAAGCAATAAGGTTTTTCTCCGGGTTTTCTTCTATCAAAATGTCTTGAATAATTTTCAATTCCTTTACAATAGCCCATTTCTTTAATCATCTCAAGGTCATAGAGCGTTCTTTGTTTTAACCGATGTGCTTCAAACATTTCGTGTTCTGGCAAATCTTTTTCTAATTCTTTTTTTATTGAATTAATCGCTTCCTCAAGTTCTTCTTCTGGAATCATAAAATGTTTTGCAGGGTAAACAGTAAAATATTCCCATTCATCAAGTTTTTCTCCAGTTATTTTATCAATTTGTAAAATCCTTTCAATTTCATCACCAAACATTTCAATTCTAATTATGTTGTTAATATCATGCGGAATAAAATCAATTATGTCTCCTTTTACCCTGAATCTCCCTGCTTCTAATTCCATATCATTTCTTTCATATTGTGAACCGATTAATTCTGAAAGAATTAAATTACGTTTTATTTTTTGTCCTTTCTCTAAACCAAACCGATAACCCAAATAATTTTTTGGATTACCTAGCCCATAAATACAAGAAACCGACGCAATAATTATTGTATCTTTTCTACTCAAAACAGATGCTGTTGCCGAAAGTCTCATTTGGTCAAGCTTTGGGTTAATTGCTGCATCTTTTTCTATATATTGGTCTGTTGTTGGCAAATATGATTCTGGTTGATAATAATCATAATAAGAAACAAAGTATTCAACTTTATTTTCCGGAAAAAATTCTTTTAATTCTTCATACAATTGGGCTGCAAGTGTTTTATTGTGTGCAATTACTAAAGTTGGCTTTTGAACTTCTTGTATCACGTTTGCAACGGTAAATGTCTTTCCTGAACCTGTTACTCCAAGTAGCGTTTGTATCTTTTTCTTAGATAAAATTCCATTTACCAAATCTCTTATTGCTTTAGGTTGATCTCCAAATGGTTTGTAAGTGGATTTTAGTTTGAATTTTTGGGAACTCATATTGAACTCATGAATAAAAAAGTTAAAAGGTTTTGGGATATACACGGATAAGCAGATTTTTATAATTATTTTAGCTACAAGATAAATGGATTTGTTTAGATTAAAAGAAAAAGATAAAATATCTATTGAAGAAGAAATTTTTGAAATCGCAAAGATAACGAAAAAAGAGATTTTATTGCGCCCAAACAATCCAGAAATTTTGTCTTCCAAAATTTTAATTGATTTTCCAAAGGAAATTGTTCTTGATGTTGTTAGAAAAATTGATTGTGAAATAAAACCTAAAACAAAATCAATTGGTTCTAATGGAAAAATATATCAAATTATCAAAAAGAGAAAAGATGTAATTTTTAACAAAGAAAGTAGAGAACCAGAAAAAATTGTTATTTATTATTTATATGATGTTAAACTAAAAGAAATTTCTAAAAAATGCATAATAAAATTAATTGAAAATGAAAAAGGAGAAAAAATTCTCTACGACTCCAATTATATAACAGAAGACAAAATAAAGAAAGTTGAATAAAAATAAAAAAATAATTTTAGTTCCTAATATTTAGGATTTTTTGAAACCTTGAATTGCATAACTGTCTTTGCTGGAATTTTAATTTTTTGTCCAGTAGAAGGATTTACCCCGTTTCTAGCTTTTCTTTTAACTTGTTTGAAAGTTCCAAATCCAACTAATTGAACTGGAGATTTCTTAACAGCTTTAGACACAACAGCCATGAATGCTTCCAAAGATTTAGATGCATCAGCTTTTGACAATCCTGTTTCTTTAACGATTGATGCTATAAGTTCAGCTTTGTTCATTTTTCTCCCTCCTTTTTATTAATCAAGAATAATTGGAGGTTTAGATTTATAAGTGTTTTTGTAGAATTTGTCGAGAATAAAAAAAATAATAAAAAATAATAATCCAGTTAATAAAAGAAAGTTATTTCTTTTTTGCTGGTTTTTTAACTGCTTTCTTAGCTGGTTTTTTAACTGCTTTCTTTTTAGCCACTTTTTTAGCTGCCATCGGGTTTTCACCTCCCTTTTTTTGGATTGATAAATTAAGTGTTCAAAGTTTTTAAACTTAATTTATTTTTTGAAGATATTACTTCTCAAAATAGGATTTACTTCTTCTTTCTCTTTGGTATTTCACGGCGAAACGATGTGCTTCATTTCTAATCTCTTCCAAAAATTTTCTTCCCTTATTTTTTTCTGAAACTCTTATTGGAATATTTTCTCCGGGAATATAAATTTCTTCAAACTTCTTTGCTAAGCTGATTATTGGTATTGTTACTCCAATTTCTTGAAGAGAAAATAAGGAGGAATTCAATTGTCCGAGCCCCCCGTCAATTACAATTAAATCAGGAAAACTATTTCCTTCCTTTTTTAGTCGAGAATATCTTCTTTTTACAACTTCTCTCATTGCTTTAAAGTCATCATTTTTGTCTCCTTCTCTAATCTTGAATTTTCTATAATTTGAGGTGTCCTTTTTTCCATTTTTAAATTGAACCATTGACGCCACAACTTGTGTTCCTCCTAAATGAGATATGTCAAAACATTCAATCACTTCGGGCGAAGAGGGTAAATTTAAAATTTTCTTTAGTTCATCCATTTTTTCTATATTCCCAAAAAATTGAATCTCAATATTTTTCTTAACTAACTCCAGAAGCTCTTTTAATTCTCCTCTTTTTGGAACAATTGTTTTAACTTTTTCTTTTTTCATTAATTCTAAAAATTTGAGTAAAGAAAAATCTACTTCTTCAGGCAAAACTAAGACTTTTGGAATTTCTTCTTCAGAATAATACTGCACTAAAAACTCTTCAAGGAAATTTTCCCGATAATCAAAATCAAAGGATTTTTTGTTTTCTAAGAGACCATGATTTATATTAAATAATATTAAGTATACTTTTTCATTTTTTACTGTATAATTAATTATATCTTCATCGTATTTCTTTTTTCTTTCAACGTTTTGTTTTTCTTTTATGTATTCTATCCCGTTTATTTGATTCTTTATTGAAAGGGCTTTTTCAAATTCTTCTTTCTTTGAATAATTTGACATTTCCCTTTTTAATTTTTCTAAAAGTTCTTTTGTTTTTCCTTTCAAAACTAATTCTGCGTTTTCAACGCTGTTCAGATAGTCCTCTTTTGTTATCTTTTTTATACAGGGAGCTGAACAAATTCCAATATCATATCTTATACATTTCTTTTTTGGAAGTTTTTTACAGGTTCTTATTTTGAATGTCTTGTTTAATAATTCTAAAACGAGATTTCTTGAATCCCCTGAAATAAATGGACCAAAAAGTTTTCCTACTTCCTTTTTTTTCTTGATAATTTCTGTTCTTGCAGATATTATTCTTGGAAATTCTTCATTTGTTATCTCGATAAAAGCATAGGACTTAGAATCTTTCAAATCTATGTTATATTTTGGTTTATTCTTTTTTATTAGATTATTTTCTAAGAGAAGTGCCTCGACTTCCGTATTTGTCACGATAAAATCAATATCTTTAATTTGTTTAACTAAAACTTCTGTTTTTGAATCCAAATCTTTTTTTGTAAAATAGGAGTTCACCCTTTTTCTCAAATTTTTTGCCTTTCCAATATAAATTATTTTTCCCTTATTATCTTTGTAAATGTAACACCCTGGATTTGTTGGGATTGATTGTATTTTTTCTTTCATTAAAGTATAAGTTTTATTTTACATTTAAGGGTTTTGGCAAATGATACTTCTTTTAAGAGATTAAACATTATTTTAAACTAAATTTTAATATTTTTAGAATGGGTGAAATAATTGAAATTGTTGGGGGACCAGAAATTGAAGAAAGAAATTTGCCTGAAGAAGGAAAATATTTTGAAATTACATGGGAACTTAATCAGACTCCGGAAGAAAATTGGCAAAAAAGATTTGATTCTTTACTAAAACCTTGGCTTGAAAAAGAAGATATTTTATTTGGTCCATTTAAACCAAAAATAATTTTTACTCAATTAATAACAACACTGAAAGAAAAGGAAAATTTAGAAAAACAAAAAGAATTTTTCATAAAAGAATTTATACAAAAGTCAAACATATGATTAATCAAATATAAAAATAACTCTTTTCTTATAACTACATGATAAAAAATATTTTATTATTTCTTTTTGGACTTGTATTTTTAGTTCAAGGTTCTTCTTACTTTGTTAAATCTGCTTCAAGAATTGCAAAGAAACTAGGAATTTCAGAATTTATTATTGGATTAACTTTAGTTGCTGTTGGAACTTCCCTTCCTGAATTGGTCTCATCTATTTTTGCATCAGTAAAAAGAGAAAGTGGTTTAATTTTGGGAACAATAATGGGGGCAAATATTGCAAATATTACTTTAATTATTGGAATTTCTGCAATTATGGCTCCACTAATTATCAAAAAACAAATATTGAAGCGAGATGGATATATGTTATTATTTACTACTGCTCTTTTAGGAATATTCTTATGGGATTTAAAAATTTCATTTATTGAAGGATTAATTTTTCTTTTACTTTTTATTTCTTACACTTTTTACTTATTTGCATATAAGAAAAAAATAAAAGGAGCTTATGGATTCAAAGAATTTATTCCATATTTTTTCAAATTCAAATATATTTTAACTATAAAAAGTGAAATTATGAAAAACTTTGAAGATAAAATTCCTCCCGCTAAAAAAAATAAAATTAAAAAAACTTTCAAAGAAGGATTAGTTAAAGATTTTTTAATTATTTTAATTTCTGGTTGCTTTATCTTTTTTGGAGCACATTATTTTGTTAAAGAAGCAATAATATTTTCAGAATTACTTAAAGTTCCAGAAGTTATAATAGGTGTTTTTATTGCAATTGGTACAACTCTTCCTGAATTAAGTGTTGCAGTCAGTGCTTCAAGAAAAGGATATGGAAATATTGCAATTGGAAATGCTATTGGATCTTGTATAACAAACACTCTTTTGATACTCGGTGTTTCAGCATTAATTCATCCACTTATTTCCTTAAAATTAACATTGAATTATATCTTTTCTAGTTTATTCCTTGTTGTAATAATATTTTTAATTTTCATGAGAAGCAAATGGAAAATTCAAAAATTTGAAGGAATTTTACTAATACTATTATATCTTGCTTTTATTTTCTTTACTCTAGGAAAAATTAATTAAGAAAATTTATAAAGTTCTCTTCTATTGTTTGAGTATGAAAACAAAAAATATTTTCTTTGTTACTTTACTTGTTTTGTCTTTAATTTCATTTGTATTTGCAGAAGAGATTAATTTTACGCAAATGGAATGTCAATCTATAATTCAATATAAAGATTCGATTATTGGTCAAGAACTGCCAGAAAAAGTTCCAGTTACAAATGAAATATTAAATATTTACATTTCTGATGAAAGTTATGGATTTATTCAAATCGAAAATAAAGTTGTTACAGATTTTGGATGTGAAAAAAAAGAAAAAGCTACTTATGATTTGTTGATTAAAGATGAAAATACTCTTTTTTCTTTTATGGAAAGTGATGACCCTATGAACACATTAATTGAAAAATTAAATGATAGAGAAATTAATCTTAAAGGAAAAAAATTCTCAAAGAAGATTAAATCTGGCTTAGCTAAATTTGGACTTAGAATTTACTCTTGGTTTAATTAATCTTTTTTTCTAAAACTTTCTTTAAGTATTTTCCAGTCCAAGAATTTTTATTTTTTATAATTTCTTCTGGTGTTCCAGTTGCAATTACTTCTCCTCCACCAATTCCTCCTTCTGGACCCAAATCAATTATGTTATCTGCACATTTTATTACATCTAAATTATGTTCAATAATTACCATTGTGTTTCCTTTATTGACTAAACCTTGTAAAACATCAATTAATTTTTTCACATCATGAAAATGAAGTCCTGTTGTTGGTTCATCTAAAATGTATAAGGTTCTACCTGTTGAACGTTTCGCTAATTCTTTTGTTAATTTAATTCTTTGACTTTCTCCTCCCGAAAGAGTTGTTGCCGATTGACCTAATTTGATATATCCAAGTCCAACTTGCATTAATGTTTGTAATTTATTTCTGATGTTTGGAACAAATTGAAAAAGTTCTAGAGCTTCCTCAACAGACATAGCTAAAACATCCGCTATACTTTTCTCTTTATATTTTACTTCTAAAGTTTCACGATTATATCTCTTTCCTTTACATTCTTCACACTCGATATAAACATCGGGCAAAAAATTCATTTCAATTTTTATTGTTCCATCCCCTTCACATTTTTCACATCTTCCCCCTTTTACATTGAAAGAAAATCTTCCTGGTTTATATCCACGAATTTTTGCATCTTTTGTTTCGGCAAATAAGTTTCTTATATCATCAAACAATTTTGTATATGTTGCAGGGTTAGACCTTGGAGTTTTTCCAATTGGAGATTGATCAATTACAATCACTTTGTCAATATAAGCTTCTGTGTAAATTCCCTTATGTTTTCCAGGTTTTTCTTTTGAAGATTTATTTAATTTTTTATACATTCCCTTGTATAAAATTTCATTAACTAAGGTTGATTTTCCAGAACCAGAAACCCCTGTTACTAAATTTAAACATTGTGTTGGTATTTTTACATCAATTTTTTTTAAATTATTTTCTTCTGCACCTTTAATTGTTATAGGTAAACTTCCTTCTCTTCTTTGTTTTGGAATTCCAATCTCTTCTTTTCCTTTCAAGTATTGCCCGGTTAAAGAATTTGGATTTTTTTCTATTTCGCTTGGAGTTCCAAGAGCAACAATTTCTCCACCATGAATGCCTGCTCCTGGTCCAATATCAACTACATAATCTGCAGATTTAATTGTATCTTCATCATGCTCAACAACTACTAAAGTATTACCTAAATCTCTTAATTTGTATAGTGTTTGAATTAGTTTATCATTATCTCTTTGATGTAAACCAATTGAAGGTTCATCTAACACATATAAAACTCCTGTTAAGTTTGATCCAATTTGAGTTGCAAGCCTAATTCTTTGTGCTTCTCCACCAGATAATGTTCCAGCGGACCTTGACAAATTTAGATAAGATAAACCAACGTTATTTAGGAAATCTAATCTTTCATTAATTTCTTTTAAAATTTGTTTTGCAATAATTTTTTCTTTTTCTGATAATATTAAATTTTTGAAAAAATCACTTGCTTCTTTTATTGACATTTCAGTTATATCAATTATGGATTTATTTTGAATTTTGACAGATAAAATTTTTTCTTTTAATTTTTTTCCTTTACAAACAGGGCATGTTGATGCTCGCATAAATTTTTCCATTTCTTTTTTTCTATATTCTGAACTTGTTTCCCGTAACAATCTAACTTGTTGAGGAATAATTCCTTCCCAACCGTGTGTTAATTTTTTTTGTCTTCCAAATCTATCTGTTTTGTAAATTTCTTCTCCTGTACCATAAAGCAAAATGTCCAAATGTTTTTTCTTTAATTTTTCAATAGGAGTAAATAAATCAAAACCATATTCATCAGCTGCTGCTTGAATTTGTGTCATTCTCCAGCTGGCTTCACCTTTCGGATAACAAGCAATTGCTCCATCAATTATTGAAAGTGTTTTGTCTGGAATAATTAAATCTGGATCAAATTCTATTTTTACACCCAAGCCGTGACATTCTTCACATGCACCAAAAGGAGAATTAAAAGAAAACATTCTTGGTTGAAGTTCCTCAAATGTAATATCGCACTTTGGGCAAGTAAGGTTTGAAGAATATAATTTGTCTTTTCCTTCTTTATCTTGAACAATTAACAAACCATCTGATTTTTTTAATGCATTTTCTACAGCCTCAGTTAACCTTGAATTTTCTGATGTACTAACTCTATCAATTACAACATCAATATCATGTTTTTCATAACGGTTTAGCTTAATTTTCTCATCTGTTCTAATTATTTTTCCATTTACTCTTGCCCTTGCATAACCTTCTTTATTTAATTCCAAAATTAATTTTTCATAAGTTCCTTTCTTTTGTCTAATAATTGGAGATAAAATTGTTATTTGATCCGAATATTCATTTTGAATTTTTTTAATTATTTCTTCTGTTGTTTGGGAAACAATTGGTTCATTGTGTTCTGGACAAAAAGGAATACCTATTCTTGCATAAAGAAGTCTTAAATAATCATAAATTTCTGTCACAGTTCCAACTGTTGAACGAGGATTTTTTGATGTTGTTTTTTGTTCGATAGAAATTGCTGGAGAAAGGCCCTCTATTGAATCAACGTCGGGTTTATTCATCAATCCCAAAAATTGTCTTGCATATGCGGATAAAGATTCAACATATCTTCTTTGTCCTTCGGCATATAATGTGTCAAAAGCTAAAGTTGATTTTCCAGAACCAGAAAGTCCGGTTATTACAATAAATTTTTCTTTAGGCAAGGCTAAATCAAAGTTTTTCAAATTATGTTCTCTTGCTCCCTTGATTATTATTTCTTTTGACATTTTAGAATACATTTCTAGTAAAAAAAATTGAATTTTAAATCTTTGGGAGAACAGATTAAATCAAAAAAAGTTATTCGGTGTACAAAATAAAAAAATTTTAAATTAGATTCTCACTTTTTGTCCTTTGATGGAACGAAATTTAGGCGAAATAGGAAATTTTTTATTTTTTTCTAAAAAAGAACTTCTTTTTTAGAAAAAATATTTTGAATTAACTCTCACTTTTTACTTTTTTTAACCAATTTATGCACATTTTTCTTAAATTTTTCTTTATTTTACTATCCTTTTTATTATTTGAAACCCTGCTATGGATTTTTTTAATTTTTTGATAAAAATTGTTCAACTTCCCTTAATACCTCAAAAAACGGCTAATTTTACCTAGTTCGCACAATATATCTTGTACGAACTTTACAAGAATAAAGAACAATTTAATAAATTATACGAACTATTTTAGTTTATATTTTTAGAATAAATTTATTCTTTGAAATTATTCCTTGGTTATTTTGATTTAGAAGCTTTGTGAATGAAGATCTATTTTTTATTGATGAAAGATATGTTAATTAAAATTAGATAAATTATACGAACTATTTTAGTTTATATTTTTAGAATAAATTTATTCTTTGAAATTATTCCTTGGTTATTTTGATTTAGAAGCTTTGTGAATGAAGATCTATTTTTTATTGATGAAAGATATGTTAATTAAAATTAGATAAATTATACGAACTATTTTAGTTTATATTTTTAGAATAAATTTATTCTTTGAAATTATTCCTTGGTTATTTTGATTTAGAAGCTTTGTGAATGAAGATCTATTTTTTATTGATAGAAATATTAAAATAAATTGAATAATAAAAGAGAATCAATTTTATATTTTTATTTACTTAGGTTATCTAAATAAACAAAAATATAAAAAAAGTATTCAAAAAGTATTTTTAATCAACTGTTTAAACAGAGTAAAATTGTATTTTTCTCTTTTTATGGTCTAAAAAAGATAAAAAAGAAAATTAAACTTATTCTGTTTATTGCTGTTTATTGCTGTTTAAACAGCTGTTTTTTGTATAAATTAAAAAAAACATTTCCCGTCTAAACAGTTGTTTAGACAAACAACACCAAAATTAAAAAAATTCAAAAATAATGTATATACCGACGAAAAAAACAAAAATATTTATAAATATATATAACCTAAAAAGTATATGTTTTGGTTATTTACAAATAAAAAAAGGGTTGATGAAATAAAAGAAGACACAAAAAAAGGGTTTGAGTCTGTAAAAAAAGATATTTTATCTGTAACAGAATGGATTAAACACCTAGATTCTGAAAAAATTGCAACAAAGAAAGAGATAATGGATATTAAATCCACTTTATCAAATATAAATGAAGAAATTGAAGGAATAAAAAATACAATAGATATGATGAATGTTATTGGAATAAATACCCAAAATAAACAGGTGTTTAAAACAAACAGCCAAGCGTTGAATAAACAAACAGATGTTCAAATAAACCAAACAAGTGTTCAAACAGGTGTTCAAACACCTAATTTATCTAATTTTTCTATTATGGAAAGAGCAATCATAGGAATATTACTTAATTCTGAACTAAAACTTAGTTATGAAGACATTGCTATAATGTTAAATAAAGAAAAATCAACAATAAGAGGTCAAATTAATATGATAAAATCAAAAAGTGAGAGTTTAATTAAAGAAATAATTGAAAAAAGTGGTAAAAAAAGGGTATACATACCAAAAGAAACTAAAGAAAAATTGTTAAAAAAGAATAAAGTGAGTATTGAAAAAGAAAAAAAGAAAGAAATGGAGGAAAACGAATAAATAAAGAGTATTTTGACCCAAAAAAAGGAGAGTTAGATAATAAAATATAAAAAAAATTTATTCTGTATACCGAATAAATAAAAAATAAATAAGATTTATTTTTTTATCGACGGAAAAAGATTAAATTATAAATCTCTTAATTCTAAAATTGTGCTCAAGGAGACAATTTTTTTAAGATTTGGGGAAATAAATAATTGAATTTCTTTGTTATTTACCTTTTCTTTGATTAAAGGTATTCCTTTGAAAATTAATCTTCGCACATAGTCTCTTATAGAAGATTCAGAAAGATTTAATCTTACAGAAAGAGATTTATAGTCAGAGAAGCCAATTTCTTCTTCTAATTGATAAATTGTTGAAAAAACAAGAATTTCTTGATCTGTTAATCTCTTAAATTTGTAGCGAATTTCCTTTTTAATTGAATCTAGTGAACTAATTACTTCTGACGCATCCGAGAAGGTATCCTTTTTTATTTCAATTTTTGTATTATACGAACTATTATCTGTTTGTCTATCTGTTTGTCTATCTGTTTGTCTATCTGTTTGTCTGTTTGTCTGAACCCCTTCATTTCCAATGGAATTCATTAAAATTATGTCATTTCTAGGCTTAAAATCATCCTTATATTTTATATAATTTGAATAATCTGTCTTAGAAATAGTCTTTTCTAAAAGAGAATTTGTCTGTTTGTCTAATGAATTGTCTAAAGAGGAAATAAAAAAAAGAGAATCTTTTAGTTTAAAGTAATTTTTTAAATCATTTTCTAAAATATTAACTGAATCGTTCTTTTTATTTAGAAATTCATTCTCCAATAATTTAAGTTTTTCCTTAATTAAATTATTTGACTCATTAGTTTTTATTAAAATATCACAAACTTCAATTAATTTTTCATGTGTAGAAGATAAATTATTCTTTAAGTAAGATAATTCATTTTTTAAAAGAGTCATATCCTCTTTAACTTTTCTGAAAGAATCTTTAATATTTTCCATAAATTAAAATGTATATACTTCTTTAAAAGATTTCATATAAAAAAAAGTAATTATTAAAGTTGATTTTTCTTATATAATTCATAAACAGGGGAAGTTAATTTCCATCTTGATCTTCTTAAATAATCAATTCCTTCTTTATTTTTCTTTATTTCAATAATTAATTTTTTTTCTTTTAATTCTTTTAATAATTTTTTAATAAATTCTTCATCTCTAGCTAATTCTTTTGCTATGTAAGAAGTATAAATTGCCTTAGGATTTTCTGTAAACAAATAATATAATATTTGTTCATAAATTTTTTCTTTCTTTTTATCTGAAATTTTCATAAAATAAGAAAGAATTACTATTTTAAAAAGATATAATTATTTAGATTTCAAACTTGGTAATTTGAAATGAAGAGGAAGATTTAATTCATCTTCTAGTTGAACTGCTTTAATATTAACCTTTTTTAAAATTAAATTTAAAACATTCATATTAAATTCTTGATCTAATTTTTTATTTTCCCAAGAAGAAATAATTTCTTTTGCTTTTTTTTCTTCTAAGGATAAAACAAGATTACCTGAAAAAGATATATTTGCAATATTAGGAGCATAATTAATTTCACAAGACCATTTGATAATTAAAAAAGAATCAGATGATTTAATTTCTTTAGAATTAATTTTTTCTATCGATTCTAAATTAATTCCAGAATCTATTTTTAATCCTTCAAAATTAGAATTATTCTTTTCTGCTAAAATCTTTGTGAAATTAAATCCTGCTATTTTCATTGTATTCATAAAATAAATCTTTTGTTTTTAAAGATTTGTATTTTATATTATTAAAAATTCAAAAAATTTAATTAAATTAAATCTTCTTCAGAAACAATAACAAAATCTCCAATTGCAATTATTGAAGAATAAGGAATTAGTAATTCATTTGAAGATGATCTTTCTAAGTTTAAATTTCTTGTATACATTGTTGAATCTTTCACAACAATATTAATTAATTCACCAGTTTTTGTTTCAAAAGTAACATCTTTAACGAAACCTAATCTCTTTCCTTCTTTTGTTACAATCATTTTTCCAACAATTGAATTGAATGATCTTTTTTCGTTTTGCATAAAAGAAAGAATTAGAATTAGTTTATAAATTTATCTTCAATGGAATGATAAAATGAATTTTTATTGATGTAATTTTAAAGTTAATTAAAAAATATATAAATTAGATTTAATTGTAATAATTATATTTGTTTATTTGGGAAAGTGTGTCCCCCTTATTTCTTATGGAATGTTTTATTTTTTACTTTTTTATTTTTTTATTTTTTACTTTTACTTAAAAATTTTTCTATTATATTATATTATATTATCTTAATAAAATAAATAATAATAACAAATAAAAATTATACAAAAAATTTAATAATAAATTATTCAAAATGAATTATTCAAAATGAATTAAACTAAATAATAACAAAAGATTTCCATAAGAAATAAAGGTGTATTTCTTTTTTAGTAGTTATAATCTTTTATATAATAATTTCAGCTTTTTTCGTTAAGATAATATTAAAGAAATGTTATTTCCATAAGAAATGAACGTGTCAGAGATTTATCTTATTTAAGAAAATGAACGAAGTAGAATATATATTCAGAAATGATGAATTGGATGAAATTTTTGATAATTTTGATCAAAATACAATCTTTAAAGATAAATCATATCTTCAAACACAACATAAACCTGAGACTGTTCCACATAGATCAGAACATATTAAATCAGTTGCATCCATTCTTGCACCAGTATTGAGAGGAGAGAGAACTAGTAATTTATTTGTTTATGGAAATACTGGAACTGGAAAAACTCTTTCTATTTTATATGTAAAAGAAGCACTTGAAAAAAGAATGCAAAAGAATGAAAAAAATGATTTTGATTTGAAAATTGAATATTTGAATTGTAAGCTTAAACAAGTAGCGGATACAGAATATAGAATTCTTGCAGCTTTAATTGAGCAATTAGGAGGAAGTGTGCCTGCAACTGGATTACCAACACAAGAGGTTTATTCAAGATTTATTGATATGATTGATTCCAAAAAACAAATAATTGTTTTAATTTTAGATGAAATTGATCAAATTGTTAATAAAATTTCAAATAATTTTTTGTATAGTTTAACTAGATTAAATTCTGAACTCAGTAAATCTCAAATTTCTATTGTTGGAATTTCAAATGATTTGACTTTTTTAGATAATGTTGATCCTAGAGTAAAAAGTTCTCTTTCAGAAGAAGAAATAATTTTTCCTCCTTATAATGCACTTCAAATTCAAGACATTTTGAATAAGAGGGTAGATTTTGCGTTTAAGGAAAATGTACTTGATGCAGGAGTTGTTCCAAAATGTGCTGCTTATGCTGCAAGAGAATCGGGAGACGCTAGGCGTGCACTTGATTTAATTAGAGTTGCTGGAGAATTAGCAGAAAGAGAGGGAAATTCAAAAGTATTAGTAAGTCATATTGATGAAGCAAAGAACAAAATTGAAAGAGATAAGATTTTAGAAATTATAAAAAATCATCCAAAACAATTTCAGATTGTTCTTTATTCTATTATTCAATTATCTGAAGAAAAGAAAAATGAATCTTATTTTACTGGAGATGTTTATCATAATTATCAAAATTTATGTAATTTATTTAAAATTGATAATTTGACTCAAAGAAGAGTTGGAGATATTGTTCAAGAATTTGATATGCTTGGAATTATTAATGTGAGAGTTATTTCTAAAGGTCGTGGTGGAAGGATGAGAGAAATAAGATTAGCAATTGCACCAAATATTTTGGAAAAGGCAAAAGAAATATTGAAAGATTCATTAAATTATAATTAATTTAGTTATAGGGGACTAAAATGAAAGAAGAATTACTTACTTATTGTAAAGAACAGAATGTTTTATTAGATGGATTTTTATTAGAAATTTTTGTAAAAACAAATAATTTAGAAAATATTAAAATTATAATTGATAAACTTAAGAATAATTTTCAAAAGAGATTTATTTCCCTTGATTTAATTAATCAAAATAAATTATTCACAAAAAAACTTTTGTCTGAGTTGTTTTATGAAAATAAAGAAATTTTAAACATTTTATTAGAAAATTTGAACTTAAAGGAATTTATTGAAGAAAAAAAAGAAATAAAACAAGAAGTTAATGTTGAATCAAAGGTGAAAATTTCTTCTTCATATATGAAACAAGGAAAATCTTTAGAGGTTAAGGATTTTGTTGAACACTTTAAATCAAGATATATTGAATTGTCTAATATTTTGCAAGAACGACCTGAACTTGAAAACTTGACTTCTATTTCAAAAATTTCAGATGATAAACAAAAAATTTCAGTTATTGGAATGATTGTTGAAAAAAAGCAAACCAAAAATAAAAACGTTATAATTGAAATCGAAGATTTGACTGGAAGAATGAAAGTGTTGATTTCTTCACAAAAGGAAGATTTACTAAAAGAGGCTGATGACATTGCACTTGATTCAGTTATTGCATTTAAGGGACTTGGAAATAAGGATATTTTGTTTGCAAATGAAATAATTTTTCCAGAAACTAGACTTTTTGAGAGAAAAAAATCTCCTATTGAAGAATATGCTTTGTTTACAGGAGATTTACATTACGGTTCTAAAAAATTTATGGAAAAAAGTTTTTTGAAATTTATTGAATATTTGAATGGAAAAATCCCAGATACTCCTGAAGTTGAAAAAATAAAATATCTTTTCATTGTTGGCGATTTAATTACTGGAGTTGGAAATTATCCTAATCAAGAGGAAGATTTAGTTATTCAAGATTTGGAAGAACAATTTCAAAAGATGGCTGATTTACTTTCAAAAATTAGGCAGGACATAAAAATAATTATTTGTCCTGGAAATCATGATGGAGTTAGATTAATGGAACCACAACCAATTTTGGATGAAAAATATTCTTGGCCCCTTTATGAATTACCTAATGTTATTATTACTGAAAATCCTTCTTACGTTACAATTGGAGAGAGACCAAATTTTTCTGGAATTACAGTTTTATGTTATCATGGTTTTTCATTTCCTTATTATGCAAATAATGTTCCTAAATTAATGATTGAAAAAACAATGAATTCTCCTGAGAAAATTATGAAATATTTACTAAAGAATAGGCACCTTGCTCCGACTCATGCGTCGAACCAATATTTTCCTTCAGACAAAGATGCTTTGTTGATTAGAAAAGTTCCAGATATTTTTGTTTCAGGGCATACACACAAGAGTGGAGTTATTTATGAAAATAATGTTATGATTGTTTCATCTTCAACTTGGGAAGGAATGACACCTTATCAAGAGAAATTTGGAAATAAGCCGGATCACTGTAAAGTACCAATGGTTAATTTGAAAACAAGAGCAGTAAAAATTTTAGATTTTGAAGTAGAAGAGGAGGGAATCAAAGTTTACAAAGAAGATGAAGAATAAAATGAAAATTGGAATTGATTTAGATGACACTGTTTGGAAATTTCATGAAAAATTCTTTGAATTTTATAATGAAAAGTATGGAACAAATTATGAATTAAAAGATTATTATATTTATAATCTTGAAGTTTTTTTAGGAATAACAAGAGAAGAAACACATTCTTTGTTTAAAGAATATGAATCTTTAGAAAAATACAAATATATTCCTTTCCTTGAAGGAGTTAAAGAAGGAATTGAATATCTTTCAAGAAATTTTGAAAAGAATATTTTTCTTACGGCTAGACTTAGTAGTGATGAAAATTTAGTTAGGGATAGATTATCAAAATTATCTTTAGAGAATCCAGAGATTTTTTATCAACATGATGAAAATAGAAAGTATCTTGGAAGCAAAGTTTCTTATTGTTTGAAAGAAGGAATTTCAGTTATGATTGATGATGGATATCACAATTTAGAAGAATGTTCAAAAGAAGGAATCAAATGTTTTTTAGTGGATATGCCTTGGAATCAAGACAAAGAATTGAATGAAAATATAATTCGTGTTAAAGACTGGAAAGAAATTATTGAAAAATTGGAGGAAATTAAAAATGAATGAAGTAAATGAAAAAAACATTGTTGATAAAGTAAGAGATTTTGTTGAGGAAGAATGTAAAAAACCAACAAGCAAATATGGATATGAACCTTTTGAAAATCATTTTAAACCGGTTGTCCAATACGCAATATTGCTTGCCAATAAGTTTGGAGTTGATAGAGAGTTAGTCGAAATTTCTGCTTGGTTACATGATATTGGTTCAATAATTTATGGAAGAGAAAATCATCATATAACTGGTTGTGAAATTGCTGAAAAAAAATTAATGGAATTTAATTATCCTAAAGAAAAAATTGAATTGGTAAAAAAATGTATTTTTAATCATCGGGGCTCAAAAGGACATAATTTAGATACTCTTGAAGAAAAAATAATTGTTGATGCAGATAGTCTTGCCAATTTTGATAATGTCGAAGGAATATTAAAAGCAGCTTTTCTTTATGAAAATTTGAATCAATTGGAAGCAAGGAAATCCATTTTTAAAAAATTGACTAATAAATATAATCAATTATCTTTTGATTATTCTAAAGATATTATAAAACCAAAATATGATGCAGTTGTTTTATTATTTGGAGGAAATGAAAAATGAGCTTTGAAACTTACACGCCGGAAACTGTTGAATATTTTAATCGATTTCAAAAGGAAGTTGAAGATGTTTACGCTTTGGCTAATAATGCCCGAGCTAAAGGGTTTGACCCGATTAAACAAGTTGAAATTCCAATTGCACTTTCTATGGCTGAAAAAGTTGTTGGTTTAATTTCTACGGTTTACCCGCAGATGATGAATTCAGGAATTACTGAGAGAATTTTAGATTTAGAAAAGGAATATGGTAAACTTGACCCAACTGTAATTTTTAAGATTGCAGATGAAATTAGTGATCAAAAATTTTGCAAGTTTAATTCAATTCTCGAAGCGATGGATGCTGGGGTTCGTGTTGGTCTTTGTTATACAACTTTGGGTGTTGTTTCAAGTCCGATTGAAGGTTACACTGGTTTAGAAGTTGGAAAGACAAGGGACGGAAAAGAATATATTATTGCAAACTTTAGTGGACCGATACGTTCTGCTGGAACAACTGCTTCATGTATGGTTTTATTTTTGATTGATTTTTTGCGTGAGAAATTTGGTTATGCAAAGTATGACCCAGATGAAAATGAAGTAAAACGTGTTTGGACGGAACTCTCAGACTTTCATGAAAGAATTACAAATTTACAATATATGCCAACTGAGGAGGAATCACTTTTTATTGCAAAGAATATGCCTTTTCAAGTTTCGGGAGACCCTAGTGAAAAACTTGAAGTTTCAAATTATAAGAATCTTCCAAGAGTTCCAACTAATTTTTTACGTAGTGGATTTTGTTTAGTTCTTGCTGAAGGTTTAGCACAAAAGGCTCCAAAGGGTTTTAGGCTTTACAATATGGCTCGTAAGAATGGAATTAAAGGAACTGGTTTTGAGTGGATTCAAGAATATTTAGAAATTCATGAAAAGAGAACTTTAGGTAAATCAAAGTCGGGTGGAGCACCAACTTATATTAAAGATTTGGTTGCTGGTCGTCCAATTTATGGGCATCCTAGTCGAAGTGGAGCATTTAGATTTAGATATGGTCGGGGAAGAAATTCTGGATTTAGTGCAACACTACTTCATCCTGCAACAATGGGAATTACTGAAGACTTTATTGCTACTGGAACACAACTTAAAGTTGAAAAGCCAACGAAAGGATGTGCTGTTAGTGTTTGTGATGAAATTGAAGGACCAATTGTGAAATTGAAAAATGGGTCGGTAAGGCAATTGAAAACTAAAGAAGAAGCAAGAGAATTGTATAATCAAGTTAGTGAAATAATTTATTTAGGGGATATGTTGTTTCCGTTTTCAGATGTTGCTAACAGAAATTCAACTTTGATTACTCCAGGATATGTTGAAGAATGGTGGTATTTAGAATTAAAAGAAAAAAGCAAGGAAGTTGCAAAAGGAATTGACTATAGAAATATTTCTATTGAGGATGCAATTGATATAAGTAAAAATCAGGGAATTCCATTTTATCCAAAATATATTTATTATTGGACGGAAATTTCAAAGGAAGAATTTTTTGGTTTGATTGATTGGTTGAAACATGCGTGGGTTGATGAAAAATTAATTTTTCCTTATACAAAGGAAGACAAGGAAAAATTTAGTTTAGGAAAAAGAGCACTTGAACTTTTGGGTGTGCCTCACGAAGTTACAATTGAAAATGTTGTTTTATCAAAAGTGGATTCAAGGGCATTACTAATAAATTTAGGAATTGAAAATGAATTTAGAGAAAAAACTTTTTTGAAAGATTTAATTGACAAAAGAAAATTTGAGAAAGAAGGAAGTGTTTTAGAGATTGTTAATGAAGTAGCAAATTATGTAATTAAAGACAAGGCGGGAGAATTTATTGGTGCACGTATGGGTCGGCCAGAGAAAGCAAAACTGCGTAGTATTCCAGGGAGTCCTAATTCTTTATTTGTTGTTGGAAAAGAGGGGGGGCGTATGAAAACAATGCAAGCGGCTTATCAAGTAGGAGAAGTCGGTTTTAGTTATCCCTTGTATTGGTGTAACAGTTGTAACCAAGAAACTATTTTTAACAAATGTGAAAACTGCGAGAGTGAGACACAAAAGAGATATTATTTTCGTGATGTTAAAGAAAAAGCATTTGAAAAGAAAGTTGAATATTCAGAAAATGAAGGAATTCCTTATCAATATAGAAAAATTGATTTTAGACATTATTTTGACAAAGCTCGTGAAAAAATTGGAATGATAAAAACTGATGTTCCTGATGTTGTTAAAGGGATTCAAACAACTTCTTCGGGAGAAAATATTAATGAGAGAATTGAGAAAGGACTTTTACGAGCGAAATATGGTTTACAAGTTTTCAGGGATGGAACAATTAGAATGGATGCAACGGAGTTACCTATTGTTGCGTTTAAACCAAAAGAAATTGGAACGAGTGTTGAAAAATTAATTAATTTAGGATATACAAAAGATATTGATGGAAATTTACTAACTAATGAAAATCAAATTTTAGAAATTAAACCGCATGACATTTTAATTCCCTCAAGTCCTGAAACGCCGGATGAAAAGGGAGAAGATGTTTTTATGAATTTATGTAATTTTGTTGATGAACTTTTGGTTAAGTTTTATGGGATGGAGCCTTTTTACAAAGTTAACAAAAGGGAAGATTTGATTGGACAGCTTGGTGTTTGCATGGCGCCACATAATTGTGCGGGTGTTGCTTGCCGATTTATTGGTTTTTCAAATACTCTTGGAATTATGGCTAGTCCTTACATGCACGCGGCGATTAGGCGTGATTGCGATGGGGATGAAGCGGCTATTATGTTACTTGGGGATGTGTTACTAAACTTTTCAAGAAAGTTCTTACCTAACAGGCGTGGGGCGACACAGGATGCACCGCTTGTTATGAATGTTAGAATTGATGCAGGGGAAGTTGATGATCAAATTTTAGATTTTGAATATTTAAGAGAATATCCTTTGGAATTGTATCAATTGGCGGAGAAAAAAGAGCATTCCTCGAAAGTTAAGGTTAACATGGTGAGGGATATTTTGAAGAGAGGGGAAGACCCCTTTATTGGTGTTGGTTATACGCATGACACTAGTAATTTTAATGATGGAGTTGTTTGTTCTGCTTACAAGCTTTTGGAAGACATGCAAAAGAAAGTTTCACGACAAATGGTTTTAGTTGAGAAGATTCGTGCGGTTGATACACAGGACACTGCTCGTTTAGTAATTGAGAGGCATTTTATTCGTGACATGAGAGGTAACTTGAGAAAGTTTTCAATGCAAGGATTTAGATGTGTTGAATGTAATGAAATTTCAAGGCGTCCGCCTTTATCTGGGAAATGTCCTGTTTGTAATGGAAAATTAATTTTTACAATTCATGAAGGGGGAATAAAAAAATATTTGGAACCTGCACTTAATTTAGCAAAGGAGTTTGACTTGAGCCCTTACTTACAACAATCTTTAGAATTAACTAAAGGATATATTGACAGTATTTTTGGGAAAGAGAAAGAGCGTCAATCAGGACTTAATGATTATTTTTAATTGACGTCTTTCTCATACAACTATTTTACAAACAACAAAAATTGATTGGAAAACAATTTTTGGGTAAAATGTTGGAAGAAAAAGAAAAACAATCTGGTTTGAATGAATTCTTTTAGGTAGCTTGAATCTGGAAGTTTGAAATATTGAGGGTGTTTAGTTGTTTAAATGGCTGTTTAGACACGAAACGGATGTTTGTTGTCGAAGGGTGTTAAGGGAGTTAGGGTAGTTAAGGCAACTCGCTTGGGAGAAGAAGGCAAAGACAACTCGCTTGGGAGAAGAAGGCAAAGACAATTCGCTCGATTTTAATTTGGCTTCGCTGAATTAAAATCTTCGCTCGTTTTGCATGGAATAGGAATTAACGTGTGTTGGGTTTTTTGGAGTATTGTAATAGTTGTATTGGAATTGGGTAAAATTTAAGAATAATGTTTTCTTGGCAGAAAGATGGTTCAAGTAAATTTTGATGGAGAAAAATTCCAAAATAAAACACAAATAAAATTAAATTATTTTGGTCCTTCATTTAATGATTTTATCAATTTGAAAGATTTTCTTTCACAATTAAAAAATTTAGAGGATTTTTTAATAAAAACAATGGATAATTTACATCTTAATGGAAAAACAACTTTTTCTTCAAAAGATGCTGAAATATTAATTAATTTAGAAAGAGGTTCACTTAAAGAAATTTTTCTAATCGTTTTTAGTAATCCCGTTGCAATCAATATAATTTCTCATTGTTTAATAGAATCATTTAGATATATAATAAAAAGAACAAAGATAAAAGATAATTCAGAAAAAATAGAAAAACCTTATTTTATTAATGAAGGAATTGTGAATGTAAATTATTTTTCTAATACAATAAATAATTTAAAGCAACAAGGGGATTTTTTGAAAATTGAAGTTCCACATACAGGAGAATCTTTAGAAATTAATTTTGAGGATAAATCCGACATAGAATTTATTATAAATGAAATAAAATCTGAAGAAGGAGAAACCATAATTGAAAAAAATTTTGTTGGTTATTTAAATTATGTTAATTTAGACAAACATTCCTATGGTTTTATGTTTGAAGATTCAAAAAAATCATATAAAACAACATTTCCAGATACAATGAATTTAGAAAAAATAAAAGCTTTACTTGGAGAAAAGTTAAATGTTTTTGGAAAGATCTTTTTCAAAGCAGGGGAAATACAAAAAATTTCAATACTTAAATATACAATAGAAAAAAATTCTAATTTGAATTCTTTTGGAATTTAAATTTTTCTAACCACCAAGCAACCAAATAATTGTTGGAATAATTAAAACGCCCATCATTTGTGTTCTACGGACTTTTAGTTCGATACAGTAAATTCCCGTTAGGGTTGAAATGACTAAAACAATTAGTCCAATCCCTTTTGAAACAATTAAGACGATTATTGCTAAAATTATTAATGTTGAAATTGAGAGGAATTTGTAATTTATCTTTTCGAATTTTATTGCGAAGTATTTACTTAAAATGTCTGTTATGAAAAAGGCTAAAATTCCGCTAATAATAATTATTGAAATAATTAGTATTATGTGCTCAATATTTAGTTCATTTGAGATTTCGTTTATCGCAAGGGCCGCGCCTGTTCTTGTTTTTTGTATCAAGTAAAGAGAAATAAATGAAAAGGACATAACTAAAGTATTAATTATTCCAAGTAAAACAAGGAATTGTTTTTTTGAATTTCGCTTTAGTGTGTTTGCAATTATTGCCGCTTGACCTCCCCCCATTCCGGGTAAAAAGGAGCAAATGGGAGCAGTTAAAATTCCTCCAATTATCGGACGCTTTATTGAGACTTTGCTTTTTGAAATAATTTGTTTTGGAATTTGTGTTTTGTTTTTCAAGGAGATAATTATGTTTGAAGCACCAAAGAGGCCTGTAAGAAGGGGCAGGAGTGGTTGATTGATTTCAAGGGTGTTTACACTAAAACCCAAAAGCCCTGTAAAAATTAAAACAAAGAAACCAAGGAATTTTTTCTTTTCAGTAAAAATTAAAATTAAAGAAATTAAAATTAACAAGTAAGGAATGAAATTTTGAATTAAGCTGTAACTTTTTTCTAAAAATAAAAAACTTGGAACAATTAAAATTATTGTTAAGAAAATTGCAATTAGGCTTCCTTTGTTTGCTAGGTTAATTGCTTCGTAACCTCTTTTGTCTTTTAGAAGTTCGTGTCCTGGAAGAATACTAAGTTCGGTGTCTGTGTCTGAGCAACCAAGAAATATTGAGGGAATAAAATCAACAAAGGTGTGAGTTATTGCCATACTTGTTACAAAAGTTATTGAATAAATTGGATTAATGTAAATAGACGCAGTTAAAGAAATTAAAATTGCTCCAATTAAATTAATATGAATTCCGGGAATGAGCCCCGTTAGTGTTCCAGCGAAAACCCCAATTAATAAAAACAGAATTATTTGTATTAACATAAAATTTTAGAAATAAAAAATATTTAAGAAAAATATGTAAATAAGGGGATAAAAACAGAAGACAAATTATTTATTTTTTTTGAAGAATGCTAATTCATCAAATTTGAAAAATAAATCTCTATTTTCTTTTTGTTTGAAGATATTAAAATATGTATTGTAATTCTTTATTGTTTTTGCATCAATAATGTTTATTTGTGTGCCTTCTTTATAGTTTGCTTTTCCAATAAATATTTTATCAAAAGGAATTGGAAGAATTTCTTTGTCAAAAAACTTTTGCGAAATTTCAACTTTTCCTTCTTTTTCAAGGGGTATTAAATAAGTAGTTACTAATTCTGAGGCATGATATAAAATTCCTGGCGTTATTTGTATTGAACTTAAATCTTTCATGTTCTTATTTTATTTCAATGATTTAAAAGAATTGTTGTGTTTAGAATAAACTAATTATGCACTTTTTAGAATAACTCTTTCGTATACTTTTTCTTGGTATTTTTTTGGAAGATGAGTGTATTTTGTTCTTATCTTGTTATAGATTATATTCGCGTCACTCTTTCTTCCTTCCCTTTTTGAGTTTTCAAATTCACGGATGTATTCACGCATTTCTCTTTTATCAATTTCAATTCTTAATTTTTCTAATTTAGGGTACGCATGATTTTTGAAGTCTTCAGGAAGTAAACCATAAATTTCTTTTATCTTGTGATAATTCTCTTTTGCTAAGTCAATATTTTCTTTATCTATTGCTTTATTTCCTTCTTCTAAATATTTGTTTGTGCTAATTACATTTGGTTCTCTTTTCCAACTTGAATTAATTTTTTCTGGTAAAAATTTCCAGCCTAAAAATACTAACAGGAATAAAACTAAAACGCCTAAACCAATCCAAATTGAATTTGAGTCAATGTCGCCAGGTAAAATTGATAACCCTGTTATTCCGTTGAAGTCTGTTGAAAATTCTTCAAATAAAATTGTGTCTGTGTCTTTTAGTTGATCAATATTTATTTTGTCTTTGAAGTAATATTTTATTTCATCTTTATCTAATTCGTTTAAATCTATTTCATAAAATCCGCTACTTAGTTTTCCAGCTTTTGTTATAAATTCTGCTTCTTGTTTAATTGAAGCAGGGAAGTTTTCTAAAATTCTTCTAATTGAGTTATCACTTAATTTTATTTGCTTAGTCACAATTGTGATGTCACTAGTCTCGTTTAGATATTCAATTTCTATTTGTTTTATTTCAGTTGAAACAGTTAATTTATTTTGAATTTCTAAGTTTAACTTCGCTAGTTTTTTTATTTTTCTTTTATCTAGGACAATTCTTTTTGCATCAATATATTTTGAAGTTATGTTTTCCAAGTTTGTGATTATTGTATTTTTTATATATTCTTCACTATTTATTACTTCAATTTTGTAAGGGATTTTTTCTTTTATTTCATCCAGTTCAGCAAGACTGTCAACTCTTCTTTTTTCACGAAGTGTTGTGTCAGAAATTAAATTAATGTTTGAACCTAAATCTTGATTTATTTGAATTAATCTTTTTTTGTAATATTTTAAATCTTCATTCATTCCTAATTGATCAAGTGCTTCTTTTTCTTCAAGACTTAATTTATCTTCATTTGTCATGAAGGTGTCAATGTCTTCTAATAATTGTAATATTTCTTTTTCTCTTGGATGCAAAACAGTTTTAATTTCAAGGTCTCTATTTTCTGTGTCTTCTTGACTGCTGTTGTCTTTACAAGTTATATACCAAGTATAATTCCCGTCATCAAATTCTTTAAGGGAAATTGAATATTCTTCATCAATAGTTGGATTGTTAACGCCTTCTTCATATTCAAGTTCTTTTATGCTCCCTTGTTTACTATAAATTTCAAAATCGCAACGAGACAATTTCAAATCATCGTTTGCCTTGAATGAAAATGTCACAGTGTCTGTTTTTGAAGTATATTTATTTGAAGGAGAAATTAAAGTAACAGTTGGTTTTTCATCAACAATTTCTGGTTCGTTAACATGAAGTGTTTTAGTTTTTGAAATTTGTAATCCAGTAGTTGTTGTTAATGTGATATTTATTGTATAATCTCCTTCGGAATCATATTCTTTTTGTGTTACATAGATATTTTCAGAATTTAGTGTAATTGTTTCCAGATTTCCAAATCCATAATTAATTTTGATATTGCTTAATTCATAATTTTCACTGTTTATGGAAAAAGAAATTATTGCATCTTCTCCAACTTCTATTGTAGTTTTTTGAAGTCCAATATTGATTGTTGGACAAGTTTCGTTTGCTTCTGCATCAAATCCATTTTCACAAGTAGCGTGCACATTTGTCAAGACTACAATTAACATTCCTAAGATAAATACAATTCTCCCCCAATTTTTCATTTTATTCCTTTTTTTTCAAATACCCCTCATTATATAACCATAACGTAATTATTTTTCCAACAACATCTTGTTCGTTTGAACCGATTATTCCAATAAAATTTTGCAGAATTTTTCTTTGTTCAGAAGTAATTGTGCCCTTCACAGTAGAAGTTTCTGCTCTTTTTTTTTCTTCAGAGCCTTTAAGAGACTTTATCACTTCTTTTTTAGGCATTAAATAAGTACTAATTAAGACTTTATAAATATTCTTTTTTTGATTGTTTTTGTAAAAATTTGCAGATTTTCTTTCTTAAGTTATTTAAATTGAAAATTCCCCTATAATATATGGGGGAAGAGAGGAATTTTAGTAAAGGGGTTTTATTATTTTTGATGTTACTTGGTAGCATGTGTTTTGTTTTTGCTGAAAGTGATACTTTTTTAGAAGTTCCAAATACTCCACCTGAATTTAATGGAATAATTCCTAACTTTTCTTGGGTTGGAGGAAACTTGGAAAATGTTTTTGACTTGGATGATTATTTTACAGATTTGCAAGGAGATGTTTTAACTTATTCTGCAGTTAATAATACAAATATAGAAGTAATTATTGATTCAGAAAACATGGTTTCTTTTCATCCAATTGCGGATTATATTGGAACAGAAATTATTTATTTTAATGCAGAAGATGAAACAACTGCTGCAAGAAGTAATGATGTTTATTTAGGAGTCGGAGTTGATTTTGAAGCACCAAAGTGGTTTAATCCCCGAGTAGATAAAACTAAAATATATCAAAATGATTGGGTAAATTTTAGTGTTGATTGGACTGATAATTTTCAATTATATGATTATGTTTTGTCTATTGATTTTGGAGATGGTTGGGTTACTCAAGGCGGAAATTTTTCTGGGAAGGTAAACACATCAATTAATAGAATGCAAATTAGTGCACCTGTTGGAAAAATTGTTTATTGGAAAGTTTGTGCAAGGGACACTTCTTACAATGAAGGCTGCAGTGATGTTCAACAATTTAGTGTACTCGAAGCTCCAACTGTTCCTGATTCAACTGGAACGGGGGACGGAACTGGAGAGGGAGACGCAACTACTGAGACAACAAAAGATTTGTACACGGAGACAAAGGATTCTTTGATTGAAGAAAAAGAAGATTTTAGTTTGGATGTTGATTCTTTTTTAGTTTCTCTAAAACAGGGAACAAGTACAACGAGAGTTTTTGAAATAACAAACACTGGAACAAAGTCACTTGATTTTTTATTAAGCTTGGAAGGACTTTCTGGAATTGCATTAATTAGTGAAACAAACTTTAGTTTGAATCAGGGGGAGAGTAAAACAATTACAATTGATTTTAAAATTTCTTTAACAACACAATCCCAACAATATTTTGGTAGCTTGATTATTTCAAGTGTGACAACAGTTGTTGTTCCTTTGGTTGTTGATGTAAATCCTTCTTATTTGGAGTTTGAAGTTTTTATTGATGTTTTAGAGAATTCAGAATATGTTAAACCAGGTAAAGAAGTTTTTTCAAATATCACTGTTTTGAATTTAGGAGACAAAATCTCTGCTGAAATTAATTTGTATTATGCAATTAAAGATTATTACGGAAATATTTATGATTCAGGTGAAGAAGTTTTTACACTAAATGATTTAGTAGAATTTGAAAAGAACTTGACTATCCCTTCAGATGTTAAATTAGGGAAATATATTTTTTATGCACAGGTTTCTAATGAAAAAGACATTGCAATTAATTCAGATAGTTTTACTGTTGGTTTGAAATTCAAGTTTGAAGCTTTTGTTCGTGCATCGTTTGTTTTTATTTCAATTATTTTACTCTCGATTCTTTCAGTAATTTTAACTTTGAGATATAGAAAACAAAAGATGAAGGAGAGGGCACTTAATTTGTATGTAAAATTAAATGAGTTAAAAGAATTAATTAAAGAAAAAGATTATGACAAAGCAGCAGCACTTTACATGGGAATAAAAAGAATTTATGGAGAGAAAATTTCTGAAAACATTTTAGAAGATAAACAAAAACTTTCTTTGGAAATTGAGAAACTTTCACAGGGAATTGATTTTACCGAAGAAGAAATAATTGAGGCTACAGAAAAGAAAAAAGAAGGAGAGGAAGCAAGTGAAGATAATGTTGAAAAGAAGGAAAATGAAGAAAAAACAACTGAGGAAAAACCAAAAGTAGAAAGCCCGTCTGAAAAACCAAAGGAGGAAGTGAAAAAAGAAGTGTTGCCTATCAAAAAAGTTCTTCCTGTGAAAAAATCATTGGAAAAACCTATTTTGAAAAAACCTTTGATTGTGAAAAAAGAACCAATAACAGCTATCAAAAAAATATTGGTTACACAAACACCAACAAAAAAAGTAGCTCCAAAAATAATAAGTAAGGAAAAATTGATTGGTTTAGAAAAAAAGGAAGAAGAAGAGAAAAAGACGCTTGAAGAATTGAAAATTAAAGAAAAAAAGATAATAGAAAATACAAAAAAATTAATTGTTCCTAAAACAACAGTTATTAAAAAAAATGATTCATTGGGTAGTGGGGGAGAAAATGAAAAGAAATAATTTTTTGTTGTCAATATTTTTGATTTTGTTTTATTTATCTTTTGTCGTTGCGAGTGATTTTGGAAATGATTTAACTGGAGACAATTATATTATTTCTCGAGATAAAATTGAGAGAACAGTTGAAATTGGGGGGCTTTTTACAGATTTTGTTGAAATTGAAAACACTGGAAAATCAAATTTGGATTTAACTTTTTCTGTTATTGGCCCAGTTAATGAAATTATTGAAATAAAAAATTCTAGCCTAGTTGTCAATTCAAATTCAATTGAAAAAGCTTATTTTTTAATCAAAGGAAAAGAAGGAAGCTACGAGGGATTTTATAGAATTGCTGGAAGTATAAATTTAGAAATTCCAATAAATGTTACTGTTGGGGAAAAGAATGATAATGTACCCTTTTTATTAGAAGTGAAACCCATAAAAAATTCTTTTGATATTTCAAAGGATATTCATTTTAATGTTAATTTGAAAAAATTAAATCACGAAAATATTGAAGGTGTTTCTCTAAATTATACGCTGTATGATGAAAATAATAAATCTTATTTTTTAGCGAACGAAGACAAAACGCTTGAGAGTTCAATTAGTTTTATCAAAGACTTTTTTCCACCAGAAGGAGCAGAAGTTGGAAATTTTGTTTTGAAAGTTGTTGCGAGTTATCAAGGTTATGTGATTGAAGACAAAGCAAATTTTGTTTTAAAGAAGAATTTTTTTGATTTAGTTATTTTTGGATTTTTGCCAATGTGGTTATTTATTACAATTCTATCTGTTTTTTTAGTTATGGGAATTTTAATTTATGTAATTAAGAAAAGAATTGAGTCAAAGAAAAAATATAAAATGAGGCTTGACTTAAAGACAATTCCAAAGAAGAATAAGGATTATTTATTTTTAGGGAAAATTGCAGAAACGCAACATGAAACTTATTTTGATCCTAACAAATTAACAACGCACTCCATTATTGCGGGAGCTACAGGTGGTGGAAAATCTATTACTGCACAAGTAATGATTGAAGAATGTTTAAAGAAAGATATTGCAGTTATTGTCTTTGACCCGACGGCACAGTGGAGTGGTATGTTAAGAAAATGTACGGACAAAAAAATGCTTAGTTTTTATCCTAAGTTTGGTTTGAAACCAAAAGATGCGATGGCTTTTAAGGGAAATGTTCGTATGGTAAAAAATGCAAGACAAATGATTGATTTAAATAAATTTATTTCTCCTGGGCAAATTCAAATTTTTAGTTTGAATAAACTTGATCCTAAAGACATGGACATTTTTGTTGCTAGTATTATTAGACAAATTTTTAGAAGTGACCCAAAAGAATATCCTGGTCTTAAAGTTCTTTTAGTTTTTGATGAAGTTCATCGTTTGCTTCCAAAGTTTGGTGGTAACGGAGAAGGTTTTTTACAAATTGAGCGGGCTTGTCGTGAATTTCGTAAATGGGGTCTTGGGGTTATGCTTGTTAGTCAAGTATTAAATGATTTTGTTGGGGAAATTAAAGCAAATATTTCTACTGAAGTACAAATGCGTACTCGTGATGAAGGAGACTTGAATCGTATTAAAACAAAACATGGAGAAGAATTTTTACAATCGTTAGTAAAAGCTTCAGCGGGTGTTGGAATGTTTGCAAATCCGGCGTACAATCATGCTCAACCTTATTTTATAAATTTTAGACCAATTTTACATAATACTCGTCGTTTAACTGATGAAGAACTTGAAGAATATAATAAATATAATGAACAAGTTGATGAATTAGAATTTCAAATCGATGGATTAGAAAAAGAAAAAGTTGATACTTTTGATTTAAAGATGGAACTTAAATTGATTAAAGATAAAATTATGAGCGGTTCATTTAGTGTTGTTGAAATTTATTTGGAAGGATTAAAACCTCGTGTACAAAAAGAGTGGGAGAAATTAGGAAAGAAGGCGCCAAAGATGGAAGTTCAGTTACTTAGCGAGGAAGAAATTAAAGCAGGAATTGCCGAAGCAAAGGCAAAGCATGATGTTGAAGCAGCCAAGCAAGAAAAAGAGCACATTGAAGCCGCGAAAGTTGAAGTTAAATTGGATGAGAAAATTGTTGCAAGTTTAACTTTTGACAATGGAGTTATGATTAGTTCATTAAAAGAATTAAAGGAGTATTTGCCTTCTATGGATAATGGAATTTTTTCTGTTCATGTTAATGAAGAAAAGAATGATATTTTGAAATGGATTAAAGAACAATTTGGTGAAGGTGAAGCAAAGAATATTGCTGGATTAAAAACTAAAGAAGAAATTGTTAAAGGGCTTGAAAAAATTGGTGTTAAAGAGGAAGCACCTAAAAAGAAAGAAGCTTCTACTAGTAAGCCAGCAGAGGTGAAAAGATAAATGGGCGAGAGATATGAAATAAAAAATTTGAATGAAGCGTTTAAACTAGTTAAAGATAAAGATTTAGAAGAAGTTTATTTATTATTCAAAAAGGATTTCTCTAAAGAGATAACTTTTTCTGGAATCTATACTTCTCTAAAAGAAATTTCTTTAGATATTAAAGACAGAATAAAAAGTGAATTTAATGATAACTACCGAGAGTTAAAAACAAAAATTTCAAAATTAAGAAAACATGGAGAAGAAGTTAGCGTTGTTGATTTTGAACTTTTGCGAGTTCCTTTGAAAATGAAACTTTTGGATGCAAACTTTTCTAAAGAAAATTATCTAATCATTCTTTCTATCTTAAAAAATGTTGAAAAGGAATTATCTTCTTTTAAAATTGATTATTAATTTTAATTTTTTGAAATATAGTATAAATCTTTGATTTATTTTATGCCCGCCCATAATTGAGTTACAATCATAGATTGCAATCTCAAAGCCTCCCGTCCCTCCTCCGCCCAGGGAAAAATTAATAATTTATTTTTTTATTAAAAATATTATTTTGAATAAAGGGAATTAATAGAAACAAGTTTAGATGAGAATTTTTTAAATTAATTATTTTCCCTTAAAAGAAATGAAAATAATTCTCCTTAAAATTAATAAACATCCTTTTCTCTTTATCTTCATGTTAAAGATTTTATTTAATTCAAAAAAAGCAGAGAGGCATCCAATTGAGATGTTTTTTGTTGCTTTATTTTATTCTTCAATTTCTATTATTGTTGGTTCTTGGATATTTCCCGAATATGCTTCGCTGATTGCTGTTTTTTTCACTGTAATTTCTTGTTTGTATGTTACTCAAGGAGCGATTAGAAGAGAGGAATCAAAAGAACAATATTTTAGGGAAAAGGCTTTGCTTGTTGAACATAAGAAACCTTTGTTTTTATTTTTGTGGCTTTTTATTGGGATTGTTGTTTCTTTTGCTTTTTTTACTTCTGTTTTACCTATGGAAAAATCAACACAGCTTTTTAGTATTCAACAATCTGTATTAGATGGAATTCGTGGAAGTGTGACTGGAAATTCAATTGGTTCAGGAGAAGTTTTTGGGATTATTTTTCAAAATAATTTGAAAGTTATTTTTATTTCTTTAATTATTTCTCTAATTTATGGGGCTGGAGCAATTTTTATTTTGACTTGGAATGCGAGTATTATGGGTTATGTTATTGGTTCTATAATTAGTGAACATGGAATAATTTCTGTTCCTGTTGCTTTTTTGAAATATTTTTTACACGGACTTCCTGAAATGTTTTCCTATTTTATGGTAATTTTAGCTGGGGGAATTATTTATTCTGCAATTTTGAAGGGAGATTTATCCAAAGAAATAAAATCTACAAAAATTTTGAAAGATGTTTTTGTTTTAATTGGTTTAGCAATTGTTCTTATGAGTTTTGCTGCAGTGCTTGAAGTTTTTGTTTCTCCTTTGATTTAATTTTGTTTCTTTTTGGCTAAAAGTCAAAGATTTTCCTTGCTCGTTTACCGAAGTAAACAACGCAATAAAAATCTTTAATTTTATCTCAAAAATAAACTAAAATTTGTTTTGTGAAATTTCTCAAAGTATTTTTATTTTATCACCTTAACATTTAAATAACATTTATGCTATATTTTTGTTATGGGGAGAATGAAATTATCAATATTTGTAATTTTTGTTTTAGCACTTGTACAATTTGGTAGTGCTATTGATTATACACATGTTGTTACAAATTCAGAAAATTGGATTGATGTTTATTCTGGATTACATTATGCAACTCTTGAAGGAGTTAGTAGTGATTTTTTAACAAGTTCTAATCATGGAAGTATTCTACTTGATTCAATTAGTAAAGAAAAGTCGATTTTGGTTTTGACTTCTCGAGACGAACCCTATGTTTTTAATTATCCTGATTTAATTATTTCTGAAGGATTTAAAGGTGCAGATGAAATTATTTCAAAAAATTTGAACTTGGAATTAATTGATGAAC